>Ga0315281_10003229_pt1 | contig 23923 bp, 19 predicted proteins | sample YL17G07_0_MG_FD_204540 | JGI IMG/M metagenome (GOLD analysis project Ga0315281, IMG submission 204540) | Sediment microbial communities from Yellowstone Lake, YNP, Wyoming, USA - YL17G07_0 | ecosystem: Environmental > Aquatic > Freshwater > Lake > Sediment | place: USA: Wyoming | collected... | reverse complement strand
TGAAAAGCGCAAAGTGCGTATCGGACACGTCGGCGACGAACAGGTCTTGCTCGTGCGGCAAGAAGGGGTTGGCGCCTCCTTGCCGCTCGGCGTGCTCCCGCTGCGCGTGCTTGCGCTCAAGGCTCGAGACCCGGCGAACGATGAAGTCCACGCCGCCGTCGCGCACGATCTGCTCGGTGGTATCGATCGGCTGCATCGCGCCGCACGCCAGCGCATGTCGCGCGCGCCTGGCGATTACGGACCCCAGCGACCCTCGCTGCAGCAGTAGATGGCTCATCCGGTTGAACGGAATGGACGCACTGGCCGATTATACGAGCACCGTGGAGGTCGGTTAGACTTGCTCCAAGTTACGCAATCCGGACCATGCGATCCATGCGCGATCCAACGCCACAGGTAATCTATCTCAGGAACTACACCCCGCCCGCGTTCCTGATCGCGGCGGTCGATCTGGACTTCGATCTGTTCGAGGACCACGCGCAAGTGCGCTCGCGGCTTTCGGTCGCGCGCAACCCGAAAGCCGTCGACCAGGAAGCGCCGCTCGCGCTCGACGGCGAGGAACTGCAGCTCATGTCCGTCGCCCTCGACGGCCGCACGCTCGCGGCCGCGGAATTCACGGTCGAAGATAACAGGCTGACCATCAAGTCGGTGCCTCAAAGCTTCACCCTGGAGACCGTGTCGCGCATCCATCCCCGCAAGAACACCAAGCTGATGGGCCTTTACGGCTCCAAGGACGGTTTTTTCACCCAGTGCGAGGCGCAAGGCTTCCGGCGCATCACCTGGTTCATCGACCGGCCCGATGTCATGGCGAAGTACACGGTCACCATCCACGCGGACCGCGGGACCTATCCGGTGCTGCTGTCGAACGGGAACCTTTTTGCGCAGGGCGACGACGGCGGCGGCCGCCACTGGGCGCGGTGGGTGGATCCGTTTCCCAAGCCCTGCTACCTCTTCGCCATGGTGGCGGCGAAGCTCGACCGGCTCGAAGACACCTTTGTCACGCGCTCGGACCGAACCGTGCAGCTCGCCATCTACAGCGAGCCGGGCAAACTCGACCAGTGCGGCTTCGCCATGCAGGCGCTTAAACGCGCGATGAAGTGGGACGAGGAGGTTTTCGGCCTGGAAGTCGACCTCGACCACTTCATGATCGTCGCCGTGGGCGACTTCAACATGGGCGCGATGGAGAACAAGGGCCTCAACATTTTCAACACGAAGTACGTGCTGGCCCGCCCCGACACGGCCACCGACACCGACTTCCTGAACATCGACCGCGTCGTGGCCCACGAATACTTCCACAACTGGACCGGCAATCGCGTCACCTGCCGCGACTGGTTCCAGCTTTCGCTGAAGGAAGGCCTCACGGTGTTCCGCGACCAGGAGTTCGGCGCCGATATGTACTCGCGCGCCGTGCAGCGCATCCAGGAGGTACGGAGCTTGCGCGCCATGCAGTTCCCCGAAGATGCCGGCCCCATGGCGCATCCGGTGCGGCCCGCTTCGTACATGGAGATCAGCAACTTCTATACCGCAACCGTATACGAGAAGGGCGCCGAAGTAGTGCGCATGATCCACACGCTGATCGGCGCGGCGGCGTTCCGCAAAGGGATGGACCTCTACTTCGCGCGCCACGACGGCCAGGCCGTCACCTGCGACGATTTCGTCAATGCGATGGCGGATGCTTCGGGCGCGGATCTCTCGCAGTTCAGGCGCTGGTACGAGCAGGCCGGAACGCCGGTGCTCGAGGTGTCCGATGCCTACGACGCGGAGGCGCAGCGCTATACGCTCACGGTGAAGCAGTCCTGCCCGCCCACCCCGCATGCAGCGCCGACCGACCGGACGGATCAGGCCCACAACCACATGCTGCCGTTTCACATTCCGCTCGCGCTCGGCCTGCTCGGCCCCGATGGAAGCGACATTCCGCTGCGTATCGAGGGCGAGCCCGACGCGACAGGCGGCTCGCGCGTGCTGTCGGTTAAGCAGGCCGAGGAGCAGTTCGTATTCGTGAACGTGCCGGCAACACCGACACCTTCGCTTGCGCGCGGCTTTTCCGCACCGGTTATCGTCAAGTACGGCTACGACGAGGCCGCGCTCACGCATCTGATGGCGCACGATTCGGATCCCTTCAATCGTTGGGAAGCAGGCCAGCGCCTGGCATCGGATCTCATCCTGCACGGCGCGCAGGCGCTGCAGACGCACCGTGCGATCGAAGTGCCCAAGGCATTCGTCGCCGCGTTCGCGCACGTGCTCGGGGGCGAGGGAAAAGCGGCCTGCAGCGACCCCGCTTTCGCCGCCGAGGCCCTGACGCTGCCCTCCGAAGCCACGCTGGCGGAGCAGATGGCGGTGGTCGACCCCGAGGCGCTGCATCAGGCGCGCCTGCAGGTGCGGGTGCAGCTCGCGTGGGCTCTCCAGCCCGAGTTGCTCAATACCTGGCGCGCGCAGCGGGTCACCGGCCCCTACTCGCCCGACGCAGCCGCGGCCGGCCGGCGTGCGCTGCGCAACCTCGCGCTCGGCTATCTGATGGAGCTCGACGATCCCGAAATGCGCGGCCTGTGTCTGGCGCATTTCGAGCACGCCGACAACATGACCGATGCGATGGCCGCGCTTTCCATGCTCGCCAACTGCGACTGCCATGAACGCCAGAGCGCGCTGGATGCGTTCTACGCAAAATGGAAGGACGAGCCGCTGGTGGTGGACAAGTGGCTCGCGGTGCAGGCCACTTCGCGCCTGCCCGCAACGCTCGACGAAGTGAAGCGCCTCACCGCGCACCCGGCCTTCGACATCCGCAATCCGAACAAGGTGTACGCACTGATCCGCGGCTTCTGCGCCAACCACCTGCGCTTCCACGCGGCCGACGGCGCGGGCTACGAGTTCGCCGCCGGCAGGATCATCGAGCTCGACGCACTCAACCCCCAGGTCGCCGCGCGCATCGCCCGGGCCTTCGACCGCTGGCGGAAGTTCGACGCCGGCCGGCAGGCGCACGCCAGGGCGGCGCTGGAGTGGATCCGGAGCACCGGCGGACTGTCGCGCGACACGCTCGAGGTCGTGACCAAGGCGCTCGCCTGAGCATTACCTGAATGGCTGCGGCGATGGACGCAGTGCTGTTCGACCTGGGCCGTGTCCTGCTCGACTGGGATCCACGCTACTACTACCGGCCTTTCTTCGCGAACGAAGAAACCCTCGAGGATTTCGTGCAGCGCGTCATCGCGCACGAGTGGTACCTGGAGATGGACGCCGGCAAGCCTTCCGGGCAGGCGATCGCCGAGCGCAGCCGCGCCTTCCCGGAATACGCGGAACTGATAGCCCGCTGGAAGGAAGGCTGGCCGGTCATGATGCGCGGCGCGATTTCAGACAGCGTGGACATCCTCGACGAACTGCGCCGGCGGGGCGTGAGGCTCTACGCCCTCACGAACTTCTCCCGCGAGACCTGGCCGCTCGCGAAGGCGCGGTTCGAATTCCTTTCCTGGTTCGAGGACGCAATCGTTTCGGGAGAGCACGGGATCGTGAAACCCGATCCGCGCATTTTTGAACTGGCGATCTCGCGCTGCCGCCTGGATCCGGCGAAGACGGCGTTCATCGACGACGTGCCGGCCAATGTCGAAGCCGCACGCGCCTGCGGGCTGTGCGCCCTGCACTTCACTTCCCCGGAGACGCTGCGCAAGGACCTGAGAACCCTTGGCATCCTCTAGCGGGGACCAACCTTGCGCTGCACGCGCAGGTCGAAGCGCTCCACGTTGACGACCACTTGCTCGTGGATGCTCTTCGCCGACCAGCAATCCGGGGTCGTGCCTTTGAGCCCGACACAGAGCCGCGACCGGTCGATGCCGGTAGCCATGCCCAAAAACAATACCATCCTTTCATGTGCCGCGGTGCCCTCCGAATTTGACCGTGGTCAATAGCGATCGAACCTGGGCCCGGTAGATTGGAAGCGGATTCGGTTGCACGCGAACCCCGCCGGGAATGAGCGAAAACAACGCTGTGGAGGCAATAAATGCCCAGGATACTCATCGCATTCGACGATTCGGCTCCAGCGCTGCGGGCCGTGAAGCAGGTCGCCGGCAGCGCCGGGAGCATGACTTGGGTTACGGCGGTTCTGCTCAACGTGCAGCACGCTGTTCCAGTGAGCGGGCGGATTTTCGACGGCAGCAGAGCGGAGATCCGCAAACTCGAGGAACCGCTGCGCAGGGCGGGCAGCGAAATGCTTCGGAAGGCCGCGGCGCTGCTCGATGCGGCGGGCGTACCTCATGCGACGTTCGTCGAGGTCGGCGATCCGGCGCCGATCATTGCCGAGTGTGCGAGAAGGAACCACTGCGACATGCTCGTGATGGGCACGCGCGGCATGGGCGCGGTGGGAAACCTGCTCCTCGGCTCGGTGGCCACCAAGGTGCTGCACCTCGTCAAGGTGCCGGTGATGCTGGTCAAATAGCCGCGCCGTCGAGGTTATCGCGAATTCCCGTTGCCAGGGTTAAGCGCACGGAGTGAGGGCGCATGAGGATTACCCAGCTCACCGTAGCCGAGGCCCTTGCCAGCCTGCGCAGCACGGACTGCGGGCTGAGTTCCTCCGAAGCCGCGCGGCGGCTCGCTGAATACGGCCCCAACCGGGTCGAGGAAATCCGCGGAGAGCCGCTCGCGCTGCGTTTCGCGCGCGAGTTCACGCATTTCTTCGCCTTCATCCTCTGGCTTGCCGCCGGCCTCGCGTTCCTCGCCGAGCGCTATGACCCCGGCACGGGCATGGCGACCCTCGGCATTGCGATCGTCGGCGTGATCATCGTGAACGGCGTGTTCTCGTTCTGGCAGGAATACCGTGCCGAGCGCGCGATCGCGGCGCTCAAGGATCTGCTGCCGCATCAGGTCACCGTGATGAGGGACGGCCTGGACTGCCGCCTGCCGGCGGAAACACTGGTGCCCGGGGACCTGATCCTGGTGCAGGAAGGTGACGACGTGCCGGCCGACTGCCGCCTCATCGAGGCCGCGGGGATGCGTCTCAACGCGGCCACGATCACCGGCGAGTCGCTCCCCAAGGCGCGCAACGCCACGCCCTCAGAAGAACCGGACCTGCTCGCCGCGCGCAACGTGCTGCTGGCGGGGACAGCGGTGGTCTCGGGCAACGGCAAGGGGCTCGTGTTCGCCACCGGCATGCACACCGAGTTCGGCAAGATCGCCCGTCTCACGCAGACCGGCCGCGAGCCGCAGTCGCCGCTGCAGCTGGAGATCGCGCGGGTCTCGCGGCTGGTGGCGATGCTGTCGGTGGTGCTGGGGCTGGCGTTCTTCGCCATCGGTCGGTTCATCGGCCTGCCGTTCTGGGAAAACTTCATTTTCGCCATCGGCATCATCGTCGCCAACGTGCCGGAGGGCCTGCTGCCGACGGTGACGCTCGCGCTGGCGATGGCAACGCAGCGCATGGCGCGCCGCAACGCGCTCGTCCGCCACCTGACGGCAGTGGAAACGCTGGGCGCGGCCACGGTCATCTGCACCGACAAGACCGGCACGCTCACCCAGAACCGCATGACGGTGCGCACGCTGTTCTTCGCCGAAGGCCTCGCCACGCTGCCGGTCACGCCCGAGGTGGGGCAGGCGCATCGCCCCTTTTTTGAAGTCGCCGCGCACTGCCACAACCTGCGCCGCGTCACCGACAATGGCCGGCTCACCCTGCTCGGCGACCCCATGGAGGCGGCGCTTGCCGAAATGTCGGAGAGGGCGATCCGTGCCCGGCAGTCCCATCCGCGCACCGACGAGATTCCGTTCGACTCGGACCGCAGGCGCATGTCCACCGTCCACGAAACGCCGGAGGGAAGAATTCTCTACTGCAAGGGCGCGCCGGAAGTCGTGGTGCCGCTGTGCACGTCGGTGCTGACAATGGGTGGCGTGGGTGGCGTGGCGGGCGTGCGGCCGATCGATGCGGCCTGCGTGGAGCGGTTCCGGCGGGCGCAGGAGGGCATGGCCGAGCTCGGCCTGCGGGTCCTCGCGCTCGCATGGCGACCGCTCTCCGCCGACACGCCGCAGGACCGCCTGGAAACCGCGGAGAGCGAGTTGATTCTCGCGGGGCTGGCCGGCATCGAGGATCCGCCGCGCCCCGAAGTGCCCGATGCGATCCGCCGATGCGGGGAGGCCGGCATCAAGGTCATCATGATCACCGGCGACCATCCGCACACGGCGCGCGCCATCGCACGCGAAATCGGTCTGGTGCGCTTGGCCGCGCCGATGGTGGTCACCGGCGGGGAGCTGCGGCGCATGTCCGAGAGCCAGATCCAGCTCGCGCTCGATGCGCCCGAAATCCTGTTCGCGCGCGTCACCGCCGACCAGAAAATGCGGGTCGTGGAAGCGCTCAAGCGCAAGGGCCACGTGGTCGCAGCCACCGGCGACGGGGTCAACGACGCCCCGGCCTTGAAGCGCGCCGACGTGGGCATCGCCATGGGCGTCTCCGGCACCGACGTCGCGCGCGAGTCGGCCGACATGGTGCTGCTGGACGACAACTTCGCCAGCATCGTCAGCGCCATAGAGGAGGGGCGCGCGGTCTACGACAACATCCGCAAGTTCCTCACCTACATCCTCACCTCGAATATCCCGGAACTCGTGCCCTATCTCGCGTTCGTGTTGTTCAGGATCCCGCTGCCGCTCACCATCATCCAGATCCTCGCCGTGGACCTGGGCACCGACATGCTGCCCGCGCTCGCGCTGGGCGCCGAGCGCCCCGACCCGCGGGGGATGCAGCGCCCGCCGCGGCCGCGCAACGAGCGGCTGCTCTCGTGGCCGCTGCTTGCCCGCGCCTATCTGTTCCTCGGAATGCTGGAAGCCGCCGCGGCGATGGCCGCGTTCTTTTTCGTCCTGCACCTGGGCGGCTGGACCTACGGCGAAATGCCCGACAGGCTCGACCCGCTGTATCTGCAGGCGACTGCGGCCTGCCTTGCAGCGATCATCGTCACCCAGGTCGTGAACGTGTTCCTGTGCCGCGATCCGAGCGCATCAATATTCACGGTCGGGCTGCTCAGCAACCGGCTGATCCTGCTCGGGGTCGCTGTGGAAGTCGCGCTGATCCTGGCGATTGTCTACACCCCCTGGGGTCAGGCGATTTTCGGCACGGCGGCGCTGCCCCTGGAAGTGTGGCTGTTCATGCTGCCCTTCGCCGCGTCGATGCTGCTCCTGGAGGAAGCGCGCAAACTCGCCGTGCGGCGAGCGAAGGCCGGCTCAGGTCTGCTCGATCGCTGACGTGCCGTCGAAGCCCCCCTCATTGCCGCGGCGCGCCCTTCCTGCTGAATTCCGCACCCGGCTTCCACTGCGGATAAGCCTGCGACTGCGCGACGCGGTAACCGAACAGGAACAAAAGCCGCGCATCCTCGACCGCTCCCGAGAAGTCCCAGTCCGCGCGTATGTCGTCGCTCGGCTTGTGATAATCGTTCGCGATGAACTGTTTTTCGACTTCGTCGCCGAATCCCGCAGGCTTGCCGATGAAGTCGTTGCCGGACCGCATATACATAACCGGCACGCCTTGTTTCGCAAACTCGAACTGGTCCGATCGGAAGAAGCCTCCGTTTTCCGGGAACGGGTCGTCCTTGACCGACCGTCCCTGGGTCGCCGCAAGATCGGCCAGCATGTCGTCGAGCGTCGAATTGCCGCTGCCGACGATGGAGACATCGCGGGTGCGGCCCCAGGCGTTGATGCCGTCGATATTGATATTGGCGAGCGTTCTGGACAATGGATACAGCGGATGCTCCGCATAATATTTCGCGCCCAGCAGTCCCTGCTCCTCGGCGGTGGTCGCGATGAACAGGATACTGCGCTTCGGTGGCGCGGCAAGTTTTGAAAACGCTTTCGCCAGCGACAACAGCGCGGAAATGCCGGACGCATTGTCGATCGCGCCATGGAAAATTTTGTCGCGGGGACTCGTCCCCGGCCGGGAGGGGTCGGTGCCGAAATGGTCCCAGTGCGCCGTGTAGACGACGAATTCGCCTTTGAGCTTCGGATCCGATCCCTCGATCCTGGCGACGACGTTGCGCGACGCGACCTCGCGCCAGCTGTTCTGGATGCGAAAGTTCGCCTTTGCCGGCAGCGCGACAGGCTTGAAATTGCGCGACAGCGCGGATTGCTTCAGCTTGTCGAAGTCGTAGCCGCTCGCGGCAAACAGTTGTTTCGCGCGATCGACATGGATCCACGATGCCACCTTCGGAAAATCCGGATTCGGTCCATCGCTGCGGATCGAAAAATTTTCCCGGCTCCAGCTGTTGGCGACGACCTCGTAGGGATACCTCGCCGTCTCGGTTTCGTGAACGATGATCGCGGCGGCGGCGCCGAGCTTCGCCGCAATTTCGTACTTGTAGGTCCAGCGCCCGTAATACGTCATCGCCTTGCCCTTGAACATTTTCGCATCGAGCGCTGCGGGATTTTTCGGGTCGGGAATCTGCGGATCGTTGATCAGCATCACCAGTGTCTTGCCGCGCACGTCCATGCCCTTGTAGTCGTCCCAGCCGTATTCGGGCGCGATCACGCCGTAGCCGACGAATACCAGGTCCGAATTTTCGACCGCGACGTCGACCTGCCTGTGCGTCGCAAAGGCGACGAAGTCATCCGGGAATTTGAGCGCCATGGTGCTCCCGCCGGCTTGCAGCGTTGCGGCTGGCTTGCCGGTGAAGCCGACCAGCGGCACGGCCTGCACATAACTGCCGTCGGGATTTCCCGGGCGCAGGCCGAGCGCCTTGAACTGATCTGAAATGTAGGCGACGGTGAGCTCTTCGCCGCGGGTCCCCGGCAGGCGTCCCCCGAACTCGTCGGATGCAAGCACCCGGATGTGCGGCGTGAACCCGTCCGGGGTGAAGCTCTCGAGCGGGGCCGCGAGAGAAACGGATCCGGCGCCGCCGGCATCGACGGCGGGGATGCTGCAGCCGGCGAGAATCGCCGCGGAAAAAACGCCAGCAATTGCAAAACGAAGCGTTCGTGTCACGGCATCACTCCATGGTCGGCAAGGCCGCAACTTCACACAGCGGCCCGCCGGCGTCAAGCGGGTGCGGTCCGCGCGGGCAAGGGGGCGGCGTGGTCGGTGAACCAGGGCGCGAGTTCCCGCACCAGCACCCGGCTCCCTCTTGCTCACCGGGGCAGATTCGCGACCAGCCGCGCCGGGCCGGTCAGCTCCAGAATGTGCATGCCCGTGTTGGCGCGATCGACGATGTAGATGTAGCCGCGATCGTCCACCTCGACGTTGTTGGTCTGAATCGCGATCTTGCAGCGCTCCCCGACACAGCGCTTGTCGGTCTTGTCCGTCACGGCCGGGATGTAATACCCGGCCTCCTTCGGATTCAGCGGGTCGCGGATGTCCAGGGCGCGCACGCCGGCATTGAACCAGGCGATGAAAGCCATGCGCTTGTAATAGACCGGCGTGAAGCTCTCGTGCGAGGAGTGGGCGCCAAATCGCCCGCCGCGGCTGCAGAAATTGCCGCTCGCCTCGGGCACGGTCCAGTTAGACACGTTGAAAGGCTTCGACTCGGTGGTGATGTCCGCGATCCATACCATCTGGCGGGACTCCTGGCATTCGTTCACCAGCGATTCGTTCACGATGAGCACGAAGTCGCGCACGCTGCCGGCCCTGTCCCGGGCGAACTCCGGCAACTGCACGCCCAGCAGCGGATAGGTCGTGTGCGCGCCCATGCCAGGCGGCAGATCCATGCGGCCCACCTGCGGGTAGGCCAGGTTTTCGTTGGTCGGTTCTTTCGGGCCATTGAGCAACTTGTCGCGGTCCACGATCTGCACCACGCCGTTCTTGTTGGTGCCGTAGCCTAAATAGATGCGGTTGCCCTTCGGTCCGGTGGAGATCAGTCCGTGCAGCTCGGTGGGCACGGGACCGGTCGCTCCGGGCTGCTGGCCCGGCAGTCCGAAGTTGCGGATGAACACGGGCTTGGCTGGATTCGAGAGGTCCCAGACCTGGGTCATGCGGTGGGTGCGCCAGCCGGGAACGCCGGAGACGAGATAGGCTATGCCGGAATCGCACTCCCACCAGTTCTTGTGGCTGCCGAGGATGTTGCTCACCACCGTGGTCACGAGACCGGGCTTGGACGGGTCGGTGACGTCCCAGATCTCCTGCGCGGCGTTGCCGAAGGGTCGGAGCAGATATACCTTGCCCTTGTCGGCGCGCGGAAGATCCGAGCCGTTGCACACGCGCACCATCTGGGCGCCGCCCCTCTCTGCCTTGCCCGGTTCGCCCGCAATGTGGGCCAGCATCTTCGGCTGCTTCGGGTCGGTCACGTCCAGGATGGAGGTGCCGTTGTGCTCCTGCCTGCCGGTGAGCGGATTGGGCAGATGGTCGCCGTGATGGCCGACATAGGCGATCCAGCGGTTGCCCTGCCTGTGCACCAGCGGCTGGTAGGCGCTGCGGCCCTGCAGGTCGTGGAAGCCCACGAACGCCATGTTGCTGGCCTCCGCCTGCTGCTGCGCGCACGCCGGGGCGGCGGCGACAAGTGCGGCGCCTGCGGCAAGGCCGACTACAATTCTTCCGGTACGCTCGAACATGGCACTTCCTCCGTGAATCACATGACATCCGATCATTTTTCTCGGGTCGCCGACACGCACCTGCGCGCGCGGCGAGCAGCGGCTGGGGAGGCAGTTTAGCAGTAACATAGCGGCCCGACGCGAGGTGGCAGGAGCCGCCGCCGGCTCTTGAAAAAGCATCTGCGCGCCCCGATTCTTGTGTAGCGCCGCGCCGCGGCAGTTCGCGCACCTGCCAGCCACCGCTCAGGGCCAGGAGTGAAACCATGAAACGCATCGTCCTCTTTCTCGCGACCAACATCGCCGTCGTGGTGCTGTTGTCCATCATCCTCAACGTGCTGGGGCTGAACCGCTACCTCACCGAAGGCGGAATCAATGTCGGGGCACTGCTCGCCTTTTCGCTGGTGGTGGGCTTCACCGGTTCGATTTTTTCGCTCCTGATCTCCAAGCCCATGGCCAAGTGGTCCACCGGTGCGCGGGTGCTCGACGACCCGACCGACGGCACCGAACTGTGGCTGGTTGCCACGGTGCAAAGGCTCGCCGAAAAGGCGGGCATCGGCATGCCCGAGGTCGCCGTCTACGAGGGCGAGCCGAACGCGTTTGCGACCGGGGCGTTCAAGAATTCTGCGCTCGTGGCCGTCTCCACCGGCCTGCTGCAAAGCATGACCCGCGAGGAAGTGGAGGCGGTGCTCGGCCACGAGATCGGGCACGTCGCCAACGGCGACATGGTCACGCTGACGCTCATCCAGGGCGTAATCAACACCTTCGTCGTCTTTTTCGCCCGCATCGTCGGCTATTTCGTGGACAAGACCGTATTCCGCACCGAGCGCGGCGTCGGCCCGGGTTTCTACGTCACCGTATTCGTGTGCGAGATCGTGTTCGGCATCCTCGCCTCCATGATCGTGATGTGGTTCTCGCGCCGGCGCGAGTTCCGTGCGGACGCCGCCTCGGCCGGGCTGCTCGGCTCTCCGCGCCCCATGATGAACGCGCTTACGCGCCTGGGTGGGCTGGAGGCGGGCGAGCTGCCCAAGTCGATCGCCACCTCCGGTATCAACAGCAAGTCGGGCATGATGGCGCTGTTCTCCAGCCACCCGCCGATCGAGGAACGCATCCGGGCCTTGCAGGCCCGGTCGTAACATGCGGCGCGCCGGCGCGATCATCGCCGTTGCGCTCGCCGCCGCCCTGCTTCCCGCGTTGGGATCGGCGCATTCCTCGGGTCCCGCGGTACGACTCGATGAAACGGCGCCCCGAAACGCTGCCCCGGCAGACGCTGTTGCGGCTCGCCTGCTGGAAGGGATGGGAAACTACAGGCTCGAGATTTCGACCAGAGCCCCGCTCGCGCAACGCTTCTTCGATCAGGGCCTCGTGCTCGCCTGGGGATTCAATTTCGCGGAGGCCGAACGCTCGTTTCGGGAGGCAGCACGCCTCGATCCCGAATGCGCCGTGTGCTGGTGGGGCGCCGCCTATGCACTCGGGCCGAGCATCAACCACGACATGGACGCCGCCGCCGCATCGGCGGCATACCGGCATATCCAGCGCGCGAACCAGCTGACGCCGCATGCGAGCGTGAAGGAGCGTGCCCTGATCCAGGCGCTCAAGAAACGCTATGGCGCCGTGCCCCTGACAGATCGTGCGAAGCTGGACGCCGCCTATGCCAGGGAGGTGCGCGAAGTTGCCCGACGCTTCCCCGATGATGCGGACGTCCTGACCCTGCTCGCCGACGCACTCATGATTCCCCATGGCCGGGACTATTGGCGCAAGGCCGGGTCGGCTCGGCCCTGGACGCCGGAAATACTCAAACTGCTCGAACGCGCGCTGGAACTCGCCCCGGACCATCCTGGCGCAAACCACTTCTATGTCCACGTGCTGGAGGATTCGCCCTACCCTGAACGGGCGCGGGCAAGTGCGCAACGCCTTCAGACGCTTGCCCCCGGGGTGGCACATCTTGTGCACATGCCTGCCCATGTGCTCCTGCGGCTCGGCGACTATGCCGGCGCCTCACTCGCCAATCAGAACGCGATTGCAGCCGACCGCGCGTACCTCAGGGCAAGGGACGCCGACCCCAGGTATGCGGCCGGTTACGTCGAGCACAACCATCATTTTCTCTGGTACACCTCGATCATGTCGGGCAACAGCAACGTCGCGCTGGCCGCGGCTTCCGAACTGATGCGGTATGCAGAATCGATTGCCACCGGAGGTTCTGCGACCGGTACGCAGCAGCACTTCCTCGTGCTGCCGCTTTACGCGCAGGTGCGCTTTGGCCGCTGGCAGGCGATCATCGCCGCGCCTCGCCCGGCCCAGGCGACGGCATACACCACCGGGGTCTGGCATTACGCGCGCGGCATGGCCTATCTGCGCACCGGACAACCCGACCGGGCGCGCGAGGAGCTGGAGAGTCTGAATGCGAATCTGCGCAGCGCAGCACGTGACACGGCTGCGCTCAAGAACCTCATTCCGCTGTCCAGGCTGCTTGCAATCGCGACCCGCCTGCTGCAGGCAGAATTGGCGGCCGCCGCGGGCAATTTTGCAGGCGCGTACGAGCAAAGCCGTGCCGCCGTGAGGATCGAATCGGGACTCGACGCCGACGAGCCGCCGGCATGGCACATGCCGGCGCGCCACACCCTCGGGGCTTTGCTGCTCGAGGCGGGACGCGTGACCGAGGCTGAGCGCGTGTATCGCGAAGATCTGAAGGCCCACCCCGAAAACGGATGGTCCCTCGTGGGCCTGGCTGAAAGCCTGGCCCGCCAGGGGCGGGCCAGCGCGGCCGCCGAAGCGCGTACGCGCTTCGAGCGGGCGTGGACCACTGCGGACGTCGTCCTCAGCGGCTCCCGGTTCTGAACCCCGGTTCCAACCCGATGGCGCCTGCAACTGCGGTCACGGCTGTGCGGCGGCGCTTTCAGGTCGCGAAACGGGGCGCTTGAAGGTTTGCAGCGATGGCTGGAATTACTGCGTACAGCCCGTACAACCGTTAGCGATCAGCAACCTTCTTTCTTCTTTTTCGGGGCCTTGGCAGCAGCTTTGCCGTCCTTCGACGCAGTCGCCGCGGGTTTGTCGCTCTTCTTCGTGTCCTTCTTCTCTTCCTTCTTGTCCTGCGCAACGGCAAGACCGCTTACCGAAATGAATGCCAAGGCAACAAGGCTGGCGAGGAGCTTCTTCATGTGCACGTTTCCTTTATGAATTTTTGGACAGGCGCTTCCAGCATGGCCGGAAGCGCCGAGATCATACAACAACGCGCCCCGCAGTTCACGAACAGAGGCGATCCACAACGCAAAAAGCCCAGCACAAGGCGGGGCCGAAAACTGTTGCAGAAACGCGGATCAGCGCGGGCGGCGAAAGGCGGCTTCGACGCGCTCCGCCAGGGCAAATGCGCCCAGCGCCATCACCACGACTGCAGCCACGATCACGCCGTACGGGATGCCGGACACGCCGGTCAGCGTGACCTGACCCAGCGAGGTCGCTTCGGCCCAGCTGCTGAACAGCGCGCTGAAGTTTTCCGCGTAGATTGCGATGCCTGTGAGCATGCCCAGGGCATACACGCCGGCGTCGATCCGGCCGGTGGCGACGCCCGCCATGGACGTGCCCGGGCAATAACCTCCGACGATGAAGCCGACGCCGAAAACCAGTCCGCCCACCGCCTGCGGCACGATGTAGGTGGGCACGAGGTAGATCCTGGAAAAGTCCAGCCAGCCGATCGCCGAGAGCGCGAATACGCCGACCATCGCCGTCACGATGGCGGTGAACATCACCTTCAGCACGCTCATGTCATTGAGATAGAACTGCGCGGTGAGCTTGCGCGCGCTGCCGAATCCCGCGCGCTCGAGGAAGAACCCGAAACCCACGCCCAGCACCGCGGCAACCGCCAGGCTGGCGTCATCGCCGAACATGCCCAGCTTGTAGAACGGAGCGCCTATATCCATTGTTTCCTCACGAACCATGCGGCGGCATAGCCGCCGGCGAATACCATGAGCATGAAGACCCAACTGCCCACATTGAGTAGCGCGCCGCCGGTGAGCGCCTGGCCGCTGGTGCAGCCAAGGGCGAGCTTGGCGCCGATGCCGGCCAGCGCGCCGCCGAAATAGGCGCGCAGCAGGCGGCCGCCGGTGCTGATGTGCGGTCCCTTCTCAACGCACGCGCACACCCGGCGCGCCAGCAGCCCGGAAATCATCGCGCCCACGAATGCCCCCGCCACCAGAAACACGAGCCACGACTTGAGCGGGTGGTCCTCGCCAAGGTAGTCGGCGTAAGGCGCGATGGCCTCGGCGTGCGCAGGCGCCACCGACTGCACGATCCAGGCGAGAAACGATGAGAACGCGCCGGTCGCGCCCAGGCCGCGGCCCATGATCACGAACGACGCGAGCAGGACCAGCCCCAGGCCCACGCCGGCCAGATACGGATTCATGTAAGACGACGACGCCCCGCTGCCGGACGCGGCCCCCGATGGGGCCGTACCCGGCGTGTCCACGACGCCCGTCGACGATGGAACGGCACTCATGCGGCTCTCCTATTTCGGCGTAATCTTGAGTTTGCCATCCTTGGCAATGTCGATGTCCGCGTTCAGGAAGGCCACCTTGTAACCCTTTTCCTTGAGCCTGTGGTAGGCCATTTCCGCACGGATGCCCGTCGAGCAATGGGTGACGATGCGCTTATCTTTCGGAATCTCGCCGATGCGGGCGAGAATCTCTTCGTCAGGTATCAGCATCGCGCCCTTGATCATGCCGGCGTTGGCTTCGTCCTGGTTGCGCACGTCGAGGATGAGCGTGTCGGCCGGTGTGCTGGCCGCAAGCTTCCTGAATTCCTCGACCGGCAGCGAGCCCGGACGGGGCTTGGCCACATACGCGACTTTCATGGCAGGCGTCCCCGTCGCAAGCGCATACCCCGCCCCCTGCCAGGCCGCGAGGCCGCCGGTGATCACGACCACGTTTTCATAGCCGGCCCGCACCATCGCCATCGCCGCCTTCACGGCTTCGTCCTTGCCGGTGCCGTCGTACACGATGATGGGTGCTTTGAGGCTCTTGTCGGGGAAGGTCTTCAGCGCCGCTTTCACCTTGTTCGCCGGCAGCTGCACCGCGCCTGGGATAAAACCCGTGCGCTGCGCCTCACCCGTCTGGCGGGTGTCGATCATCACATGGGGAATGTCCTTGTCCATGAACGCTTCCTTGACGAACGCCGGCGAAATGACGCCGTAGTTCTTCTGCGTCCACTCGGGCCAACCCTCGCGATACACCTTGACGTTGGTGTAGCCCATCGCCTCGGCGCGCCGCAGCGAGGTCGGGCTCATCATGCAGGTGATGCCCTGGCAGAAAAACACGAGCAGCTTGTCCTTTTCCTTGGGCAGCCGGTCCAGGAACTTGTCGAAAGTGGGGAAAGGCAGATTGATGGAGGTCGGAATCGTGCCCTCCTGGAAGCGCGGCAGCGGGCGCGAGTCGATGAGCGTGTAGCTGCTTTTTTCCGGTCCCGCCGCGACCAGCTTCTGGACCGCCGGGTAGAAGATCAGCTTTTCCTGCGCGATCTTGATCGGTCCCTTGAACGAGATCAGCGTCGCGGTCTTGACGCCATCCTTCTCGGAGAACTCGATGCGCGCCTCGTGGCCCTTCTTGATGTCGCGAAGGTGCTCGGCTTTCTTCGGCTCGCCGGCATCGATCACCTTGATGGTCTTCGCATCGAACTTGACAATTTCAATGGCCGAACTGAAGTTCAGCTGGATCGAATTCGATTTGAACGCGACGTTGTCGAAGTATCCCCGGATGTCGCCGGGGGCCGGCTTGTGGCAGCTGCCGCACACCGGCGGCATGGTCGGCTTGGCAGCCGGTGCGCCCGCCGGAGCGGGTGACTGTGCGAACGCCAGCCCGGATAACGCAGCGGTCAGGGCAAAAAGTATTCTGGCTTTCATTTTCTTCATCCTTTCCTCTAGAGGGACTTTCCGGTCCCGGGGTCAAACCAGGTAATACACGCGCGGCCTGGTGCCCTTGTCGGGCTTGAGCACCTCGTGCTTGCGCGCGCGCAGCAGTTCGTTGAGCCTGCTCTTCGGGTTGTCGAGGTCGCCGAAGAAAATGGCTTTGGTCGGGCAGACCGCCGCACAGGCCGGCTCCTTGCCTTCGGCCAGCCGATGCGCGCAGAACGTGCACTTGTCCGCTGTCCCGTCTCTGAGCTCGTTCATGAACCGCGCCTGGTACGGGCAGGCTTCGACGCACAGGCCGCACTTGATGCACTTGTCGTAGTGGATCTGCACGGTCTTCCCCAGCTTGCTGACGTGGCTTGCGCCAACCGGGCACACGGGCACGCAGGGCGGCTCGTCGCAGTGGTTGCACCGCTCCGAGTAGAACGTCATGGACAGGTCGGGAAAGCGGCCCTTCACATCGGTGCGCACCCAGTCGCGCCGCTTCCCGGGGGGAACGTTGTTTTCAATATTGCAGGCCACGACGCAGTCCTGGCAGCCGATGCATTGCCGCGTGTCGATCACCATTCCAAAGCGGGCCATGGTCGTTGTCCTATGCCACTTTCTCGAGCGTAACGAAGTTGGTGTGGATGCTGGTGCCGCCCATCAGCGGGTCGATTTTCACGTTGGTGGTGAGCTGGGCCGTGCTCGCCCCCTTGCGGTAGGCGCCTTTCCACGCCCTGGATTCGCTGCCGAATCCGTGCACCATGTACACGCACTCGGGCCGGATGCGCTCGGTCGCAAGCACCTTCACGGCGTTGCTGACCACGCCGTCCTGGTTGCGCAGCCGCACCCGCATGCCGCTCGCCAGTCCCAGCCGGCCGGCTTCGGTCGCGTTGAGCCACACCTCGTTCTCCGGCATCAGTTCCGCAAGCCGTGGATTGCCGATCGTGCGGCTGAAGGTGTGCATCGGCGCGCGGCCGGTGATCAGCCGGTAGGAGCCCTGTGGGCCGCCGTCCGGCGGGGTAAACCGCGGCACCGGATCGAAGCCCTTGTCGGCGAGCTGCCTGGACCAGAACTCGACCTTGCCCGAGGGCGTCTCGAACGCGATCTCGGCGCCTTCGTCCACGTAGATCGGCTGCTTTTTGCCGAGCAGCACGCCCTTGGCCTTGAGTTCGGCCCAGTTGAAGCCGGCCTTGGTGATGCGCGTCCTCAGGCACTCCTCGAGATCCTTCCACGGGAAATAATTTCCGACCCCGAGGCGCATGCCCAGCTCGCGTCCGATCCACCATCCGGGCTTCTGGTCGTGGGGCGCAGGCACCACGGGCTGGCGGTATGCGAGGAAGGAAACGCGCAGGCAGTCGTCGTTCAGCGTGTCGTGGCGTTCGAGGTAGGTCGCCTCGGGCAGGACGACATCCGCGTAACCGGCGATCTCGCTCGGCACGGTATCCACGACCACCAGCAGGTCGAGCGCATTGATGGCCTCCAGTGTGCGCGCCCGGTCCGGCAGGGACTGCAGCAGGTTGGTGGCGACGACCATCCACGCCTTGATCGGGTAGGGCTTGCCGGTGATGGTGGCCTCCCGCAGGCCGGTGGTGACGGTCTGGTCCGCGAAAGGCCATTTCTTGCCGTCGGCCTTGGGTCTGGCCGGCTTCGGGTACTTGGGCACGCCGGGATAATCGGGCAGGTCGATGTAGTTGGTCATGTAGAAACCGCCCTTGCGCCCCCAGTTCCCCATCAGGGCGTTCAGCAACGCCACCGCGCGGCAACGCTGGGCGTCGTCTCCGTACCAGGCGGTGCGCCGCCCCGGGTGTATCAGCGTGGCGGGGCGCGTCTTCGCCATTTCCCTCGCCGTGGTGCGGATCAGTTCGGCGGAGACACCGACCTTGTCGGCCGCCCATTCCGGCGTATTGTCGGCAATCGATTTGGCGAATTCCCCGAAGCCCGTTCCGTATTTCGCGACGAACTGCTTGTCGTACAGCCCTTCGCCGACGATCACGTTCATCCACGCGAGCAGCAGCGCGATGTCGGTTCCCGGCTTCACCGGCAGCCAGTATTTTGCCTTGCTGGCGGCTGTGGAAAAGCGCGGGTCCACCACGATGATCGTGGCGCCGTTGCGCACCACCTCGGAAAATTCGCGCACCTGCGAGTTGTGCAGGTTCTCGCCCAGGTGGGTGCCGATCAGCACCAGGCACTTGGTGTGGGCAATATCGGTGTTCTCCGGGGTGCCCGGATTGGCGCCCAGCGTCAGGTTGAAGCCTACGTCGCGCGGCCCGCGGCACTGCGCAAATGAAGGCGCGGCGATATTGGGTGTGCCAAACGCCTTGAAGGCATGCTCGATGTAGTAGGCGCTGATGCCATGCTTGAACATGGCCACCGTCTCGGGGCCCTGCTCGGCGGCGAGTTTCTTGATGCGCTCCGCGATATGGTCCAGCGTCTCGTCCCAGCTCGCCACTTTCCATTCCTCGGCGCCGCGCCTGCCGACACGGATCAGCGGCGTGCGCAGGCGATCGGGATCGTAGTGCGCGCCGATGCCGCCGGTGCCTCTGGTGCACAGCCGCCCCTGCGACAGCGGATCGCGCGGGTTGCCCTCGATTTTCCACAGCTTGCCGTCGCGCACATAGGCGATGGCGCCGCACTTCCAGAAGCAAACATCGCATGTGGTCGCGATCGCCTTGATGCTGCTCTTGCCGCCCTGCGGTGTAGCGGCGACGGCAACGGGCACCGGAAACGGAATCGCCGCCGCGCCAAAGGTCGCGGCACTGATCTGCAGAAAGCGCCGCCGAGAAATGGGCTCCATCTGTCCCCCGAGACATGAACTCGCTCGATGGCACCACGCTGCCCATTTGGGTTGTCGCAGCGCGACCACCGTCCCCCATTTTTTAACACGGCGTGCGGTGCGCGGCTTGAGCTATATCAATATCCGCTAATATTCGAATGCACATGCGCTGCAGCGGATGCGCGCGAATTCAGAAGTTCTATGCAGATATAGAAATTGACCTGCGCGTGGCGGCGCTCACGCCGTCACTGCCACAGATCAACGCGTTCGCCCTTTGCGCGAAGCTTCTCGGCGCGGAGCTGGACGAAGCGCTGAAACGAGGGTTGCGAGCGCCACGCCCCGCTCGCCACGTAGTCGAACGACGAGGCGAGATGAAACGGCCGCAGGTACGACTCGATCCGGAACGCCTCTTTCCCGCCGACGTCGAAAAAAAGGATGGTCGGCGTATAGGCCACCTGCAGCGTGCGCACCCATTCATCGGCCGTGGTCTTCTTCCCGTCGGGCGCGACCACGGGCACGCGCTCGGTCAGTGCAAAGCGGGCGACATCGAACTTGCCAAGCAGCTCACGCAGCTCGGGTCGCTGCAGGCCGTCACGATGCAATTCGTCGCAGCCCGAGCAATAGGGTGTCTCGAACATTACGGCGAGCGGCTTGCCGCCGGGCCTGCGGCGCAGGTCGTACGGCGGCTTCATGAAGAACGGTTGGTCGTGCAGCTTCGCGCTCGCCGGATCCTTGGTCGCCGCCTTCATGTAGCTCGCGAAATCCTGCTTGCGCTCCATGCGCTGGGCGACGTAGTCGATCGCGGCCTCGAACCGGTGCGGCGGGTAGTAGCCGTTCAGCCGCGCCACCACCCCGCCCTTCTCATCCAGGAACAGCACCGTGGGCGTGAACTGCACCTTGAGGTGAGCGGCGAAATCCTTTTCCGGGCGCGATCTTCCATCGGTCCAGACTACGTCGCGGTCGCCCCAGACATTGATGGCGATCGCCACGAAGTGCTTGCGGGTCTTGTCCACGATGGCGCGCTGCGTGAAATTCTCCTGCATGAGCTGCCGGCAATACGGGCAGCCGTCCTGGCCGAAATAGACCATAAGGCGCTTGCCGGCCCGGGCCGCGTCGCGCGCGTCCTCCGGAAGAACGAGGAAGGTCTCCTCGAACCACTTCGGAATATCGATTGCATACGGGGACGCCTGCTGCGCGGGCGCAGCGCCGGCCGCGATCAGCAGCGTCGCGCAGGCGAGGCGCAGCACGCCCCTGAGCGCCGCGCGCCGGGCCACGACCAAGCCTGCGGGCCGCACCGCCCTCCCTCGAGTGCGCTTCATCTATCCCCTCCTCGCCGTCACGCGCCGTCGTGCCCGGTTCGTGGCAAATATATCCGATTCCGGGACATCCACGGCATTGCGCTTGCTTACCCGGAACGGCTATTGCGGATGGCCGGCACCGAGGCTAGTATCCGCCTCTGCGGTCCGGGCTGAGACACCCCTTAGAACCGCATTCCAGCCAGAAGGACGGAGGAGAGTCACCATGTACGGACCTATCGTGCGCGCCGCCATCGCGGCACTCGCGCTCGCCTTGGCAGTGTTTTCCCCGGTGACTACAGCCGCCGACCAGCAGGGGGCAGGTCAGGCGTCGACCAAGCGCAACAAAGTGATTTTTTCGGTCACCGACAATGACAGGGCGAAGTGGAACCTTGTTCTCAACAACGCTACCGCCGTGCAGAGAAACGTCGGCGCGAAGGACATCGACGTCGAGGTCGTGGTGTGGGGCCCGGGCATCAACATGGTGAAAATGGAGTCTCCGGTCGGCAATCGTGTCGAAGAACTGGTCGAAAAAGACATCAAAGTGGTTGCCTGCGAAACCACGATGCACGACATGAAGCTCACCGCCTCGGACATGCTGCCCAAGATAGGCTACGTTTCCGGTGGCGTGATCGAACTGATGCAGAAGCAGCAGCAGGGCTGGGCGTACGTCCGGCCGTAAGCCGTCTTCTTCGCACTGTTTCACCAGGGCGCCAAGCGACCCGCCCGAATCAATTCCTGGAGAGCAGCACCGCGATGATTGCGCCCACGGTGGCTCCCACCGCCGCCGCCATGCCGGCGGTCTGCCAGGGATGCTCGCCGGCGTAGGCGTCCACGCTGCGCGCTCCTTCCCTGGTGCGGGCTTCAACCGCAGCTTCCACCTCGGCCGCCTGGGTTCGGGCGCGCCGTATCGCAGCCTCGAGCCGAGGACGAATGCCCGCAATCTTTTCCTTGGATTCGGCCCCTACGGCCGAAAGAAACTCTTCCGCGTCCGCCAGAAGAGTCTTCATGTCGCTTACGAGTCTTTCGCGAGGATCAGCGTAGCCTGACATATCACACTCCATCGTTTGGGGTCACCCTCTCAACTTAGACCCCGCTGCTCGCCGCGGGTTGACAAGGATCAATTCAGGCCGGTATTCGAGGCCCCGCCGCCGCGGCCGTCGCCGGGCGGTGACGGTGCCGGGTTCCAATGCCGGGCGGGTACAGGCTACTGCAGCAGGTCGACGATGTGGCGGATGTAGCCGCGCTGCACGCCGAAGAGCTGGTGCAGGCGGGTGGCGAGGATGCTGACGATGAGGTCGTTGTACGTCATGCCGATGTTCGGCAGCCCTATCGACACGATGCTGATGATGCGTCCGTCGGGTTTCTTGAGGTCCGGCTTGGGGTTCGCTTCGAGCACATAGAGCTCGCCATCGGCATCGGTGCGCACGTCGAGCCGGATCAGGGTGCTCAGGTTGAAGTACGTGAACACCTTGATCGCCAGCTGATCAAGCTTGCGCAGAGCCTCCGCATCGGTGGCGGGATCGAGCAGGCGAAACCGGCTGGCCGTCAGCGCCTTCTGGTCCATCGAGGTGGAGATACGCTCGCCGCTCTCCAGCGCACGCTCCACCTGCGAAAAGCAGAAGGGCGCATCGTGCAGGCTCATCTGTTGGCCCGCCACCTGGACCGCGCCATAGATCGAGACGCAGTACTCCCGCCCGGGCAGGTACTTTTCGATCAACACCTTGTTGCGGGTCTTCTCGAACACCTCGTCCACCAGCCGCGGCAGCTCCACCAGCGTATCGGCGACCATCACGTTCTTGGAAGCGCGTCCGGTCACAGGCTTGACGACGAACGGCCCGCGGTAGTCGCCGAACGCCGGCGGAATCTCTTCCAGCCAATAGGACTGGTCCACGTACTTGAACTTGTTCCAGACGAAGAACGGGGGCGATTTGAAGCCCAGGGCCACGAGCTCGCGCCTGAAGAGGTCCTTATTGTCGAGCAGCGAGACGTTCAGCGGATCGTGGCCGATGTACGGCACGCCCATCATCTCCAGCATCGCGGGAGCGTGGGCGGTGGGGTTGTAGCCCTGGACGCCGCCGGTGTTGAGCCAGGCGAACTGGATTTCGTGCTTCTCCAGGTTTTCGTACAGCGTCCGGTCGTCGGGCATCAGGAAGATGTGCTCGAACCCTTCCTCGCCCAGCGTCGTCTGGATATCCCGCGCCACGTCCTCGTAGCTCTTCCAGTCGCGCACATTGTGGGCCGGATACTTCACCGCGCCGGGCTTCGATTTGTCGCCGGCGTAGATCACCGCCAGCCGCAGCTTCTTGCGCAGCACATCGAGAATGGCCGGCAGGTGCGAGAATTCGTAGTAGCGGAGCGCGCCATCGGAGCCGATCACCGGCCGTTCGGTGCCCTTCGCGGGAATGGTCGTGGTCTTGTTCATCGTTCTCGATGGTGCGCACCCTGCGGCGTGGGCGCGGGTTTCGTACGGGGTCACTTGCCCCGCATCACGGTTACGCCCGTGAAGTCGGCGCCGGGCGACTTTGCCATGTAGTCGTTGCAGCGCTTGATGAAAAGGGTCGTGGCCTGGTCCTTCCCTCCGCGCATGGCCAACGCCTGCTCGAACAGACGCAGCGCCGGCTCGAAGTTGCCGTGCTGGAACTGGGCTAATCCCTCTTCGTACCGGTCGATCCAGTCGTAGCTGTCCACCAGCTTCACATCGTCGCGCATCGCCAGCAGTTCGTACACGTCGAGGCCCTTTTCGCGGCCATAGATTACGACCTTGTCGAGCTTGCGCACCAGCACGTCCTGCTTGGCCTGCTCGTAGGTTTCGTGGCCGATCATGATGCTGGTGCCATAGAGTTTGTTCAAGTCCTCGAGCCGGCTGGCCACGTTCACCGAATCGCCGATGACGGTGTAGTCCATCTTGCTTTCGGAGCCGATGTTGCCGACGACCACCGGACCGGTGTTGATGCCGATCCGCGCGAAGAACGGCGGGCGGCCCTCGCGGGCCCACTGCGGGCGCAACCCCGTCAGCGCGCGCTGGCACTTGATGGCGGCGCGGCAGGCATCCACCGCGTGGCGGCGGTTGGGCGCGGGTGCGCCCCAGAACGCCATCACGGCATCGCCGACGTACTTGTCGATCGTCCCCCCCTCCTCGGCGATCACCTGGGACATCTGCCCCAGGTAGGAACTGAGGTGGGGGATCAGATCGCTGGAGGGCATGGATTCCGCGATCTTGGTGAAGTTCACCAGATCCACGAAGAAGATCGAGAGCTGTTTTTCCGTGCCGCCGAGCTTGGCTTCGATCCCCTGGGAGATCAGCGTGCGCACCAGCTCCGTGGACAGATACTTGCCGAATGAGCTCAGGCCGGCCCGCATCTGGTTCACCGAGCGGGAGAGCTGGTCCACCTCGCGGATCACCGAAGGCACGTAGTGGATCTTCTCCAGCTCGAAGTTCTGGATGTACGCCGTCTGGTCCGTGATCTTGGAGAGGGGGTTCACCAGCAGGATTTTGGAAAGCGTTACGGA
>Ga0315281_10003228_pt1 | contig 23931 bp, 18 predicted proteins | sample YL17G07_0_MG_FD_204540 | JGI IMG/M metagenome (GOLD analysis project Ga0315281, IMG submission 204540) | Sediment microbial communities from Yellowstone Lake, YNP, Wyoming, USA - YL17G07_0 | ecosystem: Environmental > Aquatic > Freshwater > Lake > Sediment | place: USA: Wyoming | collected... | reverse complement strand
AGGGGAGTTTGAGGGGAGGGCGGGGGAACCGTGTTCCCCCGGCCCTCCCCTCAACTATCTCATCCTCACTCCTTCTCCATGGCCGCCCGGGCTTCGGCGATGACTTTTTCCGCCAAATGGGGCGGCACCTCTTCGTAGTGGTCGAATTCCATGTCAAAGGAGCCCCGGCCCCCGGTCTTGGAGATCAGATCCGGGGTATAGAGCAGGACCTCGGCCATGGGCACGTGGGCGGCGATTACCTGGTAGCGCCCCTGGGCCTCCACGCCCAGGACCCGGCCCCGGCGGGCGTTCAGGTCGCCGATGATGTCCCCCATGTTTTCTTCGGGCACGGTGACGGTCAGTTTCATGATGGGCTCGAGCAGCGTGGGTTGGGCCTGCTGCACGCCCTTCTTGAAGCCCATGGAGCCGGCGATCTTGAAAGCCATGTCCGAGGAGTCCACCTCGTGGAAGGAGCCGTCATAGAGTTTGACCCGGAAATCCACGGTGGGGAAGCCCGCCAGGACCCCTTCCTGCTTGGCCTCGACGATGCCCTTTTCCACGGAGGGGATGTATTGCTTGGGGATGGCGCCCCCGACGATCTTGTCCACGAACTCAAAACCCGTGCCCCGGGGCAGGGGTTCCAGCTCCAGCCAGGTGTCGCCGTACTGGCCCCGGCCGCCGGACTGGCGTTTATATTTGCCCTGGACCTTGGTGGAGCCTTTAATGGTTTCCCGGTAAGGGATCTTGGGCGGTTTGAGGACGACTTCCGAGCCGAACTTACGTTTCAATTTTTCGGCAGTGGCTTCGATATGCACCGCGCCGACCCCGGACAGGAGGATCTCCTTGGTCTCGGCGTTGCGGGTGAGCCTGAGGGAGGGGTCTTCTTCCAGGAGCTTGGAGATGGCGGCAAAGGCCTTGTCTTCCTCGCCCCGCACTTTGCCTTCCACCGCAAAGGTGACCATGGGTTTGGGAGGGGTCAGGGAAGGCAGGAGGATGGGGTTCCCCTCGGAGGCCAGGGTGTCGCCGGTGACCGTCTCCTTGAGTTTGGCCACCGCGGCGATGGCCCCGGGGCCCACGTTGGCCACGGATTTCTGGCCTTTGCCTTCCAGCAGAAAGAGCTGGCCGTAGCGCTCCGGCACGGCCCGGTTGACGTTGAACACGGTGCTGTCCGAGGCCATGGTGCCGGAAAAGACCCGGAAGATGGAGAGCCGGCCGGCGTAAGGGTCGGCTACCGTCTTGAAGACCTGGGCCGCCAGGGGGCCGTCCGGGTCCGGGGCCAGGGTTACTGCCTCTGCTGCGCCGGGTTTCGTCCCTTTGACCTCGCCCCGGTCTTCCGGGGAAGGGAGAAAGAGGTTGATGGCGTCCAGCAGCATGGCCGGCCCCAGGTTGGCCAGGCCCGCGCCGAACAATACCGGCACAATGGTATTTTTGAGGGTGCCCAGCCGGATGCCGCGATAAATCTCCTCGGCGCTGAGGTCGCCTTCTTCCAGGAATTTCTCGATGAGGGCGTCATCGCTTTCCGCGGCGAAGTTCAAGAGGTCGCCCCGGAGCGCCTCCACTTCGTCTTTGAGGCCGTCCGGAATTGGTCCGGCCTCAAGCTTGCCGCCGGCTGCGCCGGTATAGGCCTTGAGCCCGATGAGGTCCACCACCCCCTGGAAATTGGCCTCCTGGCCGATGGGCACCTGCACCGGCACCGGGTGGGCCTCCAGGATCTCCTTGATTTCCTTGAGCACCCTGGCATAATCCGCCCGTTCCCGGTCCAGCTTGTTGATAAAAATGAGGCGGGGCAGACCGTACTGATGGGCGGTTTGCCAGACCTTCTCAGTGCCGACCTTGACGCCGTCCACCGCGTCGATCACCAATACCGCGGCGTCCATCACGTGGAGGACCGCCCGGGTATCGGCCAGGAAGTTGTCGTCCCCCGGGGTGTCGGCCAGGTAAACCGTGTGTTTTTTCCACTGGTAATGGTGAAAGGCCGACGAGATGGTGATCTGGCGCTTGATCTCCTCCGGCTCGAAGTCCAGGATGGAGCTGCCGTCGTCCACTTTCCCCAACCGGGAGGTGGCGCCCGCTCCGAAAAGGAGGGCCTCGGCCAGAGAGGTTTTGCCGCAGCCGCCGTGGCCGATCAGGGCCAGGTTGCGGATAAGGGCAGATTTACCGGACATCAAACTCTCCCTTCCCTCAAGGTGCGCCCCGGCCTGAAAGCGTGGAGTTCAGGCCGGGGCAACTCTTGACTATCAGATTTCCCCTGAAATTTCAACCAGGTTTTCCATGCGCCCACCGGCAGGCGGCTTGCAGTTTGCTGAAAAATGTGGAACAGCCGCCCCCGGCTGTTCTTTTGCAGGCGAGGGCGCCTGCTCCACATTTTGGCCTGTTTGGCGCCGTTAAAACCCAGGCGGGTAAAGTTGACAGACCTGGGCGCAGTTGGTATATTCATTAGCCGTCGGGACGTGGCGCAGACTGGTAGCGCACCTGAATGGGGTTCAGGGGGTCGGAGGTTCAAATCCTCTCGTCCCGACCATTAAAAGTAGAATATATATAAATGGTTAGCAATTTAGTGCTAACCATTTTTTATTTTTCTTAATGAAATATTACCCCCCTATTACCCCCCCACACCTCAAAATGACCCGCCGGGCTTATAGGCCGGCGATCCGAAATAAAATTTTTCCACAAAATGGGTTAAGGTAAAATCCTGACCTGGCCAATTAAATTTGTGCTATCATGCCCATTATTCGCAGCTTTTATTCGAAAAGTGATCCGACCATGTTAAATCTGCCTTCCCATAAGGGCATATCACCATTTTTAAAATGGCCAGGTGGTAAGAGAAAGTTGTTGAAACATATTTTGGCCATCCTCCCTAAATCTTTTGGTTCTTATTACGAACCGTTCTTAGGTAGTGGTGCTTTGTTTTTTGCTCTGAAGCCAGAAATATCATTTTTAGCCGATAATAATTCTGAGCTTATCAATTGTTACATACAAGTTCGCGATAATCCTGAAAAAGTTATTTCGGTCCTTAACGATCTAAAAAACACAAAAGTAGATTATTATAAAATTAGAGAAAATATATCGACGAATAAGATATTTATGGCAGCACGACTGATATATTTGACTACGTTATCATTTAATGGAATTTATCGTACAAATTTGAAAGGTAAATTTAATGTTCCTTATGGCCACAAGCTACCTTTGAACCCATGTGATCCCTCAAGGATAAGAAAGGCCAGTGCTGCATTATCATTAGCTAAAATTAATTGCCAAGACTTCGATAAGTCGCTAAGCAATGCAAAAGAAGGCGATCTGATTTACTTTGATCCCCCTTATACTGTTGCACAAGGTAATAATGGTTTTTTGAAATATAATGAAGTAATTTTTTCTTGGGTTGATCAACTTCGCTTGGCGACTGTTGCAAATAAGTTATCCAATCGGGGATGTAAGGTAATTGTTAGTAACGCTTACCATTCTTCGATTTGCAATCTTTACAAAGAGTTTAATATGTTAGTAATAGAACGAGCTTCAGTTATAGCTGCGTCAAAAAGCTATCGACGACAAATAAACGAGGTTCTTTTTTATAGCAGAGGGTATTAACTATGTTAACAAATATTGAGACAGTTGATAAATTGAGGGGCTTAGCTATAGCCAAAGCACGCAAATATGAAACGAAAACTATCCATCCCAAACTTGTTGAAGAAGCTTTAAATGATGGGTGGGAGATATTAAGGAAAAATAAAAATACAATACGAATTAAAAGGAATAAGTCACACAGCGTACTATTGGAAGATAGGGTCTGGTGTCTGCTTTATCGTATGGGCTTTACTCATCTATCTATGGCTGGAGGGGCAATACTTGCAACTTTGCCTGAAAATGAGGTTAGTCCAAAAACACAAATAGATGTAGTTGGTATTGATGAGTCAATTGCAATAGCGATTGAATGTAAATCATCCGAAAAGGTTTCAAAGAGGCCCCAATATATAGATGAACTTGCAAAACATGCTGTGTTACGAGAAAATATTATGAAAGCCATAAAATCACAATTTCCTATTGAACCGCATAGAGTTATTTCATTATGTATGTTTTTTTCAAATATTGTTTTATCTGAAAATGACGAAGCTAGAGCCAAAGATCATATGGTTACAGTTTTTGACAGTGAGGACCTAACCTATTATGAGAGTTTAGTGGCTCAAATTGGCCCTGCGGCTAAATATCAATTTTTTTCAGATATCCTTCCCGGAAAAAGAATTGGAAACTTAGCCATTAAGGTTCCGGCCGTAAAAAATAAGATTGGTGATTCGAACATTTATACCTTCTCAGTATCTCCCGATTATTTACTTAAAATCTCATACGTATCCCATCGCATTAAGGGAAAGCCTTCAGATATTAATGCCTACCAGAGGATGTTAAGCAAATCAAGATTAAATAGCATTAAGCAATATATTAATGAAGGCGGTAAATTTCCTACAAATATTGTAATTAATTTAGACAAAGAATCCCTGCAATTTTACCCTGTTAAACAAGAAGGCGATGATGAAAAGGGAGTTTTGGGATGGCTTGATATAGCCCCAGCATATAAATCTGCGTGGATCATAGACGGACAGCATCGCTTGTTCGCATATTCCGGACACGAAAAAGCCAAGAAGGACAGACTTTCTGTATTGGCATTTGAAGGATTGCTGCCTAGCGAACAGGCAAAACTCTTTATAGATATTAATTCCAAGCAAAAAAATGTAAAACCAGCCTTGTTACAAGAATTATACGCAGAACTTAATTGGGATGCCAAACAGCCACGAGTCCGAATTGGGGCTATTATATCCAAAGCCGTTCAAGTGCTTGGTATAGACAAAGAATCACCTTTTTTTAAAAGGATACAACGGGCTGAATCATCACGAGATATACTTTCTTGTATTTCATTGACCAGTCTTTTTAGTATTATTGAGAAGTCAGACTTCTATATAGCTAAGGAACGACATGGAAATATTCTTGAGTATGGTCCGCTTTGGGCGGGAAATAATGAGGATACTTTATGGCGGACTGTTTATATACTAAAAAACTGGTTTCAAACCATAATCTCTAATACAAAAACAGAGGAATGGTGGAATAAAGGGCGCGCCGAAGGAGGCGGATTAGCAATGAATGAAGGTGTTATAATCTGCGTAAAAGTAATGCGCAGTGTCTTCCAACACTTAGATTCAAAAGGCTATAAACTCATACGCAGAGATAATGAAGATATTTTTGAATGCATTAAAGATTACGCCAAAATTCTTGGTGACTATTTTGGTACCTTGACAGAAGATGAAAGAAGACTTTTCCGCAGTTTAAGAGGTATTGAGGGACAGACTTCTGGAATGAGGCGTTGCCAAAAGGCAATACATGATGGGATCCCCTTATTTAATCCTCCAGGTCTTGAAAAATATCTAGAAGAAGAGAAGGCTCAGACAAATAAAAAAGCAAAAGAAATTATTGACCGCATTGAAAAAAATCTTAATAACATTGTGCTTGACGAATTGCGCGCGGAGTTTGGTAGCGAAGAATCTGAATGGTGGATGTTAGGTGTTCCAAAAACGATTAGGAAAAAAGTAACAGACCGTTTTGAAGACGATGATGGCAAAAGAGGTTCTAAAGAATATTATATTGACTTAATTCACTATAGGGAAATAGTCCTTAATAATTGGCAACTTTTAGAGCCAATATTGGCATTTGGCAAAACTGGCAATAAAGAAAAACGCACAGCATGGATGGTTTATGTTAAAAATATTAGAAACATAGTTTCTCATCATGCAGGTAAATCAGTTTCACTTGAAGAATTAAGTCAATTACAAGAATATGATGAATGGTTGACTGCTAAAATGAGCGGACAACAAAGCAATAATGATAATGATGGTTAAGTATATTATCTTAAATAACTAAAAATCATCTCCTATGGAGCGTTAGCGTTTGTTACCGATTTTTCCTTATTCATGGCATATCTTTCCCGCCGCTTTTCCCTTTGGGCATCAAGACGGGCCTTGGCCGCTTCCGCCTCTTCCGGGTCCTTCTCAAAAATCGAAATCTCCCCGCACCTTAATTGATCTGATACCCGGATAATCATGCCGCGGACGCCGGACGGGTTCTTCACGCCTTCCAAGCGGGCGATTTCGGCGGGCCGCATTTGAAAGAGTTTGTTAAGCAAGAACCTTTTCAGGCGTTTACATCCCCCCACTGTTTGGCAAAGTGATTGAAGGCGAACAAGGCCAGGGCGGCCATGCAGCCGGCGATGGCAAACGGAGTCCAGACGCAGCTGGGATCGTAGGTGTCCCACAAGAGCCGGGTCACCTGGGCCGGGCTCTGGCCCAGCCTCTCGGTGAGCGCCGCAAAGGCCCCGGCCCGGTCCGGCAGTTCACTTACCTTCAGCACTTCGGACAAGTATCGCAAGGCCAATCCTGCCTTTTCCCCGGCCCGTGCATAGATTTGCCCGCCGATAAAAGACCCGTAGCCCCAGCCGATGGCCAGGGGGATGTTGGCGTAGCCCATGTACAGCGCCTTCTTATCCGGAGGGGCAATCACCCCCAGATACTCGTTCATTTTGGGGGAGCACAGCATCTCCCCCACCGAAAAGCAGGCGATGCCGGCCAGGCAGGTGTAAATGGACTGGCTGGCGCCGGCGACATAAACCCCCAGGCTGGCGATGACAAAGCCGAAAAAAATGGAGGTGAGGCGCCTCATCTTCCGGTTGACATACCAGGACAGGGGGGCCACGAAGAGAATAATCAAAAAGGGGTTGAAATCGATCACCCATTCCTGGGCGATCTGGAGGCCCCGGGAGACGTCCCGGGAAAGCATAAACTGCGGCAGGTGCCCGGCCAGCGAGGAGCTGTCGATCCAGTCCACGATGAAATTGGGGAGCATATCCCAGAGTTGCATCAGCACCGCCCAGAACACCGACGCGATGAGAATGAAGGCGATGAGGCGGCCGTTCAGGATCTCCCGGGCAGTGGTGCCCACCACCTGCCAGACGCCGGTGGACCGGTCGGCCCCCGATTCCACCTCCTGATAGGACAGCAGCCACAACAGGTTGAGGCTGACCAGGACGGCGCAGCCGTAAAAGACCGTGGGCCAGGAATATCCGTAGAGAAAATGCGCCAACGGCGGCCCCAGAAAACCGCCGATGTTGACCACCATGTAGAAAAAACCCCAGCCCACTCCGGAGGTCTTGGCGGTGAGGGTCTTGACGAAGGTTCCCTGGATGGGGGGCTTGAAGACTGCGGTGCCCGCGGCCAGCACCAGGCATCCGGCCAAAAACGGCCAGAAGGCCCGCTGGCTCGCCATCATGACGTACCCCACGGCTTTTAAGAGGACAGCCGCCACGACCTGCCTCTTGTAGCCGTAACGGTCGGCGAATCCCCCCGTAAAGACCGGCAGGGCTGACTGCACGAGGGCCCACCACATGAAGATGAAGCCCTTGTCGCTCTGGCTGAAGTGCAGTCCGCCGATCTCGTCGGCCTGGGCGATATAGATGGGGATGACGACCCGTACGCCGTAGTAGGCGAGGCGTTCGATCATCTCCATGATGTTGGCCACCCAGAAAGGCCGCGTCAGGCCGGCGGCCTCCTGCCAGAACGATGTGGTATCCGGCCGGTTCACGGCGACCTCTTCTGCGTCAGGCATTTACAGTCTCACCCGGTGAAGCATGGAGATATAAAATCTTTTTCGCAGATAGGGAAGGAGAATGGAAGCGAAAACGCCGGGCTCTTCCACTTAGACCGATTTATCAGATATTGCTTTTGTAGCCGCAGGCTTTAGCCGGCGCTGCACAGGCGAGACGCCTGTGCCACCAAGAAAAATTGGGGGAAAATATTGGCTTGGCAGCAACTCGGTATTAGACCATTTTCTGGTAAGGGCGCTGCCTAGACGGCGGCCTCTGGTGAATCTGTTTAGAAAAGTTCAAACGTAGGGTGCGCACCGCGCACCAAATCTGGCCGGCGGCGGGCGAGGACGCCCGCCCTACGGAACTTTTCATGGTTTACGGGTGAGCCAAAGGCTCATGAAAAACTGGTCTGAAAGTTCCTCGAGTAGTTATGGAAAATGTGGCACAGCCGCCCCCGGCTGTTTAGGCACAGGCTGGAAAGCCTGTGCCACCAAATCTTTTCATGACTTACGGGTGAGCCGGAGGCTCAGGTTCAACTGCTTTTGAGAGGTTCTTATAGGGCGGCCCGTGGCCGCCAGGATTGGCGCGTAAGACGCGCCCTACAAGTGGGCAGACGAGTGAGGCTATCCTATATCATGACTTTTCATAATTTACGGTGAGCCAAAGGCTCATGAAGAACTGCTTCGAAAAGTTGAGGGGTAGGGTGCGTCTTACGCACCATTGAATCCGGCCGGCGGCGGGCGAGGACGCCCGCCCTACCGAAATAATCATGTTTTCCGGGTCTGCCGCAGGCTCAGGCTTGACTGCTGCTACCGCCCCGCCGTCCTTGTAAGAAAATTTATGACAAAAAGATCAGAAAATCTCCGATTCCCTTCAATTTCCTGCCTGTTACGATGTATTTGAAAACTACCGTCTTGCCGCCTGAATCAAGGAAAGGACTGCTGAAATAATTTTGCTGACTTGCCGGACGGGCCGCCTGGAGGCGCCGGCGCAGCCCCGCGGCGGGTTCCGGGGCCGGTCAGAAAGCCATGCCATTTTGCCCGGGAAAAGTCAAGGTAGGATGCGTCTTGCCCACCCTGACCATATTGCGGTTTCGCCCTCAACTTCAGGGATTTCGCCTGATCCTGATTGAGCCCCCGGGAATGGTGGTGTCGGCAAGCAATGATCAGGGTGAGGGGCTGAAACCGGGTTTCTTGCTCCCGTGACCTCAGGAGGCAGAGGTGATCAAAGTATTGTTGGAGAAAACCATCGAGGGGGAACACGCGGCCGAAAGCGTCCAACTCCTGCGGCAGATGCGGGGGCTGGCCGCGAAACAGCCGGGCTATCTCAGTGGCGAGATCCTCCAGTCCCTGGATGATCCCAGCCGTCATCTGGTGATCAGCACCTGGGAATCCCTGGACTCCTGGCAAACCTGGTTTAACAACCCGGAGCGCCGGAAATTGCAGGCGGAAGTGGATGGCTACTGGGAATCACCCACTACGGTGCGGGTCTTTGCCTGATAAGAAACGGGCCGGATTCCGTCGATCTTTCCGATTCGGCATCGTTCTGCAGGTCTAACAATGGCCTAAGGCATTTTCCGATTGACCATTCTGACCGCAGGGGCACAGCGTGCTGTGCCCTCAAAACCACCAAGGGCACGGCTCGCCGTGCCCCGACAAAAGAAAATATACTTTTGCCAATCGCGATAAGTCTTAAACAGGGCCACGCTCAAGAGATTCAGGGAGAGTAAGGGAGAGCCGATGATTGAAATCAGGATTCACGGACGAGGCGGACAGGGAAATGTGGCCGCGGCCGAACTCCTGGCCAACGCCGCCTTCAAGGACGGCAAGTTTGCCCAGGCCTTTCCATCCTTCGGCGCTGAGCGCATCGGCGCCCCGGTGCAGGCTTTTGTCAGGATTGACGACAAAAAGATCCGCACCCGGGAGGAAGTGCGCCAGCCCGGTTATCTGATCGTCCAGGACCAGTACCTCATCGACTCGGTGCCGGTGCTGGACGGCCTGAAACCGGACGGCCTGGTGATTATCAACGCCCCGCAATGCCCGGAAGATTTGCAGCTCAAGACCACGGCCACCGTGGAAACCATTCCGGCCACGGAGATCGCCCTGGAAATCGTGGGCCGGCCCATCCCCAACGCCATCATGATCGGGGCCTTTTGCGCCATCACCGGGCTGGTCAGCCTGGAGGCGGTGCAGCGGGCCATCCGGGAGAAGTTTCCCGGCAAGGTGGGGGAAAACAATGTGGCCGCCCTGGAGCGGGCCCACGAAATCATCCGCAAGAGAAAAGGGGAGCCGCCATGCTGAAGTATCTGGAAGGATCCCATGCTGTTTCCCAGGTAGTGGCCATGTGCCGGCCCAACGTCATTTCGGCCTATCCCATCACCCCCCAGACCCATATCGTGGAAGACCTGGCCCGCCTGGTGGGGGAAGGCCAATTGGACGCGGAATTCATCAACGTGGAAAGTGAGTTCTCCGCGGCTTCCGTGGTCCTGGGAGCCGCGGCGGCCGGGGCCCGGGCCTATACCACCACGACCTCCCAGGGCCTGTTGTTGATGAATGAAGTGATTTACTGCATCGCCGGGATGCGCCTCCCCATCGTCCTCACCTGCGCCAACCGGGCCATCTCCGCGCCCCTGAACATCTGGAATGATCAGCAGGATTCCATGACCGTGCGCGATGCCGGCTGGATTCAACTCCACGCCGAAGACAACCAGGAGGCCGCGGATTTACACATCCAGGCCTTCAAGATTGCCGAGCAGACCTCGCTCCCCATCATGGTCTGCATGGACGGCTTCATCCTGACCCATGCCTTCGAGCCGGTGGATATTCCGGAGCAAAAAGAGGTGGACGCCTTCCTGCCGTCCTTCAAGCCCCAGCACATTGTGGACCCCCGGTGGCCCCGGGCCCTGGGATTGTATGCCGATCCGCGCTTTTACATGGAGGTGCGCTACATCCTGCACCGGGCTTTGGAGAAATCCGAAAATGTCATCCGCCAGGTGAGCGCCGATTTTGCCCAGGCCTTCGGCCGGGAAAGCGGCGGCCTGATCAAGACTTACAAGCTGGAAGACGCCGACTTGGTCATCGTCACCATGGGCTCCGTCGCCGGCACCGTCAAGGACCTCATCGACGAGCTGGAGCGGGAAGGCAAAAACGTCGGCCTCCTGCAAATCTGCTCCTTCCGCCCCTTTCCCAAACAGGAGGTTTACCGGGCCCTCAAAACCAAGATGAACATCGTGGTGCTGGAGAAGTCCGTTTCCCTGGGGCGAGGGGGCATCCTGGCCAGCGACATCCGCTGGTCCTTCCCCCGGGGGGAGCAGAAGGGCCGGATCATCAGCAGTTACATCGCCGGCCTGGGGGGCCGCAACATCTCCACGGAGTCCTTGCGGGAAATGGTGGCCCGGGTGGAAAAGGAGCCCGTGGAACTGGCTTTCCTGGGCTTGAACCAAGAAATCATCGCCGAGAGGGATCTATGATGGAAACGACGGCCGAAGACCTCAACCGGGTGGAAAAGAAAAACCTCTTCGCCAGTGGCCACCGGGCCTGCGGCGGATGCGGCCAGGCCCTGGCGGCCCGCTTAGTGGCCGATGCCGCGGGGGAAAACACCATCGCCTGCGTGGCCACCGGCTGCCTGGAAATCTTCAGCTCCCCCTACCCTGACCCTTCCTGGCGCATTCCCTTTCTGCACAGCCTCTTCGAGAATGTGTCGGCAGTGGCCTCAGGGGTGGAAGCGGCTTACAAGGCCCTGAAAAAGGGGCCCGTGAACATCATCGCCCAGGGCGGCGACGGGAGCACCGCGGACATCGGCTTTCAGAGCATCAGCGGCATGTTCGAGCGGGGCCATAATGTGCTCTATGTCTGTTACGACAACGAAGCCTACATGAATACCGGGGTGCAGCGCTCCAGCTTCACCCCCTACGGGGCCAAGACCACCACCACCCCCATGGGCAACCGCACCCGCAAGAAAAATCTACCCATACTGGCTGCCGACCACGGCATCCCTTACGTGGCCACCGCCACCGTGGACGATTACCGGGACCTGCAGCGCAAGGTAAAGACCGCCCTTTCGATCCTGGGCCCCAAATACCTGCATATCCTGGCTCCCTGCCCCCTGGGCTGGGGGCACGCCGGCGATCTCACCGTGCACATCTGCCGGCTGGCCAAGGCCACCGGTCTGTTCCCGGTCTTTGAGATCGTTAACGGCAAGGTCACCAATGTCCTGAAGATCCCCAACAAAAAGCCGGTGGAGGAATATCTGCGGCTCCAGGGGCGCTACCGGCACCTGTTTCAGAAGGGCGAGCCCAGCGGGATGGTGGCCGAGATCCAAGAAATCGCCAACCAGAACATAGAGAGGTTTAACCTGTGATGGAAAAGCTACCTTTGGGTTTGGCCCTGGATTTGCGGAAGGTGGTGCCTTACAAGACCGGGTCCTGGCGCACCATGAAACCGCTTTACATCATGCAGACGCCGCCCTGCACCCATAGTTGCCCCATCAACAACGACATCCGCGGCTTTCTCAGGGTCCTGGCGGATAAGCAAGACTATGAAGAGGCCTGGCATATCCTGACCCGGACCAACCCTTTTCCCGCCACCTGCGGCCGCGTCTGCCCGCATCCCTGTGAGGACGGCTGCAACCGCCGGGACTACGACACGCCCCTGGCCATCAACAGCTCGGAGCGCGGCGTGGGCGATTACGGCCTGGAGCATAGCCTCGAGCACCGCAAGGAAGTTCTCACCCCCCGAAAAGAAAAGGTGGCGGTGGTGGGCTCCGGCCCGGCAGGGCTGGCCTGCGCTTTTCACCTGGCCAAGCGGGGATTTGGCGTCAAGGTCTTTGAAGCAGCCCGGGAGCCCGGTGGCATGATGCGCTACGGCATCCCGGCCTACCGCCTGCCCAAGGACATCATGAACCGGGAGATCGAGGCCATCTTGCGGCTGGGGGTGGAGTTGGAGTGCAGCGTCAAGGTGGGGGTCAACATTGCCTTGGATCAGTTGCGCCAGGATTACCAGGCGGTCTTTCTGGGTCTGGGAGCCCAGATGGGGGCCGCGGTGAATATTCCCGGGGAGGAGGCCAAGAACGTCTTTACCGGGGTGGGGTTTCTCAAAGACATCAACAGCGGCAAGATCCCGGAGGTGGGCCGGAACGTGGTGGTGGTGGGCGGCGGCAACACCGCCATGGACTGCGCCCGGGTGGCCAAGAGACTGGGGGCGGATGTCAGCATCGTCTACCGCCGCACCCGGGTGGAAATGCCGGCCATTACCGCCGAGATCGAAGAGGCCATGGAAGAGCGCATCATGTTCCGCTATCATACCAACCCGGTGAAAATCATCAGCGACGAGGACCGGGTGGTGGGCCTGCTGTGCGTGCAGATGGAATTGAAAGAAGCCGATGCCAGCGGCCGGGCCCGGCCCTTGCCCATTCCCGGGTCCGAATCGGTGCTGCCCGCGGACACGGTGATCATGGCCACCGGCCAGGAGGTGGATTACGACGGCCTCGACAACATCGGCAAGCGGGACAATAAATGGATCAGCACGGATGAATATCTCATGACCAGCCTGGCCCGGGTCTTTGCCGGGGGCGATGCGGTGCTGGGGCAGGAGACCGTCTCCGCGGCCATCGGCCAGGGCTTGCGGGCCGCGGCGGCCATCGAAGACTACCTGGAAGGCAATGTGGAAAGCAGCCTGGCCAGCCCCCCGGTGGTCTATTTCAAGGACATGAACAGCTACTACTACACCCGGAAGAAGCGCTTCAGCAAGGAGGCGATCCCGGTGCACGAGCGGCTGAAGAGTTTCAATGAAATCTATCCTGCCTTTGCTCCCGGGGAAATCATCGACGAAGCCGGCCGCTGCCTCAGTTGCGGCCTGTGTTTCAATTGCCGGAATTGCCTGATGTACTGCCCGGACAATGCCGTCAACCTCCATCCGGCCACCGGCAAATACGAGTTTGATTACGATTTCTGCAAGGGCTGCGGCCTTTGCGTCAAAGAATGCCCCTGCCACTACATCCAGTTGACCCTGGAGAAGTGAGGGTGCATTGGTAGGGCGGGGTCCCCCCGCCCGGATTCCAGGCGAGGAAACCGCGCCCAAATGTAGGGGCGCGATTCATCTTTCTCGTTCCCAAGCTCGGCTTGGGAACGAAATTGCGACCCCAGCTCAGCTTGGGCCTCGCAATTATTAATTCAGCTTTGGCCTACCGGGAATTTGGAGCTTCCCTAAGCGAGCAAATGGTATAATCAAAAATAAGAGATTGTCTTTGGTAGCCGCAGGCTTCAGCCTGCGCAAGCTAGAGCTCATGAGTCTCCAAGAAAAGACTTTTGCGCTTTAAGCCAAGCTTCCCAGGGCGTGTCTTACTCGCCAGCATTGGTAGCGTGACACGCACCCAAGATGGGGGGTTCCCGCTGCTAGGCGCGCCTTTTTAATAGCCCTGGTCCGGCTGCCGAATCTTGTTATTTCATAATCGACGTCTGAGATGAGAAAAGCGACCAAACCCAAAGACCGGCCGCAAAAGGAGTTGCCGGTTGCCCCCCGGCGATTTGCGGAACTGGAGGTGCTGAAAGCCGAATGGAAACGCTCCGGCGAAGGTCTGCAAAAGGTCTACGAGGTCCTGGAGCGCTGCATCGAAGAGCGCACTTCGGAACTGCTGCAGGCCAACGAACAACTGCAGCAAGAGATTGAAGAGCGCAAGCGAGCGGAACAAGAACTCAAGAGAACCAAAGATTACCTGGAAAACGTGATCGATAACTCGGTGGATGCCGTCGGCATTGTGGACCGCCATGGCCGGTTTATCCTCTGGAACAGAAGGGCTGCGGAAATTTATGGGTATAGTTTCGCCGAGCTGACCGCTAAGACCGCCTTTGATCTGTATGCCGATGCCGAAGAACTGGACCGAATGCTGGCCAGACTGCGCCAGGACGGGGTGGTGCGGGAACATGAAATTGTCATGCGGAAGAAAGACGGCAACGTGGTTCCCATGGATATCTCCATCAGCCTGCTCAAAGACGACCAGGACCGCACCATGGGCAGCGTCTGCGTGGCCCGGGACCTGTCTGAGCGCAAAAAAGCCGAGGCGGAGCTGAAGCGGGCCAAAGAGGAACTGGACTGCTACTCCCGGGACCTGGAGCGCCAGGTGAAGGAAAGAACCCGGGAAATCTCTAGTATTCTTAGATACACCCCCTCGGTGGTTTATATTAAAAACAAAGATGGCCAATACAAGTTGGTCAATTCCCGGTTTGCGGAGCTGTTTGGGGTCACCAACAAGGAAATTCAGGGAAAATCGGATCACGATATCTTTCCCAGGGAGTGCGCCGAGCAGCTCAGGGCCAACGATCTGAAAGTCCTTAGCGAAATGCGGCCCCAACAGGTGGAGGAAGTTATTCCCCAACCGGATGGCGTCCACGTCTATCTTTCCGTGAAATTTCCTCTTTATGACGAAGCCGGCGCGGTCAGCGGATTATGCGGGATTTCCACCGATATCACGGCGCTGAAGAAAGCCCAGGATCAGCTGCGGCGTCTCTCCGGCAGCATCATGAACAGCCAGGAAAAAGAACGCCGGATCATCGCCCGGGAATTGCACGATGAACTGGGGCAGTTGCTCACGGCCCTGCGCATGGATTCGGTCTGGATCTACGAGCATTTGCAAAAACATGGCGGCAAGGCGGCGGAAAGGGCCCTGAGCATGTGCAACCTCATCGATCATAGCATTGATGAAGTCAGGGGGCTGGCCACCCGGCTGCGCCCCGGCGTCCTGGATGATTTGGGGCTCATCGAAGCATTGGAATGGTATATTACTAAATTTGCCAAGCGCACGGGAATTGCCTGTAGCTTCCAACACCGCCACCTGCCCGAGGTTGAAGGCATTGTCGCCACCGCCGCCTACCGCATTGCCCAAGAAGCCCTGACCAATGTGGCCCGGCACTCCTTTGCCACCCAGGCGCAGGTGACCCTGCAAGCCGAAGCCGGCATCTTGACGCTGGCCGTGGTGGACAACGGCCGGGGCTTCAATATCGAAGAATTGGCCGAATCTCAATGTTTGGGTTTGGTGGGCATGCGGGAACGGGCCGGCTTGCTGGGCGGCAGCCTGGAAATGCATTCCCGGCCCGGGATGGGCACCCGGGTTTATTTCCGGCTGCCTCTGAATGGCGGGGAAGGGAGGCTCTCTTGATCAGGGTGCTGCTGGCGGACGATCATGACATCGTCCGGGCCGGGCTCAGGCGCATCGTCGAAGACTCCGGCGACATCGAAGTGGTGGCCGAGGCGGCCGATGGCCGGGAAGCCCTGGGCCAAATCCAGCAGACCGCCCCTGATGTGGCGGTCATCGATATCTCCATGCCGGGCCTCGATGGGCTGGAAGTTTTGGGGCAGATGCACCACTATTACCCCAAGATCCCCATTCTCATCCTCACCATGCACGAAGAAGAGCAATACGTGGTGCGGGCCATCGCCGCGGGAGCCAGGGGATATCTGACCAAGCGCTCGGCCCCGGAGCAGTTGGTGAAGGCGATCCGCAAGGTCCATGCCGGCGGCAGCTACCTCAGCGATTCGGCCGCGGAGTCCCTGGCCATGAGCCTGGCCGGCGGCGGCCGGGGGCGCTCCCCGGTGGAGTGCCTGTCCAATCGGGAGATTCAGGTATTGCGGCACCTGGCCTTGGGCCGCACCGTCCGGGAGATTGCCGAAGCCTATCACCTGAGCCCCAAGACCGTGGACACCTATCGGCTGAGGTTGCTGAAAAAACTCAATCTCCGAAACAACGCCGAGCTCTCCCGCTTTGCCATGCAAAACCGCCTGGTGGAGTTCTAATCCTCCAAAGAACCCTTCCCCTGCAAACATTTCCAGCATTGCCAAGGTATATCTCTTTTGCAAGGGCATAGGTTTGGCCCGGACCCAGTGGTGTCCAGGGGGGGCCAGGCACACTTGGGAAATAGGACACCAGAAAGCCTAGAACCGCCGCCCCCGGCGCTTCCTGAGCCGGCGGGGGCGCCGGCTCTACTTTCTCTGATCCTTACGAGGCCTTCCAAAAATCTAGGTCAAAACCCCGGATCTGAAACTAAAAATCAGGCAAACCCTGATTTCTATTTTCCCCCTGCTGGGGTTATTATTTGGCCCAATTTAGTGCAAATCACTAATTATCGCCATTGTTCGCGGGGTGAAAGACCAATGAGAAAGCTGATTCCTTTGGTTTTGGTGGTAGTGCTGATTTTGGGCGGTTGCGCCGGCATGTCCAACACCGAACAGCGGGTGTTAAGCGGCGGCGCCATCGGGGCAGCCGGAGGGGCGCTCATCGGCGCAGCCGCCGGCTCTGCGGCCATCGGTGCGGCCGCCGGCGGTGGGGCGGGCCTCCTGGGAGGCTACGTTTACGACCAGTATCAAAAATCCCGGGGAAACCCCTGATCTGACAGCCGCAGCGTCGTCCCTGGTTTTGCGGACCGTCGCCCATGGATAGCTGGTTCCCAAGCTCCTTCCCTGAAAAGCTCTTGCATAGGGTGCGCACTGCGCACCAAATCCGGAGGGTGGCGGGCGAGGACGCCCGCCCTACGAAATTTTCATGAGCAGGATCATGGTCAACTGCTTGGGAAACCACTTGGAGGCAAAGCTCCTGCTTTGCCCTATTATGGGCTAAACACTAAACAATTGAATGCCCAAGCAGAGCTTGGGCGGCAAGTTTCGTTCCCAAGCGGTTGAACATGAGCCTTAGGCGCACCCATAAATCCTGAAAAATCGGTAGGGCGGGCCTCCGTGCCCGCCACAAGCCAGATTTAATGGTGCGTAAGACGCACCCTACGCTTCAACTTTTCAGGGCAGTCATTCATGAGACTTTGGCCCACCCGTAAATTATGAAAAGATTTGGTGGCACAGGCTTTCCAGCCTGTGTCTTAGCAGCCGGGGGCGGCTGTTCCACATTTTCTTTTACCTGCCCGAGGAACTTTTCAGACCAGGAGCTTGGGAACAAGTATCAGGGCAGTCGCTTACCGCCACCTCTTTAACCCCTCCTTGCGTCTCCCCAGAAATATTGGCCGGCCGCTAAATAACATCAGGTCGGCAATTTCTCCAAGCTCGAAAATACCGATGGACAAAGCAGGAGTTTCTACAGTAAGGTGATTATCGCCATTTCGGAAACGGGAAAATTCGGCGGGGTCCCGGTTCGAGAACTCGCGGATCGCGGGTAACCCAGGGCTTTTTTAAACCCCGGGAAGTTTCAGGAAACCAAAGGCTCCAGGGACTCTATTCCGTCAAGTTCGGTAGCAATTTTAACCTCGCCGAATCACTTCCCCCTCTCCAACCGCTGGCGCGAGCAGAGGGTTGGCGTGAGGGGGATCTAAGACGTCGCCTATTTAAGGAATCAACTACCCAATAAATTTCGGGCGGAAGACAATGTGCGCGCCGCGTCACCTTCAGTGGTTGAGTCTGACCCTGGTGTTCTGCTCCGTGGCAATGTTCGCCGGGTGCGGCACCCTTGCCAATGGCCGGGGTTGGGGGCAGGACGCCACCCTGTGTCCGGGTTGGCACCGGGTGGGGAAGGCAGCCCTAAATGCGGCCCTGGAACCGGAAACCTGGGTGCCCGCGGTGGGGGCGGCGGTTTTTCAGATAGGTTCTATGGATCGGAACCTGTCCAACTGGGCCTCCAAGCGCACCCCGATCTTCCAGTCCCAGGGCAATGCCGATACGGCCAGCGAAGCCCTGCAGGCGACCGCAGAGGCAGCCTATGCCATCACCGCCCTGGCCACCCCCAGCGGCGAGGAGTCCGGCGATTGGGCTTGCGCCAAGGCGAAGGGACTCACGGTGGGCATCGCCGCCATCGCCTTGACCGAAGGCACCACCGATCTTCTCAAATACACTACCAACCGAACCCGGCCGGACGGTTCGGACCATGAAAGCTTTCCTTCGGGGCATGCCTCCAGGGCCGCGGTCTGCGACACCCTGGCGACCCGCAATCTCCAGTACCTGGCCATGCCCGACGCCGCCCGCACCGGCTTGCGGGTGAGCTTTCTTGCCCTGAGCCTGACCACCGCCTGGGCCCGGGTGGAAGCCAAGCAGCACTTCCCCTCGGATGTCCTGGCGGGCATGGCTTTCGGTCATTTCTTCGGGGCTTTCATCAATGATGCCTTCCTGGGCCTGGACAGCCCCAAAAACTTCTTTTTCTCGGTGGAGCCTTCCAGGAGAGACGTTCTCTGCTCCGTGCACTGGGTTTTTTGAGTCTCAGCCCGCCCTCACCAGAGAATCTTCCCTTAACCCGGAGTGACCCGAGCCTGGGGCCCCAGGGGCGACCTTGCATTGCCGGCCCGGCCGGCTTAGCTTATTGGTAAAGGCTTCATGGCAGGCGCCCATTAGCCTTTGGCTCACCAATAATGCCAAGCTGCGGTCATTAAAGATAATAAAAATGGTAGCCGCAGGCTTCAGCCTGCTCCTGGGCACGGCACGCCGTGCCCCTACAGGAAACAACATCATTCATACGGGCACGGCGTGCCGTGCCCGTATGAATGCCCGTCCTGAACTTTTCAAGACAGATTTTCGCCCTTCAGTTCTCCCGCCAGCTCATCGTGCTTTCGGCCGCGGTTTTGGTGACATCGAGGGGCAGGCCGTTCTGCTCCTCCACGGCCTGCATGACCAGGCGCATGCTCACCTGAGTCGACAAGCCCCGGTTCTCGATCAACTTGAGGACGTGCAGGATCATGGAAGGAATTTTGTAATAGACGTCCTCATGCACGGAGAGATAGATGCGGCCCTGGCGAAAGCCGATCTTGGCCGGCTCGTAGATGTATTCCACCCGGGTGCCCAGCGGCACCAAGGGAAAGAGCTTTTCAATATGTTCCGGGTACATCCGGGTGCAGCCGTGGCTCACCAGGCGACCCACCCCCAGGGGCATGGCCGTGCCGTGGATGCCGTAATCGCCCCAGGAAAGGGTGAGTTTCAGCTTGCCCAGGGGATTATCCGGGCCCGGAGGCATCTCCGCCATGCCGTATTTGGCCTGGAGAGATTTGGGAATGTGCCAGGTGGGGTTGACCTTCTTTTCAATGACCCGGAATTGCCCTTGGGGGGTCTTGAAGTCCAGCACCCCCATGCCGATGGGAAAGGTGTAAACCTGGGTGTCATGGTTGACGAAGTAATACAGGCGCATCTCCCCGGTGTTGACGATGATTTGGGCGCCCCGCCTCTCCGGCAGGATCCACATGGTGGGCACGCTAATCTCGGCCCCCGGCGGCGGCAGGAAGGGGTCCCAGCTACGGTAGTGCACGCCTAATTCGGAATATCCCAGGCCGTATTGCCGGGCCAGTTCCAGGAGATCCTCGCCCTTTTTGATCTGGTGATGCTGCACGTGGCCCACCACCGTGACGGCCTGGGGGTCCACCCCGCTGGCGGTAGCCGGCAAATGAATGGTGTATGGGCCTGCCGCCCAGGCCGGGAGGATAGAAAAACCGGCGCCAAGCAAAAAGACCAGGATCGCTGCCATCCGTCGCATATCTTACTCCCGGGACCGCCGCAAGGTTTTGAGGCTTGAGGAAAAAGGCGGCTGGGTCACCCCTTTTTCCGTAATGATACCCGAAATCAGCTCATTGGGGGTAACAGCCAAGGCCGGGGCAAAGCCACGGCCTCTCCCAACCCCGGTCTTCACTGCGGCTGCCAGCTCAGCGTGGTTCCCTCGGTTTTAGTGACATCCAGGGGCATGCCGTTCTGCTCCTCCACCGCTTGCATGACCCGACGCATGTCCACCTGGGACGCCAGGCCGTGGTTTTCCATGAGCCTGAGGACGTGCAGGATCATCGAAGGAATTTTGTAGTAAACGTCCTCGTGCACCGACAGATAGATGCGGCCCTGGCGAAAGCCGATCTTGGCCGGCTGGTAGATATATTCCACTTTGGTGCCCATGGGCACCATAGCGAAAAGCTTTTTGATGTCCTCAGGGTACAGGCGGGTGCAGCCATGGCTCACCAGACGGCCCACGGCCCAGGGCAGGTTGCAACCGTGGATGCCGTAGTCTCCCCAATTGAGGCCAAGCTTATATTCCCCCATGGGATTGTCGGGGCCGGCAGGCATCGCCACCATGCCATATTTTTTCTGTAAATGCTTGGGGATATGCCAATCCGGGTTCACAATCTTCTGGTTCACGGAGAAATTGCCGGTGGGGGTTTGATAGTCCAGGACCCCCATACCGATGGGATAAGTGTAAACCTGGGTATCATGGTTGACGTAATAATAGAGACGCATTTCCCCGGTGTTGACAATGATGGCGCGGCCATGGTTGTTGGGGACGATCCAGAGGGAGGGAATGGTCATTTCGGCGCCGGGGGGAGGCAGGAATGGGTCCCATTGGCGATACATGGCGCCGATTTCGGACCACCCCAGGTCAAAGCGCCGGGACACATCCAGCAGATCCTCGCCCTTCCTTATCTGGTAATGCTGCACATGGCCCACCACCGTGTCGGCCCGGGGGTCCACCCCGGTGCCGGAGGAGGGCAGATGAATGTTGTACGGACCTCCCGCCCAGGATGGCAGGGTAAGGCTCAAGCACAGGAAAAAACCCAGGATCGCTGCCACACGTCTCACGTTCGTACTTTTCCTAAGACCGCCGCAGGGTTTTGAGACTCGATGAAAATGGCGGCTGGGCCACCCCTTTTTCGGTAATGATACCCGAGATCAGCTCATTAGGGGTAACATCGAAAGCCAGGTTCAGGGCCCTGGCTCCGGCCGGGGCGATCGGCTCACCCCAGAGATGAGTAACTTCATCCGGGGACCGCTCCTCCACCGGAATGTGGTTGCCGTCCGGGATGCTGAAGTCAAAGGTGGACAGGGGCGCGGCCACGTAAAACGGCACCCCGTGGTAATGAGCCAGAACCGCCACGCTGTAAGTGCCGATCTTGTTGGCCGTATCCCCGTTGGCGGCAATGCGGTCGGCCCCCACGATGGCCAGGCTCACCTGCCCTTTGGCCATGAGGGCGGCGGCCGCCCCATCCGGAATTAAAGTATAAGGAATGCCGATCTTGCCCAACTCCCAGGTGGTCAGCCGCGCCCCCTGGAGCAGGGGCCGGGTCTCATCCACCCAGACGGAAAAACGTTTGCCCGCCTCCCAGGCGGCCCGGAGCACCCCCAGGGCGGTGCCGTAGCCCCCGGTGGCCAGGGCCCCGGTATTGCAATGGGTCAGCACCCGGGCGCCATCATGAATCAGCGCCATCCCGGCCTGGGCCAGGTGGCGGTTCAGCATATCATCTTCCTTCAGCATGGCCTGGGCCTCGGCCACCAGCAGCTCTTTCAAAGCCGCCACCGACTCTTTGGCATGTTCCTGGGCCACCATTTGCATGCGATCCAAGGCCCAAAAAAGATTGACCGCGGTGGGCCGGGCCGCGGCGATCTCCCGGCAGATTTCCAGGAACCGCGCTTGAAACTCGGCCATATCGGCCGTTTTAATCTCCAGGGCCCCCAGGGCCGCGCCCATGGCCGCAGCTACGCCGATGGCCGGCGCCCCCCGGATGGCCAAGGTGCGGATGGCTTCGATGATCTCCCGGTAATCCCGGATCTCCAGGTAAAGCTCCTCCCGGGGCAGACGCCGCTGGTCCAGAAGCTTCACCTTATCCACGTCCCAACAGATGCTGCAATAAGGAATCATCAAAGGCTCCGTGGTAGGTTTTCGGGGGAGGGGGCTAAGGGCCGCAGGCCCTTAGGCCCTTACCCCCTCCCCCGATCCCCCTCCCCCAATCCCTTACATGTTCTTTTGGCCGGAGCTCCCGCCAATGTAAGCGGGTTGGGAGGGGGTTTGGGGGAGGGCAGGGACCTCAGGTCCCTGGCCCTCCCACAATTAGAATTCAGGGGCGAAGCCCCTGACCCCTAACTTAACAATTTTCTAAATATCTCGTTCGCCAGTTGCGGGTTGGCCTGGCCTTTGGTTTGGCGCATCAGTTGGCCCACGAAAAAGCCCAGGACCTTGGTCTTGCCGGCCCGGTAATCAGCCGCCTCCTTGGGATTGGCGGCGATGATCTCCCGGGCCACGGCTTCCAGGGCGCTTGTATCGCTGATCTGCACCAGGCCCTTTTCTTTGACGATGGCCTCCGGGGCTTTGCCGGTGGCCACCATTTCCTCGAAGACCGTCTTGGCCAGCTTGCCGCTGATGACGCCCTTTTCCACCAGGGCGAGAAGCTGGGCCAGGGCCGTGGGCGTCACCAGGCAGGCGGCGATGCCGGCTTCTTCTTTTTTGAGTTCCCGGAGGAGTTCGGACATGATCCAGTTACTCACCTGCTTGGGGTGGGGGAACTCCCGCACCGCGGCCTCGAAGTAATCCGCCAGGGCCTTGTCGCTGGTCAGGACCTGGGCATCGTAAGCCGGCAGGCCGTACTCCGTTTGGAAGCGCGCCGCCCGGGCCGCGGGCAGTTCCGGCAGACCCTGCCACAGGGCGGTGAGCCAGTCGGGGTCGATGGTCACGGGCACCAGGTCCGGGTCGGGGAAATAGCGGTAATCGTGGGCTTCTTCTTTCCCCCGCATGGACATGGTCTTTCCCTGGGCCGCATCCCAGAGGCGGGTCTCCTGGATGATCTCCTGGCCGGAGCTCAGCAGCGCCCGCTGCCGCTTGATTTCAAATTCCAGGGCCGCCTTCACGAACCTGAAAGAGTTCATGTTCTTGAGTTCTGCCTTGGTCCCAAGTTCCGCCGCGCCCACCGGCCTGAGGGAGATATTGGCGTCGCACCGGAGCGACCCCTCTTCCATGTTGCCGTCGCAGATTTCCAGATACAGCAAAATGTTGCGCAAGCCCTTGAGATACTCCACCGCTTCTTCCGGGGTGCGGATGTCCGGCTCGCTGACGATTTCGATGAGGGGAACGCCGGTGCGGTTAAAATCCACAAAACTCACGGGCCGCGTCTCGCTGTGGATGAGTTTGCCGGCGTCCTCCTCCAGGTGGATGCGGGTAATGCCGATCCGCCGCTTCCGGCCGTCCACCTGGATATCCAGATAGCCGCGCTCGGCCAACGGCAGCTCGTATTGGGAGATCTGATAGCCCTTGGGAAGATCGGGATAAAAGTAATTCTTCCGGGCGAAGACCGACTCCGGGGGAATTTCACAATGAGTCGCCAACGCCATCTTCAGGGCAAAGTCCACGGCGCTGCGGTTCAGGACCGGCAGCGACCCCGGCATCCCGAGACAAACTTCGCAGACCTGGGTGTTGGGCGGCGCCCCGAAAGCCGTGGCACAACCACAAAAAATCTTGCTTTTGGTGAGCAGCTGGGCATGCACCTCCAACCCAATAACCGCTTCATATTCCATAGAATGGACCTGCTGTAGATGGATTTGAGGGGAGGGCCGGGGGAGCGCAACTCCCCCGCCCTCCCCTCAAACTCCCCTCCCCAACCCCCTTTAAGGGGTTGG
>Ga0315281_10003227_pt1 | contig 23945 bp, 24 predicted proteins | sample YL17G07_0_MG_FD_204540 | JGI IMG/M metagenome (GOLD analysis project Ga0315281, IMG submission 204540) | Sediment microbial communities from Yellowstone Lake, YNP, Wyoming, USA - YL17G07_0 | ecosystem: Environmental > Aquatic > Freshwater > Lake > Sediment | place: USA: Wyoming | collected... | reverse complement strand
AGCGTCAAAAAGCTTATTATCTTATTGGGGATACTAGAAGTTGGTGAGTTTCGTGCCTAAATACGAATATAAATGCGCGGATGTTGTACCGGATTGTTCTTTGGAGATCAAGGGCGCATCGAGCGAAGAAGAAATGATGTCTATGCTCCAGGTACACGCGAAGATATGCCACAAATTGGACAAGGTCCCCCCTGCAACCGTTGAAAAAATAAAAAAGGCCATCAAGAAAAGGTGAACTACTCCATCCTACTCCCCGTTTTTTTCTTCAAGAAAGTCGCTCCATTATTTAGCGAAATTAGAAATTGTGACTATATTATCTACATGACAGTGCGCGCTGCCTTGTCCCTTTATTATGTGTTGAAGTAGGTTGGTGAGACTGCTTTGTCTGGTCTCCCAATGTTTTCTGCTGCTTCTCTGTTTAGAACCAGGCACAATAGGCTGTAGAGCGCGTAGGAAGCGACGTTTCTTACGCCTCTGACCTTGTTAATGGCTAGGCTGTACTGCGTCTTGAGGAAGCTGTAGACCGCTTCAATGTGAGGCCTCTTACGATACTCCCTTTTCTGGTCTTCCGTCCCGTAGGTTCGAAACTTCTTGTCCACCCTTAGAAGGCCTTTAACGTCGCGTTTCTGGTTAACGGGATAAGGAATCACTGCCTCGTCAACGGCACTTCTGAGTTTGCTGTCGCTGTATTGGCTGTCAGCTATCACGCTTCTCAGTCTGGCTGCAGACCGCTTGAGAATCAGCTTGGTCTTCTCCAGCATGTTCAATGAGTGTTTCTTCTCGTTCTGGTTTGCAGAAGCAAAAGCGCAAGTCAAAGGAAGCATGGTCTGCGAGTCAATGGACAGGTGAAGCTTGTAGCCGAGTGCGAAGGCTCTGCCTGCTCTTCCGACTCTGGCTTCCTCGTCGGAGTAGCCTTTCTGGTTGTCCATTGGATGGCGTGTGCTCCAAGCCTTTATGAACGAAGCATCCAATACGGCATCAACGTCTTTTGCATCGTTCCGTTTCAAGAGCTTAACAACTTTCTCCTCGATTATTCTGGTGACGTTGTCTTCCCCGACTTTTCGGATGAACCTGCTGAGAACGCTTCTCGGATAGCCCGTTTCGCCTATCTTTATCAGGCACAGTTTTCTCAGTCGTTGATCCACGTCAAGCAGTCTAGTCATTTCTCTTAGACTGCGAACGCCCTTCATTTTCATAACAATGAAAGTTCTGAAAACCCCTAAGGGATTCCTTGGAGGTCTCCCAGGCCCAACCGTGTGAAAGCAACGGTGCACTGCAGCTTTAGCAAAACTTAAGTCTACGTTTCTGAAGAGGGTTTCTAGGGTCTCGTGTTCATCTTGTCCCGCTGGGATTCACCTCCTAAGCTTGGACGTAAGCCACAAAATACGAGACCCCAACTGCATTAATCAATTTCGGGACAAGCCAGCGCGCTATTTTCCCATGTAAGCATTTAGCTCTTCATCATCCATGAGTCACACGATCTTTCCCAAGAATAACCTACAGTGTTTCTGCTTGAGCAAAACACAAAGCGATGCCCTTCCGTCAGCGCGTGATCCTATGGGGAGCCGTGCAGTCTTAAAATCGCAGAAGCGCGCGCGCTACCGGCGTCGAGTAAGTTATAAATGCCTCTTTGATTGCCGCGACGTCCTCAGCAGACATCTTGGATAACATTCTTTTAATGTGTTGGCTACTTCCAGGCAATTCGCGCGCGCATCATTCCACAAATTCTTCCTTCATTAATACAAGCTCCTTGGTTCAGCTATAACACTTTTGAATACAGCATTAAGGCTAAACAGACCGGAAAAAGCCATATCCATAACCCTGCTCGGAAGGTGAGCAGAAAATGACACAAAGGAGGTGATTTAGCAACAGGCTAGCGCGCCCGACCGTTTGGTGATTCTTTCAGAACACAATTCCCCTTTTTCGGCGAGTTCTGTTGATGCTTTTGTATAAGGACAGCGCGCGCGCTAATCTCTGTTGAATATGTCTAAAAGGAAAAAAGAGGAGAGTTTATGGGGGATTGCTTTTGTTCTTGTAGCGTCTTGTTTTCAGCATCAGTTTGCCTGCTACTGCGGTTGCTAGTATCAGCGGAAGCATTGCTATCACTGGGTATTGGAACTCTGGAACAATCGGGTTTGGAGCTGCTGTAACCGTGCCCGTGATGGTTCCGGAGGTTTCTGCTGGCTTCGCGGTCATCTGGATGTTGATGTTGGGTGTTGTTTGGTCGACTGTGACGCTGACGAGAGTTGGATAGTACGCATCATAATAGCCTAAAGCTGTTGCGCTTACGTTGTAGTCGTTTCCGTCTCCCAATTCACTTGATATGTTGTAGTAGCCGTTGCTGTCGGCTACGTCTGAACCGGTGCCGCCGCTCCCAGTGGCCGTAACCCACGCGAAACTAATCGGGTTGTTGCTTTGGTCTGTTATGCGCCCAGTTATCATTCCCGAAGGTGTCGGAGGCGTCGTGACAGGGGTCAGCTCCATGTTTATGCCGCTCGTCTCTTGGCCAGCGGTAACTGGAACCGGAACGGAGGTCAAAATGCCGCCGTACGTTGTGTAGTTTCCGTCTCCGCTGGCAGACACGGTGTAGTTGTCTGTTCCAAGTCCTGTGGCAATCCTGTAGTTGCCCGCCAAGTCCGTTGTAGCAGACCCAAGGTATGTGAAATCACTCGAAGAAGCTGACACGTCAATGCCAGAGAGACCTGTGCCGTTTGGTGCCGCTACCGTTCCCGAGATGATTCCCGACCTTGCCAGGGCAAGGTTTACATTCTTGGTTTCAACTCCCGCAACGACATCTGCGGTCGTCATTTGACTGATATATCCGTCTGGTGGCACTTCAATCGAGACGTTGTACGTTCCGGTCGGCAGGTTTGTCGCTATGAGGTATTTCCCATCAGCCCCTGTGGTGCCAGGTGGTATGAAGCTTCCAGTGCCGTTTGCAAGGTTCACAGAGATTTCAGTGCCGTTGATCGGGCTCTGGCTAACTTCGTCAGTGACCATGCCTGAGATCCCGCCGGAAAGCTGTAAGTCAAAGTTCACGCCTGATGTCGTTAGGCCAGCCGTCACGCTTACGGAGTCTACTTCGCTGCCAATGTACCCGTAGGCGAAGGTTGTCAAGTTGTAGGTTCCCGTCTTTAGGCCCTCAGTCATAGTGTAGTGTCCAGAACTGTCGGTCATGGCGAATCCTGAGCCGTTGTCTCCTTCTGCTGACACTTCGACGCCTGCAAGTGGACCGTTGGCGCCGTAGACGATTCCTATGGTGTACTGTCTCATCGTTGGACTGAACACGCATATTTGAGCTGCCAAGCTTAAGGCTATTGCGAACATTAGAATATCTGCTAGTAACCAACGCCTAAACAAACTGTTCTTCCTCCTAAGAACACATTTTCTGGCTTCAATGTATTAAAGATTTGTGGACGCGCGCTATTTGAAGAAAAAAGGGGTTTGTGCGCGAAAGTAACAAAGTTGGAGGCTGACACATTATTCAAGTCTTTTTTGTCTTTTCTACGGCTTCCTTCTTTGCTGCCTCAAGAGCCCTTTTCGTATCCTCTTCAGTTTTTTTCTTTGATTTGTCCGAGAATGACATTTTCATCACTCCAAAAAGAGAGTTTTTGTTTTGCCTAAAAACATATCGGAAAAGCATTTGAAATCTCGAAATCGAAGGGCGCGCTAGCGCGTTGCTAAATTCGAGGAATTGACATGAACTTGTTTGGTCGTGCTTTGGCTTGACTAGACGCCCATGATTTGTACGTGGAAGTGTTGGGAGAATGCAACTATGCTTGGAAGGTAAGCAGAAATTGACACAAACAATTCGATTTAGCAACAGGCTGGCGCGCTATAATGGCGAAGAAAACTAAATATCTCTCAGGTTGGGATAAGCTGAGCAGATGTCTTTGTTAGCCGAATCATCCTTACAAACTGATCTTGAAAGAGTGGCGAGAGAATTAGGAGCTGATTTATTTGGAATTGCGGATTTAACGATCGCTCAGGATTTTATGTGTAAGCAGGGTGGAGAATACTTAAGAAAGTTTTCAAGGGCAGTATCCATCGGCATTCGCTTGTTAGATGCAGTTGTTGACGAGCTGTACAGGCATGAAGACCCAGCCGTCATTTATACCTATACGGCACTTTACACCTCTGTTAATTCATGTTTAGACCATGTTGGTTTGTTGTTAGCAAAAAGAATTCAAGAGAAAGGTTACCAAGCTTATGCTGTACCTGCTACTCAGACTGTTGATTCTGACAAGCTCATCGGAGTGTTTTCTCATAAGCTTGCAGCAAACTTGGCTGGTCTAGGTTGGATAGGGAAAAGTTGCCTTTTAATCACACCCAGCTACGGTCCAAGAGTGAGATTTGCAACTATCCTCACAGACACGCCTCTGAAAGCGGGTTCTCCAATTGGTGAGAAGTGTAATGATTGTAGAGAATGTGTGGATATTTGCCCCGTTAAAGCATTCACCGGAGCCTCATTTAATCCTTTAGAGCCTAGAGAAGTTAGGTTTAATGCCCATTTGTGCAGGAGTTACCGTAAGAAGAGAGAAGAAAAGCTAGGAGAAGGGTATTGCGGTTTGTGTGTATACGTATGCCCTTACGGTCGATCCAACAAAAGCTTACCTTAAACTAGGTTCTTGAATAACCGCGCGCTGTGTCTGTGTGTCTGTCCTAAGGGAGCGTGTAAATACAGAAGAGGGAGATAGAGAGGGATAGATGTAGTTTGGGTTTGGGGATAAAACTTTACCCCAACCAACCACGACGACCACGAACCACGACGACGACCACGACGGGTGACGGTTAGTAGGTGAGGGGAAAGGACAACCATTGGCTTCTAATGAACGGCTAAAAACCGTATAGCCGATTCAGGATACACCTATTGTGTGTGTGGGGTCATTGTCATAATAAGGTAGGTATATAGATAGTATCTGAATCGAGTATATGGCTCACGCTGCTAACATCTATCCTGCTTTTGTTAGAAGCAATTCGTTCTCAAGATATTTCTGGTTACTCATTCTCTTTATCTTCAGAAATTTCCCAAAACCCTTTTCGGTTTCTTTCTCATAGAGGTTGATCTCCCCATCAAACAGTCCTAGAATGGCATGAAGCTCCTCTGGAGGGTGCATCTGCGGGTCGACTATTGCCAGAGCTGTGAATCCATTTGACTTCAATTCTGCAGTGAGTGCGGTCAGCCACTTCCTGGTTTGAACTGCATGATGTTGCAGCAGAACATCCGAAACGAGGCCTATACAGATTCTTCTCGGCCCCTTCAGCGAAGGATCTAGTCTGCGAACTGCTGAAGTCAAGGCAATACTAATGTCGGTGAGGTTTTCAACTCCCTTCAACGTAAATATGTTGGGCAAGCTTTTGACGATGATGTCTGCCTGAGGGTTGCAGACGAAAAGGTGGAAGCTGGCTTGGAACTTGTCTGCGAGAGATCTTGCTGTGCTGGGGTCGACGGTGAGGTAGAATGTTACTTCGCCTTGTTCTGCCCCTGTTTGGAGAAAACTCCTGACCAGCGATTCCCTTTCGTCGCATGAGGGTGAGGTCAATGCAACTGCATAGTTCTTGGGTATTCCACCACGCAGCAACTTGTCTAGATCTGGATAGCCAGTAGCGATGCGACCTGGAACACTCGCTGAGATTTCCGTGGATTGGAACTTTGAGGCTACTTCATGTGCGGGCGTTTTCTTGGAATGAAGTGTGATTCCCCAGCAGCTGAAGGCGTGGGAATAGGGCTCCTGTGTTAGATGAGTGAATGATAGTTCGCTGTATGCTAAGAACCCGATTACCTGTGTTGACGAAAGCCCTTCTTTAAGTATCTCAGCTTCAGTTCCCGATTTGCATCCAGCCATCAGCTCAACGATTCTTCTGTTGATGCAGGTGACGAGGATAGTGGCATCGTTTGTGTTGAAGCCTTGATCTGCTCTGAGCATGTCGTACACGCGGCGAGCTCCTTTTTGCACTTTCTCATGGTCACCCATCATGATATAGCCCGGCATCTCAGGAGTATAGCTTCTGATCGGAAACATGAGCTCAATGTCTTCTCCGACTACTCGCATGGTAGCAACACAAGCATAGTTGCCAAAAGGGAAAGCAAAGGCGTATCTGGCCGTAACTGGATTGAATATCAGTAACCTTTTCTGCGCTCGAGAAAGTCGCATTGCTTCTTGAATTGCTTCTATAATTGCTTTCTTATCAGGTATAGGAAGCCCTTTTTCCTTTGACATTTTGACTTCGTTTTCAGAAGCCACTTCAGCGTACTTAGTGCAGGGATCTTCTCTGCCAATGCGTTTGACGTATTTGAAGTGAGGTTCCTTCTCCTTGTTGAAATGAAATGTGTGTTCTCTTCCAACTTTGGTTATGGCGTTTACGTCTAAGCCTATCGAGGTTTCGCACAGGTTGGGAATCAAAGCACACACCGCTTCTCCGTCAAGGGCTTTTGACTGTGGATGCTCTTTCAGCCTTCCATAGAATTGATGAAAAAGCTTGGCATTGACTCCATCACCGCTGCCTCCTCCTATGACGTTCATTATCCTTGCCTCGCGGGTGCTGCCCATGAAATTGGCGATTCCCTCCGCCAAGAAATGCTCATAACCTGGAGTGTCAACCCTCGACCCCTGAGTCAGCACAAGCAGAGTCTTTCCCATGTGAAGATGCTCTTTGCTGGTGGCCTGCTGGGAGAAGTCGACCCATGCGTCGCGAGCCATCTCCCTCCCTTGCTCTCCTGCTTCTTCTGCCGTTCGAAGACCCCAAGTTCGCCCGACCCCTATCGGAAGGTTTGTGGCCAAAGCTAGGAGAGACAAGCCGTTGTAGCCTATTCCCGAAATCTCCTTCAGTTCAAGGTCTTCGTTTTCTAATTCTCCACCAGTTGTATGACCAATGAGTCTAAGCTGGTTTGCACCGTGTTTCTTGAATCTGTCTTCTACAGCTCTAAGAATTGATCCGCATATCAGTGCATCCTTCTCTGCAGGTTCTCCTCTGTAACTCAGATACAAGATCAACAGCTTCACATCTTCAAGACTGCAGCCGCTTTTCAAAAGGTCTCCTTCAAGTTTGTCAAGAATCTTTCCGACTAGTTTCTGGGCTTCTTCTGGGCTGTTCCTTCTCCTCAGCTCCAACTCCCTTTGTTGGTCAGTTTCCAGCTCATTCATCGTGTGTGCATGGGCAGCGAAACCCATGAAGAAATGATCATCCATAAACATCCAACACCGTGGTGAGTAATGCTATGTCAGTACACCTTTAAAGGCTAACCTAGCCTGTTCTATGGCTCGCAGCATCAGTATACTTCCCTTGACCCAGAGCAGTTTCTGTCCACTATCTTAACTCATAACAAAACTGGGCAAACTAACTCCTTTTTCTTTAAACGCTTCACTATGGATTTGGTTGGTTGGTCGGATAAAACTTTACCCCAAACCAAACCAACTTTTACTTGACATGTGGGGAAAACAGGTAGTCAGTAGAGTGTATACGCGCGCGCTGTTAGACGGGTCTTAATGGTATAATCCCGAGGATTCGGTGAAATATACTTAAAAGGGGGGTGTAGCCCATTTTATGCTGTTTACTAGTAGTAAGGTTAGTTTTTTCACTTCCCTTATGAGTGAGAAGTTACTTGGTTTCTGACTTTTTTATCATGAGGTTAGTGGAGATCTGAACAGGCTTCTGAAAGCAGAGAAATACCGGGGCGCGCTGCTTCCATATCTCAAGTAACTTCTCAATCTTATCCTGGCTGTCATCTGAGTATACGGTCACTGTGAGTGAAACGTTCCTGATGTCTCCTGTAGCGCCCTCCATGCCAAGTACTCCCTTTACATCGAACTCACATTGGGCGTCAGCATCAACTGAGTCCACTGATGTGCCTGTTAGCGGTGCTAGAGTGTTTTTGATGAGCCCCGCAGCACAGCCCGCTAGCGACCCGAGTAGGTGTTGTAGAGGCCCTATCGTAGTATTCTCCCCTCCAAGAGATGGAGGAAAATCTTCCTCCCAGGTAGTGTTACCCGCTTTTAGGATCACAAGACCATTCTTTGTAGAAGCTTTAACCGCTGGCTTGAGCAAACCCGCTTCAGGCTTTCTCTCAAACAGTTCCACGAATTTTTGGAGTTGAGCAGCCTTTTCCTCTAAAGTATTCAAAAACATTCGCTCCTATTCTTTAACAAAGCATCATATGGTGTAATGTCAATAATATTTAACAATATTGTTTAAAAATAAACTTGCGAGTTTTCTATGAAACGGAAGGAAATTTCAGCCTTCAATATTTTAGCTATAGATTAACATTATTTTTCCTCGAAAAAGTACTTATACTGAATCGGCCAAAAATCGGGTTGCTTCTTAAATGGTTAGTTCAACTCTTAACCATTCCCAATCAATCGTTATTCCACTTAGTTTGAGCCTCAAAATGCAGAGTAGCCAAGAAATCAGCGGCCTCGTTCTCCCTGATCGTGACAGGGCGCTTGAGGAGATCCTTCCCACACTTGGCAAGCGCGGTCTCATAGAAGATCGTACCCGACTTCATCACAGCAATAAGAGGAACTATTTCAGGGATGAAATCAATCTGATCCGCAAACTGGCATATCGCCTCCACGCCTCCCCTCCCAGCCTCAGACTCCGTGATGCGCTTGAACAGAGCCTCCATCCATATTACAGGGTGATATCCCAGCTGATCCCTGTTCGGCATCGAATATTCTCTTATGTGAAACTCTTCCTCTGGAACCGCTTCCATAATGTCCTCTTCAGAGACCTCGCCATAGCGCGCGCATTGTTGTGAGGGGTAAGTTTTCGAATCTTTTTTACCCCTCGAAACATCTATCTTAGTTCATTATGAGGGGTAAGTTTTTGAGTGAATTAGCGCGCGCTGTGGTGGTCTTGGAGGTTTTGGATCACAAGAAGTATGAGGAGAGGTTTGGTTACAGTTAGACTTTGAGCCTATCGAAGTTGTACGCTTGTTTCGATTAGTTTCTTCAGTTTCGGGTTGTCTGGGAACACCCAGATTATCTTCTGCTTGTCGTAGACTATTTTGTTGGAGCTTTCTAGGTAGTCGAGTATGCGGTTGAAGGTCTGGCTAGAAGATAGTGAACAGTCATGTCTCATGATTGCCTCGGCAAGCCCTGCATACTCTGCGGCACCAGAATAACTGGTGCAAACTATTACTGTCCAAAATGCAAAATCTGCATATGCTTTGGTTGTGGTGTGAAGATTGCGTTGGCTGAACATGAAGCCCCGCTATCTTGTCCAGGTTGCGGAAGCAAACTAACATGATAGCCAACGCTGACGACCTGAGAAGCGCGCGCTGCGCGCGCGATTGCACCGTTAGAACGAGTCCATGCAGACTTTGTTTCAAACGAACAACATCGAAGAACATACTATGTTCACTAGATACTGAAAGAAAACCTTGATGAATGTAACCCTTATATCACTATGTATCGTTCAATAATAAATGGTGCGTCGTGCATAGTCCTTTCCCCTTATTCCGACTCAGAATATTCAAGGTGTTGCATGACGCATCTCTTCACTTCTGAAGCGAGTCCATAACCGATTTTTCCTTTGCGAGCCACATGTCTTCTACCCATACGTCTCGTTCGCCTAAGGAAAAGTGATTGATCGCTAAAAAGAAGGCTAAGGCCCAATCGCAGTAACGGGTCTACGCTTTCGCATGAGGAAACAGGCACAGAAAAAGGAGGGGAAGTTGTCGTTTGGTCTATTTCAAGAATTTCATGGCTTCTTCGGTAGTCATCACTGGCATGGTTTCAGTAGTGTTGTAGCCTGACCAATTCATGGCTTCTGGTTCCATCGCAAACTTGATCAGGGCTTCCATGTTTGGGGCATCGTACACTATTACCATAAGGTGCTCAGGTATTGCCGCCCAACTTCCAACTATTTTGATCCCGTGTTTCTTTGTGAGCTGCCCCAATTTGCCCATTAGGTCTTCAGCTGCTTTCTTGACTTTCTCGTTGTGCATCGGACAGCTTTCAGGTGCATGTTTAGAGATTTGCAGAAAGAGCATAATAGAACTCTCCGAAAACAACAGTCTACAGGTGCAGCTATAAAAAATCTTCGTTTATCGAATACTGTTGGCTTAAGGAACATGGCGCGCGCGTATTTTAGAATGATGATTTGTCAGCGAATTAGTCAAGGCTTTAGGAGGAGTTGGTCTTTCGCTTTCGTAACTTTACATATAGACCAGAAGTAGCAATCATTGATGATGCTGCTGCCATGGGCCCTAGTGGGACAAATGGAACGACAAGCGGCAGCACAACATATGCGGTGCTGGGTCCAGTTCCGATACCGTTTCCTTCGGCTGCGTAACCCGATGGTGTTGAAGCTGTTACAGGAGCCCAACCGGGGTTGTCTGGTTTTGTGCTCGTTGCCAAAGGCCAATATCCGACTAGATTGTTGTAGTTGATTTTGATGTAGAAATACCATTTAGAAAGCTGGGTAACATGAACGTCTGCGAATGAAAATAGGCGGACACACAGTATTAGACCCCTCTGGAACGAAGTTCCCACAGCTTCAACACTCCAGATCGTGCCAACTTTTGGATTCAAACGATTCAAAAGGTTCATTCAAACTGGCCGCAGCAGCAAGACTGGGCAGCAAAGATTCCAATCCTGCCGGAGAAACCTTAGCAAGAGATACAAGAAAAAAGGCGGAATTCCACAGTGAATTTCCTGTTTTCAGAATGAAGATGCTCTAATCCAATAGGCCTAGGGAAAGAGACCCTGCGGGTTCTTTGACGCTGAGGAAATATGTTTTTTTCCCAAACGCAACGTGGTTTTGGGGCAATACTTGTCGCGCGTGCTAAAGGATATGGTTGTAGGTGAGGAGTCGCGCGCTACGAATCAGTCAAAAACAAAAAAGGGGCTCTATTGCCCAGGGAAGATGCGCCAGAGAGCCATCTGTACGCGTGAAAATGCTCTAAAGACCGCGGAGCGCTTTCTGTAGAATATAAGGGCGAGGGGTATGACCAACAATAGCAAGAGAATTCCATACTGTGATAGGAAAACTGAAACCTGGTCGATAGGCGCTATGTGTCCTCCTACCGGGTTCGGGCTCGGGCGCGGGGCCACTGCGCCGCTTTCAGTTGGTCCTGCCTTGACGTTCAGACCGTCCACTTTTCTGTTCAAGATTTTCCCCGCAGACAACTTCATATTGATCACTATAAAAAACTTTGCATGATACGCTATTGCATAAGCCAGGCTTAGACCGCCTTTAAATTGCGAACAATCGACTAGAACGTGGATTGCTCGGAATGTCGAAGTATTCACTCAGTTCTAGCGTTGTTCTCAGATCTGAACCTCAATACTATGAGACTTACGCAGTGTTCGACTACAAGAAAGTGGAAACCGAATTCTTGACTAAAGAAGAGTACATGATCCTTGAGAACATTCACAACGAGCCAAAGACTGTGCCTAAGATCTCAGAAGAACTCGAGATAGATAGCAAAACTTGCAAAGAATTTCTGAAGCGGATGACTAAGCTGGAATACGTCATGGAAGGCGGCGAGTCTTCTGAGACAGTCCTACTAGAAAGGGAAAAGATCAACTCCGAGCTTTTCAAAGAATTCAGTCTTCCTTTCCTGTCAGCGCCAACGTCAGTCGACGTCTTCATTACGAGTCGCTGCAACTTAAAATGCGTTCACTGCTTCGCAAACGGGGATATGAGAGACAGTAATGAGCTTTCTGCTGGCGACTTGGAATCGATTTTCAACCAGCTAGAGAGAATGGGAATTTTCGAAGTCAGAATTACCGGCGGCGAACCGCTTCTGCATCATGAAATAAAGAGAGTTATTCTGACCCTAAAACAGAGGAGGTTTCGAAAGGTAATTCTGACGAACGGCACACTGCTTGACCAGACAATAGTCAAGCTGCTGAATGAGTCAAGGATAATTCCAACGATTTCGCTTGACGATTCGAACGCTCAGGGATGCGATCTCTTCAGGGGAGTCAAAGGAGTCTTCAACCAGACAATCGCTGCCTTAGAGCTTCTGCAAAGAAGCGGAGTTGAGTACGGGATAAACTGCTGCTTGCACAGAGGCAACTTGGACAGGTATGAGGACATCATAACCCTAGCTGAGAAATATGGAGCTCGGCGCATAGCATTCTTGCATCTTGAACCGGTGGGCAGGATGAAAAACAACTTGAAGTTCCTTCCATCCTACGAAGAATACGAGACGATGATGCCCGTTCTATCATTGGCAAGATCACGCCACAGAAGGATAGATGTTGCCCTAGACGTCTTCCTGCATTGTTATCCTCTGAAAGAATCAATCCTCGAAGCCAAAAAGGGGTTCATTTCTTGTCAGACTGGCAAGTCAAAGATGTCAATAGGCAGTGACGGTTTCATCTACCCCTGCAACACCGTCATATCAGACCCGCATTGGCGCATGGGCAACATCAGGACCGAAAAGATCTCGGATATATGGTTCTCAGCCAGATGGGCCTTCTTCAGGGGCGACGTAACGATAAAGAATCTGCAAAAATGCCGCGAGTGTAGCAAGAGAGCGAAATGTCAGGATTTCTACTGCAGGCTCCTTCCATACGCTACAAGCGGAAACCTTTTCGGGCCACATCCCAAATGCGCATGAGTCTTCCGCGGGCCAACCTGCAATTATAGTCCATGATAGTCCATGCCAGTCTAGATGAAGGAAACTGTTCAAATTCCAGATTGACCGTGATCTGTTCAGGGCAAATTGCATACTAGTTCGCTCTGGTAGAAGGGGTCCGGGCCGACTTCTCTATTCACTTCCTCAACTGCCTCCTTAGGGCTCAATCCTTCTGAGTACAAGGCTCCCACCAGTCTCAGCGTTGCTTCATCTGAATGCGACAGGTCAACGTATCCGTCCCATGAAACGTAAGCTTTGACCCCTCTTTCAAAGAATCTCTGAATCACGTACGGTGTCGCCGTCCCGTTGCATCCCGCCAGTATTATCGTCGTGCCGTTCAGGCCATCAGGCTTGTTGTTTCCCAGAAACACCGCGTTCAAAGCGAAATAGGGAGGCTCGCTTTCGTTAAACGTGTATGCTTTTCTGACGGCTCCTGCGAGTTGTTCGTTGACGTACTTGGATTCTGCGTACTTTTCGCCGCTAAAAAAGTACAGAAACCCGTCCGTGTGTATTGTGCTATGAAGCCTAAGGATGAGAATCTTGTATCCACCGACGTTTCTCAACAGATCAATGGTAACGTTTGTTCCTCTAAAGACATCAACCATGTACCCCGCGTTTGAGAGGCATTGCGCCATGCTTCCAGCCAGCGTAGAGTTGAGTCCCTTGTCATACAAACCGTCCAGTATGGCGGCCCTAGGCACGTTGACATCTGCATGCGGTTGAAACTGCTGCAGTTGAGGCTGCCGAGGTGCAGAGGACCAATTCACCCAAAGAATGCCAGCAGAGAGAAGAAGCAGGCCAAAGGCAACAAGAATTACCACAGTTCTTAACCGTCGAAAGTCCGGTCCTTTCTCGGCGATTGCTTTGCATCTTTCTTGGGTTCGCTGCGTGAATTGCCTGTTTTTCTTTGCTTGTCTCTTGCCTGCCCTGCTCCGTGTCAATTGGACCACGCAAGTCAAGCTACTGTCGTTTACCGGTCTTAAATAAATTGTCTCAACCAGGTAAGAGAGCCTATTGAAAAACCAACGCTCGCCAAATTTGCGTTTTCACCCGTGTATCAACAGTTTACAATCATGTACCTGCCTTTTGGAACAACAAGCCTGATTCTGCGCGCCACTAACGTTATCAGAAAAACACACGCACGCGCGTTTTGCGCCACTCAACTCGCCCGCCAACTTTTTCCACTAGAGCTCTCTTTTGCAGGGCTGCAAGGCTGCGGTGAACTGAACTGTATTGCGGCGACCTGTAACTTATATCCCTCGCCCATAGAATCTCGGCTATGTCTTTCACAGTTAGCAGTTCATATTTCTCTAGGACTTCCAGAATCTTTCGTTGATTTTTGCCGATGCGTAAGTGTTGGACCTTTCGAGCCATGTTTTTCACATCATTAGATAAGTGCCCGTGTCTTCTACTTATAAAATCATAGCGCGCGCTTTTCCTGCAAAAGCTCGCAAATTGTTCCAAATTCGGGATGAAGGGTGGGTTCCCCATCTGTTATTCCAATTCCTCCCTTACACCCTTCGAGTGAATCAACCGCCTTCTCAATGATCTTCAAATCCAAGAAGCAAGTTTCCCTGTAATGTCCAATAAACCTGATGCAGTTTGCACACTTATGCACGCAGGCATTAGTGATTGGAATCTGAATCTGCCAAACTTCACTAATTGGTTTCAATCAATTGTCACTTTCCTTTTCTCTTGTTTCTTCTCAACCTGAGCGCGCGACTTGACTGAACCAACAAGCACGCTGATTAGAAAGGGACTCATCTTGCCACCAAAGATTCCCTTATTAGTAGCTTCAAGATTTTGAATCCATCTTTGTAGGTGCTGAGATTAGATATGCCATAATGCCTTACATGCTCGAAACTCGGGATTTCAAGAACGTTTAGTCCAAGGATTCTCGCTTTTACACAAATCTCAGTCTCGATTTCGAATTTGTCACTTTTGAGATAAGACGACAGCTTTCTCAGTGCTTCCTTTCTGAAGGCCATGTAGCCGTAGCACAAATCGGTGTAGTTGGTGAGAAATAATAAATTCAAAACCCAGGTTAAGATCTTATTGCCAATGAGCCTTATTGGAGTCAGATCGTCAGAGCCCCCCTGAGCCAAAAATCTGGAGCCTTTGACAAGGTCCACCCCAGACTTGATCGCTTTAGTGAACATGGGCAATTCCTCGGGAGCCATTGACCCGTCGGCGTCCATGATCACGATCACGTCACTGTCGAGGCATGAGTCTTCAAAAGCCTGACGCAACGCGCCACCCTTACCCTTGCCGTTCTGAACAATAACTTTAGCTCCGAGCTTTCGGGCATAAACAGCGGTACCGTCTTCGGAGTGCCCATCGACTATTAAAATGTCAAAACAACCGATCCGCTTCAACCGACCAATAACATCACCTATATTTTCCACCTCGTTAAGTGTTGGGATAATCACCCTAACTCGAGAATTCCCGAAGATCTCATTCGTCACGTCAGATATCTCTCCAAAGCCCGTCAACAAACGAGCGCGTGTTCGACTTGTAGAATTTTCCATACAACCAAAAGATAGCCTCAAACAATTATCAGATTGGAAACTCGTTTATAAGTAGCCATGGAACAAACTTCTAGAAGAATTGGCACAAAACAATTTAAGAGCGCGCGCGACGTCGCCCATTGGGATAACGCCATGTTGAATAGATCTTTCACCCAGAACTTACTTTCACAAACCTTATTATTCCCCGGTGAGAACAGATAGATGGGGGAAGGGAACCATGTTGAAGGCGTTTGCCATAGTCGTAATTCTCCTTCTCGCGTACACGTCCGCGGTGGCATATTCACAATCGTCTGGATGGTTAATAACCGTGCAGACGGACAAACCATACTATTATGTTGGAGACAAAGTGTACATCAGCGGAAGATTAACCTACAATGGTTATCATGTTGCAAGCGTTGATGTTTCTATCGTCGTGAGATTGTCAGGCAGCACCGGCTTACCCTACCATTTGAATACGACTACAACTGACCTCGATGGAATGTACTATGATAGTTTCCCACTCGCCGGCGCCCTCGCAATACTGGGAGAATACATTGTTAACGCCACCGCGGGCGTTGCCGACACGCGCTGCACAAATCAGACGTCTTTCCAGCTGATCAATACAATCTACATCAGAGCAGACGGGAAAGTGGATCCCGCAGAAGCTCCGATCAGCAGGAACGGAGAAGTCTACAGTCTAACAGGCAACATTTCCGGCCACTCTAATGATGGAATCGTCGTCGAGAGAAACAACATCATCTTGGACGGTGCTGGCTTCACGGTGAACGGGACGTACTCACCCAACCTCAACGGAATCAGCCTGACAAGCGTTGACAACGTAACAGTAAGGAACATATCGGTAAGATTTTTCAGCCGTGGAATATGTGAAAATCTCTGCCATAGCTGCCACATTGTGGAAACGAACCTGTCTTCTGATGGCTATGGAATCTACTTCCAGCAATCACACTTCAACACGATAGGAGGAAACATCATAACAAAGAACTCCTACGCCGGAATCTACCTGGAAGGCTCTGATAACAACAACATAAACGACAACGAACTAAAATTCAACACCATATTGTCTAACGGTATTGGCGGCATAAGACTCGTCGGCTTTTCAAATGGCAACATCATAGTTGACAATACCCTTGTCAATAACACTCATTACGGCATATACATTGATGGTTCTAATCAGAACAGCATCTTCCACGACAACTTCGTGAACCACACCACTCAAGCATTCGTAGACACGTTTTCGCAAAACAACGTTTGGGACGATGGCTATCCTTCGGGCGGAAACTACTGGAGCAATTATGCCGGCGCAGATGTGAAGAGTGGACCCAATCAAAACCTCACTGGAAGCGACAACATAGGAGACACAGCTTACACCATAAACAGCAAAAACAAGGATAACTATCCACTAATGAACGCCTGGAACCCAACCGAAACCAACATCACTATAAATGGAACACAGTATTCAATAAAGATTATAACCAACGCAACCATAACCCAATTTGACTCAACGCCCAACAACTTGAACTTCACCATGACCGGAACAGGTGGAACCAAAGGATACCTGCTCATCATCGTTCCCAAAGGACTGAACTCTACTGACCTGAAAGTGTACATAAAACGAAACGGCATCGAACTCACAACCCCACCGCCAACGATCAGCGATAACAGTACACACTACTTCATCTACTGTGAACTTTCTTTCAGCACACTTCAAATAACTGTATTCTTCGTCGTTCCAGTAACTCCGCTGGGAACGCTAGCGGCCACGATCTCAATGATTTCAATCCTCGGAGTCTACGTTAAGCTAAGAAAAAGAAAACTATAGCCTAGCGCTCAGCCTAGTTTTCCTTGCAGCCGCTGGAACGAGCCATCAGCATGCGTCTTAGTACGCGCGCGCTCTTGCAAGCTCCTACAATGAAGAATCAGAACAAGCTGTGAGAGACTGATTTTTCACCTCAGAAACTCGAAGAGATCTACGAGAAAGCCAACATCAAGATCTTACACTAGCCTTTGACCAGCACTCTTTCATGAATTCTCAACGTGATAAAGCAATCCAATATAACTTGCATGCTCTGACCGTACCACTAATAAATCTAACGTCACCCTCCCACATCTAAGGTCACACTTTTATGACGTCTGGAAAAGCAAAGAGAAAGAGCGCGCTGACCGCTTTAATACTCGATGACAACGAATTGAGTATCCTCTCTTAGACATGAACCCAAAAAGCATTGAAAAGACCTAAAAAAACCGTACAAAGAAAAGACGCAAGAAATGAATCCGACAGTGGGCTGTTACATTTCTTCGTCTCCCCAGTCTTCCTCTTCCCAGTCGTCTTCTTCCGATTCTTCTTCGTCTCTCACTTTTTTGCACCTCCTCGATTTTTGTTGCATACACAAACAATCCAGCCACGGTTTAAGCATTCCAGTTCGTCAATTGTCGAGATTAGACACTTAGGCTGTGTCTCAGAAAGGTCATTCACGGGGTTTACTTCACAATTCTAGCCGTCAGGGATGTGATCGGCTCATTCATTCCATGCTTCATGTAGTTAGAGCGCTATCTTAACTGCACCCTCTTTGCATACCACTAATAAATCTAACGTCACCCTCCCACATCTAAGGTCACACTCTTCAAACATATGTCCAAGAAGTGCGCTTTGCTATTTCTTGCTGGATTTCTCCAGGAGTTCTCTCATCTTGCGCAGTTCGGACAACATTTCAGTACTTGTGTCACCCGTGGTGGTGGCGAACAACGGTTTGCCTCTCACTATGTGCAATATGTTCTCCCTTGTTTCCACGAAGTCTGAAACATGCATGATTGAGGCTTCGGCTCTTCTCCTACCCGGGCCTCCGGTGCCTCCTGCCACGCCAGTGTAGCCTGCTGTATAGATGTCTACAGTGGCTATGCCGAAGCTTCTGGAAAGTGGGCCTTGTATGATGTCTACTGACATTACTCTGGCATAGGGTACAGTGTGATTCATTTTCCACCAAACGCCGTGTTCAACGACTACTTCGTCGCGGGTGAGCTGATAGTTGATTGATTGGTAATACCTTCGGATCCAGTAAAACACGAAGCTGGTCATCAGTGTGACCGGAATGAAGAAAGATATGGCTGGAATGTAGGCATATTGTGGGTCGAGCATGTACACTAGCAAGGTCACGATCAGCCCGACTATGATTTCGGGCATGATTGCCAACAGGAGGTAATAGTCCAATAGCCTGACCATGTTTGGATGAGGCTTGAATGATTTCTCCACTTCCGCCAACCCAGTTCCACCTTGTTCTCAGGATAACATGCTCTTAGCTGGTTTAAACCTCTTAAGGATTCCCTGCCGCACGCCTTTTTCTAAGAAGCATTACACCTTCAATTCCCATCTAACGTCACACTCGAAAAACATGTTGAGAAAGAGAAAAGAATTCTGACTTCTAGGAAAAAGGGGCGCACTTTTTCTTATGCCTTTCCGCGCGCGCGAAACCACTGCAACCTATGGATCGACTATACATAGATGGTGGCGACGTCCCCTGCAAACTCCAAATTTCGTTTTGGCTGCACACGAATTATACGTGCGCATTGAGAAAAAGGATTCATGATGTCTGTGAACCCTCCATTTGCGTGAAAGTTATCTATAAACGCGTGCGCAATTTCCTTGGAGAGAAGTCTTCATCACATTACGGCCAAGTAGGCCATCACAAATATTATTGAAATCTGGAATATTGTCTGGCTACCAGCAAAGTAGATGTTTCTCATGCCAAGTTTCACAACCTTCTCCGTGTCCGGGTTTGCCTCCCTGAGCTCCAATAAGACGCGAACTTCATTAGGCAGTATCAGACCGAAGCCTTGCACCGACAAGATGACCACGATGATGATGGCTATGATTATTGGTGTGGAGAAGAAACTTAATCCCAAACTACCGGCTAAGTAGATTCCAGCAGTTATGCCGACCGAGGCCAACCCTGGCATAAAGAACAGCATCATAGGCACGAGTTTCTTTATAATGTCAGCGCGGCTTTGCGGGGAGAGACCACGCATCACCCTGCTCATCACAAGACCCATGAACAAGTCTATGCCCGTCCAAGTTCCGGCAATGAGCACATGAACGAAATTCAGCAGAAGGAGACTCCCACTCAACAACGCCGCGATCAACGCAACGATGGGGACAGCCAAAGTCAGATAGACACCCGGCCCTACGATTGCACTGGTTTTACCAGCTAGAGTTGTTGTACTTGGAGGTTTTGTCACATGTCCTTCCTCGTACTGAGCTACCGACACTTGGTTTTACCGCAACTTATATTTGGAATTTTCGATACAAACCTATAGAAGAATGACCAATCTCTCGTAGCGCACGCTATGTGATGCGAAATAAGCTTTAGCGCGCGCGTTATGGCTGAACCTGCTGATTAGTGAAGTTGATAGTTTTCTCTGCAATCTTGGTTTTTCTCAGGCATAACCATAGTGAAACAGACTCCTTTGTCTGGAGTGCCAGTTTCCTGAATTGTCCAGCCGTAAACATCCATCATCCTCTTTATTAGATAGAGCCCATAGCCTGAACCTTTGCCAGTAGTGTAGCCTTCTTTGAAAAGCTTGGGTTTAGCATCCTTAGAAATGCCTACACCGTCATCCTCATAGACTAGTTTCAGCCGATCTTCAGATTTTTCGTAGTGGATTCTGATTTGAGTCAGCTTCTCGCCGTGCTTGAGCGAGTCATCAATCAAATTGTAGAAAAGCTGCCTCAAGAGCGAATCAGCCAAGAGCGTCAACCCGCCGCAGTCATTCACTATTTTGACGTCTTTCAAGTCTGGAAACAATGCAGCAGCCTCGTCCACAGTCTTCTTCGCATCCACGTAAGCCAATTGCTCAACGCCCAACTTCTCGTAGGCTGATGCAAAGTCAAAGATTCTCTCCAACTCTCGGACTGCGGCCTCGATGCTTCTTAGGTTTTCTATTGCGTCGGGATCGTCAATCAGCCTCTTTCTGATTAGATACGCGTTTCCATTTACTGCCGTCAGCTTGTTTCGCACGTCATGCCTCGTGAGGCTGCCGACAACTCTCAACTTCTCATTCATCACGTCCAGCCTTTTCTCGGCGTTCTTCAAGTCAGAAATGTCATGGTACATTGCGACAATTCCTGCGACCTTGTCTCCAACTGTTATTGGAGCAGCCGATACAGCTACTTGAACTAGTGATCTATCCTTCTTTCTTCTGACCGTGTTGTGGTAAACGTATCCTTTTCTGGCTTCTTTGTCTAAAGCTTCTCCTTCTTTTCTTCTGTCATCCGGAACCACTACGTCATTGATGTGTTTGCCTTGAACGTCGGCAAGAGAATACCCAAAAAGCTCCTCGAAGCGAGGATTAATGTCCCGTATTCTAGAGTCTGGGTCAAGATAGGCTGCAGCCTCAGGGTTACCCATAAACAATCCTTTAAACTTCTGTTGGCTCTCAGAAACTAATTCCTCATTCTTCTTGCGTTCGGTTATGTCACGGGCAATGCCCAGCACCACAGCTTTGCCACCAATTTTAGTTGGCACTGTTCTGATCTCCGCCATGATCTGAGCGCCGCCTTTTCGGTTCAAGACAAGCTCGTCCGGCCCAGTTGACCCGCCTAGAGCGTTCAGGGCTAAGAGTTTAGCTGCCGTCGGTACGTGTTTTTTAGGAAGGAGGCCCAGTTGTAGAAAGCTCTTTCCGATCAGCTCGTCCTTCTGATAGCCAGTCATTTCTTCCGCTGCTTTGTTCCCATCTATGAAATGACCCCTAAGATCGCTTACGTAGAAGGCATCTGGGGCATTTTCAAACAGGATTCTTAGCCGTTCCCCACTTTCCCTTAGCGCTTGTTCTGCCTTTTTGTGTTCAGTTAGGTCTCTGTGTATTACCTCTATGCCGATGACCTTGCCTTTCTTTTTATACGTGCTAACGCTGAGCTCAAGCGGAATGGATTCTCCTTTCTTGTTCACTCCCCTTATTTCGTATACCAGGGGAAATTCGTCTTCTGAATAATCTGTTCGATATTTCTCCAAAACCATGGCGCGATCGCCAGGGTGAACAAAATCCAAGAACACTTTGCCTTTCAGTTCTTCATCAGTGTATCCCGATGATTTCTTGAATGCTGCGTTGCAGTCTATGAGACGACCTTCTCTTCCAACGAAGATGCCCACAGGGTCTTTTATGCTTTCGAACAAGCCCCTAAACCTTTCCTCAGACTCTCTTAGCAATTCCTCGCTTTTCTTGCGTTCAGTCACATCTCTTATGTTTATTTGCACTCCAGCAACATTGTTTTCCTTTACCATAGCACCCGCGTTGTATTCCACAAGAATCTTTCCTGCAGGGACGACTAATTCGGTTTCATTCTTGGCAGGCTCTCCTTGGGCTACCTTTGAGAAATCCCTCATGATTGCTGGCCAGTATTCTTTGGAGACAAAATCGAGAAGGTTCTTTCCGACCAAATCCTCCTTCTTGTAGCCAAAACGCAACACGGAATTGTTTACTGCCGTAATGCTTCCTTTCAAGTCTAATGTAACTATTGCGTCCATAGCGTTTTCAAACAAGTCCCTGTATTTCTCCTCAGATTCTCTTAAAGCCTCTTCTGCTTTCTTGCGTTCTGAGATGTCTCTAGCGAAGACAGATAAACCATCCTTGGTGGGGTACGCATCTATTTCAAAGATGAAGTCCTTATCTCCCATCCGATACTTATTTACAAATGTCTGATGTTGGTTTGTTCTCAGGGTGTTTTGGTAGAACTGCTCAACTTTCGTGCCTTTAGAATCTGGGAAAACCTCGGTCAGGGATTTTCCAATTGCACCTTTCGCTGGAATACCTGTCAGCCTTTCAGAGGCTTTGTTCCAGTCAGTGTATCTGAAATCTTTGTCCATTGCGAAGAAAGCAACACTGATGCTTTCAATGAGCACGTTGTATCTCTCCTCACTTTCCCTCAGCTCTCCTTCTGCTTTCTTGCGTTCGGTGGTGTCCTTCAGAATTGTTTGTATTCCGACAACTCTGTTGTCGGAGAATATTGGGTTGCTTCTATACTCTGCCATTTTGTCTCCTTTCGGCGTGTGTATTTCAATTCTGCCTTCCGCTGTTTTTCCCAAAGCTATTTGGGCAACGTCTTTGAGCAGTTTCGGCCAATATCTCTTGAAGATGAACTTGAGCATATTCTTTCCAAGCATCCCACTCCTGTTGAAGCCATATTCTTCCGCCCCCTTGTTGACGGAAGTCACGTTTCCTTTTAGGTCAAATAGGATGATAACGTCCTTTGCGTTTTCGAAAAGATTCCTGTACCTTTCTTCAGATAGTCTAAGCAGCTCTTCTGCTTTCTTGGTTTTAGCCAGTTCTGTTATGGTATGGGCCAGTTCCGTGTAAACAGTCTCAGTTTCTCCTGTTTTGTTAAGGTACTGGTTGGCTCCCAAGTTAAGCGCTCTTATCGCGACTTCCTCTCTTCCCTTTCCCGTAAACATGATGAAGGGAACACTGTTTCCGCTCTCTCTCAGCTCCTTCAGAAATTCCAGACCGTCTTTTCCAGGCATCTGATAGTCCGAAACGACCGCGTCATACCGCTCCTTCTCAAGCTTCGCTAACGCTTCTTCAACAGAGCTTACCGAATCAACCTGAAACATGCCCTCCAATTCCAAGCATTGCTTTGTGACCCTCAATAAAGCAGGCTCATCGTCAACATGCAAGACACAAATCTTCGACTTCTCTGTGGAATCGACAACTATCTCGGCATGTGACTGAACAACAGATTCAACCATGCAAATCACACTTCATACTAGCTACTACACGCGCGTCAGTAACCTTGTCTTGAATGTTTTTCTCCTGATTAAACACTTATGAACACAAAATCAATACTCAAAAGCAACTCCTCCAAAACCACACCAACACCCAACAAAGACCAATATTCAACCATAAAAGACAGAAAAAAGAGGGGATTCGCGGGTGATGTCGCCACTAGCGCGCGCGAATCCGCAAGAAATGATTCCGTAGGAGGAAACAACATAGCGAACGGTCTTATGGGAATCGACCTTTATGGAGCTTCAAACAACATATTGAGAGACAATGTGTTGGTCAACAATAGCTTTGGTGGCTTCAGGGTTGAAGGATCTGCGGAGGATGATTTCGTGAACCACGTGGACACTTCCAATACTATCAATGGAAAGCCCATCATCTACCTAATCAACAAGCAAGACCTAGTGATAGATCCGAAAGTATATCCTTCAATCGGATACCTAGCAGTTGTGAACTCTACCAACATGGCCATAGAGGAATTTACACTAGAAAACAGCACAGACGGCATCGTCCTAGCTTGGATCACTAATTCACTGGTAGACAATGTCACAGTTGTTGGCAACTACAACGGCATTTCTCTTGTCCAATCCAGAAGCAACGCGATAGAAGAGAGTATCATAATGAACAACGAAAACGGCATAGTGTTTCTGAACTCATCAATCAACAATGTAACTAGCAACAGCATAATGGAAAACCAATGCGGAATTGCAGTTGATCCTGCCTCCTCTGCGCGCGCGCAACTAGAAAGCCTAAGACAAAATGAGAAAAAGAAAACCAAGAACGAGAAGCGCGCGCTTTCCAGTATTACAAAGACACAGACCTTGTCACTTCATGTTGGAGAAAACTATCGAGGAAAGCCAAAAGATCAATTTCGAGTAAACTAAAGAAGGTCAAATAGATAAGGAAACCTGCAAGAGTCAGTGTGTTGTGATCTGGTTATGGGGTTGAATCGGTTTGTGTCAAGAAAGGAGATTTTAATAGATGACGCCGGATGGGGAGACCTTATATTAGGCGTGGTAATCGGCGCCCTCAAACCTCCAGACCGCCGGTACATGGAGCGC
>Ga0315281_10003226_pt1 | contig 23946 bp, 21 predicted proteins | sample YL17G07_0_MG_FD_204540 | JGI IMG/M metagenome (GOLD analysis project Ga0315281, IMG submission 204540) | Sediment microbial communities from Yellowstone Lake, YNP, Wyoming, USA - YL17G07_0 | ecosystem: Environmental > Aquatic > Freshwater > Lake > Sediment | place: USA: Wyoming | collected... | reverse complement strand
GCGCGGGAGGAGTCCCCCAGGGGAATGGGCCGGGCGGCCATGGGCTTGAGCGCCCGCACCAGGCCGAAGCCTGTCTCCGCGTCGTAGCCCACCACGGCCGCGGGCACCGTCATGCCGTCCGGGGCCATGATCTCCACGGAGCGGGCCTCGAGGATGGCGTAGCCCGCCGTGACGACCAACCCCTGGCGGTCAATCACCACCCCGCCCGCGCGCCGCTCGGTGCCCAACATGCTGGCGGAGCGGGCCTGGGGGGAAATCTCCACCTTCAGCCCCACGATCCCTTGGCGCAGGTCGTCCAGGGTGCCAGGTTCGTCCGGAGCTTGAGCGTGGGCAACCGCGCCGAGCGCCATCAGCGCCGCCAGGACCGTCCACCTCCGGATTCCGCTCATGGTTCCCTCCCGATTGACAAGAGGTTGAACCGGATGCCCGCCGCCCGCCGTGCGACCTACCGCTCCGGTTGCCGCGCCGGTCGCCGCATCGAGGCTGGGGCTGCCACAATCAGGGTAACAGGGACCGGGGTTGGGGAGAATAGGCGCGTGGACAGCCCCGGGCCGCAGGGGGCCTTGCGGGACACGGATGCTAGCGATCTCAGGCGCCCAATTCCGCGCGCAGGGCGGATTCCAGCGTGGGGTAGAGAAAGGGGAAGTCCAGCGACCGGAGCCGGTCCGGCAGCACGTAGGCGCCCTCCAGCAGCAATTCCTGCCCCATCGCCCCCAGCGCCAGCCGCACGGCCGGCGCCGGCAGCGGCAGCCCCGCCGGTCGGCGCAGCACCCGGCCCAGGGTGCGCGCGAACTCCCGGTTGGACACCGGGGTGGGCGCGACGGCGTTGACGGGGCCCCGCAGGCGTTCGTCATGCAGCGCCTGGTGGATCACCCCGATCAGGTCCTCCAAGGCGATCCAGCTCATGCCCTGCCGGCCGTCCCCCACCGGCCCGCCCAGCCCCAGGGCGAAGACCTTGGCCAGTGGAGCCAGGGCGCCGCCCTCCGCGGCGAGGACCATGCCGATGCGCAGGTTCACCACCCGGATTCCGGCGTCGCGGGCGGGCGCGGTGGCCTGCTCCCAGGCCTGGCACACCTCCGCCAGGAAGCCCCGCCCCGGCGCGTCCCGCTCCGTGACGGGCGTCTCGCCCCGGGCGCCGTAGAACCCGATGGCGGATGCGCTGACGAGCACCCGGGGCGGGCGGGCCAAGCCCGCCAGCGCCTCGCACAACAGCCGGGTGCCCCCCGTGCGGCTGTCCAGGATGGCGGCGCGGCGCCGTGCGCTCCAGCGCCCGCCGGAGAGGCTCTCGCCCGCCAGGTGTACGACGCCATCCAGACCCTCCAGGGCGGCGCGGTCCACCGTCCCGGCGGCGGGGTTCCAGTGGATTTCCCCGGCCTGGGCGGGCGCACGCACCAACCGCTGCACGCTGTGGCCGCCGGAGGCGAGGAAGGCCACGAGGCGCCGGCCGATCAACCCGCTGCTCCCGCTGACGGCCCAGCGGCCCGCGCCCGCGTGCCGCTGGTGGCGCTCCAGGTCCTCCCGCAGGCGCCGCTCCCGGTACGTGAAAACCCGCCGCAGCCGCCGCCGCAGGAGCGCACCCCCCAGCAATTCGCCCAAGGCTCCGCCGGGCAGGGCATACTCGACCCGATCAGCGAGGTCGGCGGTTGGCCGCCCGTCTGGGCCCGGCGCACCGGCCTGGAAGCGGTGCGTGTGAACCCAGTGGGCAAACGGACCCCGCAGTTGCTCGGTCACGAATTGCCGCCCCGGCTGGAAGCCGCTGTACCCGGCCAGCCAGCGCAGGCGCAGGGGGCCAAGGGGAATGCGCAGTTCCACCCGCGCGCCGTCCTGGACGCCCGGCCCTTCCCGCCGCGGCACCTGGATCTTGTCCCACGGCGGAAGCAGGCGTTCCAGCGCGCCGGGCCGGGTGTGCCACGCGAAGAGTTGCTCCGCCGAGACCGTACAGTGGGTGCGCCAGTTGAATTCGGGCATGGGCCTGCGCGCCTCCGGGTGAAGCCGATAGACAGTGGGCGGGCGAGTTCGCCGGCCGGGCTTGCGCGCACGGAGCGCCTTCCCCGCATCCGCCTGGGTGCGATGTTACCACGGGCCGGCAACACCCGGCCATCCGGGGTGGCGCTGCGTCCCCGGGGGATGGGCGCCGCGCTCTGGCGGCCCCTGGCCTCGCCCCCAATCCCCGGATGATTGTTTGCACAGGAGTCCAACCGGCTGAAGACAGGGCTGGTCCTTGCTCCGGCGCTCCGGCAGAATCGCACCCAGCAGGCGAAGCTGTACCGGCAGGGCGCCGCTGAGCGGGCGGAGAATCACGCCCCCTGCCTGCGCCGGGGTTTGAGCGCCCGACCCGAATTGCTTTTTCCCCCAAATCCGGTACCCCATATGGATTTCGCCCACGGTCGGCTGGCCGGGGTCACTCTGCACGGGCCGGAGCCACATGGCTGAAGGGTTGGAGGGCATTCAGGTGCTGGAACTGGGCGGGGACGTTGCCGCGCCCCTGGCGGGCAAGCTCCTGGCCGATCTGGGCGCAACGGTGGTCAAGCTGGAGCCGCCGGAGGGCGAGCCTGGCCGCCGGCGCGGCCCGTTCGTGCCGGGAGCGGGCGGGCCGGAGGCCAGCGCGCCGTATGCCTTCCTCAACGCCGGCAAGCGCAGCGTGACGATCGAACCCGGCAGCCCATCCGGGCGGGCGACGCTGCGGGCCCTGGCGGCGCGCGCCCACCTGCTGCTGCACAACCTTGCGCCCGGGGAGATGGCGCGCTGGGGGCTGGATCCCGACGCGCTCTGCCAAGAGTTCCCTGCGCTGGTGGTGCTCTCGCTGACCCCCTTCGGGCTGACCGGACCCTACCGGGACTACGCGGCGGCGGACCTGAACCTGATCCACGCGGGAGGCTGGGGCTGGCTGTGTCCCGGCCCCGGCACCGACCCGGCCCTGCCGCCCATCAAGCCCTTCGGTCAGCACGCCTGGATCCAGGCCGCGGTGCATGGGGCCATCGCCGCCCTGGGCATGGTCCACGGCGCCCTGCGCACCGGCGTGGGCGGCCACATTGACCTTTCGGCGCAGGAGGCCGTGCTGGGCATCATCGGGCGAAACTTCATGAACTGGAGCTACGCCGGCCAGAGCGATTCGCGCCTGAGCGCCCGCGCCTACGCCCCCAACGGCTTCTTCCGCTGCCGGGACGCTCACATCTACATCGTGTGCATCGAGGAAGACCAGTGGCAGCGGCTAGTGGAGTTGATGGGCAGCCCGGCCTGGGCGGCCGAGGCGCGCTTCAAGGACAAGGTCATCCGCGCCCAGAACGAAGCCGAGCTGAACGCCCACCTGAGCGCATGGGCCGCCGGGTGGGACGCCGCCGATCTGTTCAAGACCTGCCAGGAGCGCCGCATCTGCGCGAGCCAGGTCTTCAGCAGCGGCCAACTCCCCGCCCAGGAACACCTCCGCGCCCGGGAGTTCATCCGCGAGCAGGAGCTGCCCGGCCTGGGCGCCGTTCCGGTGCCCGGTCCGCCCTACCGCTTGCAGCGGGCGTGGTGGAAGCAACGGGGAGCCGCGCCCCGCCTGGGCGAGGCCAACGCCGCGGCGCCCCGGCTGTTCGCCCCGCCCGCCCGCCCCGTGGCCGCCGGCACGCCGCCCGGCCTGCCCCTGGAGGGCATCAAGGTGTTGGACCTGGGCTGGGTCTGGGCCGGTCCGCACGCCACGCTGATGTTGGCCCACTTGGGCGCGGACGTGGTCAAGGTGGAGTCGTCCGGGCGGCGGCTGGACCTGCTGCGGCGCTCCGGGAGCTGGGCCGAGGACCTGCCGTCGGGACCCAACCGCTACGGCGCGTTCAACCAGCTGGCCCAAGGCAAACGGAGCATCACGGTGGACCTGTCGGCGGCCGCGGGCTTGGATCTGGTGCGCCGCATGGCCGGGCAGGGCGACGTGGTCGTCAGCAACTTCGGCACGGGCGTGATGGAGCGCTTCGGGCTGGGGGCGGACGACTTGCGCCGCATCAACCCGGAACTCATCGTCGCGGCCATCTCCGGCTATGGGCAGACCGGACCGTACCGCAACTACATGGGCTATGGACAGGCGGCGGTGCCCCTGAGCGGAATCTCGGCCCTGACCGGCTACCGGCCGGGCCTGCCGGCGGAGGTGCACATCGCCTATGGCGATCCGTGCGCGGGCGCATACACGGCGTTCGCCATTCTGGCCGCCCTGGTGGCGCGGCAGCGCAACGGCGGCGGCCAAAGCATTGACGTGTCGCTCTGGGAGACCTTGGCGGCCTCCGGCTTCGAGGGCTGGATGCACGATGTGCTGGGGCTGCCCCCGCTGGCGCCGATGGGCAACCGCGATCCGTACTGGGCGCCGCACGACTGCTTCCGCTGCGCGGGCGAAGACCAGTGGGTGTCCATCGCGGTGACCGAAGACGCGCACTGGAGTGGGCTGTGCGCCGCCATCGGCCGCCCGGAACTGGCGCGCGCGGAGCGCTTCGCGGACGCCGCAAGCCGCAAGGCCCACGAGGAGGAGGCCAACGGGATCGTAGGCGCCTGGTGCCGCACGCTGGAGAAGTGGGAGGTCACGCGCCGGCTGCAAGCCCTGGGCGTGCCCGCGTTCCCCTCCCTGAGCCACCCGGAGTTGACAGCCGACCCCCATCTCGCGGCGCGGGGCTTCTTCAGCTCCCTGCCGCACCCGGAGGTCGGGCGGCGGGAACACCCGGGGGCGCCCTGGCGCTGCGCGCGCGGCGGCGGCCGCGCCCGAGGGCGGGCGCCGCTGCTGGGCGAACACACGGACGACGTGCTCCGCTCGTGGCTGGGCATGGACGATGCGGAGATCGAACGGCTCCGCGACGGCGGCATCCTGAAATGACACCCCCAGGGGCCGCCGAGGCCGGTCCCACTGAAGTAGAAGATGAATCGCGCCCGGCCCGAGCAGCCGCCGGCCGCAAACCTGGAGAACGACCCTGTGGCGGTGACCATTTATCACCTGACGGTGCGCTGGGGAGAGTGCGATCCGGCGGGCATCGTGTTCTATCCCAACTTCTTCTCGTACTTCGATCAGGCATCGTGGAACGTTTTTGCCCAGGTGGGCATTACGCGTCCGGTGATGATCGAGCGCTTCGGGATCGTGGGCATTCCACTGGTGGATGCCCAGGCGAGCTTCAAATGGCCTTGCCGCTTCGGCGACCGGCTCGAGATTGAAAGCCACGTGAGCGAGTGGTCAACCAAGAGCTTCACGCTCCAGCACCGCATCCGCAACGGCGACCGGGAGGCGGTGGAGGGCTATGAGGTGCGCATTTGGGGCTCCAAGCACCCGGAGGATCCGAACCGGCTCAAGGCCCTGCCCGTCCCGAAGGAGGTGGTCACCGCCGTGAACGAAGGCACGATTCTTAGGGAGTAGGCGGCGGCGGTCCCGCGCCGCGGATCCCCGGACTCGCCCGATCCCGCAACACCCTGTCCGGCTCGGCCGCCATCCGTTCCGTTGCGCCGGCCCTGGGCTCCCTCGGCGGAGGGCCGCAAGACGATCCGACGGCCGAACCGGAATGCAGCGCCCTCTTGCCGGGGCATGCGAGTCCCGCGCCCTCCGGAAGGCGCCCCCGGGCGGACCTGACACGCCCCGCCCTCCGTGCTACCGTGAGGTCAATGCCCGCCGCCGCACGGCGCGCAGCCGCGCCACCCCAGATGCCCTGGAAGCCCGCATGACCGCATCCGACTCCCCCCCGCCGATCTTGCCCGGCCTGCGCATTCACAAGGAACTCCATGCGCGCATGGCCGAGCCGGTGACGGTGCCCTGCCGCATCCGGCATTCCGCCTACCTGCTGCCCGACGAGGACCCGCGGGCGCGGGAGGAAGTGCGGCGCCGCTTCGAGGACATCATCCGGGGGCTGAACATCCCGCGGGACAACATCCACTGGGGCGAGCGCAGCGGGCGGGTGGAGACGGCCCTGACCGACGCCTCCAGCCTGCGCGTCGTGTGGGAGCTGCACAGCGAGTTCTACTCCTACACCACCTATCACCTGGCCGACCCGGCCCAGAGCGCGGAGAACGCGCTGGTGCCCTCGTTCACCTTCCCTGCCCTGCCCACGCTGGGCACCAAGCTGGTGGATCTGGACATCGTGGTATTGCCCGGAGAGCAACTGACCGAGTCCCTGCGCGGCTTCCTGGGCGCCGGCCCGCTCTATGGCGGGATGGTGGTCGCGGGCGAGGGCCGGGTGTGGACCAGCTTCCGGGTGGACGATGGAGGCCAGGGGCGCTGCGTCGTGCGCGCCGGAACCCTGGGGCCGGGCCGGCTGGGCCGGCTGATCCGGCGGCTGGTGGAAATCGAAAACTACTACCACCTGATCCTGCTGCCGCTGGAGGAGTACCGCGCGCAGGTGCCCCTGCTGCGGGAGCTGGAGGGGCGCATCACCCAGCGCAGCCGGGACGTCGCCCAGACCCTGGCCGGCACGCGCGCCGATCCCGACGCCGAGCACCGCTGGCTGGTGGCGCTCACGGGCGACCTGGCCGAGCTGACCCACCTCACGGAGCGCATGCGCTACCAGTTCTCCGCCGCGGATTCCTACTACGCGATCTTCGAGGAGCGGCTGCGCTGGCTGCGGGAGCAAACGGGCGAAGGCTACCAGACCCTGGAGGAGTTCCTCACCGCCCGCGTGGCGCCCGCCGTGCGCAACTACCGCAACTTCGTAAGCCGCGCCGACACCCTCGCCGGGCAGCTTACCTCCATGGGCAACATGCTGCGCACGCGGGTCAACCTGAGCATGGAGCGCCAGAGCCTGGCCACCATGCGCGCCATGGATCGCCGCTTCGAGCTGCAACTCAACTTGCAGTTCACCGTGGAGGGGCTGAGCGTGATCGTGCTCAGTTACTACGCGACGGCGCTGGCGAGCTATGGCTTCAAGGCGCTCGACGTCCTCTGGCATCTGCCGGGCAAGCCGGATCTCTGGGCCGCCGCCACGATCCCCCTCTGGCTGGGGCTGGCCTGGGGCTTCACGCGGCGCGTCAAGCGGATGGCCAAGGCCTATCTGCACGGCGAGCAGGCGCGGGAACCGCTCGATGGCGGCGCGTCCTAGGGGCCAGCGGGCGCCGCCCCCGTCACGGCCGCCCGCGCCAGGCCCCGCGCCCGAACTCCCACGCCAGCACCCCCGCCAGCAGCAGCGCGTAGGCGCCATACACCCAGCGGGCATGCGCGGCGAAGAAGGAATCCGCCGGCCCTCCGCGCACCTCCAACGAGAGCACACCGGGCTCGAACAGCGGTAGGCGGGGCGAGGCCGGCAGCCCGCGCGCGTCAATCAACACGCTCTCCCCGTTCTGCGACAGCAGCAGGATCGGTATGCGCGCCTCGATGGCCCGCTGGCGCACGTAGAGCTCGAACTGCGCGCTGGCGCTGGTGCGGCCGAACCACGCCAGGTTGGCCATCACCACGCCCAGGGTCGCGCCGTTGCCGACCATGCCCAGCACCGGGGAATCGTCGGTGGCGTCGAAGCAGATCAGCGGGGCGATGCGGACCCCCGGCGCGATGTCGAACACCGTGAACTCGCGGCCCCGGGCGAAGTCCGACATGTTGGGCACCAGCGCCAGCAGGGTGTCCCGGTACCAGGGAAACACGTCGCCGAACGGCACGGTCTCCCCGAACGGGATGGGGGTGAGCTTGTGGTACACGCGCGGCGCGCCGCCCGGCGGCACGTGCACGGCGGCGCCGTGGACGCGGGCCCGGCCGTCGCCCGGGCGCGGCACGGGCCGGCGCGTGTCGATCGTGGCCACGATCACGTGGATCCCCAGATCGCGCGCCCAGGTCTCCACCACCTCGCGGGCATTGGGCGAGTCGAAGTACGGCGCCGGGTAGACGGATTCCGGCCAAATCACAACCGTGGGGGCGCCCGGCACCACCCCTTGCGCCAGCGCGGCACTGGAGTCCGCCAGCAGCCCGGACAAGGTGCGCCGCCGGGAGGAAGGGGAGAGGTCGGGATTGCTCGCCAGGTCCTTGAGGGAGATGTCGGGCTGGACGCCCACCAGATGGACGGCCGCGCCGTTGGCCTGGCCCGCGGCCACGCGCTCCATGCGCCATGCGCCATAGCCGTAGGAGAGCGCGAACGCCGCCAGCAGCGCCGCCGTGGCCTGCCACAGCGCCCGCCGGGGCGAATCCTCCGGCGCGTACGTCCTCCGCACCCAGGCGAAGACCAGCCAGTGCAGCGGCAGCAGCCACAGGTTCAGGCCCGCCGTGCCCACCAGGTCGGTCGCCTGCAACAGCGCGGGCACCGGGAACATCGCCTGGCCGTAGCTCCAATACAGGAAGCGCGGCAGATAGGCCTGGAACACGGTGGCCCATAGCACCACCAGCGGCGCCTGCAACCGGCGGCCCCACCCCAGCGCGAACGGCACGCCCAGGAAGAAGAACACCTCCAGACCCATCAGGGTGCCGTAGCCCAGCAGGCTCGCCGCGTACGCCAGCGCCTTCGGCATCCCACCGAAGACGTAGGCCGTGTTGACGACCCAGTCCCCCGTGACGGCGGCGAAGAGCACCCCCACCGGCCAGGTGCAGGCCAGGGCGCGCAGCCAGCGGCCCCGGCGGCTCGCCCCCCGCAGCGCCAGGTCCAGCGCCAGGAACAGCGGCGCGAACAGCAGCAGCCAGGCGTAGGGCACGTCCCGGCCCGGCGCCGCCAGGCCCAGCAGCAGCCCCGACAGCAGCACCAGGATCGCCATCAGCCGCCGCAGCACCCAGGGCGACGCGGCCCCCGGCAGCGCGATGGGCGCCGGCAGGCGCCGGGACGGCCGGTCACGGCCCCCGGCCCTCACCGCTTGCCGCCGGGAAGGAGCGGGCCGCGCGGCACCGCCCGCCCGCCCCCACGGCCGGCGGCGTTCCCGCATGCGGACGGACGGATCGGGCTACGCATCCGCCACCCGCACCAGTTGCTTGCCGATGTTCTCACCCCGCAACATGCCCATGAAGGCGCGCGGGGTGTTCTCCAGGCCCTGGGCCACCGTCTCGCGGTGCTTGAGCTGGCCTTGCTTCAGCCATTCGGCCATTTGCGTCAGCCCCTCCGCATAGCGGTCCGCCCAGCGAAACACCAGGAAGCCCTCCACGCGCAGTTGCTTGGTGATGAAGTGCCACAGCAGGCGCGGCCCCAGCTCCGGCTTCTCGGCGTTGTATTGGGAGATCTGGCCGCACACCGAAACCCGTGCAAAGGTGTTGAGCAACTTGAACACCGCATCGGTGATGGAGCCGCCCACGTTGTCGAAGTACACGTCTATCCCCTGGCGGCACAGTTCCTTCAGCTTGGCGTCGTAGTCCGGCGTGGTCTTGTAGTTGAAGCAGGCGTCGAAGCCCAGCTCGTCCACCACCCAGCGGCACTTGGCATCGTCGCCGGCGATGCCGATGGCGCGGCAGCCCTTGAGCTTGGCGATCTGCCCCACCAGCGAACCCACGGCCCCCGCGGCCCCGGAGACCACCACCGTCTCCCCCGGCTTGGGATGCGTGATCTCCAGCAGGCCAAAGTAGGCCGTCAGGCCGGGCATGCCCAGCACGCCCAGCGCGGTGCTCACCGGCGCCAGCGTGGGGTCAACCACCCGCAGCCCCCGGCCGTCGCTGAGGGCGTAATCCTGCCAGCCCAGGCGGCTTTCCACGATGTCGCCCGCCTTGAACTGGGGATGGTTGGACGCCACGACCCGGCTCACCGTGCCGCCTTCCATCACGCCGCCCAGCGGCACCGGCGGCGCGTAGGACTTCACGTCGTTCATGCGGCCCCGCTGGTAGGGGTCCACGGAAATCCAGAGCGTGCGCGCCAGCACCTGTCCCGGTCCCGGCCGCGGCAGGGGGCTCTCCACGAATGCGAAGTCGGAATCCTTGGGGAAGCCCTTGGGTCTCGCCGCCAGCAGCCACTGGCGATTCATTGCGGCCATGTCATCCTCGCATTGGCGCGGGTAGGGAGGGGTGGGTCCGGTTTCGCCGGAGCGGGTGCGCCGCACGCCGCCCGTAGTGTGCCGTCGCCCCGGCGCAAAACGCAAGGCAGGCCCGGGCCCATGCCCCAGCCGCTTCAGCGGCCCGGCGGGTCGCCCGGCTCCACCCGCTTGACCTCGGTCTCCAGCCGCCCGTCCAGCAGGCGCACCGTCAGGGGGTCGCCCGGCGCGGCGCCCCGCACGGAATGCACCGGCCGCCCGGCGGCGTCCTGCGCGATGGCATAGCCCCGCTTGAGCACGGTGAGGGGGCTGAGGGAGTCCAGCAGGTCCATCCGCGCTTGCAGCCGCTGGCGCAAGTGCGCCAGGTGGCGGCGCAGCGCCGGGGCCAGGGCGCGCTCCATCTGCCGCACGCCGGCGCGGTGCAGCGCCACGGCCCGGTCCGGCCGCAGATTGAGCAGCAGCTTGCGGCCGTGCTCCACCCGCTCGCGCGCGGCCCGCAGCCGGAACGCGCGCGCCTGGGCCAGCCGCGCCCCCAGGTCGTCCAGGCGCTGGGCCACCTGCCGCAGGGGGGCCTCCGGGCTGCCCAGGCGCGCCCGCAGGCCCGCCCAGCGCTCCCGCCGCAGCACCAGCACGTCCTGCACGCGCTCCAGCAGCCGCTCCTTCAGCCCGCCCACCGCCACGATCAGGTCCGCCCGGTTGGGCACGACGATCTCCGCCGCGGCGGAGGGCGTCGGCGCCCGCACGTCCGCCACGAAGTCCGCGATGGTGAAGTCCACCTCGTGGCCCACGGCGGAGACGACCGGGATGCGCGAGGCGTGGATGGCCCGCGCCACGGCCTCCTCGTTGAAGGCCCACAGGTCCTCCACGGAGCCGCCGCCGCGCCCCACGATCAGCACGTCAATCTGCTGCCGCTCCGCCAGCCGGTTGAGGGTGGCGATGCCCTCCGCGATCTCCCCCGCGGCCCGCGCGCCCTGCACCGCGGCCGGGTGGATCAGCACCGGCAGGCCGGGGAAGCGCCGCGCAAGCACGTGCAGGATGTCCCGGATCGCGGCGCCCTGGGGCGAGGTCACGATGCCGATGCGCCGCGGCAGAAAGGGCAGCGGGCGCTTGCGGGCCGGGTCGAACAGCCCCTCGGCCTCCAGCTTGCGCTTGAGCTGCTCGAAGGCCAGTTGCAGGGCCCCGGTGCCGCGCGGCTCCAGCGCCAGCACCTGGATCTGGTACTCCCCCCGCGCCTCGTACACGCTCAGGCGCCCAGTGACGAGCACGTGCAGCCCGTCTTCCGGCGCGAAGCGCAACGCCTGCGCCGCCGCGCGGAACATGACGCAGCGCACCTGGGCGCCCTCGTCCTTCAGGTTGAAGTACACGTGGCCCGACGCCGCGGCCTTGAGGTTGGAGATTTCCCCCTCCACCAGCACCGTGGGCAGCGCGCCCTCCAGCACGAGCCGGATCTGCCGCGTCAGTTGGGTGACGGTGTAGACCGGCGGCTCCCCGCCCTTCCCCCCGGGCTTGCGGGCGCCGGGCGCCGGCGCGTCCAGCTCCACGGTGAAGGGAATCTCGGGCATGAGAATCGCCTGCGGGTTGGGGCCGGGGGATTGCGCCGGCGGCCGGGTTGGCCCGGCTCGCCCGAGACCCCTCCCCGTCACACGTCCGGCGCGGGGTGTCAATGCGGCGCCAGGGGCGGGCTTGCGGCGCCGCCGCCGGCGACCCGGTCCATCAGCGGCTCCAGCCGCGCCTCGTGGTACAGCGGAGCGGGGCTGCCCGCCAGCAGCGGCAGGCCGATCCGGTTGTGCCAGTACACGGTCATCCCGACGGCCATCGCGCCGGCCACGTCGAAGGCCGAGCCGGCGACGAACAGCGCCCGTTCCGGCGCCACGCCCAGTTCAGCCAAGGCCAGCCGGTAGGGGCGCTCTTGGGGCTTGTAGTGGCCGGCCCGCTCCGCGGAGACCAGCACCCGCGCGGGCACGCGCAGGTTCACCACCGCTTGGCGCGCCAGGGCCTCCGAGCAGTTGGTGACCATGCCCAGGGGCACCATGCCCTGCAAGACGGAAAGCACGCGGTGGGTCTCCGTCCAGGGCTTCAACTCCGGCCAGCGGCGCACCAACTCCGCGGTCACGCCGGGGGGCAGGCCGGCCTCCGCGGCGGCCTCGGCCACAACGTCCTCGTAGGCGCGATAGGCCCCGGCGTGGTAGGTACGCTTCAGGTACGCCATGCGCCAGCGGCGCCCAGGCCCCTCGCCCCCGGCGACGGAGTCCCAGAGCGTCCAGGAGTCCAGCAGCGCGGTGAGCAGATCGAACACGACGGCATCGTAACGGGACATGCCAGACCTCCGGGGAAGACCCTCAAGGGAGCATCGCACATGAGCGAGGTGGGTGGAAAGGTGGCGCTGGTCACCGGCGGCGGCCGGGGCATCGGCAAGGCGGTGGCGCTGGCCCTGGCGGATGCCGGGCTCGACGTGGCGGTGAACTACCGCACCCGGGAGGAGGAAGCCCTGGCCGTGGCCAAGGGGGTCGAGCAGCGCGGGCGGCGCGCCCTGGCCGTGCAGGCGGACGTGGCGGACGCCGCGCAGGTGGCCGCCATGGTGGGCCGGGTGCGCGAGGCGCTCGGCCCCATCGCCGTGCTCATCAACAACGCCGGCAGCGCCCAGCTCCAGAAGTGGGAGGACATCACCGCGGCGGACTGGCACGCGGTCGTCAACAACAACCTCACTTCGGCCTTTCTGGTGACCCAGGCCGTGCTGCCGGAGATGAAGGCGCGCCGCTGGGGACGGATCGTGATGATCTCCTCCGGCGCCGTGCGCACGGGCGGGGTCGTCGGCGTTCACTACACGGCGGCCAAGGCCGGGATGGAGGGCCTGATGCGGGCCTATGCCAAGGCCGTGGTGACCGACGGCGTCACCGTCAACGCCGTGGCCCCGGCGTTGATTGACACCGAAATGCGCACGGGCGACCGCGCCACGCGGGAGCGCATGATCCCCATGGGCCGCCTGGGCACGGCGGAGGAGACGGCGGAGGCGGTGCTGCTGCTGGTGCGCACCGGCTACATGACGGGGCAGACGGTGCACCTGAACGGCGGGATGTACTACACGTAGCGGCTGGGCCCTCAGGGCGCCGCCCCGGCCCATTCCCCGGCCACGGCGTCCGCGCCGGCCTCCGTCAGCCGCAGGGGCAGGATGCGGTTGCGCAGCGCGGCGGGGTCGGCATGGGGCGCCTGCACGCGGATGAAGTTGGCGGTGTAGCCCTCCGCGCGGCCCGCGGTGCCGGGCTGCTCGAAGAGCACGGGCAGGCTGCGGCCCAGAAAGCGGCGGTGGAAGGCCAGCCGCTTGGCTTCGCTCAGGGCGCGCAGGGCCGCCGCCCGCCGCCGCCGCACGGGCACCGGCACCGCGCCGGCCATGAGCGGCGCGGCCGTACCCGCCCGCTCGGAGAACGGGAAGACGTGGCAATAGGCCAGCGGCAATGCCTCCAGCAGGGCCAGGGTGTCGCCGAAGGCGGCGGCGTCCTCCCCCGGAAAGCCCGCCAGCACGTCCGTGCCCAGGCACAGGTCGGGCACGGCGGCGAGCGCGGCCTCCGCGAACGCCCGGAACTCCGCCGCCGTGTACCGCCGCCGCATGGCAGCCAGCACGGCGTCGCTGCCCGATTGCAGCGGCAGGTGCAGGAAAGGCACGAGCCGGTGGCCGGGATCCGCCATGCGCTCCAGCAGGGCGGGCGATACCGTGGTGGGCTCGATGGAGCTGATGCGAATGCGGGCCAGACCCGGCAAGTCGTTCAGCCGGTCCACGACTCCGCTCAGTCCCGCGCCGTCCTGCGCGTAGGTGCCCAGGTTCACGCCGGTAAGGACGATCTCCCGCACCCCCTGGGCGGCCAGCGCGCCGGCCTCCTCCAGCAGGTTGTCCAGCTTGCGCGCGCGGGCCGGGCCGCGCGCCCTGGGAATGACGCAGAAGGCGCAGACAAAGTCGCAGCCGTCCTGGATCTTCAGGTGGGCGCGGGTGCCCGCGTCGCGGGAGACGGCCAATTGCGGCTGGTCGAAGGCGAAGGGCGTGCGCGGAATGCGCGGGGCGGCGACGCGGGGCGGCCCGCCGGCGGGGGCAGCGAGCAGCCCCACCACGGCCAGCTTGTCCGCGTTGCCCACGATCACGTCCGCCAGGCCCTCCGCGGCCAGCGCCTGGGCGTGGAGCTGGGCATGGCAGCCCACCACCGCCAGGCGGGCCTGGGGATTGGCCCGGCGGGCGGCCCGCAGCGCCTGGCGGGAGCCGGCGTCCGCCTGCGCGGTCACCGTGCAAGAGTTCAGCACGGCCACCTCCGCCGGGGCGCCCCAGTCCACGATCTCGTAGCCGGCCTGCTCCAGGCGGCGGCGGATCAGCTCGGTCTCCGAGTGGTTCAGGCGGCAGCCCAGGGAGTGCAGGGCGGCGCGCTTGCGGGGGAGGGCGGGGGTCGGCATCGGGGACGCTCCAAGGGTCAGCCGCGAGGGTAGCACGAACCGCGGCGGCTCGCCCAGGGCCTGCGCGCCCTTGCTCTTGGCCCCGAGAGGCGCTACGGTGGCCCAACAGCAATGACCCCAGGGAGCGCACGGTTTGTCCACGGATGGGCACCATGATCGCGGTCTCCTTCGCCGAATCCGCCAGCTTGTCTCAGCCCAACCCGCTCTTCCGCCACGACCCGGTGCTGGTCGCCGAGGTGCTTGCGCTGGTGCCGCCCCAGGCGCGCCTGCTGGCGGACTGCACGTTGGGCGGCGCCGGGCACGCCCGCGCCCTGCTGGAGCGCTTTCCCGAGGCGGAGTTGTTCGCGGCCGACCGCGACCCGCGGGCTGTGGAGGCGGGCCGGGCGGCCCTGGCGGAGTTCGGCGCGCGGGTGCTGGTGAAGCAGGCCGCGTTCTCCGGCTTGGCGCGCCACCTGCCGATGGGCGGCGTGGACTTCCTGCTGGCCGATCTGGGCGTGTCCTCCCCGCAGGTGGATACGGCCGCGCGGGGCTTCTCCTTCTCCCAGGATGGGCCGCTGGACATGCGCATGGACCCGGACGGGGGCGGCCGCAGCGCGGCGGACCTGGTCAACCGCGCCCGGCCGGAGGAGTTGCTGGACCTGTTGCGCCGCCACGGGGAGGAGCCCTTCGCGCCGCGCATCGTGCGCGCGCTGGTGGAGGAGCGTGAGCGCGAACCCATCGCCGGGACGCTGCGCCTGGCGCGGATCGTGGCCGGGGTCGTGCCCGTCAAGTTCCACCGGCGGGGCTACCACCCGGCGACGCAGGTGTTCCAGGCGCTGCGGATCGAGGTGAACGACGAGTTGGGCGAGCTGGAGCGGCTGCTGGCCGGCGCGCTGGACCTGCTGGCGCCCGGCGGACGAATCGCCGTGATCTCCTTCCACTCGCTGGAGGACCGGCGGGTGAAGGAGGCCTTCCGCCGCTGGGAATCCCCCTGCGAGTGTCCCACCACGCTGCCGCGCTGCGTGTGCGGCAAGACGCCCCTGGGGCGCCGCGTGACCCGCAAGCCGATCGTGGCCGGGGTGGAGGAGCTGGCCCGCAACCCGCGCAGCCGCAGCGCCAAGCTGCGCGCCTTCGAGAAGCGGAGCGACCAGCCATGAGCCTCTCCACCGACATCGGGCGCGGCGCGCGCTTCCGCGGATCGGCCATCTCCGGGCTGGTGGTGTTGTGCGCCTGCGTGCTGACCATCGCGGCGGTGCTCTATGTCTGGCAACGCTACCAGTTCGTGCGGCTGGGCTTCGAGGTCGCCCGGCTGCGGCAGGAGCAGGCCGCCCTGGCGGAGCGCATCGAGCCGCTGGAGGTGGAGCGCAACTACCTGGAGCGGCTGGAGCGGCTGGACGCCCTGGCGCGCGGCCCACTGGGCCTGCGGCCCCCGGCCGCCGGACAAGTGCTGATCCTGGAGGGTCATGCTGCGTCTCGGTAATCCCATTCCCCGGCGCTTCCGCGACTTCAGGCCGCGCGTCAAGGCGGTGGCGGCCGGTCTGGCGCTGGCGCTGCTCGTGCTGGCCGGGCGCGCGGTGGACTTGCAGGTGCGGCGCCAGGAGGAACTCTCGCGCCTGGCCGCCCGCCAGTCGCAGCGCCTGATCAACGTGAAGGGCCGGCGCGGCCCGATCCTGGACCGCAACGGCGGCCAGTTGGCGCTGTCCCTGCGGGCGGATTCCTTCTTCGCCCGCCCCGCGCAGGTGGAGCACCCCGCGCAGACGGCGTACCGCCTGGCGCGGGCGCTGGACCTGCCCGCGGACAAGCTGGAGGAGCGCCTCCGCGCCGATCAGCCCTTCGTCTGGATCAAGCGCCGCGCGACCGCGCAGGAATCCGCCGCGGTGCAGGCCCTGGACCTGCCCGGTATCGGCTCCACGCGGGAGTACCTGCGCGTGTACCCCAACCGCGCCTTCGCGGCGGCGCTGCTGGGCTTTACCGGCGTGGACACGCAAGGGCTGGAGGGGCTGGAGTACGCGTACGATTCGTACATCAAAGGCGCCGATGGGCTGCAGGTGGTGGACCGCGACGCGCTGGGGCGCACGCTGATCACCTCCGACGCGGGCCACTTCACCGGCGGCGGAAGCATCCGGCTCACCATTGATCCGGCCATTCAGCTGATCGCCGAGCAAGAGGTGGCGCGGGCGGTGGCGCAGCACGAGGCGGACGTCGGCATCGCCATCGTCATCGGCTCGCGCACGGGCGAGGTGCTGGCCATCGCCCAATACCCGGCCTTCAATCCCAACGACTATGCCGCGGCGGACAAGGAGGCGTTCTTCAACCGCGCGGTCACCAACGGCTACGAGCCGGGCTCCACCTTCAAGGTGATCACGGCGGCGGCGGCGCTGGAGGAGAAGGTGGTGACGCCCGACACGCTGGTGTTCTGCGAGAACGGGGCGTTCGAGCACTACGACAGCGTGATCCACGACACCGAGCCGCACGGCTGGCTGAACCTGGCGGGCATCCTGCGGGTGTCGTCCAACATCTGCGCGGCCAAGGTGGGGCTGATGATTCCCCAGGGCGTGTTCCGGGAGTACATCCGGCGCTTCGGGCTGGGCACCCGCACCGGCCTCTACGAGGCCCCGGACGGCCGCCGCCTGGCCGGGGAGGCCGACGGATATGTGCCGGCCAAGTGGACGCCGGTGGACCAGGCGGCGATCTCCTTCGGCCACGGCGTGCTGGTCTCGCCCCTGCAAATGGTGATGGCGGCGAACGTGATCGCGACGGGCGGCGAACTGCTGCGGCCGATCCTGGTGGGGGAGATTCGCGACGAGCGGGGCCGTCTGGTGGAGCGCGCCCGGCGGCGGGTGGTGGGCCGGGTCGTCTCCAAGGCCACCGCCGCGACCGTGCGCGACTACATGACGGCCGTGACGCAGGAGGGCGGAACCGGCGTGCGGGCGGCCGTGCCGGGCTTTGCCGTGGCCGGCAAGACAGGGACGACGGAGAAGTACGAGTTCGAGGCGCGCGGGTATTCCAAGACCAAGCAAATCGCCAGCTTCGTGGGGTTTGTCCCCGCGGAGGATGCGGCGCTGACGATCCTGGTGGTGGTGGAGGATCCCAAGCGCGGGCGCTACGGCAGCCTGGCCGCGGCCCCGGTGTTCCGGGAGATCGCCCAGCGCGCCCTGCCCCTGCTGGGCATCTGGCCCAAGGAGGGCGTGCGGCGCATGGACGCGGCGGCGCTCAAGACGGCGGCCCAGTAGCCGCCCCGGTGGCGCTAGGCCGGGGGCAACTCGCTCCGGTTGGCGATGATGCGGTCCAGCAGCCCGTAGCTCAGCGCCTCCGGGGCGGACATCCACTTGTCGCGGTCAATGTCCTTGGAGACCTCCTGGGCCGGCCGGCCGGTGCATTGCGCGTACAGCTCCACGATCCGCTCCCGATCCCGGATGATCTCCTTGGCCTGGATCTCCAGGTCAATGGCCCGGCCCTGGAAGCCCATCAGCAGCGGCTGGTGGATGAGGAACTTGGAGTTGGGCGTGGCGTAGCGGCTGCCCTTGGGGGCGGCCAGCGCCAGGATGCTGCCCATGCTGGCGGCCAGGCCCACCACCACCGTCACGACCGGTGCGGAAATGAAGCGGATGGTGTCGAAGATGGCGAAGCCGGAGAACACCTCGCCGCCCGGCGAGTTGATCAGGATCTGAATGCGCTGCTTGCTGTCGGCCTGATCGAGCAATACCAGGTGCTGGATTACCCGCTGCGCCAGCGCGGAGTCGGTGGCCCCGGAGATGACCACCGTGCGGGCGGCCAGCATTCGGGCGGACATTCCGCCGGACTCCTCGGTCTCCTGCTTTTCTTGCTTCTCGTCCATGCGCATGGGAGGAGCCTGGATGAAGGGGAAAGGAGAAGCGCCCGCCGCCGGCGGCGGCCGGACGGGCATGGGGGCGCGGGCGGCAACCTTGCCACTGCCCGTGCCGACCCGCCACCGGGACGGAGGCTCCGCCAAGCCCGGCGCGGAGGCGCGGGCCGAGGCGGAAGCCGTCCCATCCGGATGGTGCTACTTGATGGCGACGCTAGCGCCGACTTCTTCCAGCTTCTTCTTGATGGCGTCGGCTTCTTCCTTGGTCACGCCCTCTTTCACGGTGCCCGGCGCGCCTTCCACGAAGTCCTTGGCTTCCTTCAGCCCCAGGCCGGTGATGGCCCGCACTTCCTTGATGACGTTGATCTTCTTGTCGCCCGCGGCGTTGAGGATCACCGAGAAGGCCGTCTGCACCTCCGCGGCGGCGGCAGCAGCGCCACCGCCGGCGGCGCCGACCGGCATCGCGACCGCGGCCGCGGCCGCGCTGACGCCGAACTTCTGCTCCATGTCCTTCACCAACTCGGACAGTTCCAGCACGGACATGCTGGAGATGAATTCAATCACTTGTTCCTTGGTAACGTTGGCCATGATGTCCCTCTTTTTGATGTTGGGCTACCGCCCTTGCGCTGTTCACCGGGAACAGCCTGATGGGGAGGCGGCGCGGGGCCGCCGTCCGGATAAACCAGCCTATGCCGCGGCCGTCTTCTCCTTCTGGTCGCGAATTGCCGCCAACGCCCGCACGAACTTGGCGGGCACTTCATTGAGGGTGCGCACGAACCGGGTCTGGGTCGCGTTGCAGACGTAAAGCAGCTTGACGAGCAATTCCTCCCGCGAGGGCAGGTTCGCCAACTCCTTCAGCCGCGCCGGTTCCAGCGACACGCCGCCGGCGCCCGTGACCAGCAGGCCGGCGACCACCTTGAACTTGTCGTTTTCCGCCTGGTACTTGACCAGCACCTTGGCGGGCCCCACCGGCTCGTTGCCGTAGATCAGGGCGCGGGTCTGCACCATCTGGTCCCTGAGCGGCTCGAAGGGCGTGCCGGTGGCGGCGATCTTGGCCATGCGGTTCTTCAGCACCCGCATGCCCGTGGACGCCTCGTGCAGCCTGCGCCGCAATTCGGTGATGGATTCCACATCCATCCCCCTGAAATCGGCCAGCAGGCCGATGCTGTTGTGCTTGAAGATCTCGGCAAGGCTGCCGACGATCGTCTCTTTCTCGGTGCGTTTCACGTCCCGAATTCTCCCGTGTGGGTGCGCCCGGGGGCGCGTTCCTGGCTGCCCGGGGGCTTTTAGGAACCGTTGCACCCCCGCCGCGCCCGGTGTGTCTTGCCCCGGGGCCTGGGGGGCGGTTGTCTGTCGCTGGGGCAGGGTGCTGGGAAGGGTGCCGGATCGGAGGGGGCGGGGGGACGCGAACGTCTCCCGGCGCAACTGCCGGTCAGGGCGCGTGGACCGTCTGGCGGCCCGCGGCGCCTGGCCGCTCCGATGTCTCGGCGGGGTCTTCCGGTTTAAGCCGACGGCAAGCCGCCGGCCCCTGCTGTCTGCGACATCGCGTATGGTGTGCTGTCTGTTCTCTCTTGCGTGCTCCCTTATTGCACGATGGCCGCGGGGTCCAGCGCAATGCCCGGGCCCATGGTGGAGCTGAGCGTCCCCGACTTGATGTACGTGCCCTTGGCGGAGCCGGGCTTCATGCGCTTGATCGTGTCCAGCAGCATGTTCACGTTTTCCGCCAGCTTGGCCTCGTCGAAGGATGCCTTGCCGACCGGCACATGGACGATGCCCGCCTTGTCCACGCGGAACTCCACCTGGCCGGCCTTGATGATGGCGACGACCTTGCCCACGTCTTGGGTTACCGTGCCCACCTTGGGATTGGGCATCAGGCCGCGCGGGCCAAGGATCTTGCCGATTTTGCCGACCTGACCCATCATGTCCGGCGTGGCCACGACGCGGTCGAACTCCAGCCAACCGCCCTGGATCTTCTCGACCAGCTCGTCCGCGCCGGCAAAGTCCGCCCCGGCCTGCTCGGCCTCCTTGATCTTCGCGCCCTTGGCCAGCACCAGCACGCGCACCTTCTTGCCCGTGCCGTGGGGCAACTGGCAAGAGCCGCGGATCATCTGATCGGCCTTGCGCGGATCCACCCCCAACCGCAGCGCCAGGTCCACGCTCTCGTCGAACTTGGTGGTGGCGGCCTTCTTCACCAGGGTCACCGCCTCGGTGACCGAGTATTTCACTTCCTTGTCGAACTGGCCCTTGAAGGCCTTCTCGCGCTTCGTCAACTTCGCCATTGCGGTCTCGCTTCCTCGATGCCCGGTTGTTCCGCCGCGCTATTCCGCCACGGTCACGCCCATGCTGCGGGCCGTTCCCGCGATGGTGCGCATGGCGGCTTCCACGTCGTAGCAGTTCATGTCCTTCATCTTCAGCCGGGCGATGGACTCCAACTGCTTGGTGGTGATCGTGCCCACGTTGGTCTTGCCGGGCTCCTTCGATCCGCTCTCCAGCCCCAGCTCCTTCTTGATCAGGATCGCCGCCGGGGGCGTCTTGGTGATGAAGGTGAATGTGCGATCCTGGAAGACGGTGATCACCACGGGAATGATCATGCCGTCCTGCTTGGCCGTCTGGGCGTTGAAGGTCTTGCAGAACTCCATGATGTTCAACCCGTGCTGACCCAGGGCCGGCCCGATCGGTGGCGAGGGCGTGGCCTTGCCTGCGGGGACTTGCAGCTTGATCAGCGCGGTGATTTTCTTTGCCATGACCCTACCTGTGCCTGTCTGGGTTTGAACGCCGGCTTGCCGGGCGGCCGCTCCGGGGCCTACTTGACGTCGGGATGGGGCCGCACCTTGTCGAAGTCCAGTTCCACCGGGGTGGACCGGCCGAGGATGCTGATCAGCACCCGCAGCCTGCTCTTCTCCACGTTCACCTCATCCACCTTGCCGCTGAAGTTGGCGAACGGGCCGTCTATCACGATCACCGGCTGGCCGATCTCGAACTCCTCCTTGATCGCCGCCTGGCGCACGCCTTTGGTCATCTGCGAGCGGATCTCGCCCAACTCGCTCTCATCCAGCGACTGCGGCTCGCGGTTGGTGCCGCCCACAAAGCCCGCCACGCGGGGCACGTCCATCAGCAGATGCCACAACTCGTCGGTCAGATTCACCTTCACCAGGACATAGCCCGGGTAGTAGATCACGTGCAGCTTGCGCTTCTTGCCGTTCTTCACCCGCTCCACATCCTCGGACGGGACGAAGATTTCCTCCACCAAGTGTTCCAGCTTCTCGACCTTCAGCTTCTCCTTGATGGTCTTTTCCACCCGGTGCTCGAAACCGGAGTAGGTCTGCAAGATGTACCACTTGAAGTCCGGGGAGCCGGCGGCCTGCGGCGCGGGGGACTGGTTCTGCTCGGTCATGTCCGCCATTACTTGATGATCAGTTTGAGCGCGTTGGACAGACCCAAATCAATGAGCCCCAGGTAGACGGCGATGACGAGCGTAACGAACACCACCACCCCGGTGGACTTCAACGTCGCCTCCCGCGTGGGCCAACTGACCCGCGAGAATTCCAGCCTCATCTCGTCGAAGAACTGCCGCATGCCCTTGAAAAGTCCCACGCCGTCGGTCCTCGCTCTTCACGCTAGTACCACTGGATGGGCCGTGCTCCATGCACCCGGCCCTCTCGCCCTTGCGCCGCCACTCGTGTCCCTGATCGGCTCTGCGGCTGCAGGCCAGCAGGCCAGGAGGGATTCGAACCCACAACACCCGGTTTTGGAGACCGGTGCTCTACCGTTGGAGCTACTGGCCTGAATCGGCAGGGCGGCGCTGGGCCGCCCCGCTTCCCTGCCGCGCTATTTCACCTCTTTGTGCGCGGTGTGCTTGCGGTCCCAGCGGCAGTACTTCTTCAGCGCCAGTTTCTCCTGGCTCTTCTTCTTGTTCCGGAACGTCGAGTAATTGATCCGGTCGCACTCGCTGCATTGCAACTGAATGAAGTCCGTCATACGCCCTCTGTCCCTTGTCCCTGTGCCGTGGTCATCTGTCCCAGGAGGTTGTTCAGCCTTCCGGGTCTTGGTTCTGTCGCGTCCGCGCCGCTCCGGCGCGGGAATTGCGTAGGTTCCGTTGGCGTGGAGCCCGGGAGCAGGATTGAACTGCCGACCTCTTCCTTACCAAGGAAGCGCTCTACCACTGAGCTACCCGGGCGCGCCCCGCCAGTCCCAACTCGCTTCTTGCTCTGTCCGCGCCGGCGATGCGCCGCACCCGCCACCCTGCCCGGCACCTCTTGGCTCCAAATGGGGAGAGGAGGATTCGAACCTCCGAAGGCGGAGCCGTCAGATTTACAGTCTGATCCCTTTGGCCGCTCGGGAATCTCCCCGGATCCGGCGCTGCACGCGCCTGGGTTTTGTATCCTTCCGTTGTCCGCGTGGCCGGAGCTGGCGAAGGGACTTGAACCCCCGACCTGCTGTTTACAAAACAGCTGCTCTGCCAACTGAGCTACGCCAGCGTGCTCAAAATAGAATTATCTATGCCCATTGGTGCGCCTTGTCAACTGATTTGTGTTGGGCGCCTCCGGTGCGCCGGCGCTTGGACGCGCCGGTTCCGCCCCGCCCATGCGCCTCCGGGGGGCGCCGCGGTTGCCTTTTCCCGCACCATGCTGAAGGATGGCCGCAACCGCCCTGCGTCGGCAGGCTGGCCCTCGGCCCCCTCATCGCGCCCGGAAGCGCTCCCATGCCCGCTACGCCGCTGCCGTTCTATTCCGACCGCGAGCTGGAGGCCCTCGCCGAGCGCGGCGTGCGCCTGCCCGGGCCGGGCCGGGTGGCTGTCGGGCGCGATGTGCCCCTGGAGCGCATCGCGGCCGGAGCCGTGCTCCATCCCTTCACGCGCATCACCGGCGCCCGCACGCGCATTGACGCGGGGGCGCAAATCGGCCCGGGCGGCCCGGCCACTCTGGACAATGCCTGGATCGGCGCCGGCGCGGTGGTGGGCGCCTTGGGGCCGGTGACCCTGCGCGAGTCGGCCGCCGGGCCGGGAACCGTCCTGGGCTGCGGCGTGGCGGAGGAGGCGGTGTTCCTGGGCCAGGAGGGCGGCGCGCCCGGCTTTACCACCGGCTACGGCTTCCGCGCGCGCAAAGGCACCCTCTACGAAGAGGACGCGAATTCCGCCCAGCACACCGACACCAAGATGACCGTGCTCATGCCGTGGGTGGCCTTGGGCAGCAACGTCAACTGGTGCGACATCCTGGTGGCGGGCGGCACGGGGCCGGGGCTGGGGGAATTCACGGAGGTCGGCAGCGGCTGCGTGCATTTCAACTTCACCCCGCGCGGGGACAAGGCGACCGGCAGCGCCCTGGGCAGCGCCGTGGACGGGGTGTTTCTGGACCGCCCGCGGCTGTTCGTCGGGGGCAACGGCAGCCTGGTCGGGCCGCTGGCGGCCGACTTCGGGGCGGTGACGCTGGCGGGCGGGCGCTACACCCGCCGCCTGGCGCCGGGCCTCAACGCGGCCGACCCCGCCCCGCCGGGGCTGGAGCTGGACCTGGACCTCTACGGTTCCGTGAAGCGCGTCTTTGACAGCCAGGTGCATCTGATCGGCGAACTCGCCGCCCTGGACGCCTGGTACGGCCACGTGCGGAGCGCGCTGGCGCGGGGCCGGCCGGAGCGCGAGGAACTCTACCGGCGGGGCCGGGAGGCCGTGCGCCGCAACCTGACGGAACGCATCGGGCAACTGGAGGCCCTCGCGGGACGGATGGAGCGCTCCGCGGGGCTGTTGGAGCGGCGCGCGCCGGGCGACGCCCGCATCCCCCAACAGCGCGCGCTGGCCGCGGCTTGGCCCGCCGTCAACTCGCACTTGCAGGGCTTCGACCGCGCGCCGGAGCCCCCGC
>Ga0315281_10003225_pt1 | contig 23949 bp, 28 predicted proteins | sample YL17G07_0_MG_FD_204540 | JGI IMG/M metagenome (GOLD analysis project Ga0315281, IMG submission 204540) | Sediment microbial communities from Yellowstone Lake, YNP, Wyoming, USA - YL17G07_0 | ecosystem: Environmental > Aquatic > Freshwater > Lake > Sediment | place: USA: Wyoming | collected... | reverse complement strand
GTTGCTGGAGAAATCCGGCATCGCCGCGCTGGAAAATCTGCTGGCTGCGGAGATCATCCCTTTCAAGAAGGAAATTCTGCGCCATAGCGTGTTCGAAGAAATAGGTGACATGATCGGAATTTCGCGCCAAGCCTTGCATAGCCAGCTTGCTTCCGTTGCCCATGAATTGCGAGAACTGACATCCCTTACCGGAAAAAATTGGGAAGTGGTGGAGAAATTGCGGAATGAAGTGCTGGAGGACAAAATCAAGTATGAAGAGACGGTGAATAATTTTACCGTCACTCGCGAGAAGCTGTCCCAGCAGGGTGCGATGCTCATGTCCCAACTCAGCGAGGAGCGGCTGGAGCGAATTTTAGATGCGAATTGGGTATCGATCCGGGGGCGCCTTACCACCGGGGGACTGATGCGCGGCATCCAGCGGCTGTTCGACGAAATCGCCCTGGAATTCGACAAAATCCACACCTTCAGTTTGCGTCTCAAGCCCGTTCTCGGGGTTGCTTACCGCCGCTTCCACGAACAGTATGGATTCGACCAGCTGGAGCAGCCGGCCCTCAACCTGGCGCCTCACCGCGAGCGGTTGGAGGAGCTGGTGCGGCTGACCGACGAATTCTGCCGCGATCCGGTCAATTTGATGACCGAAAAACATATGCTGGTCAACAAGTTCTACACCAGTCTGGTAGCCGAGGCGCGGCTGGTGTTCCGGCAGGCCTACAAAGACAGCACGGTCTGGCTGAGCCGGGCGCTCGATCCGCTCATGCTGCGCATCCGTGAGCACAAGGACCATTTCGAGCGGCGCCTGGCCAATATCAAGAAAATTCATGACAACATCGATACCCTGCAAGAGCGGCTCTCTTGGCTACAGGGCGAGCAAGCAAGGTTGCAAGCGCAAAACGCCACACTCACGGAAATCGCATCCAGTCTTGGCATAGAGTAATGCCTGAGCAACATCCGGAAGGGCAAACACGGTTTGGGCACGCGCCTCAAATGCGCTACATCAACACCACGTCATAGAGTTCTTGCATGTACTGGGTTTCCACCTGAAGAGAAATCGGTTTTTCGATAAAATCGCCCAGTTGCGCCAGGCTCTGGGATTCCTCTTCGAGGAACAGGTCGATGACCTCCTGTGAGGCCAGAATACGGTATTCCCGGGCATTGAATTGGCGCGCGGAACGCAGAATTTCGCGCAATATTTCATAGCACACGGTTTTCGCAGTTTTGACTTCCCCCCGGCCCTGACATGTGGGGCAAGGTTCGCACAGAATGTGAGCGAGGCTTTCGCGGGTGCGCTTGCGTGTCATTTCCACCAGTCCCAGCGGACTGAAACCGTTGAGGGTCATGCGCGTGCGGTCACGTGCCAGCGCTTTCTTGAATTCGGCGAGCACCGCCGCCTGATGTTCTTCGTTATCCATGTCGATGAAATCAACGATGATGATGCCGCCCAGGTTTCTCAGGCGCAACTGCCGGGCGATGGCTTGCGCCGCCTCCAGGTTGGTCTTGAAAATGGTGTCGTCGAAGTTGCGCCCGCCGACGAAACCACCGGTGTTTACGTCCACCGTGGTGAGCGCCTCGGTCTGGTCGAGGATGAGGTAGCCGCCGGACTTCAGTTCAACCTTGCGCGAGAGGGCTTTTTCGATTTCTTCCTCGATGGTGTACAGGTCAAACAGGGGGCGCTCCCCCGCGTAATGATCGAGCTTGGGCAGCACGGTGCCAGTGTATTCGCGGGCGAAGGTTTGCAGGCTCTGGAATGTCTCGCGGGAGTCCACCAGAATGCGATCTACTTCATCCGTGACCAGATCCCGCAGCACCCGGAACGCCAGGTTTAAATCTTGATGCAGCAGCGTCTTGGGCGGAGCGGTCTTGGCCCTTTCAACGATGTCGCGCCATAGTTTTTGCAGATATTCGACATCCGCTGCAAATTCATTGTCGGTGGCAGCTTCAGCCATGGTTCGAATAATAAATCCGCCGTGATCTTCCTGAGGCAATATTTGCTGCAGCTTCTCGCGCAACAATTCACGCTCGGTTTCATCTTCAATCTTTTGTGAAATGCCGATGTGGGTGTCTTGCGGCAAGTAAACCAGGCACCTGCCGGCAATGCTGATCTGGGTGGACAAGCGCGCGCCCTTGGTACCGATGGGGTCCTTGATAACCTGCACCAGCAGGGATTGGCCCTCGGACAGGATTTTTTCGATCGGCCGCACCGGTTCCGGATTCTTCTCCCAGATATCGGCCACATGCAGAAAAGCTGCCCGCTCAAGGCCAATGTCGACAAACGCCGACTGCATACCAGGGAGCACCCGGCACACTTGGCCCAGGTAGATGTTGCTGACCAGCCCACGGGCGGAAGCACGCTCGATGTGCAGTTCCTGAACCACGCCGAGTTGCATGATGGCAACACGGGTTTCCTGGGGGGTGAAGTTGATTAGAATTTCCTGGCTCATAGTACGGCCACATTGAACTTCTGCAGCAGTTGCGACGTTTCGAACAAAGGCAAGCCCATCACACCGGAGTAACTGCCTTCTATGCGTGCAATGAAAATCGCTGCCTGCCCCTGAATGGCATAGGCGCCGGCTTTATCAAGCGGCTCGCCCGTGGCGACGTAATGGCGAATTTCCTCTTCGGTGAGTTCGCGAAATTCGACGCTGGTGCTGGAAAGACTGATTTCACAGCGCGCACCAAACGCCATCGCCACCGCCGTCAACACCCGGTGGGTGCGGCCGGAAAGGCGCCTCAGCATTTCATGGGCGCCCTCGGTTCCGGCAGGCTTACCCATAATCTGGTCGTCCAGGATCACCGTAGTATCCGCCGCGAGTATTGGAAATTTAGGCAGCCGACGCGCGATTGAATACAAGCTGCCCGATTCAGCCTTGGCACGCGCCAGACGCTGCACGTACTCTTCCGGCATTTCGCCCGGCAGCGGCGTCTCGTCCACATCCATGCGGTCAGGAGTGGAGCGAAGCAATAGCACCTCAAAATGCACGCCGATCTGTTTGAGCAGTTCGCGGCGGCGGGGGCTGGCGGAGGTGAGATAGATATGCGGGTCTTGTGTGTTCATGTAAGTCTACTCGCGATGATAAGGGTGATTCTGAATCACGGAAAGCGCCCGATACAACTGCTCTGCCAGTACCACCCGCACCAGTGCGTGCGGCATAGTCATAGTGGAAAGTGCCAAAATCCGGGCGGCGCGGCGCTTCACATCCGGGTGCAGGCCGTCAGCGCCGCCGATCACGAAAGCCACATCGCCGCCTTCGCGCATCCAGCCCTCCATTGCCGTGGCAAGCTGCTGCGTGGTGAGGTTATCACCGCGTTCATCCAGCGCCAGAAGGGTGCTGCCTTGAGGCAACGCCGCCAGAATACGGTTGCGTTCCGCTTCCATGATCTGCTCGGTGGTCTTGCCGCCACCGCGCTTCTCCGGCTTGATTTCCAGCAATTCAATGCGGGCTTCGCGTGGCATGCGTTTCACATACTCGGCAAAGCCCTCACTTACCCAGCCGGGCATCTTGTTGCCGACCGCGATGATCCACAGTTTCATCGACCCGCACCTGTTTTTACGTCAGGCTTTGGGCGGGGTCGGTTCGGCCGTCCTGGGGGGCAGCCGGCTGGCGGTCTCACCCCACAGTTGCTCCAGATTGTAATATTGGCGCACGGCGGGCTGCATGACGTGAACCAGAATATCGCCCAGATCGACCAGCACCCACTCCCCCGTCTGTTGGCCTTCCATTCCGTAGACCGTTGCGCCCTGTTCCTTCAGCTTGACCACAACGTTATTGGCGAGCGCTTTCACCTGCCGGTTGGAATCGCCACTGGCAATGATCATGCAATCGAACAGGGAAGACAGGTGTCCGACATCCAGTACCTGAATGTCTTTTGCTTTCACGTCTTCCAACGCATCGATCACGGCTTGTTTCATTTTTTCAAATTCCATCTTTTCCTCAGCAATACAAGTGATGTGCCTGAATATAATCGAGAACCGCATCTGGCAGCAAATAGCGTGGGGTTTTACCCGTCTGCAAACTGCTACGGATGAAAGTCGCGGAGATATCAAGCGCGGTAATAGTGTGCATGAACACCCCGCCTGCCGGGGTGCTGCGTAGCGCCCGCAGATCGCTCTGCTGGCGTTGTTTGAGGGCTTGCCTGAGTGGCTCGGACATGCTGTCCGCCCAGGCGATCTGGGGGAAACCCGGCCGGTGCGCAACGATGATATGCGCCAGATCGAACAACGACTGCCAGTTATGCCAAGTGGTCAGCCCCAGGAATGCATCTGCCCCCATCAGCAGACATAGCGGTTGATCGGCCCCGAGTTCGCGCCGCAACTCGGTTAGGGTGTCCAGCGTATAACAAGGCCCTTCCTTGAAAATCTCGCGCTCGTCCAGTGTGAACGCGGGATTGCCGGAAATCGCCAACCGTACCATCTCCAGGCGTTGTCGCGGCGATACGCCAGGCTCGCCCCGGTGCGGCGGGTGGCCGGTCGGGATGAAGCGCACTTGCGCCAGATTGAATACGCTGGCGAGTTCCTGCGCCAGCCGGAGGTGCCCGAAATGGATGGGATCGAATGTGCCGCCGAAAATGCCAATAGGGGTCAAGGTGTTCCTGCAGCTAAAACTGCTCGTCCGCACCGAGATAACGCCACTGTCCCAGCGGCAGATTGCCCAGCATGACGCGACCGATACGGACGCGCTTCAGGCCCGTCACCTTCAGTCCTACTATTTCGCACATGCGGCGGATCTGACGTTTTTTTCCTTCCTTCAGCACAAAGCGCAACTGGTCGCGGTTTTGCCACGTCACCTTGGCTGGCTTGAGCGCCGCGCCATCCAGGGAGAGGCCGTGGTTGAGTTTAGCCAGCCCCTCCGCGCTCAGATGCCCTTCGGTACGCACCAGATATTCCTTCTCGATCTCGGAATCCTGACCGATTAGTTGCTTGGCAACACGCCCGTCTTGGGTGAACACCAGCAAGCCGGTGGAATCAATATCGAGCCGCCCCGCCGGCGCCAGACCAGCCAGATGCGATCGGTCGAATCGTAACCCGGAACGGTCTTCGCGGTCGTGATTATCCGGCAGGATAAGCGTCACTGCTGCCTTGTAGCCTTGTTCCGGCTGGCCCGAGACATAGCCGATCGGCTTGTTGAGCAGGATGGTGACCTGGCTGCCTTGCTGTGCCTCGGCCTGCCGGTTCAGAGTAATGGTCTGAGAAGGATCCACCCGGGTGCCCAGCTCAGTAATGCGCTGACCGTCCACAAACACCCAGCCACGCTCGATGTAAGCGTCCGCCTCGCGCCGCGAGCAGATGCCGCGTTCGGACATGAGCTTGGATAACCTGACTTTTTCTTCCATGCAGTTGAGTCCGCAGCTGCTGTATCAGAGCAGTTTAAGCAGTTCGACTTCAAATACCAGCGTGGCATCAGGAGGAATTACTCCACCCGCACCGTGGCTACCGTAGCCCAATTCAGAGGGGATGGTGAGCTTGCGTACACCGCCGATTTTCATGCCGTCCACGCCTTCGTCCCATCCCGCGATGACGCGTCCGCGTCCGAGGGGAAAATCAAACGGCTGGTCGCGGTCGCGGCTGGAATCGAACTTGGTGCCGTCTTCCAGCCAGCCGGTGTAATGCACGCGGACGATCAAACCCGGTACCGCCGGGTCGCCTTCGCCCTCCTTGATGTCTTCATAAATCAGTCCGGAGAGGGTGGTTACTGCTGTCATGTTGGTTCCTTTAGTGAAAGATTAAACGCGTACCTGGCCGTCGCCGAGCACGATGAATTTCTGGCTGGTGAGGCCTTCCAGGCCCACCGGTCCGCGCGCATGGATCTTGTCGGTGGAGATACCGATTTCCGCGCCCAAGCCATACTCGAAGCCATCGGCGAAACGGGTCGAGGCGTTCACCATTACCGAAGCCGAATCCACCTCGCGCAAGAAGCGGCGCGCGCGGCCGTAGTCCTCGGTGACAATCGAATCCGTATGTTGTGAGCCGTACGTGTTGATGTGCTCGATAGCCTGATCCAACCCTTCCACCACCCGTATGCTCAAGATGGGGGCGAGGTACTCGGTATGCCAGTCCTCTTCCGTGGCGGGTTTCATCGCCGATACCAAGTCGCGCGCTGCGGCGTCGCCGCGCAGTTCAACGCCTTTGTCCAGGTAGATTTTGCACAGGGACGGCAGCACCTGAGCGGCCACCCCTTGCGCCACCAGCAGGGTTTCCATGGTGTTGCAGGTGCCGTAGCGGCTGGTCTTGGCGTTGTCGGCGATGCGTTCGGCCTTGTCCAGATCCGCCTTGTCGTCAATGTAGACGTGGCAAATCCCGTGCAGATGCTTGATCACCGGGATGCGCGCATCGTTCATCAGACGTTCGATCAGGCCCTTGCCGCCGCGCGGCACGATCACGTCCACGTATTCCTTCATGGTGATCAGTTCACCCACTGCGGCGCGGTCGATGGTCTCGATCACCTGCACCGCTGTTTGCGGCAACCCGGCGGCCTGCAAGCCTTCGCGCACGCAGGCAGCGATCGCCTGGTTGGAGTGCAGCGCTTCGGAGCCGCCACGCAATATCGCCGCGTTGCCCGATTTCAGGCACAGCCCGGCAGCATCTGCGGTGACGTTGGGGCGCGCTTCGTAGATGATGCCGATCACGCCCAACGGCACGCGCATCTTGCCCACCTGGATGCCGGAAGGACGATAGTTGAGATCGGAAATCTCGCCCACCGGGTCAGGCAGGGCAGCGATTTGCAGCAAGCCTTCGGCCATGCCGGCCACGCCTTTTTCCGTTAACGCGAGACGATCAAGCAGTGCCTCTTCCAAGCCGGCAGCCTTGGCCGCCGCCATATCTTTGGCATTGGCTTCCAGGAGTTTCACCACGTCACGCTGGATCGCCTGCGCCATCGCCGTCAGCGCCTTGTTCTTGGTATTGGTGTCGGCGCGTGCCATCTGGCGCGAAGCAGCGCGGGCATCGCGCCCAACCTGTTGCATATAGCTCTTGATATCCATACCCATAATCCTTAACAGAATTTTTTCAGTATTCTATCCTGAATGGCTCAAGGAGCCTCAAAAAATTCAGTGAATTATCGTTTGGGCTGGGTGTTCTGGCGCACCTTGGTGAGTGCTTCTTCGATAGCCTGGTCCAGAAAACCACCGTAGAAATCCGGGGTGAGCAGGCCTACCAGAGGAGGGGTCAGTTCGTGCCCCTGGGCATCGAACAGCTTGATGGTCGGCACCAGCTGGATATGGTTTTGCTGCGCGAACTTTGCCTGGGTGGTGAGTGCGCCGGAGAAATCGCGCAGCCTGGCATCGCTGCTGATTTCAATCTGGCGCATGATGACTTTGCCGCGGTATTCGACATTGCGTTGCATCGGCAGCAAAAATTCCTGCAGCACGCGCTCGCAATACGAGCAATCTGAGCGCATGAATAGCACCAGAATCGGCAGGTGGCGGCTCTGCGCTGCTTTGGCTTCGACTGTGAAATCCTGTGGAACAGGGATCGTCGCATCGCTCTGCGCGTACCCCCAGGCTGTTGTTAACCATGCTAAAATGCCGCATAGCAGTGTGGTTGCCAGCTTCATAAACGATACGCGCCAGCCTTGTCGCGGACTCAAATTTATTCATTCTATAGTCAGGGTATGCCTTGGAAAATAGCTCAAACAGACCAACCACAGCATTGAACAAAGTGGTGATTGCTTCACGCGAAAGCGCCCTCGCCATGTGGCAGGCCGAGTACATTCAGGACCGGTTGCGCACGCTTTATCCGGGGCTGGTGGTAGAAATCCTGGGCATGACCACCCAGGGCGACCAGATTCTCAACTCCCCGTTGAGCCTGATCGGCGGCAAGGGTCTGTTCGTCAAGGAACTGGAGCAGGCGATGGAAGCAGGCCGCGCCGACATCGCCGTGCATTCCATGAAAGATGTGCCGATGAACCTTCCCGCCGGATTCGTGCTGGCTGCGATCGGCGAGCGCGAAGATGCGCGCGACGCGTTCGTGTCCAACCGATACAGCAGCCTGGAAGAACTGCCTTACGGCAGCGTGGTCGGTACTTCCAGCCTGCGTCGCCAGTGCCAATTGATGGCACGCTTCCCGCATTTGAAGATCGAATCGCTGCGCGGCAATGTGCAGACCCGGCTGCGCAAGCTCGATGAAGGTCAGTATGCGGCGATCATCCTGGCGGCCGCCGGCCTTAACCGACTCGGTTTGGGTAGCCGCATCGCCTCCTTGCTGACCACCGAACAAAGTCTGCCGGCAGTGGGCCAGGGTGCGCTCGGCATCGAATGCCTGGGGCAGCGCCAGGATCTGATCGATCTGGTGCAGCCGCTCAATCATCCAGACACGGCCGATTGCGTGCTGGCGGAGCGCGCCATGAGCCGCGCCCTGTCCGGCAGCTGCCAAGTGCCGCTGGGCGGGTACGCTGAAATCGAAAATGGCGCGTTGCGCCTGCGCGGTTTTGTGGCCCGCACCGACGGCTCGCAAATGATTCAGGATGAACTGCGCGGGGAACGTAGCGCAGCGGAAGCCCTGGGCCATCAAATGGGCGAGCGGCTGATCTCCCGCGGGGCGGATAAGATTTTGGCGGAGTTGGCGATACACCCCTGATGACTCAGGCCACGGATCAATCCCTGGCGCTGGCCGGCCGCAGTATCGTGGTAACGCGCCCGGCACATCAGGCGGGACAACTGGCTGAACTGATCGAGCAGCATGGCGGAAAGCCGATCCTGTTCCCGGTGCTGGAAATTGCCGATATAGAGGATCTGCGCCCGCTGCATGAGCTGATCGATCGTCTGGACCAATTCGACATAGCGATTTTCATCAGCCCCAACGCGGTCAACAAAGCCATCAACCTGATCAAGGCGCGACGCGCGTTGCCGACTACACTGAAAATTGTCGCCATCGGCAAAGGCAGCAGCAAGGAACTCAAGCGTTTCGGCATTACTGACGTTATAGCTCCTGCCGCCAGATTCGACAGCGAGAACCTGTTGGCCTTACCGCAGATGTTGGATATGGTGGGCAAGCGCGTGGTAATTTTTCGCGGCGAAGGCGGGCGCGAAATGCTGGGCGATACCCTGGTGAGCCGCGGCGCCACGGTGGAATATGCAGAGTGCTACCGTCGCACCAAACCCGATGCCAACGCCACGCAACTGCTGCACCACTGGGCACGGGGCGAACTGGACGCGATCACGGTCACCAGCAGCGAGGGGCTGCGCAACTTGTACGATATGGTGGGCAAGCTTGGACAGCAGTGGCTCAAGACCACGCCGCTGTTTGTGCTGCACGAGCGCATCGCCGAGGTGGCCCGGGAACTCGGCCTGGAACAGGTGATCGTCACCCCACCGGGCGATGAAGCAATGCTGCAAGCGATCATGGAGTGGTTTTCGAGAAAAGCATGAGCGAAACGGGACCAGAGCAAGAAGCACCAGTGCCGCAAATTTCAGCTGGGGCAGCGCCTCAACCTGCTGCTGCGCCGTCGCGCTCTTTTACCCGCCACCTCAATCCCGTATCAGTGATCGGCGCCATCGTACTGATCCTGGTGGTCTGGCAGTGGCTGGATGCACGCCACCGCATCAATGCCCTGGAACTGGAGCTGGGTAAACGCCTTGCGGTGTATGAAAGCTCCGGCAAGGAAACCCGCGCTGTTGCCGTACAAACCCAGGAAAACACCCGCGAAGCGCTGGTCAAGCTGGGGTTGCTGGAAGGCAAGATTGGCGAATTCCAGAACCAGCAAATGGCGCTGGAAGCGCTCTACCAGGAGCTATCGCGCAACCGCGACGAATGGGCGCTGGCCGATATTGAACAAGTGCTGATCATCGCCAGCCAGCAATTGCAGTTGGCAGGCAACGTCAAAGCCGCCCTGATCGCCATGCAAACCGCCGATGCCCGTTTGCAGCGTCTGGACAAACTGCGCTTTGTCGGTCTGCGCAAGGCTATCAACAAGGATATCGAGCGCCTTAAAGGGCTGCCATTCGTCGATACCGCAGGCACCAGCGTGCAACTGGATAACCTGATGGTGCTGGTGAACGACCTGCCCCTTACCTACGAGCACGAACAGCGGCCAAGCAAGACCGCAGAAAAAGCCAAAGTACAGAACGGGCTGTGGGAACGTTTCGGCGCCGAGATCTGGGGCGAGGTCAAGCAACTGGTGCAGGTGCGCCGCCTGGATAAGCCGGATATGCCGCTGCTGGAACCCTCCCAAGCCTATTTCCTGCGTGAGAATCTCAAGCTGCGCCTGTTGTCGGCACGCCTGGCCCTGTTGCAGCACGATGAAACCACTTACAAATCCGACCTGGCATCGGCCGAAGAGTGGCTGCGCACCTATTTCAACAGCCGGGACAAATCCACCAAAACCGCCCAAACCATCCTGCGCCAACTCGCGCGCAGCCCCGTCAGCATCGAATCCCCCGATATTTCCGCCAGCCTGAACGCGGTGCGGGACTACAAGCTGAGCCGCGAGAGGAACTGAGCGTGAAAGGGCTATTCTGGGTTCTCGCCCTGTTCGCCCTGGCAGTGGCCATTTCACTGGGTATGCAGACCGAGCCCGGCTACGTGATACTGGTCTATCCGCCTTACCGTATTGAAATGTCGCTAGCCCTGCTATTGGCCTGGTGCGCAATGCTGTTCTTCCTGGGTTATGGTGTCGTGCGTTTGGCCACCCATACCCTGCAACTCCCCGCATATGTGCGCGATTTCCGTGCCCGCCGCCGCCATGAAAAAGGCCATGAGGCCTTTATTGATGCTCTCATGGCGTTTTTTGAGGGCCGTTACAACAAGGCCGAGCGTTTGGCTGTGACTGCTCTGGAGATGGAAGAGTCCCCCGTCTTGTCCGCCACCTTAGCCGCACGCGCCGCACATGAACTGAAAGCCTTCGAGCGCCGCGACGGTTATCTGGCCAGAGCCGAAAGCATGGCGCCAGAGCAGCCTGTTGCACGCCTCATGACGCAAGCTGAACTGCTGCTGGACCAGCGCCGTAACCAGCATGCGCTGGCTGTGTTAAAACAATTGCAGGAACTGGAACCCCGGCACGTGGCGGCGCAAAAACTTGAACTCAAAGCGCAGCAGGCAACCCGGAACTGGGGGCAGGTGCTTGCCCTGATCACGCAACTGGAAAAAAAGAACGCGATCGAGCCGGTGCAAGCGGATCAACTCAGGATCAACGCCCATCTGGAAAACCTCAAACGCAAAACGCCGGACGCCGAGGAATTGAAGCGGTACTGGCAAAAAATTCCTTCCGCGCACAGGTTGAACGGCAAGATTGCTCTCGCGGCTGCCGAAAGCTTTCTGGAAGCGGGAGCAAACCAGATGGCGGCGGAAATCGTCGAAGCCTGTCTCGAAAAAGAGTGGAATGCCGAACTGGTCAGCCTGTATGGCAACTGTCCCGGCAAAGAGCTGGTGAAGCAGATCGAGCGCGCCGAAAAGTGGCTCGCCTCCCATCCTCACGACGCCGCATTACTGATGGCATTAGGCCGGCTGTGTGCCCGGCAGGAACTGTGGGGCAAGGCACAAAGCTATCTGGAAGCGAGCCTTTCCGTTGAACCAAGCAGCGCTGCGCATCTCGCATTGGCGCAATTGCTGGAGCGCATGAATCGTGTGGATGAGGCTTGTAAACAATACCGGCAGAGTTTGGATTTGACGTTGCGGTTGTGAGGTGGGGCATCACGAGAAGAAACTCAGACACCCCCCACCAATATCGAACGAGCTTTATTTTTTTGGTTTTTTAGATGCCTTCTGAGGCGCCGTTGCTTTTATTGCCCGGGAAGGTTTTTTTACTGCATTGATGTCAGCCAGCACTGGATTTACTTTTGCCGCGTCAATCGCTAGTGGTCCTTCTGTGTCTGCGCGGGTCAGCCCCAGCTTTATTACCTGCACAAATGCGCTGGGACGGGCCTCCTCCTGGGTGGGGCCAAAGTTACCGGCACCCATTCCAAATTCAATCGTCATCGCCCATATACCCTCGTGCAACTTCTGCTGACGGATGAGAGCGGTAACGGCTTCTTTTAATTCAAAGGTAAATTGAGTTGGTTCTGCCATTTTCTTTCCAGTCTAATGTTAGTGGACGGTTCTTACGGACCCAACAACCTGAAAACACCGAGACGAATCTAACCTTGCCTGAATATACAACTGGTCTTCATCAATAACGCCGCTAAAATCCGCACTCGTAGATTCATACTGCCAGGTTTGCGGCACTTTTTTTTCAACGAAATAACTTAGAGGTTTACTGGGTTGCGCAGTTATAAGCACATTGGTTTGCCAAAACTTACTTTCAAGATGTGACCCAAAATTAATAGACTTGATTGCAATGTGTCGTGTGTTTGTCCCATGCCGCGATGAAATCACCACGGTTTTCTCAATCCTTGGGAAGGATTCCTTCTCACGTACAACGCAAACCGTAACATGCTCCCCAAGCTGATTGAGCATGTTGATCAAGGTGTCGACACTAAACAAATCCACCTTTCCACGTTTGAGGTCGCTGATCCTTGGTTGAGACACGCCCAGTTTTTCAGCAGCCTTGGCTTGAGACCATCTGTGACGAGCGATAACGCGCTCGATTTCCATCATCAAATCTGAACGGATCTTGAGGTTTGATGCTTCTTCTGCTTCAAAGCCCAGATCAGTGAATATATTGCCTGAGCCTTTAATGATCTTAGCTGTCATTTCTTTTTCCTTGATGCCAAGATATCTTTATAGCGATCCTTGGCGAGGTCAATATCTTTCTTGGGTGTGGTTTTTGATTTCTTTTGAAAGGCATGCAGAACATACAGGCACTCTTCAAATTTCGCCACATAAATTACCCTAAACTCGTTGTTCCCATCGTCATGCACCCGTATTTCGTAAGCCCCGGGGCCTATGGACATCATTGGCTTAAAATCATCGGGATCCAGTCCCTCCTGAACCTTTGCTAACTGGTGGCCGCCTGCTTGTCTTGCTGTGCGGGGAAACTCGCGGAGATCGTCCTGAGAGGACCCCACCCACTCAATTTCTTTTTCTTTTATCGGCATTGTTATTGCCTTACTTTATACAAAATATTATATATCTACAATTGCTAAACACCAAAGCGCCGAACCTTGACCGTAAATCCGGAGCAAACTGGACACGCATTCCACGGCAAACTGGACAGTCATTCCAGAGCAAACTGGACACTGATTCCACGGCAAACTGGACAGTGAAATAGAGACGTAGCGGTACGCGGGATAACCGTGGCAACCTCGGAGATTTTTTACCGGGGAGCCACATGGCCAACAACAGGTTATCCATGCGCAAGATTACAGAAACACTCCGGCTGCACCATGAGTGCGGTCGTAGCCAACGGGAGATTTCCCGCGCCATCGGCGCGTCGCCGACCACGGTTAGCGACTATCTTCGCCGCGCCAAGGCCGCAGGCTTGGGCTATCCGCTGCCAGACGGCTTGGATGAACTGGCCCTCGAACTGCGGCTGTTCCCGCCGATTGTGCCTTCAGATGTCGTCCGATCCGAGCCGGACTGGGTCTGGGCACACCGCGAAATGCGCAAGAAGAGCGTCACGCTGGAGCTGCTGTGGCAGGAATACAAAGCAGCGCACCCAGACGGCTACCAGTACAGCTGGTTCTGCGAACGCTACCGGCAATGGGTGGGCAAGCTGTCGGTCACCATGCGCCAAACGCACACGCCAGGCGAGAAGCTGTTCGTCGATTATGCCGGGCAAACCTTGCCGATCATTGACGGGATGACGGGGGAAATCCGTCACGCGCAACTCTTTGTTGCCGTACTCGGCGCATCCAACTACACCTTTGCTGAAGCCACCTGGACGCAGCAACTGCCCGACTGGATCGGCTCCCATGTACGCGCCTTCGAGTTCATTGGAGGCGTGACGGAAATCCTGGTGCCAGACAACCTCAAGTCAGGCGTCAAGCATCCGTCCTATTACGATCCGGAGCTGAATCCGACCTACCGCGATCTGGCCGTGCACTACGGCGTGACGGTTCTACCGGCACGCAGCCGCAAACCCCGCGACAAGGCCAAGGTGGAGAATGGCGTGCTGGTGGTCGAACGCTGGATACTGGCGCGGCTGCGCAACGGGCGCTTCTTCAGCCTGGAGGAGGCCAACCGCGCCATATCGGCATTGCTGGCCGACCTGAATCAGCGCCCGTTCAAGAAGCTGCCCGGTTGCCGCCACAGCGTATTCGTCGAGCTTGACCACCCGGCACTCAAGGCTTTGCCAATGGATCGCTATCAATTCGCCGAATGGAAGATCGCCCGTGCCGGCATCGACTACCACGTCGAGATCACCGGCCACTATTACTCGGCACCGTTCCGGTTTGCCCGCCAGGAATTGGATGTGCGTTTCACGGCAACCACGGTAGAGATATTCCACCGTGGCAGCCGCATCGCTGCTCATGCCAGAAGTTTGCTCAAAGGACGACACACCACCATCGATGCGCACATGACACCGGCGCATCAACAGGTGGCGGGCTGGAATGCCAAGCGTTTGCTCGACTGGGCGCAGAAGGTGGGACCGAACACACACACCACCGTGGAGAGCATGCTGGGGCAGCGCAAGCATCCGCAACAAAGTTACCGCGCCTGTCTGGGCGTGTTGCGCATGGGGCGCGATTACGGCAATCAGAGACTGGAAGCCGCCTGTACCCGCGCACTGGCACTGAACGCAGCCAATTACCGCAGTGTCAGCTCTATCCTCAAGAATGGGCTGGATAAGCAAATCCAGACCGAAACCGCGCAAACCACCTTGCCGCTCACGCACAGCACGGTGCGCGGCCCCGAGTATTACCACTAACCGCAACCCCACCCACCCAAGGAGAAATAACATGTTGAATCACCCCACCTACCAGCAACTCAACCAACTGCGCCTGTTCGGCATGGCGCAGGCGCTGAACGAGCAGCAGCGATTGCCCGAACTTGACCGGATGTCGTTCGAGGAGCGGCTCGGCCTGTTGGTCGAACGCGAGGCCAGCGAACGCGCATCCATGCAGACCACGGCACGATTACGCCGCGCCAAGCTGAAACATGCGGCGGTGCCGGAAGATGTCGATTACCGCGTGGCACGCGGCCTGGATCGGACCCTGTTCAACCGGCTGCTGACGGGTTCATGGATCAAAGAGCACCAGAATGTGTTGATCACGGGGCTAACCGGGTTGGGTAAAACCTGGCTGGCCTGTGCGTTGACCAATCAGGCGTGCCGGTTGGGTTATTCGTCTTTGTATGTGCGCGTGCCGCGCCTGTTCGAGGAATTGGCGATTGCGCATGGAGATGGGCGTTACGTGAAATTCATCACGCAACTCGCCAAGGTCGACGTCCTGCTGCTGGACGATTGGGGCGTGGCGATGCTGACGGATTCCGCGCGGCGGGATCTGCTGGAAATACTGGATGATCGTTATAACCAGCGCTCGACCATCATCACCAGTCAGTTGAAAGTAGAAGACTGGCATGAATCGATCGGTGATCCCATCCTGGCTGACGCCATTCTGGACCGGCTCGTGCATAACGCACATAAACTGGATCTGGCCGGCGAGTCGATCAGAAAGAGCAAAAGAGGTTTGACTAAACCCACCAATCAGGAGTAAAAAACAAACCCCGCGTCGCTACGCTCCGACTGTCCAGTTTGCCGTGGACTGAGTGTCCAGTTTCAGTGGAATACGCAAACCTTGTGCGAATTGTCTGTGCGAACAATATTGTAGCAGCTCGCGTAGGATGGGTTGAGCCTAGCGATACCCATCGCCCAGCCATTGTACCAACAGAGTTGGGTGCGCTTGGCGCAGATGTTTTGGGTTGCCGGGGGTAGCCCGGCAGCTAGTTACCTTTTTTTGCGTGGCCAAGTAAAGGTAACCCAAAAGAAGGCCACCCTGCCGCGCCGTCCCTTCGGGATACCTTCGGGTTGACAGTCAAATTGGGCGGCTGCGCAACTCGCCCTGGCAGCTTGCACAAAACGCAAGCTGCTGCGGAGCTCAGACAGTGCTCGCCTTCATCCCAATTTGGCTGCCAACCCTCAGCGGCGCAGAAAGGGGATTTCAAAGAATGCGCAGTTACGCGCAGAGCGCGTGCTTGTTTTATTCTGTCCGGGCAAAGCCCGGACAGGGTGTTGATTTTGAATTTCGGTTTTGAGGTTCCCCTTTTCCGCCGCCGAGTAGCACAGCCAAGTCGGGGGAAGTCGGCGAGGACTGTTTGAGCACGTGGACGCGAAGCGGATCGTGCGAGTTCCACAGCCGCCCGGCTTGGCGAGCAACGCAGGGTACCCCGAAGGGGCGGTGGAACGGGGTCGCCTTTTCTTGGGTTACTTTCTTTTGGCGAAGCAAAAGAAAGTAACCAGCTGTCGGGCTGCCCCCGACAATCTAATCAACTGCGCGTAGCGCACCCCAACTCAAAACCCCTTGACAATGTAACTTATAGAGTTACACTAAGCTATGCTCAAAACTTTCAAGCACAAAGGGCTTGAGGCCTTTTTTACCGAGGATAACCGGCGGCTTCTTACCCCTCAGCACGTCGGGCGGGTAAAACGCATTCTGGACTTGCTGGAAGATGCTGCCAAGGTTGATGAGCTAAACATCCCCGGCTATGGACTTCACCCTCTGAAGGGTGGCCGCAAGGGCGAATGGAGCATGAAAGTATCTGGCAATTGGCGGGTCACCTTCCGTTTCGGGGACGGGCACGCCTTTGACGTGAACCTGGAGGATTACCACTGATGAACTCTCTGCGCGACAAAAAACGCAAACCTACCCACCCCGGCGAGGTGTTGCGGGAAGATGTATTACCGGCCCTGGGGCTGACGCAATTGGAGTTCGCCAATCGGCTGGGGGTTTCCCGCCGCACCGTGTCCGAACTGCTGCACGAACGCCGCCCGGTAACGCCTGACATGGCGATCCGTTTGGGCAAGCTGTTGGGCAACGGCCCTGAGATATGGCTAAGGATGCAGCAAACCCTGGACTTATGGGAACTGGAACGCGGGCAGAGTTACAGCCATATTCAACCGGTGAAAATGGCTGCGTAGCCTGTTACAAAGAATCCAAACTACATCTTCTTTAGCTTGGCATCACTGCATGATGCAGGGCCATGCCCTACACTGAAATCATGCGGCCCCCGCTCTAAGGAAAGCTACCTTGGAAAAACCTTCAGGCAACCGTACCTGCCTCTACGACACCGCCCAACTCGATGCTGTGCTCGACCACATGGCGTGGCAGGCGGCGGGCCTTTTGACGGCGCGCGAGAACGTTATTGTTGTGGGCATTCTGCGCCGTGGAGCGCCGTTGGCGGACATGCTGCATGAGCGCCTCATGAGCGATTTTCATATCCGGAATCTCACGCGGTTGAATCTGCAGATCAAGCGTTATGCCGACGACCTCACGTTAATCCATCCTGAAACCAAACTCACCGAAGCGCCGGAGCACGCCAGTCTGGATCTATCGGACAAGACGCTGCTGGTGGTGGACGATGTGATGTACAAGGGTTACTCGATGCTGCGCGCGGTGGAGTACCTCGCCGGCAAACAGGCGGCGGAAATCCGCACGGTGGTGCTGGTGGATCGCGGTGCGGCAAAGCTCCCGGTGCGCGCCGATATCGTTGGTGTGCGGCTGGATGTGGCGCCGACCGATATCATTGAATGTAACGTCCCGCCTTACGAGCCCAGCTTCAAGATCGACCTGTTGCAGCCACGCTGAGGTCCGAGCGGCTGGCTTCTTGCCCTGTGATATAATCCAACGCTTTGATTTCGTTAACCTCAGGGATTTGAACCATGCATACCGGCACAACCATTACTCAATTCATCATCGAAGAGCAGCGCCACATCAAAGGCGCATCCGGCGATTTCACCTCACTCCTGAATGACATTGTTACCGCTTGCAAGGTGATCTCCAATACGGTGAACAAGGGTGCCTTGGTAGGTGTGATGGGCAGCGCCGGTTCCGAAAACGTGCAAGGCGAAACCCAGAAAAAACTGGACGTCATCACCAACGATATTTTTATTCGTTCCAACGAGTGGGCGGGGCATCTGGCGGGCATGGCTTCTGAGGAAATGGATGATGTCTACCCGATCCCCGCACAATATCCGCGTGGCAAGTACCTGCTGGTATTCGACCCGCTGGATGGTTCCAGCAACGTGGATGTGAACATTTCCGTCGGTACCATTTTCTCCATCCTGCGCTGCCCGGAAGGCGTGACCGAGCCGGCGGCCAAGGATTTCCTGCAACCGGGCATCAAGCAAGTGTGTGCCGGTTATGCGCTTTATGGATCATCCACCATGCTGGTACTGACCAGCGGCCATGGCGTTAACGGATTTACGTTGGATCGCGATATCGGCGAATTCGTGCTCACCCATCCCAATATGCAAATTCCCGTTGATACCAAGGAATTCGCCATCAATGCTTCCAACCAGCGTTTCTGGGAAGCACCGGTGCAGCGTTATGTTGAAGAGTGTCTGTCCGGCGTAACTGGTCCTCGCGGCAGAGACTTCAACATGCGCTGGGTGGCTTCGATGGTGGCAGAAGTACACCGTATTCTCACCCGCGGCGGCATCTTCATGTACCCCAAGGACACCAAAGATCCCGCCAAGGCGGGCAAGCTGCGCCTGATGTACGAAGCCAACCCCATGTCGTTCATCGTTGAGCAAGCGGGCGGTGCTTCCAGTACCGGGCGCGAACGCATTCTGGATATCAAACCGGAAGATCTGCACCAGCGCGTCCCGGTGATCTTGGGTTCCAAAAATGAAGTGGAGCTGGTGGTTGCTTATCACAAGGGTGTGTAAAAGCGGATTAAGCTGTCAACCTGCAACAATAATGAAGCGTTAATAATTTATAACCGGTGAGAAAGCTTCGGGCTTGCAGTAAGTAACATTATTGCAAAATCGATAAAGCTGGTTTACGATGGCCCAGTTTGAACATTTTCACCGTTTAAACGGTTTTCCTAATATAGATAGAGAGGAGCTACGATAATGAAAGGTTTTATTGGAATTGCTTTTGCTGCTTCCGTTGTGCTGGCTGCCCCTGCTTACGCTGTGGACATGGCCAAGGGAAAAGCTCTGTACGACAAGTACGACTGCCACACCTGCCACAAAGTTGACGTTAAAGTGGTTGGCCCTGCATACAAAGATGTAGCCGCCAAATACAAAGGCCAAGCTGATGCAGAAGGCAAGCTGGTTGAGAAAGTTATCAAAGGTGGCTCCGGCAACTGGGGTACCGTTCCAATGCTGCCACACCCAAATGTTCCTAAGGAAGATATCGTGACCTTGGTACAGTGGGTTCTGGCTCAGTAAGAGTTTTTCGGGAAGCCACAAGCTGACCCGGAGCTTACTTGTGTCACCAACAAAAGCCAGCTTCATGCTGGCTTTTGTTTTTTAACCTCATCATTGGAAAGAATCGCGGTGAAAAATCACTTCAGTATTCTTGCTATGTTTACCGTGCTGGCTGCTGCGCCGGCCCTGGCCGAAGACCGTGAAGACATATTAACTGCCGGTGCTGCCCTGTTCAGGACCGCCGACTGCATCACCTGTCATGCCATTGACAAGAAAATGATCGGTCCCCCTTTCAAGGAAATCGCAGCCCGCTACAAGGACGACAAAGGGGCGGAAGATCGCCTGGCGGAAAAAGTGCGCAAGGGTGGGAGCGGCAATTGGGGTTCGGTAGCCATGGTGCCGCACGCGGCCATGGCGGAAGAAGATGTGCGCACTCTGGTAAAATGGGTGCTGGTGCAATAGGCGCGCGCGCCTGTAGGCTACAGAGCGCTACAAATATTTCGCATACTTGCCCAGGTTTTTGCAGGCCAGAATAATCATCAGGAGAAAACCCTTGAAACCGAATTTAATACTGCCAGCATTGTTAATGCCGCTGATGCTTGGTTTGGTTGCGTGTGGCAAAAAAGAAAACGCCGAACCGGCAAAGGCGGCGGGCAGCGAGCAAATCGTCAAGATCGGTTCGGTGTCCCCGCTTACCGGCCCGCAAGCCCACCTCGGCAAAGACAACGACAACGGCGCCCGTCTGGCGATCGATGAAGCCAACACCAAGGGCATCATACTTGGCGGAAAGAAAGTCCGCTTCGAGCTGGTGAGTGAGGATGACCAATCCGATCCAAAAGTTGCCACCATCGTTGCCCAGAAACTCGCGGATCAGCGTGTGAACGCGGTTATTGGCCACCTTAATTCCGGCACGACCATCCCCGCGTCGAAGATTTATTTCGATGCCGGCATCCCCCAAATTTCACCTTCTGCCACCGCCATCGCTTATACCGCCCAAGGGTACAAAACGGCGTTTCGCGTCATGACCAACGACGAGCAGCAGGGCAAGGTTCTTGGCGAGTACGCCGCGACGAAACTGGGCGCCAAAAAAATCGCCGTCATCGATGATCGCACCGCCTACGGGCAGGGTCTGGCCGCCGAGTTCGAAAAAGCGGCGAAAACAGCCGGTGCGGAAATTGTGGCGCATGAATTCACGACTGATCGCTCCACCGATTTCATGGCCATCTTGACTTCGATCAAAGGCAAGAATCCGGAACTGGTGTTCTTCGGCGGCATGGATGCTCAAGGCGGCCCGATGGCGAAGCAGATGAAATCGCTGGGGCTTAAGGCCAAGCTGCTTGGCGGCGATGGCATGCAGACCCACGAGTTCATGAAGCTTGCCGGAGCGGATGCTGACGGCGTCATTGCTTCTTCTCCGGGCCTCGCGCTGGACAGCATGCCCGGCGGCAAGGCGTTCCGCGACAAGTTCACGGCCAAGTACGGCCCTATCCAGAACTACGCCCCTTACGCTTACGATGCGGTGCAGGTACTGATCGCCGCCATGCAGCGGGCCAACTCCGCCGACCCAGCCAAGTATCTGCCGGAATTGGCGAAGACCGATTTGAATGGTGTCACCGGGCATGTCCGCTTCGACCAGAAAGGTGACGTGAGCGGCGGCAGCGTGACGCTGTATCAGGTCAAGGGCGACAAGTGGCAGGCGCTGGAGACAGTGGGTGGGAAGTAGTCTGCAAGGCTTGAAACGGGACACCGCATCTTTTGGATATTTTCCTGCAGCAACTGATCAACGGTCTGGTACTGGGTAGCGTGTATGCCCTGGTGGCGCTGGGCTACACCATGGTCTACGGCATTCTGGAGTTGATCAACTTCGCCCACGGCGAAGTCACCATGATCGGTGCCATGGTGGCGCTGGCGGTGATCGGCGCGCTGGCCGGCAGCGGAGTCGATCTTCCGGGCGTGATGATCGTACTCGCGGGTGTGCTCGCGGCGATTCCTGCCTGCATGGCGCTGGGGTTTGCCATTGAGCGCATCGCTTACCGCCCGCTGCGTAATGCGCCGCGGCTGGCCCCCCTGATTACCGCCATCGGCGTTTCCATCGTGCTGCAAAATGCGGCGATGTTGATTTGGGGCCGGCAGTACATTTCCTTCCCCCCCATCCTGCCGGTGGCGCGTCATGAAATAGGCGGCGCTACCATCACCGACTTGCAGATTTTCATCGTGTTGTTGTCCTGCGCGCTCATGGCTGGCTTGCTGGTGCTGGTGCACAAGACCCGGTTGGGGAGAGCCATGCGCGCCACCGCCCAGTCGCCCCAAGTGGCCGGGTTGATGGGCGTGAACATCAACACCATCATTTCCATTACCTTCATATTGGGTTCCGCTCTGGCTGCGGTTGCTGGCGTAATGGTAAGCGCCTACTACGGACTTGCGCATTACTACATGGGCTTCCTGCTCGGGTTAAAGGCCTTCTCCGCAGCGGTTCTGGGCGGCATTGGAAACCTCGGCGGCGCGGTGCTGGGAGGGCTGTTGCTGGGCGTGATCGAAAGCCTGGGTGCGGGTTACATTGGCGATCTCACCGGCGGTTTTCTGGGCAGCCATTACCAGGACGTGTTCGCTTTTTTCGTGTTGATCCTGGTGCTGGTATTTCGCCCCTCCGGGCTGCTCGGGGAGCGCGTGGTTGAGCGTGCTTAAGCGCGACCGGCGCAGCGCCTGGATAGCCTTCGCCGCACTGGGTATCCTGCTGGCACTGTTACCCTTTCTGGTGGACGCTGGCCTGGGCCGCACCTGGGTGCGGGTGCTGGACTTCGCCCTGCTTTATGTCATGCTGGCGCTCGGGCTGAATATTGTGGTGGGTTACGCCGGGCTGCTGGACTTGGGCTATGTGGCGTTTTACGCCGTGGGGGCTTACCTTTACGCTTTGCTCGCCTCGCCCCACTTTGGCCTGCATCTGCCGTTCTGGGTGATCCTGCCGCTGGGCGCGCTGACCGCCGGGTTGTTCGGCTTGCTGCTCGGTGCGCCCACCCTGCGTTTGCGCGGTGACTATCTGGCCATCGTGACCCTGGGCTTTGGCGAGATCATCCGCATTTTCCTCAATAACCTCAACGCCCCGATCAACGTCACCAACGGCCCGCAGGGTATCAACCTGATTGACCCTATTGCGGTTGGCGACTTCGTGCTGAGCAAGTCGCACACGCTCGGGGAGATCGCCATTCCCGGCGTCTACAACTACTACTACCTGTTCCTCGGACTGGCGTTGCTCATCGTGTTTATTTCCATGCGCCTGCAGGACTCGCGTATCGGCCGCGCCTGGGTGGCGATCCGCGAGGACGAGGTGGCGGCCGAGGCGATGGGCATCAACACGCGCAATATCAAGCTGCTGGCCTTCGCCATGGGCGCCGCTTTCGGTGGCGTGTCGGGCGGATTGTTCGCGGGCTTCCAGGGGTTTGTCAGCCCGGAGAGTTTCAACCTCATGGAATCCATCATGATCCTGTGCATGTTGGTGCTGGGTGGCATGGGCAATATTCCTGGCGTGATTCTGGGCGCGGTGCTGCTCACCGTGCTGCCGGAAGCGCTACGCTACGTGGGCGATCTGCAGCGTGTTGTGCTCGGGCACGTAGCGGTTGATCCCTCCGATCTGCGCATGCTGTTGTTCGGGCTCGCGCTGGTGGCGATGATGATATTCCGTCCGGCAGGACTGTTGCCATCTACGCGCCGCCGCCGCGAATTCACGGCGGAAGAGCCAGTACTGGCGCAGGAGCAGGCCTCGCTGTATGACGCCCACCGTTAACACCATGCCCGCCGACGCTGTACTCAGCGTGGACAGTGTCAGCAAGAACTTCGGCGGCCTTGCTGCCTTGAGCGACGTTTCGCTGTCCATCCGCCAGGGTGAAATTTTCGGCCTGATCGGCCCCAACGGCGCCGGTAAAACCACCCTGTTCAACGTGCTGACCGGCCTCTACACCGCCACCTCCGGGGGCGCCACGCTGCAGGGCCGCCCGCTGCTGGGCCTGGCACCGCACGCGGTGGCACGGCTGGGCTTGGCGCGTACCTTTCAGAATATCCGTTTGTTCGCCAATATGACTGCGCTGGAAAATGTCATGGTGGGCCGTCACCTGCGTTCCCGTGCCGGGGTGATCGGGGCCATCCTGCGCGGCGCATCCACACGCGCAGAAGAAGCAGCCATCAAACACCGCGCCCACGAGCTGCTGCGGATGGTCGGAGTTGATGGTCATGCCCAGGCGTTAGCCCGGCATCTTTCCTACGGCGACCAGCGGCGCCTGGAGATAGCACGCGCACTGGCAACGGATCCGCTGCTGCTGGCTCTGGATGAACCTGCGGCGGGGATGAATCCAAGTGAGCGCGGAGGTTTGCAGAAGCTGCTGGAAGAATTGCGCGATCGTGGCATCACCTTGCTGCTCATCGAACACGACGTCAAACTGGTAATGGGGTTGAGCGACCGAGTTGCCGTGCTCGATTATGGCAAAAAAATTGCCGAGGGTGCCCCCGCCGAGGTGCAGCGTGACCCGCAAGTCATTGAGGCATATCTCGGCGGGAGCCTGCCATGAACCTCCTCGAAGTGCGCAATCTTGCTGTCTCATACGGTGGCATTAAGGCGGTCAGGGGCCTCGATCTGGAGGTCAAAGCGGGCGAGCTGGTCTGCCTGATTGGCGCCAACGGCGCGGGCAAAACCACCACCCTCAAGGCCCTGTGCGGCTTGCTGCCAGCCGCCCATGGCAGCGTGCATTACGACGGCAAGTCCATTACCGCTCATTCCACC
>Ga0315281_10003224_pt1 | contig 23950 bp, 22 predicted proteins | sample YL17G07_0_MG_FD_204540 | JGI IMG/M metagenome (GOLD analysis project Ga0315281, IMG submission 204540) | Sediment microbial communities from Yellowstone Lake, YNP, Wyoming, USA - YL17G07_0 | ecosystem: Environmental > Aquatic > Freshwater > Lake > Sediment | place: USA: Wyoming | collected... | reverse complement strand
CGGTTAACCGTTAAGCCTGGCCTAACGGGTTGGGCGCAGGTAAAGTACCTTTACGCGTCTTCGGTGGAGCAAACGGAGGAAAAATTACAGTACGACCTCTATTACGTCAAAAACATGTCCTTCATCCTCGACATCGTAATACTCCTCAAAACCATAAAGGTCGTACTCTTTGGTAGCGGAAAGTAAACTGCTAAGACCCACAACAAATCCACCCCAAGCTTTCGATGTTTGAACCAGGAATACAAGTGATCCACCCTGTATTTTTCGAAAAACAGATGCTTTTGGCTGTATCTCATAATGGACGTTCCTGGCCGTGCACATCATACGCCCTTGATCTTCCCATTGCTTCCCCTTTAATCGCCTCTCTATTTTCCGTTTCTTTTTATTCAATATTTTGGTATATTCTCTTCGAGCTGGTTTGCTCATCTGAAATGCCCAATTTTCTGGTTATTGGGATATTCACATACCCTTATTTTAATCAGCAAATTCAGGCTTTTCTACCTACTTTACCTCTCTCTGCAAAATATTCACGCTTAAATAAGGATAGGGAAGACTTACATCTTGGGAGAAATCCCCTAACAGCGAGGTATAAGGAAAAACTGAAGTCTGCGTTGTGGGAGATGGTGACAGACGACCAGCTCTCACGGGTCTATTTTGAAAGTCGTACGGTTTAAAAGGGTACATGCTTCTATGTGTGTGTATATGATTCCGGCATACTTACAGCCGGAATATCTATGTATTTGTTCAGACGATAGCACACTGCACAATGAGTGGTGAGCCAACCGTGGGGTTCAAGATGAAAATTTATCCTCATAGATAAAGGGTCGGGTTCAAGGTATAAGCATAAACCCATAATTAATTATGTTTACAGGCATTATCGAACATACGTCGGCGGTAAAGCATCTGTCTCTGAGGGGCGGAGGGGGAGAGCTATTTCTTGATTTCCCGGACTTTTCCGAAGGAATCAAGCTTGGCGAAAGCATTGCCGTTAACGGGGTGTGTCTTACCGTAAAGGCGATAGCAAACAACGTTGTCAGCTTTGACGTCTCCGGCGAAACCCTTAAGAAAACGACGTTGGGGGCGTTGCGCAAGGCGGAGAACGTTAACATAGAAAGGGCGTTGAGGATCGGGGACAGATTGGGTGGACACTTCGTTACCGGTCACGTGGACGGCACAGGCGTTATAAAAGAAATGAAGCAGGCCTCAGGGCAATGCACGGTATTTTTTTCCGTTGAAAAGAACCTTACTGATATGATGATTGAAAAGGGCTCTGTGGCAATAGACGGCATCAGCCTTACGATTGTCGGCGTGGCAGACGGCATATTTTCCGTCGCCTTGATTCCCTTTACCGTATCTGCAACTACCCTGGGGTTTAAAAAGACTGGCGACCGGGTGAACATTGAAATAGATATGATGGGCAAGTGGGTTAAAAAGCTACTGTCAAGCGTGCAGGGAGAAACGGGCGGCATTACCCGTGAGCAATTAATGGAAGAGGGGTTTTCGTGAGATGTTTGTTCTATGCGGCCAGTTATTCAAGTGCATGAACGATGCGTGAAGAATGCCAAGTTGCGTGACGTCAGGGCCAAAGCCCGGGTTTGGTGTGTGTCCGGCGCCCCAGCCTCAAGGCTGGGGTTAATGATCGACAGATCGTGGATGGCTCCGTAACGCTTGTGTCCAAGTCCTCCAGTCATTAACCCAGCCATTGGGCTGTGGTTCGTGATGGGCAGTTCGTGTATGGATGCCGTAGCTCTTTTGCTCGAATATCCGGCGATTAACCCCAGCCTTTAGGCTGGGGTTCGTGATGACCACAGAAATGGGCTTTAGCCCTGATGATAATGGGATGAAGGCATGGCATTCGTTAAAAGTATGATACATGCAGTCTGGGACACAAAAAACAAGGGTTTTGTGGTAATTGTAGGTTTCTTAAATTGATACGGATGGGGTTTATCACCCGCTCTGTTGGACGCAGAGTGTCCTAACGCTACAACACATTAAAGCACAGGCAAGATGCCTGTGCCGCCAGGAATGAATTAAATTAAAATTAATAGCGGAATAATACCAATGGATAAATTACGAACAAAAAAGGAATTCCACGTCTCTGAATTCAAATTGGTTATGGCTTTATCTGAAGCCGCTGATTTGATCTGCGCTGAACTGGGTATGCATCAAATGCAAGTAGCGTATATTGCCGTTAGAATAGGCGAAGTATTGGATCTCCCCGGGGAGCAAAAAAATAAATTGATTATGGGCGGTTTGTTGCATGACATCGGCGGCCTTTCGCTTAAGGAAAGGATGGACGCCTTACATTTTGAGGAGGATGGAAATTTTTATCGTCATGCCGAAGTAGGTTGTTTGCTGTTGCAGGCATTTGAGCCGCTCTCTGACATAGCAACCTTGGTGCGATTTCATCACGTGGCTTGGAATAATGGAGGCGGGTCTCATTATAAAGGGCAGGAGGTGCCGATGGGTAGTCATATCCTGCACCTGGCTGATAGGGTAGCGGTTCTTATAGACAAACATAAGGAAGTGCTGGGGCAGTCCCGGCCTATTGTAGAAAAGATTGAGAAGTTGTCAGGTGAGGTGTTTGTGCCAAAAATGGTCAACGCACTCAGGCAACTGAAAGAAGAAGAGTCTTTTTGGTTTGATATCGTATCTCCGTCGATAGACACGATTTTAGCGGATAAGATAAAAACAAAGATAATCGAATTGAATATGGACAGGCTTATTTCTTTGTCCAGCATCTTTAGCAAAATTATCGACTACCGGTGTAAATTTACCGTAACACATTCCAGCGGGGTCGCTGCAGTTGCAAAGTCCCTGGCCAAATTGGTCGGCTTCTCAGAACTAGAGTGTCTGATGATGGAGATTGCCGGTTATCTCCATGACCTGGGTAAGCTTGCAGTTCCGGCAGAAATATTGGAAAAACCGGATAAATTAACTGAAGAAGAGTATAATGTCATTCGAAAACATACCTACCATACCTATAACATCCTTAGACAAATTGACAACCTTGACGTCATTGCAGAATGGGCGTCTTTACATCATGAGACTTTGGATGGAGGCGGTTATCCATTCAAAATAAAAGGGCAAAACTTTCTCCTGGGTTCCCGGATCATGGCCGTGGCTGACGTATTTACGGCCATTACAGAAGATCGACCGTACAGGCGTGGCATGACCGACGAAAAAGCGATCGGTATTCTTCAAAAAATGGTCGATAGCGAGAAATTGGATGGTTATATAGTATCGTTGCTGAAAGACCGTTTTGAAGAGGTTAACTCCTTACGGATGGCCGCCCAGAAGGTATCGACGGATGAGTATAAGCAGATTATGTTGTCTAATGTCTAATTAATTTCAAAGCAACGGTAGGGCGACCCTTTAGGGTTGCAACCCCTGGTACGTATTCAGAGAGTTGCAAGGCTAAAGCCTTGCCCTACGTACAAACAGATAAAAGTCGCAGAAAGCCGGCGGGACATCGCTGGGGGGGAAGCCCCCTGAAAGATGATAAGAAAACGTTATACTATTTTCCAGAGAGGTTGCGTCCTTGTTACTATTCAAATCAATCAGAAGCAAGCTGCTCTTCTTCTGCCTTAGCCTTTCGCTGATACCGATTGCGGTTATTACGGCTGTTTATAGTGTCAGGGGTTACACCGCACTGAGAGAACATCAGGTGGGCGAGTTGTCATTGATTGCTGAATCGAAAAAGACTCATTTACATACCGCGTTAAATGCGAAAAAGGGACGCACCGTTGACTTTAGTTCTGATGGTTTTATAAGAGACACGCTGGAAAAAATAAACGAAGGGAATCACAACAGGGATAGGTTAATAAAATCCTTGAATCACCATTTAATAAAAAACAAAAGACCATTAGACCCTTATATTTCCGATATTGCCATCCTGAATACTACCGGCGTTGTCGTAGCCTCGACAAATCAACGGTGGATTGGCCAGAGTTATGCCAACACCCCACTTTTTACTTATGGGATGAAGGCCTCGTATGGAGACGCCACGGTTCACCAACCGTTGTTTTGTGTGTTTAGCAAGAAAAACAGCATGTATGTTACGGCTCCCCTTACCTCCCGAAGGTTAGCAAGCGTGAAGAATATTGGTATTATTATAAACTGCTATGATTTGGCTATTTTAAAGGACGTGATGAGAACAGATGTGCAAATGGGGATGACAGGGGAGGTCTATCTGGTAAACAGAGAAAAAAGGATGCTTACCCCGTCCCGTTTTCTCGAAAATGCACCGCTGAGGCTGATAGTTGATACAAAACCCGTTCAAAAGGCAATAACAGCCGGACAAGAAATGACAGGCATATACCCTGGTTACCGGGGTGTGTCGGTTGTCGGTGTATCCATTAATATACCGGAATATGAATGGCTCTTGTTGGCCGAAGTGGACAAGGCAGAATTGTTTGCCCCGTTAACCTCTCTTGGCGTGGTTGTACTTATTGTAAGCACGGTCTGCGCCGTACTGGTTGTTGTGGCGGGAACCCTGTATTCATTATCTATTTCAAAACCGATTAACCGATTAAGACTCACGACACAAAGAATTGCATCGGGTGAATTGTGGCGACGGGTTCGAATGGATAGTAAAGATGAAATCGGCGAACTTGCTGCCAGTTTTAATACGATGGCAGAAAAGCTCCATAGGGCCATTGATGAGGCAAATCGCGCAAATGAGGCAAAATCCTTATTTCTTTCAAGTATGAGCCATGAATTAAGAACGCCGATGAATTCAATACTCGGCTTTGCGCAAGTACTCAAAAATGATCCACACGTCACGCTAGCAGATACACAGCGTCAATCCGTGGAACTGATATTAAGTTCTGGAAATCATCTGCTGGAGCTTATTAACGACATCCTTGACCTTTCACGTATAGAAACGGGTAAACTTTCCATATCATCCGAAATCATTTTGGTTGATTCCGTTATGGAAGAGGTTATAGCCATCATTATATCTATTGCAGCGAAATATGGTGTAACAATAATCGACAAATTTGCCCAAAGCGGTGTGTATATCATTGCAGACCGCACACGATTAAAGCAGGTTATGACAAATTTGCTGACAAATGCAGTAAAATATAATCGTAAAAACGGCTCTGTAATCGTATCGTACGAGCTTCGGGACAACGATATGCTGCGTATTAAAGTTGAGGATACAGGCTATGGCATTCCAGAAGATAAACTAGGCTTGTTGTTTCAGCCATTCAACCGGCTTGGCAAGGAGTTGACGAACATTGAGGGCACGGGCATTGGCCTGACCATTACAAGACGCCTGGTGGAACTGATGGACGGTCATATTGGCATTGAAAGTGTTGTTGAAAAAGGTTCTACGTTTTATGTCGATTTCAAGAGGGTACAGAAACCTGTCGTGGGAATGGTAGATACTACCCCTATGCAAGAGTCTCAGAAGATAATAGATCATAAGAACAGAACGATACTCTACGTAGAAGATAATCCTGCCAATCTTGTACTCGTGCAGAGCATCCTTAAACGTCGCCCCCATATTGAATTGTTGAGCGCCGTAACCGCTGAAACAGGGATAGAGCTTGCCAGGGCAAAGCGGCCTGACGTTATTTTAATGGATATAAACCTGCCTGGGATGAGTGGGTATGAGGCATTACAGATATTACGGAATGGTGACGAAACGAAGAAAATCCCCGTTGTCGCCATAAGCGCCAATGCCATGCTAAATGACCTCGAAAAGGGTAAGGTTGCCGGCTTTTTTAACTATATTACCAAGCCCATCAGTGTGAATCATTTCTTACAAGTAATGGACGATGTTTTGAAGGAGACGGAACGATGATACCCAATCAAGACGTTCGCGATGCACGGATTTTGATCGTTGATGATACCCAGGTTAACGTCACCATGCTTGAAAAAATGCTGGACAATGCTGGTTATACCTCGGTGCTGGGTATTACGGATTCCCGTGACGTGATGGGGATTTATGAGAGTTTCCAACCGGACATTATCCTCCTCGACATCAACATGCCGCATCTTGACGGCTACAAGGTTATGGAAGAAATAAAAAACGCCCAAAAGGGCGCGTACCATTCCATACTCGTGATTACCGCCCAGCATGACAAAGAAACCTGCTACCGCGCACTTCATCAGGGGGCGAAGGATTTCCTGACAAAGCCCTTTGACCAAACAGAGGCCCTGATCAGAATCCAGAATATGTTGGAAACAAAGCGCCTCCATGACCAGGTTTCCTATCAAAATGCCATTTTGGAGCAAAGGGTTGAGGTGCGCACCCAGGAATTGCACAATTCACGGTTGGAAATTATTCGCCGCCTGAGTTTGGCCGCTGAATATAAAGACAGCCAGACTGGACTTCACATTATCCGAATGAGTAAAATGTGTGAAATAATTGGCCGGACGTTTGGCCTGTCAAATCAAGAAGCGGACTTGTTGCTCAACGCGAGTCCCATGCACGATATCGGGAAATTGGGGATACCGGATCACATCCTGTTGAAACCGGGCAAACTTGACCGTGATGAATTTGAAATTATGAAGACCCATACGCTTATTGGCTACAAATTGCTGGACAATCCGTCATCACAGGTTATGTACATGGCCAGAGAAATAGCGCTGGCACACCACGAGCGATGGGATGGCTCCGGGTATCCAAACAATTTAAAAGGCACCGCGATTCCCTTGTCAGCCAGAATCGCCACACTGGCCGATTGTTTTGACGCATTAACGTCCGTGCGCTCTTATAAAGATCAGTGGAATACGGACAATGCCGTAAAATATATCCTTTCCAATAAAGGCATACATTTTGACCCTGAATTGGTTGACGTGTTCACTAAGATTACGGACGATATTGTCGCTATTAAAGCGCAAGTGTAGGGACATTCTGCAAATTGAATTTTTTCCTGCGGATAAAATCAAAAATTCTCCAGATTCCGTCTGAGTACTATTTTCAAAAAAACACGGTGGTAACTGTTCACCGCAGATTACAAACAGTACGTAAAAATATAATGAGAATTGGGAATCATTACTTTTTTATTTTCACCATCCCGGCTCGTTCTGGTTAGGAATAGTAGTGTTACATAATGACATATCAAAGTTGAAAATAGACAAAACGCAGGCAATACCTTATCGCCGTGCACGCAGAAGGATGTCATTAAAGGTTATCGGCACCTTCCTTCTATTTCTCCTGGGTTTTGTAATTTACCGGTTTGTCTGCGACCCTGTTGTTATGGTAAAGGTAGCGACCGTTTCTCAGATGTACCCATCCCAGTCATTTACATTATTAAATGCCAGCGGCTACATCGTTGCACAGCGCAAGGCATCGGTGGCTTCTAAGGCAACCGGTCGCCTGGAATGGCTTGGAGTAGAAGAGGGAAGCGCAGTAAAAAAGGGGCAAACGATAGCAAGGCTGGAATGTGAAGACGCCATAGCTGCCCGTGAGCAGACACTGGCAAATCTGAATGGCGCTGTTTCAAATCTGGAATTTGCAAAGGCGGAGATGGACGATGCGGAACGGCACTACAACCGACAACGTGAACTTCGCACACAGGGGATTATTGCCCAGTCGGAATTGGACGCCGCTGAAGCCCGTTACAAAAGGGCTTGCGCCTCAGTAACCACGTCTAAAGCATCGATCGAAGCCGGCAAGGCCGCACTACGCGCTGCAAGGGTTGCCGTAAAATACACCTTTATTCGCGCCCCTTTTGATGCGGTTGTATTGACTAAAAATGCAGATGTTGGCGACGTCGTCACCCCGATGGGAGCTGCCGCAAACGCCAAAGCTGCCGTTGTGACCATCGCCGACATGTCCTCACTTTTAGTAGAAGCGGACGTTTCCGAATCAAATTTGTGGAAAGTAAAGGCAGGTCAACCCTGTGAGATACAGCTAGACGCCCTTCCTGACGTCCGCTTCCGCGGGAGGGTGTACACGATAGTACCCACTGCCGACCGTAGCAAGGCGTCCGTCATGGTAAAGGTCAAATTTTTAGAAAAAGACCCGCGCATACTCCCTGAAATGAGCGCCAAAGTTGCATTTCTGGAAAAACCCGTTACGGCAGAAGAGCAGAGACCAAGAGTTGTTTTGAACAGGAGTAATATCAAAATGCATGACGGGCATCAGACCGTTTTCCTCATCAAGGAAAACCGAGCGATTGAAACCCCCATTACTACAGGAGATCAATTTGGTGATACGATTGAAATCGTTGCGGGCGTTGCCACAGGGGATCGGGTTATCGTGAATCCGTCAGAAAAGCTCAAAAATCGTGTTAGAATTAAGATTCAGGATAACGAGTAGGCCTCGCAACGGCGTATGAAGACATCTGCGTGTATGTGAAACGAAGTATTGCCAGGCGCAATTCCTGTAACTACCCCGTCGCTAGCCATCCTTCTCCCTAAGGAGCCGTCGTCTTATTACCACTTGCCCCATCTTCAACCCTCTGGCTTCCCACGGCTTTTTGCTCTGCCTCGGCTTTTGCTTTGGCGGCCTCCGCTTCACGTTCTTTTTGCCTCCGCTTCTTTTCCGCTTCTCTCAGATCGTACTCAAGCTCTCTATTGAGCTTGTCAGGGTCTGTTTTTGAGTCGTCGCTATAGAGTTGCGGCGGCGTTTTAAATTCTATATTGACACGGTCGCTGCCGCATCCAATGAGCAGCCAAGTAAGCGCGCTCATGGTCACAAGTGTTTTTGGAACGTAGCTCTGTGTGCGCATAAAACCATCTCCTCACGATTTGTAAAAAATAAATATTTGGATTCCAGGTTTCAAACCTTCGATTATTAAGATTTAATGAAAACCCTATGCAATCACGAATTCGTTGCGCTATGCATGCCTTCCCAAAACGCCCTGTACACTCTCGGTCGAAGGCTTATGAATTACCCCTTTCTCCGTAATAATGGCAGTGATGTTTTTGGCTGGCGTAACGTCAAATGCCGGGTTAAACACCTTCACCCCTTCCGGCGCGGTTCTCTTGCCGAATCCGTTGGTGACCTCCTCCGGCGAACGTTCCTCAATGGGTATCTCGCTTCCGGACTTGATACTAAGATCGAAGGTGGAAACGGGCGCTGCGACATAAAAGGGAATTCCATGCTCCTTTGCAAGAATAGACACGCCATACGTGCCGATCTTGTTGGCTGCGTCGCCATTGGCCGCAATTCTGTCCGCACCGACCACAACACATTGAATCTTTCCCAGCTTCATCACGTGCGCCGCCATGTTATCGCAAATCAGGGTAACGTCAATCCCGGCCTGCATAAGTTCCCAGGCGGTCAGCCGCGAGCCTTGCAAAAGAGGGCGGGTTTCGTCCGCATACACCTTGAAATGTTTGCCCTGCTCCTTTGCCTTGAAGAATACGGCCAATGCGGTGCCGTAATCGGCGGTAGCCAGACCGCCGGCGTTGCAGTGGGTGAGAGCGCCGACGCCGTTGGTAATAAATCCTGCGCCATTTTCTCCGATCTGCCTGCAGATAACCTTGTCCTCATTATGTATCTTGAACGCCTCCTGAAGGAGCAGTTCTTTTATCTGCTTAACGGTCTTCCCCTTATTTTCGTGCGCAGTATGCTCCATACGGGAAATCCCCCAAAAGAGGTTGACCGCCGTTGGCCGGGATGACCCTAAGTAGGCCACAACCTGCTTCAATTCCTTTAAGAACACATCGACGTCATTCGACTGGATGGCCTTTGCGCCTAGAACAACACCCATTGCCCCAGCAATGCCAATCGCCGGAGCGCCCCGTACCATGAGCGTCTTAATCGCGTGCCAGATACTTTTGGTGTCCTCACAGTTGACGTATTTTAATTCCGTTGGCAACAAGGTCTGGTCAATTAATCGAATACAGCCATCGACCCCACCCTTCCATTCAATAGTTGCTTGTGGCATTTTTTCTCCTCTGTTTATTTGTCAAAACAAACACTATAGATATTAATAAAGTAGCGCATGCTTCCAGCCTGCATTGGTTTTATGAAAGGCACCGGCAGGCTGGAAGCCTGCGCTACAGATCGAACAAACCTCACGCGAAAAATATGCTACCCTAATCCAAGCGCATTTCGGGCATTGGTATCTTTTTTTGCAACCGCGTCAGCCAACTTCTTTTTATACTGATTCATCTTATCCCGTAATTTTGTATCAGACACACCCAATATCTGTACCGCCAGCAACGCCGCATTTATAGCACCCGATTTCCCAATGCCCATAGTAGGCACCGGAATGCCCGACGGCATTTGCACCATCGAAAGAAGGGAATCCAACCCGCCGAGACCTGACGTTAACATAGGCACTCCGATAACGGGAATCGGGGTAAAACTTGCGACCACGCCGGCCAGGTGCGCCGCGCCTCCCGCGCCCGCAATGATCAGCGCATAATTTTGCTCCGCCTCCACTGCATAAGAATGCGCCCTTTCCGGAGACCGGTGGGCCGATATAATATTTACGTCAAAAGCCACCTCAAATTCCTTCAATATTTGCACGGCTTCTTGCATTGTTGCGAGGTCGGAATCGCTGCCCATGACAATACCAATTTTTTTACTCATAACCAATTACCCCTAAAAATTATGCTAACAAAGAATTATAGGTTTGTGTAATAAAATCCGGAAAGAATTTTGACAAGGTTCTTTTTGCGCGCTTGATTTGCCTGCGAAGTCGATTCATATCCGGAATATGGTGTGGCTTGCTCAGCAGGTGGTATGCCGCAACGGGAATATTTATGTTTCCGCCTTTTGTAATCACCGACCCGCATACCTCCATGTCCTCGTCCACACTGTCGGAAATCGCACGTATCGTCACAAAAGGAATGCCCAACTCGTGCGCCCGCGCCGCTATAATAGAGGATTCCATATCTACGCATATTGCGGAGGTACGGCTGCCAAGTAGCTTCTTTGTCGCGGCCTGACTGATCACCTTACTTACGCACAGAACGTCGCCGCAATGCGCCTTGAAACCGCCAGCGCTGCTTAGCCTGGACGCCATAGTAACCAACGAATCGTCACAGGTGTGAGTGGAGTCAATTTCAATCTCTCCGTTAAATTCCTCCTGCGGGGTATGGAAGATGCGCCGGCCGATAATTAAGTCACCAACACCAACGCCTGGATTTACACTTCCTGCAAAGCCGGAGGAGACCATCACCTGAATCCTAAAAGAATTCGACACGTTGCGCACCATCTCTGCCATATTTTGCCCCACCCCCCCCTGAACCAGCATGATGGGAAAGCCACAAAATTCCGCCTGATAGATCGCTGCGTGTGCATATCGTGTCTTCTTCAAGATATTTACCCGTGATTTTAACGAAGCAATCTCCTGGCTTAATGCAAAAAAAACCGCTATCATAACCATCCTGTCCTAAAAAAACCGCATTTATAAAATCAAATTTAGCGGAATTTTTCAATACAATTATAAAAAAGTATGTCTATCGCAACGAATATAACGGTTTCTCTTTGATATATAAAATCCCTCGCCTTCCGGGCGGCAACTTTAGTATAACGTTTGTATTGTGTCACTCCCACATTTATCGCGGGGTAAACCAAAGCAAAAAGCAATGGGCTTGGCGGGGAATGAACCCTATACGTATTAAGCTAAGCAATTCTAAACCAGGTCATAGTGAATCTTGTAATATCGGTGCCCGGATAACGCATACTAAAGTCTTGACAATGCCAGCTTCTTTGCTATAGAATACCCTACCTTGTTTTGTAATAATTCAGGCTTTTGCAAAATACCCAATATGTTGTGGGAACTTTTCAAAAGACTACATTATTACTCAATTTTTTTTCAGAATATTTTATCCCCTCAATATATACAAGTATCGACAAAAGGACGACCGTTATGGCAATTAAAGTTGGAATCAATGGGTTTGGCAGGATTGGAAGAAACGTTTTTCGCGCAATTGTCGAACGGGGGGGGATAGACGTCCTGGCGGTTAATGATCTTACTGACGCAAAATCATTAGGTATCTTGCTAAAATACGACACGGTTCACGGTAAATTCGCCGGCACGATAGAGGCAAAAGAGCAATCGTTGCTGGTAAACGGCAAAGAGGTCAAGTTGTTAATGGAAAAGGACCCGGCGAAGCTGCCGTGGAAATCCCTTGGGGTCGATATTGTAATTGAATCAACCGGTATATTTACATCCAGGGCAGATTGCGCAAAACACCTGGACGGCGGCGCTAAATACGTTCTTCTTTCAGCGCCAGCCAAAGACAAAATTGACGCCACCATCGTTATCGGTGTAAATACAAAAGAACTCAAACCGGAACACAAAATTGTATCTAACGCCTCATGCACCACCAATTGCCTGGCACCGCTGGCAAAGGTGCTCAACGACAATTTCGGCATTGAAAAGGGGTTGATGACAACCATTCATGCCTACACAAACGACCAACGCATCAGCGACCTTGTCCACAAGGACTTAAGGCGGGCAAGGGCCGCTGCAATGAATATTATTCCAACCACAACCGGAGCGGCAAAGGCAATCGGAGAGGTAATCCCCTCGCTAAAAGGAAAGCTGGACGGCCTGTCTCTGCGTGTGCCCGTTGTCAACGGATCTGTAACAGATTTGGTCGCAATGCTTGCAAAAGACGTTACCGTAGAGACTGTTAACGCGGCCATGAAAAAGGCCGCTAACGGGGAATTGAAAGGCATTTTGGAATACTGCGAAGACCCTATCGTATCTTCCGACATCATCGGAAATACTCACTCAAGCATTTTTGACTCGGCGTTAACGTACGTTATCGATAAACGCATGGTTAAAGTAGTCGCCTGGTATGACAATGAGTGGGGATTCTCCAATCGCATGATTGACCTTATCGAATTAATCGCAAAACAGTAAGGCGCTTACCTTGATCTTCAGCAATCAGCATACACGCCGTACCATCTATGGTAAAACAACGTCCGTTATTACAAGTACCACGTGAACTGTTTATAATTATGACAAATATTTTCTTTTACTATTACTAAACAAAGGGCCTGATTTATGGATAAATTATTCATACAAGACCTCGCGGTACGCAAAAAGCGCGTTTTGGTTCGCACGGATTATAATGTGCCTTTGGATGAAAATGGAAACATTACGGATGACGCAAGGATAAGAGCAACGTTACCGACCATCAACTATCTGCTGGATGAAGAGGCAAAGGTAATTATAGCCTCGCATCTCGGCAGGCCTGACGGCAAGCCAAATGATAAATACAGCCTCAAACCCGTCGCAAAACGCCTGCAGCGCTTCCTCGGTGATAAAGTAAAGGTAATTATGGCGGATAATTGCGTGGGGCCAACCGTAAAAAAGCTTATCGAGGAGATGCGCTACGGAGAAGTCCTTGTATTGGAAAACCTGAGGTTCCATATTGCTGAAGAGAAGAATGACCCTGCTTTTACAAAAGAGCTGGCCGGCCTGTGCGATGTATTTATCCAGGACGCCTTTGGAAACTGCCACAGAAAGCATGCGTCAATGACGGGTATCGATGGCTACGTCCCTTCCGCCGCCGGATTTCTCCTCAAGAAAGAAATAGAGTATTTTGAAAAATCCGTGAATAACCCTATGCGTCCGGTCGTAGCGATACTTGGTGGGGCAAAGGTTTCCGACAAAATAAAGATTATAGAAAACCTGGCAAAGAAAATGGACAAAATCCTCATCGGAGGGGCTATGGCGTTCACTTTCCTCAAGGCGCGGGGTTTTGGGGTAGGGAAGTCGCTTGTTGAGGATAGTATGCTTACTGTAGTTGATAATTTGATGGAGCTTTCCCGGAAGAACGGCATAAAATTATATCTGCCCGTCGATTTCGTTATTGCAGACGCGTTTAGTGAACGTGCGCAGACAAAGATCGTCCCCTATCAGGAAATCCCGGAAACATGGTTTGCCCTTGATATCGGTCCGGCCACGACAAAGCTCTTCGCCGAGGCAATCCAGGACGCCAAGACCATCGTGTGGAACGGCCCTATGGGGGCATTTGAATTCGACGCCTTTAGCCGTGGCACGTATGCCTTGGTGGACGCAGTAACGAGTTCTCATGCATCGACCATTGTCGGCGGCGGCGATACAGACATGGCGTTTCACAAGGCGGGAAAGACGCACGAGGTTTCATTTATCTCTACGGGCGGCGGGGCGTTTCTTAAATTATTAGAAGGCGGCGTGCTTCCCGGCATTGCATCCCTCTCAAGCAAAAAGAAATAACAATACAATGCGACCTGAAATCAAAATCTCAGCATCCATCCTTGCAGCGAATCCGGTACGGCTTGAAGAAGAAATCAAGAAGATCGAAGGCGCTGCCATTGATTTAATTCATATCGACGTCATGGACGGCCATTTTGTCCCCAACATTACCATGGGGCCGTTCATTGTCAAAGGGATAAAAAAGATTACCCGCGTCCCCCTGGATGTTCACCTGATGATTTCGCATCCGGAATTTTACGTGAAGGATTTTGTGGAGGCGGCTGGAGAGGGCGATTTTATAACGTTTCACATCGAAACGACGAGGATGCCGGAGGCAATCATATCGTTCATAAAGAGTAAAGGACTAAAGGCGGGCGTATCGCTTAATCCGCTGACGCCGGTGAAGTCTATAGAGCGCCTGATTGAGTCTCTGGACATGGCGCTCGTCATGTCCGTCAATCCCGGATTTGAAGGTCAGAAATTCATACCGGAGGTACTGCCGAAGATTGCCGCACTGAGAAACGCGTCGCCGGATAAAATCGAGATCGAAGTTGACGGTGGAATCAATACCGAAACCATTACCCAAACCGTCCGGCATGGCGCAAACGTAATCGTTGCAGCTACAGCCATATTCAAGGCAGACGATCCATGCGCAGCAATTAGAACCCTTAGGCAAAAGGCAAAAGATGCCACAAAAGGATAATGACAAGAAAATTATGCCATCCAAGGAAATGGACTGGCATAAGTGGAGACTCCGGCTTCAGTTGTAGGAATATGGTGCCCGTGTCCCTTCGTGGACACTATATGGCTTTTAAAGTTGGACTCCGGCGGGTTCTGGTTTGCAACCTGAGCCCTGATTTTGATCGGGCATGGTATTTTTAGGAACCGTTTCCCCTCTTCATCTGCGTTCTCCGCGCTCTCTGCGGTGAACCGTCTCTTTTTTACGGAACGTTATTTTCTTTTACAAAAATAACTTGTTTTTTAACTGAAAATTTATAAACTATCTGTTGTCTTGTTTTAGACGCCGGATAATATTTGGTGCCGCTCGATGGTCTTTTTTAGAAAAAAGAAGGATATGCCCAACGGACTGTGGGTCCGTTGCGATGGTTGTAAGGGTGTGGTTTACAAAAAAACCGTTGAAGAAAGGATGTTTGTTTGTCCTGATTGCAACTACCACTTCCGAATATTCAGCCGGGATAGGCTTAATCTCCTTCTGGACGAAAACAGTTTCGAAGAGATGTGGGAAAACCTGACGCCGTGTGACCCGCTGCACTTTAAGGACCGCATCACCTACCCGGAAAGAGTCATAGCAGAGCAGAAAAAAACGGGTCTTAAAGAAGCCGCTATCGTCGGACAAGGGAAGATAGACGGTAAATCGGTGATGGTGGGCATAACCGACCCTACCTTTATCATGGGAAGCATGGGTGCCGTAGTTGGAGAAAAAATTGCCCGTGTCGCTGAAAAGGCCACGGAGCTTCGATTGCCCTTAATCATCATCTCCGGCTCAGGCGGAGGCGCGCGTATGCAGGAGGGCGTCTTCTCCCTCATGCAAATGGCAAAGACCAGCGCAGCCATAGGTCGCCACAAGGACGCGGGTGGTTTGTACATATCCGTGCTAACCGACCCCTCTCTCGGCGGTGTGATGGCGAGTTTCGCGTCGCTGGCGGACGTCACGTTAGCAGAACCCAGGGCATTAATTGGTTTTGCCGGACCACGGGTCATTCAGGAAACGATAAGACGCTCGCTTCCCAAGGGTTTTCAAACGGCGGAATTCCTGCTGGAGCATGGATTTCTGGATATGATAGTCCACCGGCAAGACATGAAAAAAGAGATTTCAAAATTAATGGATTACCTGCAAAATAAGAAATAAGGCAATTTGCCTTTTAACAAAATTGCTCCCCTGTAGCTCAATGGTAGAGTAGCCGGCTGTTAACCGGTTGGTTATAGGTTCGAATCCTATCGGGGGAGCCAATTATATGGAAAACCCTTCGGCATGAAAACGGTCGAAGGGTTTTTTGTTTAGGGGGGGGTAACGCAACCATGCAGAAATTCACCTTCATTCCTAAAACCGACCCGCCTACTCTGCTCGGTTTTCTGGCCGCCAAGCTATCGATATCGGGCAATAAGGCCAAACGCCTTCTCGACAAACGGCTCGTATTTATCAATAAACGGCGTGTCTGGATAGCGTCCTACGGTTTGAACAAAGGGGATGTTGTTGAAGTTGTAGCCGAAGAGACGTCGCCCCAAAAATCCCGGAAAGCTACCCCGCTATTTCAGGACAGCCACTACCTAATCGTTTCAAAACCCCCTTATTTATTGACCAACGGCGCAGAAAGCCTTGAGACGTACCTGCGCAGGAATTTCAAGGACTCGCACATCCAGGCCGTCCACCGGTTGGACAAAAACACCTCCGGCGCGGTCATCTTTGCCATGAACAAGGAACCATTCGAGCGGATGAAGGCCTTATTCAAAGAACATCTCATCAAAAAAATCTATCGGGCTATCGTAAGAGGTTGCATCGATAAAAGGTCGTTTACCATAAGTACCCCCATTCAGGGACAACAGGCAGTCACCCGCGCAACAACCCTGAGTCGAGGAAAAGAGGCCTCTTATTTAGAAGTGGAAATTGAAACCGGCAGGACGCATCAGATCAGGATACACCTTGCGTCCATAGGACATTCCGTTATCGGAGAGACGGAATACGACCGCAAGCCCGTCACCCATCCATCACTACAGCACGTCCAACGGCAGATGCTCCACGCGTACCAAATATCCTTCGAACACCCCTACACCCACAAACCCATCTCCATCACCGCAGACGTCCCCGACGATTTCAACCAATGCCTCAACGCCCTGTATCTCGCGCACGAACAAAAGTAGGGTGGGCATTGCCCACCTTTTATTCAAACCTCGCGGTATTGGGGGCAGGTAGGATGCTTTTTCTTGCTGGACGGGTGTTTATTGGCAGGCAATGCCTGCCCTACCTGGGTGTCTATACTGCTTATCAGAATTGTGTCGCCCCTACGGGGCTAAAACGATAGGTTGTTTCTCTTTACCCACCACCCACGCAGTGGACTACGGTTGTTAGGAACCCGGCCAAATAATTGTTTCCAAAAGTGTGGTTCATTTGGATCGCCCCCTTTAGTGCCAGACAAATCTGTCCGTTATTGGAATAATTTATTTTGACTAAGTACCTTACATCCCAAAGAAGTGTTTTTGTGTTACTGCATAAACAATATTCTAAAAGTTTGACAACCGTTCCCACTTGTCATAACAAAATTTAATGAACCTATTGTAGGTTTTGTTTTTGGTCAGAAGGGGTTGATGTATAACCTTACCCTGGAGGGATCGAAATTTACGAAACTGAAGAGATACATCCAGCAAACACAGAAAATTCACACGGTATTTCCAGAGAGACAAAAGCTTTTGGCCGCATACCTACCCGCTAACCCGCACAAACAAAACAGGCTGCATGGCTAAATGGCTGCAATCCTGTTTCTTCCGTCTTCTTTTGCCTTATAGAGCGCCTTGTTTGCACATTTTATCAAGGACTCCTGGTCGGCTGCCTGCTCCGGGAAAGTGGCAATGCCAATACTCACGGTCAGCGTGACGGCCTGCCCCGTTGTGCCGCCTTCGAAATCCGTAGATTCAATAATCCGGCGAAGGTCATCCGCAAGAACAAGCGCCCGATTCTTTAACATATCGGGCATGATGATGGCAAATTCATCATTGCCATACCGTGCGATAATGCCGTATTCTCTCAAAAAATCACTAAGTACCCCGGCTACCTGCTGCAAGATGAGGTCGCCAACGTCGGCGCCGTAGTTATCAATTATCCCTTTAAAATGGTCCACGTCTACAATAAGGATGCACAGGGACTCATTCCGCCGCTTTGCCAGAGATAATTGCTTGCTTAGTATTTCGTTAAAGAACCTATTATTGTACACCGCGGTGACTTCGTCCGTTACGTTGGTATGCTTGGCGATGTCCAGAAGTTCCAGTCGGTGAAGCGCCAAGGCCGTCAGTCCAATGTAGTTCGACATCAGCCTGCGTACCTTCTCACCTTCCCAGGAAGCCATGTTTTGTTTAAACAGGACTACCATGCCGAATGTTTTTCCGCCAGCGGTGAGTGGGATAGAGACATATCCGCCTTTTTCAATTTCGTGTTGGATGCATTGACAGGGAGATTCTTTGGCAATATCGCTGAGTATATGCATTTGTCCGTTGGTTAACACCGTGCAAAATGATGGATCCAAAATGGCCTCATTTTTTATAACATCCTGAATCGGCAGCGGTGGGTCTGAAAGTGGCATATACAGCATGTTCCTTTCTCTGTCTATCATAACTATGACTACCATATCAGGCATGAAATGGGTACTCAATGCAGCGGAGAGATGTTTGAATAGTGACTCGTCCTGCGTTGCTTCGTTCGTTATGGTAGAGAATGACATGAAGTTTTCCAACTCGCGCAGGTGGTTGTTTCTTTCTTCATCCGCTCGCTTGCGCTCGGTAATGTCCTCCTTGACAGCAACATAATGCGTAATGACGCCATTAGCGTCCTTTACCGGCGAGATGGACGCAAATTCCCAATAAAGTTCACCATCTTTTTTCTTATTGCAAAATTCGCCCCGCCACTCTTTACCCAGCGAAATGGTATCCCACATCTGGCGGAATTCCCCGGACGATACGTTGTCTGGCTTTAATATGCGTGGATTTTTCCCTATCACTTCTTCGGAGCGATAGCCCGTCAATTGGGTAAACTTAGGGTTTACGTACTCAATAATTCCCCAATTATTGGTAATCACAATGACGCTTGAACTCTGCTCGATGGCACACCACAATTTGTTCTGGTCACCCCCCGCCCGTGGGGATTCGCCGAGTGCTGCCTTCAATTGCCTATTTTGCACTTCCATCTGGAGCAAATGTGCTTTTAAACTATTAAGAAGTCGTTCCTGTTCCAGCCTGGATTTTTGTGCTTCAGATGGGATGTGATCTGCGGTTTCAGTGAGCTGCGGTTGGAGTTCCTTTAACTCATCGGTTAACTCAGTAATTGATTTGTCCTTATAAACCTCGGGCTGAAGTTGCTTAAGTTTTTTAACTAAGCTTACGTACGCCATGGCTAACCTCGCCTTACACGAATGTTACCGATTTCTTAGGAATTGCTTCTGGTACACCATTTTGATGTAATCCAGTATTTGTTTTATACGCCCAGCTTTTCCTTCAATAGCTCATTTACCATTTTAGGATTTGCCTTGCCTTTTGTTTCTTTCATCACCTGCCCCACCAGGAAGGCGAGGGCATTCTTTTTTCCTTTTTTGTAATCGTCTATTACACCCGGATTGCCGGATATGACTTTATCAATAACAGAACCAATCATACCCTCATCGCTAATTTGAATCAATCCTTTTTCTTCAACAATTTTTTGAGGGTCTTTCCCCGTCTGAATCATTTCAGCAAAAACTTCTTTTGCAGTGGCGTTGTTGATGGTTCCCTTTTCAACAATTTCAACAAGTGAGGCCAATTGAACGGCATTGATCTTCAAATGGTTAATATCCAATTTCCGGTCTTTTACTTCTCTTAGCAGGTCGTTCGTAATCCAATTACACAATATTTTGGGACGATTCAAAGCCCGAACGCAATCTTCAAAATAATCAGCAAGGACTTTATCTTCTATAAGCAGGTTGGCGTCATACTCTGAGAGTTTAAACACCTCTACAAACCTTTGTTTTCTTGCAAAAGGGAGTTCCGGTATGGAGGCCTTAATGGTGGACAACCACAGATCATCGATCCGCACCGGAAGAAGGTCCGGCTCCGGGAAGTAACGATAGTCTTGAGCTTCTTCCTTTGACCGCATACGTGCGCTCTTCTCATTTATCTCATCCCACAGCCTAGTTTCCCTGTCAATCGTCTCACCCCGGTCCAGCAGTTCCGCTTGCCTTATTGCCTCGTACTCAATTGCCTTTATGACAGACTTCATTGAATTAAGGTTTTTTATTTCAACCCTGTTGCCCAGTGTTTCAACGCCTTTTTCCCGAAGTGAAATACTTGCCTCGAAACGGAGAGAACCCTCCTGCATCTTACAGTCAGATACTTCCGTATACAAAAGTATCTTTCTCAGTGTCTGCATGTAACTATCCACCTCGTCCACGTTTCTCATATCAGGATACGAAACAATCTCAAGCAGCGGAACGCCCGCCCTGTTAAAATCGACAAGGCTGTAGTCAGCGCCGGGCGTCTCAGGATGGATAAGCTTCCCAGCCTCTTCTTCAAGATGGACGTTGTGAATACGTACCCGTTTTACCGACCCGTTAACAACGATATCCATATAACCATCTACGCCCAAATTATGATAATTTTGAGATATCTGGTAATTTTTAGGCAAATCCGGGTAGTAATAACTTTTTCTGTCAAAATTGGTAAAGATGTCGATCTTGCAGTTCAGTACAGCCGCCGACTTCATGGCATAGTCGAACGCCTTCTTATTCATCACCGGCAAGACACCGGGCATGCCGAGGCATACAGGACACACCTGCGTATTCGGATCAGCGCCAAACTTCGTACTGCAACCGCAAAACAGCTTGGTTACTGTCGCTAATTCTGTATGTGTTTCCAGTCCTACTACGACTTCGTATTTCATCGGTAAAAACCTTTTACGATATTATCTGTGCTTAGGGAAATCCCTATACCACGGCCCTTTTTAAATGGTAATCCGTCTCCCGTTCAAACGCGTATGCGACGTGCAACATCTTCTTCTCGTCAAAATGTCTTGCAAGGATTTGCAATCCAACCGGCAGCCCATCCTTTGAAAAACCACAGGGGATTGAAATACCGGGAATGCCGGCTAGGTTTGCCGGGATGGTGTAGATGTCGGAAAGATACATCTCCAGCGGGTTGCTCGCACGCTCCCCTATTTTAAAGGCCGGCACGGGGGACGTGGGGCCAACAATGCAGTCAACCCTCTCAAAGGTGGCGTCAAAATCTTTTTTGATTAAGTTCCTTACCCTGGACGCTTTTAGATAGTACGCGTCATAATATCCTGAACTGAGCGCGTAATTCCCCAGCATGATGCGTCGCTTTACTTCATTGCCAAAACCCTTTGCCCTCGTACGGCAGTACATATCGATTACACCCTTAGCATTGGTAGAACGAAAGCCATACCGCACGCCGTCATAGCGAGACAAGTTGGAGCTTGCCTCCGCATTTGCCACGATGTAATAAACCGCAACGGCATATTCCGTATGGGGAAGTGAGACTTCAATTATCTTTGCGCCAAGCTTTTCATATATGCACAAGGCGTCCTTCAACGCCTTATGGACGTCCGTATGCATGCCCTCGGTAAAGTATTCTTTAGGTATGCCAATTCGCAAGCCATTAATATTATTTTCAATTCCTTGCAGATAGTCGGGAACCGGTTCTTGCACAGATGTTGAGTCTTTTGGGTCTTTACCCGCAATTACCTGTAGCAAAAGAGTTGCATCCATCACGTCCTTTGTCATAGTGCCAACCTGGTCTAGCGAAGAACCAAAAGCAATCAGGCCGTACCGAGAAACACGCCCGTACGTAGGTTTCACACCTACAATACCACACAGGGCGGCTGGCTGCCTGACCGAACCACCCGTATCAGAACCTAACGACATAGGCGTTATATTCGCGGCTACCGCTGCGGCAGAGCCGCCGCTGGAACCACCGGGAACACACGCAACATTCCAGGGATTTCTGGTTATTTGGTAGCTGGAGTTTTCTGTGGATGACCCCATTGCAAACTCATCGAGATTCGTCTTGCCAATGATTATGGCATCTTCTTCTTTTAAACGCTTTACAACAAAGGCATCATAAGGGGGAACAAAATTTTTGAGGATTTGCGAGGCACACGTGGTCGATAAACCTTTGGTGCACAGATTATCTTTAATGGCAACGGGGATACCGGCAAGCAGACCAACCTTTTCATTGTTCTCAATCTTTCTATCGATCTCTTTTGCCACTTTTAAGGCATTGTCTTCGTTCAAGGAAAGAAATGATTGAATCGTCGGATCTACTGTTTTTATGCGATTAAATACTTGTCCAATCAATTCGGATGCCCGTATCTGTTTGGACAGTATTTTTTGCTTTATTTGGAGTGCGGTGGCTTCTAAAAGTCTCAAAGAAACTTCTCTTTTTTCAAGAATACTTACTCAATTACCTTTGGCACTTTAAAAAATACACCCATTATTGAAGGCGCGCAAGATTGCGCGTCATCTATTGAAATTGACTTTTCTAATACGTCTTCTCTGAATACATTGAATGCGTTTGTTGTATATACCAGCGGCTCTACGTTTTCGGTATTCAACTTATTCAGTTTTTCAATGTACGATAGAATATCGCTAAGTTGATGCACAAACAACGCTTCTTCATTCTCGGTAAGGGAAATACGAGAAAGATGCGCAACATAGCGAATATCATTATCACTAATCTTCATAAAATATCTATTTTTGCGCTATAATGCCTTCTGAATCTTGCCGGCGCTAATACAACGGGTACATACCCGCACCCTTTTGGCCGCGCCGTTAATCTTCGCCCTTACTCTTTGCAAGTTGATCTTGAATTTTCTCTTCGTTTTGCCGGTAATCTTCCTACCGACGCCACCCTTCCACTTCGCCAAACCTCTTCGTTCGATCTGATTTCCAACTTGCGTTTTTTTTCCACAATATTCACATACCTGCGCCATATTATTATACCCCCGTCGTCCGAACCTTTTTATCTTTTGAAATATCACCCATTTTGCAACAATCTTCGCATAAACCCTGTATTTGTAATCGATGGGATTCTGCCTGGAATTTATTTTTTTTGCAAACTGCTACTTGCAGTTCCTCAATTCTATCATCAACAAACTCGATTATTTTTCCACACATATTACAAACCATGTGGTCGTGATGTTCACATCCATGCACGTGCTCATAATGCATGTGCCGCTCGCCAAAAATAACCTCTCTTAGCAATCCGCTTTTAACAAGCAAAGAAAGGGTACGGTAAATCGTTGCTTTGGATATCTTTAAATCATTATGCCTAAGATCGACCAACAATTCGTCAGCCTCAAAATGCTTGTGCGTCGCAAAAACACGGTCTAATACAGCCTGTCTTTCGGCTGTAAATTTCAGTTTTCTTGCAATTAAAAAATTTCTGAATCGGTCCTCTTCTGAAAGCATAGAGTTTACATTTATCGAAAAACGTAAAAGGATGTTTTAAAAATGTAAATCGGTCAATCAAAAAAAAACCCATCTCGATTTCTCGAGACGGGTTTTTTTAATTATTCCCGGCAGTAACCTACTCTCCCAGCTTTCGCCAGTACCATCAGCGTAAGAAGCTTAACTTACGTGTTCGGAATGGGAACGAGTGTTTCCTTCTTACTATGCCCACCGGAATTTCTATCTATAACTTCAAAAAATCATGAATAACTTAACGGTAACAACTGAAACTCCTAAGAAAAAAAAGAGTCAAGCTTTTCGACTAATTAGTACCAGTCAGCTGAGTATATTACTATACTTACACCTCTGGCCTATCAACCTCGTAGTCTACAAGGTGTCTCACTTTCTGTAAAGAAAAACGATATCTAGTTTTGGAGCAGGCTTCATGCTTATATGCTTTCAGCATTTATCCATTCCGTACATAGCTACCCAGCTATACCATTAGCATGATAACTGGTTCACCAGAGGTACGTCCATTCCGGTCCTCTCGTACTAGGAACAGAGCTCCTCAAATATCATACACCCACGGCAGATAGGGACCGACCTGTCTCACGACGGTCTAAACCCAGCTCGCGTACCGCTTTAATCTGTGAACTCCAGAACCCTTGGGACCTTCTCCAG
>Ga0315281_10003223_pt1 | contig 23956 bp, 18 predicted proteins | sample YL17G07_0_MG_FD_204540 | JGI IMG/M metagenome (GOLD analysis project Ga0315281, IMG submission 204540) | Sediment microbial communities from Yellowstone Lake, YNP, Wyoming, USA - YL17G07_0 | ecosystem: Environmental > Aquatic > Freshwater > Lake > Sediment | place: USA: Wyoming | collected... | reverse complement strand
ACAGCGTCATGTGTACCGCACCTCGCGCTTGGGCGCTTTCTCCCGCCGCTGCAGGACGAGCGATCGCAGCCGTGCACGCAGCTGGTCGTTGTCCAGCCCGCGCTCGATCTGTCCGTCCACCGCGATCGACATGCTGCCGGTTTCCTCGGACACGACGATGGCGACCGAGTCGTTTTCTTCCGTCAGCCCGATCGCCGCCCTGTGGCGCGACCCGAGCTCCTTGCTCAACTTCGGGTTCACGGTCAGCGGGAGGAAGCAGGCGGCGGCGGCCGCGCGATCGTCCTGCACGATGACGGCGCCGTCGTGCAGCGGCGACGTCGGCAGGAAGATGCTCAGCAACAGATCGTATGTCAGGACCGCGTCGAGGCGGATGCCGCCTTCGATGTAGTTGCGCAGGCCAATCTGGCGCTCGATCGCGATGATGGCGCCGATGCGCTGCGCTGACAGCAGGCTGGCGGCCATCACGAGTTCTTCAACCGACTCCTCGGCGGACTCCGCCTTGGCCAGGTAGCGGAAGAACGGCGCGCGCCCGAAGTGGGCGAGCGCGCGGCGGATGTCCGACTGAAACAGCACGATCACCGCAAACACGAGGTAGCCGATCATGTTGCGGACCAACCAGTTCACCGTTTCGAGGTGACCCCAGCGCGACCCGTAGAACACCCCCACGAGCACGCAGCCGCCGAGCGCCATCTGCACGGCGCGCGTGCCGCGGATCAGCTTGAGCACCTCGTAGATCAGGATTGACAGCAGGAGGATGTCGGCCAGATCCCACCAGCCGATCGGGGGGCGCCGCAGGAAAACTGTGATCCACGTCATGACAGGGCTTAAGGCTAAGGGCTCAGGGCTTCGGCTTAGGGCGGGACCTTCGAGCCGCCGTCAGCTCTCAGCCCTAAGCCCTGCTCTTCGTATTTCTTCTGACACTCTGACTACCTGCACCATCTCGGCCACGGCGTGCACGCGGACGATGTGCGCGCCGGCGAGAACCACGGCCGTCACCGCCGCGGCGGTGCCCCAATCGCGTTCCGGCGCCGGCCGGCCGCCGACGGCTTCTCGCAGAAACGACTTGCGCGAGGGCCCGACGAGCACGGGACGGTCGAGCGCCACCGCGAGTTCGGGCAAGCGGGCCAGCACACCATAGCTGTGCGACGGCCGTTTGGCAAACCCGACGCCGGGGTCGACGATGACACGCTCCCCGAGCACACCGGCCTCCAGAGCGCTCCGGACGCTGTCGCGCAGTTCGTTGGTCACCTCCTCGACCACATCGCCGTAGCCCGCCTCCGCGTACATTGTGCGCGAGCGCCCTCGCGCGTGCATCAGGATCAGGGCGGCCCCGCCCTCCGCGACGGCACCCGCCAGTCTGGGATCGTAGCGCAGGCCGCTGACGTCGTTGACGATGGCGGCACCGGCGGCGATGGCCTCTCTTGCCACGTCGGCTTTGTAGGTATCGATCGAGATCGGCACGCCGAGTCGACCGCGGAGCGCGTGCAGGACCGGGAGGACGCGCGACAGCTCTTCATCAGCCGAGACCGCGTCGGCTCCGGGCCGCGTCGACTCACCGCCGATGTCGATCAGGTCGGCGCCGTCGGCCTCCATGCGCAGAGCGGCGGCAACAGCATCCGCCGGATCGCGAAGCGGACTGGCGTGGGCGAAGGAATCCGGGGTGACGTTGAGAATGCCCATCACCAGACACCGGTCGCCCAGACGGAGCGTCCCGAGGCCGGGGAGGGGGACCGTGTAACTGAGGCGCGTCGGGAACGTCACGTAATTAGGAATTCAGAAGTTGGAATTTGGAATGCGTGTTCGAATTCCAAATTCCGAATTCCAAATTCCAAATTACTCTATTCCTGCGGCAGCGGCTTGTTCAGCGCAGGCACGATCGGCGCGCGGGTCGGGCGCGCCCGCGGCTCGTCTTCTTCGACGGCCTTCCGCGCGGCCACGGGCTGCGGATCGTCGAGCGGCAGACCGGCGGCGAGCCGCCTGACCTGATCGGCGTCGAGGACCTCGCGCGCGAGCAGCTCGTCGGCCATCTTCAGCACCGTGCCTTTGGCCCCCGAGAGCAGATTGTGGGCGCGCTGGTAATTGTCGGTGATGAAGCGCTTCACTTCCTGGTCGATCTTGAGCGCCGTGTCCTCGCTGTAGGCCTGGTGCTGCGCGATTTCGCGGCCGAGGAAGATCTGCTCTTCCTTCTTGCCGAACGTCAGCGGCCCCATCGCGTCGCTCATGCCCCACTCGCACACCATCTTGCGCGACAGCTCGGTGGCCCGCTCGAGGTCGTTGCCGGCACCGGTCGTCAGACTGTCCATCGTGATTTCTTCGGCGATGCGACCGCCGAGGAGGATCGCGATCTGGTCGTTCAGGTAGTCGCGCGAGTAGTTGTGCTTCTCTTCCGCCGGCAGCTGCTGCGTGAGGCCGAGCGCCATGCCGCGCGGGATGATCGTCACCTTGTGGATCGGATCCGCGTACGGCAGCAGCACGGTGAGCAGCGCGTGCCCGGCTTCGTGAATCGCGGTGACCCGCTTTTCGGCGTCCGTGATGATCATCGAGCGGCGCTCGGATCCCATCAGGACCTTGTCTTTGGCGAACTCGAAGTCGTGCATGCGCACGACCTTCTGGTTGTAGCGCGCCGCGTTCAGCGCTGCCTCGTTCACCAGGCTCGCGAGATCCGCGCCGGAGAAGCCTGCCGAGCCCCTCGCCAGCACGGCGATCTCGACGTCGTCGGCCATCGGAATCTTGCGTGTGTGGACCGCGAGAATGCCCTCGCGTCCCCGGACATCGGGACGATTGACCACGATGCGGCGGTCGAAGCGGCCGGGACGGAGCAGCGCCGGGTCGAGCACGTCCGGGCGGTTCGTCGCGGCGACGAGGATGACGCCTTCGTTCGACTCGAAGCCGTCCATCTCGACGAGCAACTGGTTGAGCGTCTGCTCGCGCTCGTCGTGGCCGCCGCCGAGGCCGGCGCCGCGATGACGGCCGACCGCGTCGATCTCGTCGATGAAGACGATGCACGGCGCGTTCTTCTTGCCCTGCTCGAACAGATCGCGGACGCGCGACGCACCGACGCCGACGAACATCTCGACGAAGTCGGACCCGCTGATCGAAAAGAACGGCACGTTCGCTTCGCCCGCGACCGCGCGTGCCAGGAGCGTCTTGCCCGTGCCTGGCGAGCCCATCAGCAGCACGCCCTTGGGAATGCGGCCGCCGAGCTTCTGGAATTTCTGCGGCTCCTTCAGGAACTCGATGATTTCCTGGAGCTCTTCTTTCGCTTCGTCAACGCCGGCGACGTCCTTGAAGGTGACTTTCTTCTGCGAGCTCGACGACAGCTTCGCCTTGCTCTTGCCGAACGACAGCGCCTTGTTGCCGCCGCTCTGCATCTGCCGCATGAAGAAGACCCAGAACCCGATGATGAGCAGGAACGGGCCCCACGAGTAGAGGATCGTCGCCCACGGACTGACGGTCGGCTCCTTCGCGGTGACCTGGACGCCTTTTTCGATCAGCTTGTTGACGAGGCCGTCGAACTGCGCGGGCGCGTAGGTCTGGAAGTGCTGGTTGGCCTTCGTGGTGCCGTCGATTTCCTGGCCGGTGATGACCACTTGCGCGACGGTGCCCTGATCGGCCCGCTGCATGAACTCGCTGAACGTGATGGGCTTTTCAGGGTGCTGAAGCTTGGTGGAAAAATTCCAGATCAGTACGCCGAGCACGACCAACGCCATCCAGAACAACAGACTCTTCAACGTCGAATTCACGCAGAGCCTCCCCAGGCTTTAATCCTTAAGATTACCACGGCTTGCGCAGGGTCGGTTACACGAAATGCCTCGTCGATTCCGAAGCCCGCCACCCACACAATCCGGTCCGTCTCGTCGACCACCAGCGGCACCGTGTCGCGTCGCGCCCGCACGACTTTCTGGTCCACGAAGTAGTCCTGCAGCTTTTTCTGTCCGTCCAGCCCGACAGGCCGGAATCGGTCGCCCGGACGGCGGTTTCGTACGGCCAAACTTCCCCGGCACACGTCGTGTCGAACGAGCGCCACGTCCTTCCCAGCGCGGGAACCCGCCGCCGCACTCACCTGGCCCGGACCGACGCCGCCCGCCAGTGACTCCGCCACGACGACCCAGCCCGCCTCTGGCAGAGCGACCTCTCCTGGGATAGACAGCGGAAATCGGAAAAGGTTCGCCTGGTCCGGCGGCCGACGCCCCGCGGCGCCCGCGACCCTACCCGTTAAGACGAGGCTCGGGCCGATGCGTTGCAGACGCTGGCCCGGCACGTCGATCCTGGTCTCGCCGGGCTCGCGGATGAGGCGGAGCGCCGCGTCCACGTGGCCAAACGCGATCGGACGGGGCCCGGCCACATCGCTCAGCACGCGCCACAGGAGGGCGCGCTGCAGCGCGAGCGGCGCGGCCCGCAGCCCGGCGATGTCGATCTCGCGCACCATCGCCCCACTCCCGGTCGTCGCACGACCGACGATGCGTGTCTCAAGCTCGGCGGCCGTCGCGTCCATCCACGCCCAGGCGTCCCGCGTCACCTCCGCCTGATCGGCGAGCACATCCACGATGCCTGGGTTGAACCGCGTCTCGAGCAGGGGCATCAGCTCGGCACGTACGCGATTGCGCGGAATACCGACGTCCTGATTGGTGGCGTCCTCGACGAACCGCAGCTGCCGGTCGTCGAGCCACGCGCGCAGATCCTGACGCCGGCAGCCGAGCAGCGGCCGGACGTGCGTGCCGTTTCGCGGGTGCATGCCGGCCAGCCCGCGCGGTCCGGCGCCGCGCGCCAGACGAAGCAGCACGGTCTCCGCCTGATCGTCGCGCGTGTGGCCAAGCGCGACGACGTCCGCGCCGGCCGTCACGCGGGCGCGCTCGAAAAATTCGTGGCGAGCCGCGCGCGCGGCATCCTCGACGGACCGGCGCTCGCGTTTCGCGCGCGCCGCCACGTCCTCGCGATCGACCGCGAGTGGCAGGCCGAGCGACGCGGCAACGCCGGCGGCGAACTGCTCGTCGGCGTCGGCGGCCGATCGCAGCTGATGGTTGAAATGCGCCAGGCCCACGAGGCACAGTTCGCCGGCCGCTGCCAGGTCGCGCAGGATGTGAACGAGCGCGATCGAGTCCGATCCGCCCGACACCGCCGCGAGCACGCGTGTGTCGGGACCGATCAGATCATGCTGGCCGACGAACTGCCGAACGCGATCGAGCACTGCGTTCATGTGGGGTCAGGTGGGCGGGATGGGTCGGGTGGGTCAGGTGGGTAGAAATCAAACCTACTCAACCTACCTGGCCCATCAGACCTACCCGACCAATATCGGTGCCGGAGGGCGGACTCGAACCGCCGACCCCGCGCTTATGAGACGCGTGCTCTTAACCAACTGAGCTACTCCGGCCAGAACCTCTGATTGTATTACGTCGTCGCGTCCCGCTCAACGAGGGCGGCGGCAAGGAGCGGGATCATCAACTCGTGGTGGCCCACCAGGGAGTATCCGCGCCCCGTTCCCGCCGTCGGACGGGCTACGACGTTGGTCTGAGGACGATACGAGCGCACGAAATCCAGATTGACCGTTGTCAGCTCCGCCAGGGCGAGGCCGTGGTTGCGCGCGAGGGCGACCGCCTTCAGAAACACCTCCGGCAGCACGACCGCCGACCCGCAGTTCAGATACACGCCGCGATCGAGCCGGGCGACGTTGGAGACGAAATAGCGGAAGTCACGGAGGCTGCCTTCGCCAAGCGCCGCGCCCGATGCCGCCGGGTGCATGTGGATGATATCGGTGCCGATCGCCACGTGGACCGTGACCGGGATGTGCAGCCGCGCGGCGGCGGCCAGGATGCTCTGCTTCGCGAACTGCGGCTGCTTCGACGCGAGAAATGTCGTGACCGCCTGACCGATGCCGAGCCCCGCACCGACCCCATCGTTGATCGCACCGTTGAGCAGCCGGCCCGTCTCGTCCGCCATCCCGAAGCGGCCGGGCCCGAGCGCTTCGTCGACGTCTTCCGATGTGGCTCCGACGAGGGCGACTTCGAAGTCGTGGATGATCGCCGCGCCGTTGGTCGCAATGGCCGAGACGAAGCCGCGCTCCATCAGGTCGATCAGCACGGGACCGAGACCGGTCTTGATCACGTGCGCGCCGAGCCCCCACACCACGCCGGCATCCGCGTGCTTCGCATCGACGATCGCGCGGACGACGGCCTTGAAATCGGCCGCGGCGAGGATCCCCGGCAGCGAGTCGAGGAAGGCGCCGACCGAACCGCCCGGCGCAACCGGCCGCGCAAAATCCTCGACGCGCGCCTTGCTCGCGCGGGACTTCAGCGGATAGGTGGTCACGCCGGAGAGATCGAACTCTTCATAGGTGAAAATCATCAGCGCCTATTCGACATAAAGAACACCAAATCGCTCAATCGCTCAATCAAATCCAGATTCCCGATTATTCGACGACGAGATTCACCGCGTCAAACAGCGTCATTTCTTAAGTCCAGCCGTCCAATTCAGGACAACCGTGATCGGCGAGAAGCCCGCGCCGTCGTCGAGCGTGTTTACGAGAAACCGGCGACCGTCGCCCACGACTTCATATTGTGATCGGTAGACACTGCCAAGGAACGGCACGCGCGTTTGGAACAGTCGCTTGGGGGGGCCGCTATCGAACGTCGCCGACGCGTTCACCGGCACGGCCGTCAGCGTTCCATCCAGCGCGAGATAAAAGAGCTCCTTGCCGTCGCGGCGCCAGCGCGGCTCGAAGCCCCCATTGGTTGACACTCGCCACTTTCTACCGGACCGGGGAAACGGTTGAACGTAGATCTCGAATCGGCCTGACTCGTCCGACGCGTACGCAATCTGACGCCCGTCTGGTGAGAATCGGCCTGCCGCCTCCATGAACGTAGACTGCGCGAACGGAATCGGGTTGCGGTCGCCGAACCGAGGAAGGAGCATCACGTCATATTGCGTCGCCGGGAATGGCGAGTAGTAGAGGATGTATTTTCCGTCCGGCGACCAGTCGGATGGAAACTGCGCGGCGATCGGCGCCAGCAACCGTTCAGCCTCGCCACCGGTCGCCACCTTCTCGAACAAGAGATTCCCACCGTCGCGATCCGAGCGGAAGACGATCCGCGTGCCGTCCGGTGACCAGACGGGAGCCGTGTCGTTAAGCGGATCGAATGTGAAGCGCGTGGGCACACCGCGAGCGACATCCATGAGCCAGATATCCAGCGTGATGGTCGCGGGGTCGACCAGCGAAAACGCGACCCGGCGCTCGTCGGGTGAGAAGCGGAAGTTGACGTAGTCGCCGGACTCGGCCAGATACCCTGTCGATTTTCCCCCGCGGTCGAACCACGTCAGTCGGCTGGACGTCGTGAGACCACGCGCATGCACCAGAACCCCGCCTGCAGATAGAGAGAATGCGGCCAACTGCGTGTTCGTCCCGCCCACGTTCTCGGCCACTTGCACCGGTTCGCCGACCACTTGCAGCCGATTCTCGTCGAACGGATAGGCCAGCAACGTACGATCGCGCGCGGTCAGAAGATAGCCCGCCGAATAGATGGCATTGAACGGCGCGTCGAGCAGGCGCGTCATCGTCGTACTGCCAGCAGACCCCACGTACACCCCGCGCCGCTCGGCTGACGCCCGGACGTAGAACAGGAAATGACGGCCGTCAGGCAGGAACGATGGCCATCGATACGAGATGTCGCCATCGCGGAGAGGAATCGCCGGCGCGAGCGCCCCTCCGTTGGCATTCACCTGCATGAGCCCGCTCGTCGAGCTGGACGGAAACACGATGATGCCGTCACGGTTCCACGTCGCTCCGCGAGTATCCAATGAAGGCGCGTCACTGAGGGCTTGGGGCGGACCGCCCGCGACGTCAACTTTCTTCAGCTTGCCTTGCGCGAAGAATCCGACGAACCGGCAGTCAGGCGACCAGAACGGGTACGCTGCGTCCTCAGTGCCTGGCAGCATCTTCGCCTGCATGGAGTCCAGAGGCCGGATCCACACCATGGGGCGTCCGGCCGCCGCAGTCGCGACGAAAGCGAGACGTGTTCCGTCCGGTGAGACCGCGAACTGCGTGGTTGGTACCGCCGCGCCTGAGGAAGTGAAGGTCGTGTTTTCTGGCGGGAAGACACCGAATCGGACAGCGGAGAGCGCCGGCGTCTCGCGCAGATGACGCACCGCAGGAGTGGCGAGCGCGATGATCACCACGGCCGCGACCGCCAGCGCGATCCACAGTCCGCGGCTCGACGTGGCGCGCGAGGAGGTGCTCGCCGGCGCCGTCCCCGCGGCGGGCGCCGTCAACGCCTCCTCGATCTCTAACCGCGCGTCCGCCGCCGAATCGAGGCGCCGCTTGCGATCTTTCTCGAGGCAACGGCGTAGCAGCGTGCGTATCGTCGCCGGTGTCGCCGCCGGGAGCGCCGACCAGTCCGGCTCCTTGTTGATCACCGCGGCGATCGTGTCCGTCGTGTCCTCGCCCCTGAAGGCGCGCCGCCCCGTGAGCATCTCGTACACGACCACGCCGAACGCCCAGAGGTCCGCGCGCCGATCGACCAGTTTGCCCTTCGCCTGCTCCGGCGCCATGTAGGCCGCGGTGCCGAGGATCATGCCGCGCAGCGTCATGGCCGGCGTCGTAATCGTCGGCGAGTTCTCGAGGGCTTCCGCACCAGGCACACCTGCCCAACCAGCCCCGCCTGGCCCTTCGATCGCCTTCGCCAACCCGAAGTCCAGCACCTGCACCGTGCTGTCCGCGCGGACCTTGATGTTCGCGGGCTTCAGATCGCGATGGATGATGCCCTGCTCGTGCGCCGCCTCCAGCGCCTCCGCGATCTGCTTCGCGATGGGCAACGCTTCATCGAGCGGGATCGCGCCGCGCGAGATCCGTAGCGACAAGTCGTCGCCCTCGACGAGTTCCAACACGAGCGCCGTGATGCCTCCGCTCTCCTCCAGGCCGTGGATGTGCGCGATGTTCGGATGATTCAGCGAGGCCAGCGTCTTCGCTTCGCGCGTGAAGCGCGCCAGGCGGTCCGCATCGTGCGCGAACGCCTCGGGCAGGATCTTGATCGCGACGTCGCGATCCAGCTTGGTATCGCGGGCCCGGTACACCTGGCCCATCCCCCCTTCGCCGATCTGGGCGGTGATCTCGTAGACGCCGAGACGGGTGCCGGGTGTGAAGGCCAACGGTGGTGATTATACGGGCGTGGCGGCGCTTTTCATTTGCCCTGAGCGGAAGACAGCAGCGCCAGTTCCGCTGCCGCCATCGTTCGCAGCGCCTGCGTACTGCTCCGCGCGGTGAACCAGATCAACGCCTCGTCGATCCCTTAGAAGGCATCAATGGCGTCGTGAAGAATGCTCTCGCGAAGAAGCGGCTTCAGCGTGCGGCGGTTCACCACGTCGGCGGCGTCGCCAAAGAGCTCGCCGATGTAGAGTTTCAGCCGCGCGTACTCAAACACTCCCATCGGACGCGCGCGATCCAGATCCACCAGCACGTCAATATCGCTGTCCGCGCGCGCGTCGCCGCGTGCCACCGACCCGAACACCGAGGCATGACTCACGCCCAGCGCATGCAGCTCGCCCTTGTGTAAGCGGAGCGTCTGGAGAACACCGTCGAGTCTGTGGTCCATAGCTGCCCACGAGTCTACCAAAACACGAAGGTCGGCTCGACCCGCTAACCCGTCTGCGCCTGGAGGCCGACCTTCAACCGGTGTCTGACCGCGTCAATAGATGGCGGCCAGATTGTCCAGTTTCCCTTTGTGTCCTTTGTGTCGAGCCGAGCGCAGCGATCAGAGAATCAGCATCGCATCGCCGTAACTGTAGAAACGGTAGCGTTCGGCAATCGCTGCATCATACGCGGATCTGACGCAATCACGGCCGGCGAACGCCGATACGAGCATCAGCAGCGACGATTGGGGTAGATGGAAATTCGTCAGCAGGCCGCCGACGATCCTGAACTCCGCCCCGGGATAAATGAACAGATCGGTGTCGCCCCGTCCGGCGACAATGGCGCCGTCGTGCTGGCGCGCGACCGCCTCGAGGGTGCGGGTCGTCGTCGTCCCCACGGCGATGACGCGGCGCCGGTCGGCGCGGGCGCGGTTGATTGCCGCCGCGGCGGGCGCGCCGATCTCGTAGCGCTCGGCTTCCAGGCGATGGTCCTCCACGCGCTCGACCCGGATCGGTTGAAAGGTGCCGTAGCCGACGTGAAGCGTGATCTCGGCGACCTCCACACCGCGAGCGGCCAGGCCCGTCATCAGTGGCGGGCTGAAGTGCAGGCCGGCGGTCGGCGCGGCGATCGAGCCGCGTGCGTGCGCAAAGACAGTTTGATAGCGATCACGGTCGTCGGCGCGATCATCGCGCTTGATGTAGGGCGGTAACGGCATATGCCCGACGGCGTCCACCGCCTCATCCAGCGGCGACCCATCCTCGGTCCACAGCCGGACGAGGCGTCGGCCGAAGAACCGGCGTTCGAGGATCTCGCCGTGGATCGTGTGAATTCCTTCAAACACCACCCGCGCCCCCGGTTTCAATTTCTGCCCTGGGTGCACCAGCGCTTCCCACCGCTCTGGGGTCAGACGGGGGTCCGGACCGGGGTCTGACCCCAGTGGTTTGATCAGCAGACACTCGACGGCGCCGCCGCTGGGGACGCGTCGGCCGAGCAGCCGCGCCGGAAAGACACGCGTGTTGTTGACGACGAGGAGATCGCCGCCACGCAGCAGATCCGGCAGGGCGCTGACGCGCGTATGCGCGATGGACCCGCTGTCGCGCCCAAGATGAAGCAGCCGCGCGCCGCCCCGCGACGCCGGCGGCTCCTGTGCGATCAGGTCCGGTGGAAGGTCGAAGTCGAAGTCGCGGACATCCATGCCCGCCGTTGATGTTAGTGGATTCTCGCTGAGCCGCTTGTCGACTGGGCGTCCCGCCATTCGTCCGCCAGCAGTGTCCAAAGCGCCTGGTCATGATGCTCGCCGTGGCGCAGGAACGACTTGCGCAGGATGCCCTCGCGCACCGCGCCCAGCTTCCGCAGCGCCGCGTTGCCGCGGCCGTTGGCCAGGGATGCGCGCGCTTCGAGCCGATGCGTGCCCAGCGTCTCGAACGCGAACCCGATGGTCAGCCACGCGCCGTCGCCGAAGACGCCGGTGCCCCAGAACTCCGACGCGACCGCAAAGCCCCACTCGGCGGTGCCGAAGTCGGGCTCCAGCGAACGCACCTGAAACAGGCCGATCGCGGTGTCGGTACCCCGCGGCACAATCGCAAAGCACGCATGTTGGCCCGCCGCGCGCTGCCGGTGCGTCCACGCGATGAACTTCTCGAAGCCTTCGACCGTGGTAGGCGGCGGCGAGATGAAACGCGTGACTTCCTCGGTGGTCAACGCCACGAACAGCGACGGCGCGTCGCTCGCACGCAGCTCGCGCAGTGTGACGAGCGATCCGGTCAGCGTCGGCAGACCGCTGCGCCAGTCGTGATCGGCGCACGGCGTCGGTCCCGCCAGCGGCACCGTCGAAATGACCGCAGCGACATCGGCGTGCTCCTGGTAGGGCATCTTCTCCATTAGAAGAGCTTCCCCCGCTGCACCGCGGCCGTCCCCCACACGATGTTGTCGCCGTCCTTCGACGTGCCCCAGACGATGTTGTCGCCGTCTTCCGACGTGCCCCAGACGATGTTGTCGCCGTCCGACGTCCCCCACACGATGTTGTCGCCGTCCCAGGTGCCCCAGACGATGTTATCGCCGTCCATCGTCCCCCAGACGATGTTGTCGCCATCGAGCGTGCCCCAGACGATGTTGTCGCCCTCGTGCGTGCCCCAGACGATGTTGTCGCCCTCGTGCTGACCGATGACACGGTCGCGCCACACGATGTTGGCACCCCATACCGCGTCGGTGCCCCACACGATGTTGCTGGCCTTCACCAGCGCCACCGACGTGCCCCACACGATGTTGGCGCCCCAGGTCACCGACGACGACCAGCTCCTGAGATTGTGGAAGACCAGATCGCCGGTGAACACCGTGTGTCCCCAGATCACCGTCTGGCCCCAGCCGTAGAGCTGCCAGCCGATCATCGTATGCGCCGGCGCGGCGCCTCGCACCCACCACTCGCCGGTCTTCACCGACGTGTCGATCGCGCTGGCCAGCGCCATGGCGCCGGCCGCGTTGATCTCACCCGCGCCCTGGGTCACGTAGTCGGCGTCCTTCACGGGAATCGCGCTGAACTCGACCATCGCCTTCACAGCGTTCGCCGTCAACGGCTTCTGTCCGAAGTAGGCTGCGCGGTTGTGCGTGTCGAGCACGAGCGCGACCACGCCGCTGCCGACCGCGGCCGCCATGCTGGACCCGCTCAGTTCGAGAAAGCTGCTGCCGTTCTTGGCCTTCTTGTTGAGCGCGACAATCTTGGCCAGCGTCGAGCCGGCGACGATGTTCGAAATCAGATGATGCCCGGGAGCAATCGCGTCGGGTTTCGCGAAGCCGTCGTACCACGACGGTCCGCGCGAGCTGTACTCCGCCACGCTGTCGTCGTCGCGCGTGATCGTGTCGTGCGTGTTCGCGGCGCCGAAGGTCATCGCCGACGGCGCGTTGCCCGGCGAGGTGAGACCCGTATAGCCGGACACGCCGGTCTTCTGATTCTGTCCGTAGTTGCCGGCGGACGCGACGACGATCAGCCCCGCCGCTGACGCGTGTTCAACGGCCTGTACGAGCGGGTCGTCTTTCGCCGGCGAATAAATCGGATGGCCGAGCGAGAGGTTGACGATCGTGACGTGGAGGCGCGCGTGATTCGCCGTCAGGTATTCGAGTGCGCGGATGACGTCGCTCGTCTTCCCGGCGCCATTCTTGTCGAGCACCTTGAAGCCGACCAGTGTCACACGCGGCGCCACACCCTGGAACTGGTAGTTGGAGGTCAGGCCGCTCGACGCGATGAGGCCGGCGACGTGCGTGCCGTGGCCGTAATCGTCAAACGGCGCGGTCGGAATCCCGCCGCGCGTGAAATCGTAGAACGCGCTGATACGCAGGTCGGCCAGCGGCGCGATGCCCGAGTCGATGACCGCCACCGTGATGCCGTCGCCTGCGGGCGTCAGCAGGCCGGCAACGCGCGGCAGACCGAGCGTCTGGCGCAGCGTGCTGTTAGCCGATGCGAGCGGCGACGCCAGCACCGTCACCGTGGTGGTGGTATGTTTCGCGCTCGTCGCCGCCGCGCCGGCCGACACCATCGCGTCGAGCGAGATCGCGTCGACCCACGGATGGTTCGCGACCTCGGCGATGTCTTCGCTGTGGATTTCGACGGCGAGCGCGCCGATGAGCGGGTGCTCAGCCTTGATGCGGTCGCCGTGTTGCTCGAGCGACTGCCGGATGTCGGTGCGATACCCGGCCTTGACCGTGATGATGACGCTCTGCGTCGCGGCGCCGTTGCGGAGGGACTCTCTGAGGCCGCGATCGATCTTGGCCTCATGCGCGGGCTGCGCGAACGCTGGGGGGGACACGAGGACCAGGGTTGCCAGCAGGCCTGCAAACCATAGTCGTCGAGCCAGGATCACGCGAGATTCACGAGCAAGGGCGCGGCCACATCTGGCCCTTCGACATGCCTCACCGCAAGTTGCTATGAATGAATAACTTAGCTGCGGCGTTGGTCTTGTCGATGACTGTATAGGACAATATGCGTATGAATCGAAACGGAACACATGCTCGGCGTAATTTCGTCGGTCATCAACAATATTTAGTGTAAAATTGCGACATTTAGGCAAATGTTCTATTAAAGAACATATGTCGCTCTATCGAACACAAAGTTCGTTATAAGACTTCCTGATACACCACGTCGTCATGCAGCGCTGCTGCTGGACGTTGGTCGTTTTGATCGGATCGAGCAGACGCGCGCCCAGCCGCTCGGTTCGCTCGAGCAGCATGGCCTCGTCCACGACGAACCGTGTGGATCCGTCCGGCAGCCGCACCCGTCGTCCCGCGGCGCCGACGGCTTCCTCCAGGCCGATGTTCGACGCGAGGCGCGCAAACAGCATCCCGTCGCGCGCGAGCACGCGCCACAACTCCTGAAGCATCCGATCGAAGTGCGCGACGTCCGACGCGAAGTGCAGGACGGCGCTGCAGACGACCGCGTCCATGCTGCCCTCGTCCCACGGCAGATGATCAATCTCGCCGGCGAGGAAATTCTGGAGCGGGAGGCCGGGGGCCAGCTGCGCGGCCAACGCCCGGACGCGCTCGATCGCCACCGGATCGCGATCGATACCCAAGCAGATGAAGCCGCGACGGAGAAAATACATCAGGTTCCGGCCGTCGCCGCACCCGGCATCCAGCACGCGCGGACGCTCGTCGAAGCGGCCGCGCAGGAGCTGGTCGAAGAGATAGATGTCGATCTCGCCGAACATCGCGGGCAGCTCGACGCCGGGCGGCGGACGGCCTGGAGCCATTAGCGCCGCGGGTCGGCCGGCGGGCGCAGGCCGGACGGCAGGCGCGGCGACGCCAGCAGGCGGACGAACTCGTCCCACCGCCTCGCCGGCTGCGCGGCGACGCCGCCCCGCGACTCGACATATTGCTTCACCAGATCCTTGCCGAGGTTGTAGTTGATCACGTAGCTGCGGTACGTGTCGAAGAACCTGGTCCGCTGCTCCGCCCGCACGGGCGACGTCATCGCGTATTGCGCCAGCCAGGCGGTCGCCTGCGTGCGATCGAACTGGCCGTTCAGATACTGGCGCGCCGCTTCGTTGCCCGCGTACGCGAGGCGATCGACCAGCACCTGCACGCGGGCGTAGGCGGCCGCTCGCGACGGGTCCAGCCCCGCTTCGGGATAGAGCACGTCGTGCTCGAACGCCGCCCGCTCGTCGCCCGGAAACGCGACCTCGATGCCGTAGTTCGCCGTCCCCTCGGCGATGAGCGACTGCGGCGAGAACAACGGGTAGACCGTGAACTCCACCCACCCGCGATCGCGCACAAGGTGTTGTTCGAGCAGCGCGTTGTAGACGTGATGTCCGGGGTACCCTTCGTGACAGGCGAGATCGACCGCGCGATCGATGTAGATCGGCAGGTCGGTGTTCACCTGGATCAGGCTGCGGTAGTTGCCCTGGTACCAGTTGTAGCCGCTCCACGGCTTGTTGGTCACGTACTCGACGGTGAAGGTCTCGGCCGGTGGCAGCTGCACGTGCGGCAGCGTACGCGTTCGGCATTCGGCGATCGCACGGTCGAACACGCGCGCGAGCCGGCTGGCGGGGATGATGAATGTCTGCCGGAAGGCGTCGTAGCGATCGACGAGCGGGCCGTCCCCAGGCAGTGTGCGATCGATCTCGTTCAACGTGTCCGCAAAATACGACTCGGGATGAACCGGCGCGACAGCATCGTAGAGCGCCTGCGATTCTTCGTCGAACGTCAGCGTGGCGCCGCCGAGCATCCGCACCTTCGTGCGGAGGGCTTCGAGCTGGCGGCGCAGATAGTCTCGACGCAGGACCGCCAGTTCGTCGCGGCGATCGGCGTCGGACGGATCAGGGATGTCGGCGATCAGTCGCGCTGCGGCGGCGGCGATCTCCGGCAGCGGTACCTTCCGGCGCTCCGCTTCCGCCTTCCATTGGGCGGGACCGTAGAACGCGTCCACATAATCGGCGTCGTGCTGGCCGACGGCGAGCACGAGCGTCACGTAGCGTTCGGCGATGGTGTTCATCGGCAAAGAAGAACGTACCGGCTGCGCGGCGACGGCGGCCGCCGCCAGAAGCACGACGGACGAGAGTCGCGCGATGGTGAGGCCTCGCACGCAGGCATTGTACCGTCAGACGAACTGCGACAGGTCGAAGCGGCCGCGCGCGCGGAGCAGCGGCCGCCACAGATCGCCGAGCGTCGCCACTCGGGCCGGAACGTTCTTCACGGTGAAGTCCTCGATCCGCACGCCGTGCTCGACTTCCTTCCACGTCATCGGCGTGGAGACGGTCGCCTCGGGCCGCGGCCGCACCGAATAGACCGACGCCAGCGTGCTGCCCCACCGGTTCTGGTTGTAGTCCACCAGCACGCGGCCGCGCGGGCGCTTCGCGACGCGGTACTCGGCCGTGATGAGCGCCGGATGCCGCCGCGCCAGCTCCTGCGCCAGCACGTGCGCGAACGTCCGCACGTCGGACTGCACCGGGCCGCGCACGATCGGGACGTACACGTGCAGCCCTTTCGATCCGGTCGTCTTCACGGCCGACGGCATCTTCAAGGCGTCGAGCGCCTCGCGGACGACGAGCGCCGTCTCCCGCACCCGATCGAACGTCGCGCCGGCGCCCGGATCCAGGTCGAAATGCACGTAGTCCGGCCGATCGACCTGGTCGCATGTTGCGTACCACTGGTTGAGATCGATGCAGCCGAGGTTGATCACCCACAGCAGCGCGGCGCGATCCTGGATCATCGGAAAGTCGATGACGTCCTCCGCCCCGTGGTCGATCGCGCACGTCTCGATCCACGGCGGACGCGGCGACGGTGCGCGCTTCATGAAAAAGAACCCGCCCGCCGCGCCGTGCGGGTAGCGCTTCATCACCATCGCGCGGTCGCGGATGTGCGGCAGCAACACGTGCGCCACGTCGGCGTAATACTGCAACAGATCGCCCTTCGTGATCCCGAGCTCCGCCCAGAAGATCTTGCGGAGATTGGTCAGCCGAACCTCGTGGCCGTCGACGGTGAGGACAGCGTTGTCCTGATCAGTGGGAATCGTCAGAGCACGTGGCATGGCAGCTTCTAGCCTTTCCTTCCGTCCTGCCATCCTGCCTTTCTGGCGAGCGGAGCGAGCCTTGGCGGCCGGGCGCCGTGCCGCGACGCGCCGAGGACCGGCACGTAGTCGAGCTCGACGCCTGCGCTGGCGTGCCGGAGCAGCAGGCCGCCGCGGCTCATGTCGCCGCGGCCGACAAAACAGATCGGAAACGTCAGGCGGCTGCCGAAAATGCCAGTGAGGACGTCGACGTACTTCGGCGATGCGATGCTGCCGAGCAGCACGACGTCGCATGCCGGCCCGATCTCCGCGCGCAGAACGCGCGCGCTCGCTTCGAGCGGCCGGCGATACGACGCGTTGTCCGCGTCGATGTTGCCGTCCGCGAACGCCAGCATCGCGGCACGGGTGACGCGCGTGTCGGGGCTGCGCAACCCGGCGTTCGCCGTGATGATGTGCACGCCGGCGCCCACGACGCCGGTGCCCGACTCGGCCGGCTGTGCGAACCGGCGGGCATAGGTCAGCTTGCCGCGGAAGTACAGGCCGCTCATGAAGCTGAACAGATCGCCGAGCGGCGCGCCGTCCGCCGAGCGCAACGCGACCGCGAGCCCGGATCGCGCGTCAGGCGCGAGCACCTGCATCGCGCGTCGTCCGCCGCAATTGGCGGGCGACAACAGAAAGACCCGCGGCTGCACCAATCCAGTACACCACGACCAGCGGAAGGGGGCAACGATGCTGGTCGCCATGCGGGTCCAGCCACAACGGGCCGGTCGTCGGCGGAGGCTGCGCGCATTTCGAGAAATTGACAATGCGCTATCGTACTATACATTTAGTATCACTTAATGTATTCTACGCAAGCATGATGATCCCGCGTCCCTTCTGGCAGGATCGCCTCGAACAGTCGTGGCGTCAGGCGCCGATTGCCTGGCTCTGCGGAGTGCGCCGCTCCGGCAAGACCACGCTGGCAGACGGCCTCGGCAGCGAACGCGTCCTCTATGTGAACTGTGATCTGCCCGTGGCGGAAGACATGGTCCGCGACCCACAGGTGTTCTTCCGCTCCGCCGGCAAGCCGGTGGTGGTCTTCGACGAGATCCATCAGTTGCGCGACCCGGCCCGGATCCTGAAGATCGGCGCCGACGCGTTTCCACAACTGAAGATCCTCGCGACCGGCTCCTCCACGCTCGCCTCAAGCAGAAAGTTCCGCGACACGTTGACGGGCCGGAAACGCACGATTCACCTGCTCCCGGTCCTTTGGGACGAGTTGCCGGCGTTCGGTGTGACGCTGAAGGACCGGCTGTTCCGCGGCGGGTTACCGGCGGCCGTGCTGGCGGACACGCGAACGCCGGCGTTTTACCGGGAATGGCTCGACTCGTTCTTCGCGCGAGACATTCAGCGCCTCTTCGGATTCCGGGACATCAATCGATTCAACGCGTTCTTCGAATACGTCCTCCGCCAGAGCGGCGGGCAGTTCGAAGTGACGTCAGCCGCGAGGGACCTTGGCATCACGCGCCCCACGGTCGAGAGCCATCTGCGTGCGCTGGAGATCACGCACGCAGCGGCGGTGATCCGCCCGTTTCACGGCAGCGGCCAGAATGAACTGACCCGGCAGCCCAAGGTGTTCGGGTTCGATACCGGCATGGTGAGCTTCGCCCGCGGCTGGGATCCATTGCGGCACAGCGACTTCGGCATCCTCTGGGAACATCTGGTGCTCGAACACCTGCAGGCGCACATTCCGGAGACCCCCGTGCGTTACTGGCGGGACAAGTCGCAGCGCGAACTCGATTTTGTTCTGGCACACGGACGCGACACCGTTGACGTGATCGAGTGCAAATGGGACCCGGCGGCGTTCGACGTCGCGGCGCTTCGCGTGTTTCGCGGGTTCTACCCGAAAGGCCGGAACTACCTGATCACGCCGTCCGGTGATCCGCCCCACACCAGACGGTTCGGCACGCTGAGCGTTCGCGTCTGCACGCCGGACGAGTTGCGGGCGTAGCCCGCCAGAGGCTCATCGTCTTCACCGGCCCTGACTACCGCACCGTGCGGAAGAACGCGCGCACGTCGTCCACCAGCAGCGCCGGCTGCTCGAACGCGGCGAAGTGACCACCGCGCGGCATCACCGTCCACCGTGTGATGTTGTACCGCGCCTCGAGCCATCGGCGCGGCGACCAGATAATCTCCTTCGGAAAATCGGCGCACGCCGTCGGCGTCTCGATGCGGCGCGGGCCGACCAGGGAAGGCGCGGCGTGGCGGCTCTCGTAGTAGATCCGCGCGGACGAAGCCGCGGTCTGCGTGACCCAGTACAGCGTGATGTTGGTCAGCAGTTCGTCCTTGGTGAAGATCGTGTCCGGATTGCCGTCGCAGTCGCACCACGTCCTGAACTTCTCCACAATCCAGGCCGCGAGACCGGCCGGCGAGTCGTTCAGGGCGATGCCGATCGTCTGCGGCTTGGTGCCCTGAATCTGCTGATACCCGGTTTCCTCCGCCTGGAACGTCTGCCGCACCTTCAGCCGTTCCTTCTCCGCATCCGACAGACCGGCGTTCGGATCGCCGCCGGGAGGGGCCGCCGCCGTGCACATGTTGAGGTGGAGCCCGGCCACGTGCGGTGCGTCGTTGAGCGCGATCTGCGTGCCGATGATGCTGCCCCAGTCGCCGCCCTGCACGCCGTAGCGCGGGTAGCCGAGCCGCGCCATCAGTTTCGCTTCGATGGCGCCGATGCGTGAAGGGTCGTACCCGGGTTCGCGTGGCTTGTCCGAGAAAGCGAAGCCGGGAATCGACGGGATGACGAGGTCGAATGCGTCTTCGGGACGGCCGCCGTGCGCGGCCGGATCCGTCAGGGGACCGATGATCTTCGTGAATTCCACAAACGACCCCGGCCAGCCGTGCGTGATGAGCAGCGGAAACGCGTTGGGCTGTTTCGATCGACGATGAATAAAGTGAATCGTCAGGCCGTCGATCGTCGTCGTGAACTGCTCGAACGTGTTCAGCGCGCGCTCCTGGGCGCGCCAGTCAAACCGGTCGCGCCAGTAAGAGACGAGTTGCCTCAGATACGCGATGTCCGTGCCGTACGTCCAGCCGTCGCCCTGCAGCGCATCGGGAACACGCGGATTCCTGAGACGGGCCTTCAGGTCGGCGAGGACGGAATCCGGCACGCGGATCGTGAACGGATGGATCGCGGTGTCGGCGGTCGCGGCTGGCTGCGCGCCACCGATACGCGGGACCACGGCGAACAGGCACGCGAGAACAATCCGCCAAGCATATCTGCACATAGTGCGGCATCTTACCCTCAAGGTAAGATCCGGGAGACGATGAAAACCAGAATCACGGAGTTGTTCGGCATCGAGCATCCGATCCTCCAGGGCGGCATGCACTACGTCGGCTTCGCGAAGCTCGCGGCCGCGGTGTCGAATGCGGGTGGACTCGGCATCATCACCGGTCTGACGCAGCGGACGCCAGACGCTCTGGCCGCGGAGATTCGCCGCTGCCGGCAGATGACGGCCAAGCCGTTCGGCGTGAACCTCACCTTCCTTCCCGCGGTGACGCCACCCGACTATCCCGGATACATCCGCGCGATCGTCGATGGCGGCGTGAAGATTGTCGAGACCGCGGGCAACAATCCCCAGAAGTGGCTGCCCGCGCTCAAGGACGCCGGGATCAAGGTGATCCACAAGTGCACGTCGGTGCGCCACTCGCTGAAGGCCCAGTCGATTGGCTGCGACGCGGTCAGCGTGGACGGTTTCGAGTGCGGCGGGCACCCTGGGGAGGACGACGTGCCGAATTTCATCCTGCTGCCGCGGGCGGCGGAAGAGCTGACGATCCCCTTCGTGGCATCGGGCGGGATGGCCGATGGACGGTCGCTCGTCGCCGCGCTGGCGCTCGGCGCGGACGGCATCAACATGGGCACGCGCTTCATCGCGACGAAGGAAGCGCCCGTGCACGACCACGTCAAACAGGCGCTGGTCGCCGCCAGTGAGCTCGATACCCGGCTGGTGATGCGGCCGCTGCGCAACACCGAGCGGGTGCTGAAGAATGCCGCCACGGACCGCCTGCTCGAGAAAGAGCGGACGCTCGGGGCGGCGCTGACGTTCGCGGACATCGCGGATGACGTGTCCGGCGTCTACCCCCGCATCATGCAGGATGGGCAGATGGACGCCGGCGTCTGGTCCTGCGGCATGGTGGCCGGCCTCATTCACGACGTGCCGTCCGTCCGGGAACTGATCGATCGCATCATGGCGGAGGCCGACGACATCATCCGCCATCGTTTGATGAGCGCGCTGACCGTGTGAGGCCCATGCGGCCGTGCTCGATCAGCACATCCGGCTGGAGTGCCGTCTGCAGCTGGGCGTAGCGTCAGGCTGAGCGTGCCATGGTGGGCCATTCTATCCGGCCCGTTTGCCGACGTCAGACAAAAGGGGCGGGGCGCGTCGAGCGTGACGCGTTCGCCCCCGGCCTTCGTCATCAGCTCCGACATGCAGGCGGACTTGGCTTGGCGCGTGGCTTCGAACGCGGTGGTCTATTTCGCGAGGGGCGTCGGTCGGACCTGGAACTTCACAACTTTTGGCCTCGTCCCCTTGCCGCCTTCCTGGTGCCACGGCGTGTACATCGAATAGCTCGACCAGAACCCGCGACCCTTCCAGCCGGCATTCGGGTCGTCGATCCGCCCCGACGCCGCCCGCGCGGCGAATCCCAGTGGGTAGGGCACGCGCAACGTCATCGTCGTCATCTGACCGCCTTGCGGCATCACGACGAAGAACGAGTCGGCGTTGACGTCGCCCGACAGCACCACGTCCTTCCCGAGACCGAGCGTGTTGTCCCGATCGATCTCGGTCATGTACAGCATGTCCGTGCTGGAATACGCGGGGCCGCCCTGGAACGTGGGGCCGGGTTTCGTGTACACCGTCCATCCCTCAGGGCACTGCTGCCCGGTGGCGGTCGGCCCATTCAGCACTTTGCACTTACTTCGGTCGAAACTCAGCATCTGATGCGCGCCCCGCCAGTTCTGCCAGACCAGGCCGTGGCTGTCGATGGCCACGCCCCCCGAACCGGGCAGCGGCATTTTGTCGGGAGGCGGCACGTAGACCTCCGCCTTACACGTCTGCGGCGGGTTGGCCCCGAGCTCGATGCGCACGAGCTTCGTGTCCCTGGCGCCGATGCCCGAGCACCACAGGCTCCCGTCGATGGGGTGGATGGCATCCCCGTAGCAGCCGAACTCGATCCGGTGGTCCTTCTTCGGATCGATCGGTTGATTGGGCTCGGTCCACTCGGTGATCGTGCCGTCGCCGTTGGTGTCGAGCACGGCCGGACACCATCCCTGCGACGCCTGGGCGTCGTGGGTTTTGTCGAACGCCACGGTGTCCACCCAGCCGATGGCGTTGTTCTGGCCGAAGATGATCCAACCCTTGTCGTCGAAGTGATTATGGTCCGCCGTAAAACAGGAGTCGATCGTCGTGAACTGCCTCGTCTTCGGGTCGTAGACCTCGATCTGCCTGGCGCTCGGACCCGGCATCGGGAAGTACTTGGCGAACCGGTTAGATGCCCCGTCTTTGCAGAACGCCGGCTGTTGTTGTGCGGCTCGAATCCGTGCCGACACCCACACGCGCCCGTGGCTGTCCATCGTCACGCTGCGAGGGTCGGCCGACCGTTGCCAGATCTTCTCGTTCCCCCAGAACGGAGACGCCGGGGTGTCGGTGTCGAGCAGCGGCGCGCCCGACGGAACCCTGATCTCGGTCGCGGCGTTCTCGTTCGGATCGAGCACGGCAATGATGTCCGAGCTTTGGATGGATCCGTAGATCCTCCCATTCGCGTTCATCGTCGGCGTGCGCTCGTCAGTGGCGGCCACATCAGTTCGTCGACTGGTCGGAAGGGCCCAGTCCCACAGTGTGATCACGACGTTGCGCTCGAGGCCGGCCGGACGTGGCGGGGCCTTGGGATAGGCGCCCGCGGCAATGCGATCGGTCCAATCGGCGTAGGCCTTCCGTTGCGCGCCCATCCGTTTGAAGTTGGCGGTCATGCCCGGTCCATTGGGTCCCACCGTCACGTGGTGATCCCAGGCGTCGAGGCTGGACGTGAACGCGCCAAGATTTTTTGAAATATCGCGCGTCACCGGGTCGCCCACCTGATGGCATGAGTAGCACGCCTTGGTTTCCAGCAGCACGTCCTTCTCGGACACATCGCCTTTGGGAATCTCCATGAGGCTCAGCCAATAATTTGCGGGGTACACCTGCGCGGCGGCGCGGCCGTCCGGCGCGACGACGGCTTTGAGATCGAGATGCTGCCCCAGCTTCGCAGGAACCCGTGCCGAATCCACCAGCCCGTAGCCCCGGACGAACACCTGATAGCCGGCTCGTGGGAGATCCGGCAGGACGTAGCGCCCCTGATCGTCGGTGACTACGATCCTGGCGAACTTCGTCTTCAGTTCAGAGGTTTCGGCGATCACCCACACGCCGGCCTCTGGACCGTTCGAGCTGGTGACGACGCCACCGATGTCATCGGGATCGATCGCGACCGTGGCGCCGCTCCTCTGCTGCGCGTTGGCCAACGTTAATGATGCCAACGATGCGAACGAGGCGATGAGCACGCTCGCCATCGCCGCCGCCAACGAACCCACGCTCGGATTCACACGCCATTTCATGTGCGCCTCCAATCCGCCTGTTCAGCGCGTCGCGAGTGCGCGCATGTGTCCGATACTTCCGCCGACATGATGCCCGCCGATGCCGCGTCGGAACGTTAGGTCCGCGAGCGATGAAAGTCAATCGTGGGGCGCGGATCTGTCAACGCGAAATAGAAATGTCCCCGTTCTTAGCGAAATAGAAATGTCCCCTTCCCCTGTTCCGTCTTCGTTCCGAAAGAGAAAGCCCCAGGGGCCTGTGGGCGCTGTGCGAAACGCGTCCGCGCGTTTTGCATGGCGTCCATAGGCCGTTGTCAGGAGCGGGCCCCCTCGCCGGCACGCCTCTGTCGCTCGTCGAACCCGCGGCGCCACGGGTGATCGGCGCTCGGCCGGGCGACGACGCGGTGGCCCCCGATCGTTGCGGCGCCTGTCGGGGCGCGGGCGGCGGTCGGCGTCAGGGGCCGTCGCGGGGGCGGCGCCGGAATCTCCGTCCACCGCATCAGCCGCCCCCGATACCGCAGCTCAATCGCACCTGTGACCGCCTCCCGCACCAGCACCGTGCTCCGGGCGGGCGCCTGGTGGCTCTGCCGCGCCACTTGAAAGTACCGCGTGTCGTAGCGGATCACCCAGTCGTTGGAGAGCACGCGCGTCTCCTCGAGCTGGAATGCCCGATCGAGCGCACCACGACTCGGCGTTCGCCGATGAAAGTCCTCGGCCGACGCCGGCGCCTGCGCGAAGCGGG
>Ga0315281_10003222_pt1 | contig 23966 bp, 19 predicted proteins | sample YL17G07_0_MG_FD_204540 | JGI IMG/M metagenome (GOLD analysis project Ga0315281, IMG submission 204540) | Sediment microbial communities from Yellowstone Lake, YNP, Wyoming, USA - YL17G07_0 | ecosystem: Environmental > Aquatic > Freshwater > Lake > Sediment | place: USA: Wyoming | collected... | reverse complement strand
TCGAGCGTATGCGAGCCGCCCACCGAAAGATAACCGCGCCCGTTCGCGTCAGTGTTGATGTAAGCCACCGCGTTGCGCCGCAGCTCGTCGGCGTGCGCCTCGGCCCATTCGGTCGAACCCAGCAGACCCGGGTCCTCGCCATCCCAGGCGCAATAAATGATGGTGCGCTGGGGCTTCCAACCCTGCTTGAGTAGTTCGCCGAGGGCGCGGGCCTCTTCCATCTCGGCGACCATCGCCGAAATCGGGTCTTCGGCGCCGTTCACCCAGGCGTCATGATGGTTGCCGCGCACAATCCATTCGTCGGGATAAACCGCGCCGGGAATTTTGAAGACCACGTTGTAGAGGGTTTTGATATCCCAGTTGAATTGCGCCCTCAGGTGGACTTTGGCGGGGCCGGGACCGACATGATAGGGAATCGGCAGCGCGCCGCGCCAATCTTCGGGAGCCATCGGCCCCTTCAGCGTGGCGAGCAGCGGCTGCGCGTCAGCATAGGAAATGGGCAATACCGGGATCTTAGTGAGCGTCTTTGCTTCCTTCAGCGAGAGCCGCTTGGCGTCCTGGGTGGCGCCGACGCCCGGAGTGAGCGGGTCGCCAGGATGAATCACCATGTCCATGACGCTGCCGCGCTGCACGCCATCGCGCGGGCGCCAGGGGCCTTCGGGGAAGACGTCACCTTGGAAGTAGCCGTCGTTGCGGGGATCGGAATAGATCAGACAGCCCACGGCGCCATGCTCCTCGGCAACCTTGGGCTTGATGCCACGCCAGGAAGCGCCATAGCGGGCGATGACGATTGCTCCTTTGACGGAGATGCCGAGCCGGTCGAGCTTCTCGTAATCTTCCGGGATCCCGTAGTTGACGTACACCAGCGGCGCGGTCACATCACCGTCGACGGAATAGGCATTGTAGGTGGGCAGTTGCTCGTCGTGCTGGTTCGACGTGGGGTCGACGGCGACCGTCGGCTCCTGGAGCTTGGCGACGAACTTGGTGGGTTCAATCAGCTCGACAACGCGCTCTTTGGGAGTGGGGAAGAGAACATCAAAGGTTTCGATCTTCGCGTCCAAGCCCCATTCCTTGAATTTGGCCAGAATCCACTCCGCATTGTCTTGGTCGTAAGCCGTGCCAACATGATGGGGCCGAGCGGAAAGCCGTTTCATGTAATCACGCAGATTCTCGGTTTTGGGAATGGCCTGGAACTTTGCTTCCCACTCGCGCTCGAGACGCGCGGCTTCGCCAGAGAAACCGAGGATCGATTGCGACGGCCCGGTCTCCGCCGCTCCCACAGAAATGATAAGGAAGCTGAAAAGAACGCCAACCAGCAATCGGCGCATAAAGACTCCTGGATAACAAATTTCAACGACACCAAGCTAGGAATCGTCCCTGAACTGCCGCTGCGCCCGAGTGTTCTGCGAGCACTTGGCGAGACCCAGGCGGCCCGGTGCAATCACGGTTCGAAGCGCCGCCGTCCCGGCGGCTGGCGATGAGGCCGGCAGGATGCCGGCGCTACGCTGCGACTTCCGCCAGGCTCTTGTCGATCATCGCGAGCGCCGCGTCGATGTCCGCCCTGCCGATATTGAGCGGCGGCGACATCCGGATCACGTTAGCATAGAGCCCGCCGCGGCCGACGATCAGGCCGTTCGAGCGCGCACGCTCCATGAACTTGGCGGCCAGATCGGTGCCCGGTTCCTTGGTCTTGCGGTCTTTCACCAATTCGAACCCCTGCATCAAGCCCATGCCGCGCACGTCACCGATGATGGCGTGTTTCTCCTTTAATGCTTCGAGCCCCTGGTGGAAGTGATTGCCCATCTCGTGGGCGTTGTCCATCAGCCGCTCTTCTTCAATCAAGTCAATTGTAGCTTTTGCTGCCACGCAGGCCATGGGATTTCCGCCGAAGGTGGAAATCGTCAAACCCTTGTAAGCGTCGGCGATCTCGGGCCGCGTCAGCGTCAGGCCGATGGGAAAGCCATTGGCCATACTCTTGGCGCTGGTGATGATGTCGGGCTCGACTTCCCAGTGCTCGATCCCCCACCACTTTTTGCCCGTGCGTCCCCAGGCGGCCTGGACCTCGTCGGCGATGAACAAGCCACCGTAGTTGCGGACGATCGTAGCGACGATCTTAAAGTATCCGGGCGGCGGGACGATGAACCCGCCCAGGCCTTGAATGGTCTCCGCGAGCATCCCGCCGATGGCGCCGCCCGTCGAGGTCTTGATGACTTCCTCGATGTCTTTGGCGCAATGCAGCTCACAGCTTGGATAGGTGAGCCCGTAGGGGCAGCGGTAGCAGTACGGTCCCGGCGCGTGCACGATACCGTACGGAATCACTCCCGCCTTGCGCCACGTATGCAGGCCGGTCATGGATTTCGTGAGCTGCGAGTGGCCGCTGTACCCGTGGCGGAGCGTGATCATCTCGTAGTTGCCGGTGAACATCCGCGCGGCAAGAACGGCGACTTCGTTCGCTTCTGTGCCGCTGTTCGTGAAGTAGCACTTCTTGAGCTTGCCCGGAGCGATCTGCGCCACCTTTTCGGCGAGCGCGACAATGGCTTCAGTGGGGAAGAGCGTCGAAGTGTGTTGCACGCGGTCGATCTGCTCTTTGATCTTCGTCGTCACCTTCTCGTTCGAGTGACCGACACTGATGGTGACGATCCCGCCCAGGAAGTCGAGATACTGCCGCCCGTCGATGTCATAAACGTATTGCCCCTTGGCATGATCAATCACCAACGGGTCTTTGTAGTACGTCGTGGTGCACTTCCACAAATACGCTTGATGTTTCTGGATGATTTCGTCTTTGTTCATTGGGTTCCTCGCGGAGGAGTTTACGCACAGCTCAAGCCCGTGCGAGGCCAGGGAGCGCCTGGACACGCAGGCCCCTGAGAGTATCGCTTATTCACGAGACCGCCAGGAGGGCCTTTTCGACGGGCTTGGGCAATCCGATGGGGAGAAAAAAATCCTCTGGATAGAGATAGTCTTCGCCCGATTCGTCGATGACCCGGAGCAGCCGGTGCTGTGCCGATGCCGGGTCCGGCACGACCACATACAACTTGCGGCGCTCCAAGGAAACCTCGTAGCCTTCGTTCCGCACGCAGATCACGAAACTAGTTGTTCCTGACTTCTTCATGCCTTAACAGTCTGTCTCGGGGCAGGCGCGCCGCGCAGCAACCCTTCGGTGCTTAAATCCTCATCCACGTCCGGCCAGTGAATTCCGTACCCTCCTGCGCTGACCCGCCAGTTCTTCCGTTGTTTCTTGGTGGCATGGAGCAGGCGGGGATACCACGCGAGGGGGACGGAAATCGTGCGGCCGTCCATGAGCGTCACCTGCAAATCGTGTTCTGTGCACTTGACGTCGGCGACCCGTTCGTCAGCGTTCGCCGCCAAAATACCCATACCACTCCTCCAGCAGCTCGGCGCGGTGCTCCTCGATGAGGGCTAGCACCTTTCCTAACTCACTTGCGCTAAATCCAAGATTACGCGCCAGACTCACCGGCTGCAACCAGAACTTTCCGGAGAATTTCTCCCGGTCGACGTGCACGTGTGGCGGCTCGTCGCGATCGTGACTGAAAAAGTAGATGCGATATGGTCCAGTCCTGAGAACGGTCGGCATAGCGGTAGCAACCAGCAACCGACAACCCACAACCGACAACCGACTGCCGACTACTTCAAATACTTGTCCAGCCACCCCAGCACCGTCTTGTACCACAACTGGCTGTTCTGGGCTTTCAGCACCCAGTGGCCCTCGTCGGGGAAATAGAGGAACCGCGACGGAATGCCGCGCCGTTGCAGGGAAGAAAATAGCTGGATGCCTTGTCCCACCGGCACGCGATAATCGAGCTCACTGTGCACGATCAGCATGGGTGTCTGAATGTTCTGAACGAAATTCGATGTCGAAGATTTCTCGTAGGCCTCGCGCTTTTCCCAGGGCACACCGCCGTGTTCCCACTCGTCGAACCACAATTCTTCTGTTTCGGCGTACATGCTGCGGCTATCGTAAACCCCGTCGTGCGAGACGAGCGCCTTGAAGCGGTTGGTGTGGCCGGCAATCCAGTTGATCATGTAGCCTCCGAAACTCGCGCCCGCCGCGCCGATGCGCGTCTTATCGACGTAGGGCAGGGATTCGAGGTAATCCGTCGCCATCATGACGTCCTGGTAGCATGCGCCGCCCCAGTCGCCGGAAATCTGCTCGACGAACGCCTGGCCGTAGCCCGTGGACCCGTGGAAGTTGGTCATGATCACCACGTAACCGCGCGCGGCGAACATCTGGGCGTTCCAGCGGTAGCTCCAGGCATCATCCCAGGCGCCCTGCGGCCCGCCATGAATCAGCACGATAGCGGGATACTTCTTGCTTGCGTCAAACCCCGGCGGCTTGACGAGCAGGCTGTGAATCCGCGCACCCAGCGCGCCCTTCGTAGTGACGTCTTCAACGGCGTTTAGATCGAGCTCCGCCATCAGCGCGTTGTTGGCCTGCGTCAACTGGGTGGGCGTTCCACCTGCAATCGCGACGCGATAAACCTCCGACGGCCGTGTCAGGCCGCTGCGCGTGAAAATAAGCCATTTGCCATCAGGAGTGATTTGGAAATCCTCGCTCATTCCTTCCAGCACCCTTTCGACTTTGGGCCTGCTCATAGATGTTTTGAAGATCGGCTGCCGGCCGCGCTCGGGCGCGTTGAAGTAGATGGTGTCACTGTCCGACGCCCAGGCGAAGCTGCCGACCCACTGATCGAAGCCTGTCGTCAGGTCTTTGACCTTTCCGGTCTGGCGGTCGTAAACGCGCAGACGCAAGAGGTCAGATTCGTAGCCATCGCGCGCCTGTGAGGTATAGGCGATGTAGCGGCCGTCCGGTGAGTATTGTGGCGAGGCGTCGGAGCCAGGATTGTCCTTGGTAAGGTTCTTGGCTTCGCCGCCCGACGCGGGAACAACATACAAATCGTTATTGGTACTCCATGCGGTGCGCGAGCCCCCCGGACGATTTGAGGTGAAGCAGAGTTCCGTGCCGTCCGGCGAGATGGCGTAACCGTCCGGCCCACCCAGGAAAAATGTGGGCGAATCCACCGCGCCCGGCGTTAAGTCTCGAGCCTTGCCGCCCTGTGCGGAAACAACGAAGAGGTGAGTGTATTTGCCATCGCGATACTCGTCCCAGTGGCGGAACAGTAGCTCATCGATGATTTGCGCTTTGACTTTGCTTTTGGTGCGTTCTTCGAGACGCTTCGAGTTGCAGTCATCGTCGGCGCAGTCGGGATAGACCTTGGAGGTGAAGAGCAGCGCATCGCCTTTGGCCGCCCAGACCACGCCATCGGCTTCGGTGGAGATTGATGTGACTTGGCGAGCCTCGCCGCCGCCGACCGGGATAATCCACACCTGCGATTTCCCGCCCCGCGTAGAAATGAAGGCGAGAGACTTGCCGTCCGGCGACCAGCGGGGCCTAGTGTCGGAGCCGTCTCCGCGCGTGAGTTGGCGCGGCTCGCCGCCTTCGGTCGGAATCAGCCAGAGGTGCCGGGCGGTCTTGTTGGCCTCGAGATCCACGACACCTTGGACGTAGGCGGCCCATTTGCCGTCCGGTGATACCTGTGGGTCGGAAATCCGCTGGACCTTCATCAAGTCATCAAAGGCGATGGGGTGTTTGGCGCGCAGGGGAATGGCTGCGGCAAATACCAGTAGAACGAGTGCAAGCCGAACGTGGTTTTTCATATAAGGCATCTTTGTACCTCGTCGCGAAGGTTCGCAGAGCAACCCGACACTCGTTGGAGTGCCGCATAGTTATATCAAATGAGTTCCGGCTGCGGCGAAAGGAAATTGCATGCCTGCGGGCGTGACAAATTCGAGAGAGAGAGGAGACCTCCTGGGGGCGTCAATCTGGCTGAACATCGGGCAGGGTGCTCGCGCTGACTTCCTGCGGATGCAGGCGTAAAATGCCCCGGGGGGAGAATTCTGCCGGGCGAAAGCGCAGGTATGGCACACGAGCGCGCGACAAGATTTGCTGTCCCGTTGATCGTTCTACTGTGGGCGGGCACGCTGTCTGCAATCCCTCCGCAGGCTGAGAAGCGGCCTGGCGAAGGAGCGCAGGCGGGCAAAGCGCGACCCGCCTCCAACCACGATACAGGACAGGGTGAGACGCACCCCTTATGCACCGCTGCGGTGGAGGAAACATCTCGAGGAACCATCGCCGAGTACCGCCAAGCGCTACGCGCCCGTGCGGACGACTCCACGCTCCACTATTGTCTGGGCAATGCGCTCTATCAGGCGGGTCAGTTGGAGCCCGCCATCGGGGCATACAAGGAAGCGCTCCGTCTGAAGCCCGATTTGGCGGAAGCTCGCAACGGAATCGGCAACGCGCTCATGGGACGTGCCGATCTGACAGGGGCGATCCTGGAGTACCGCTCCGCGATTCGCCTCAAGCCGGACTTGGCCGAAGCGCACTACAACCTGGCATTAGCGCTGGATGACAAGCGCGATTTTGTGGGAGGGTTGGAAGCCTTCCGCGAGGCCGTGCGCCTGAAGCCGGAAGACGCTGAAGCACACTTCCTGCTGGGGGTTGAGCTGTTCAGGAATCGCGACCACGACGCCGCCATCGCCGAACTGCGCAAGGCAACAAGTCTGAGACCTGATTGGGCGCTGGCGCATTACCGCCTCGGCCTGATGCTCGGCGCGAACGGCGATTCGGAAAGCGGCTCCTATGAGTTCAACGAACTTTGGAAACTGGGCCCTAACTACCCCGTCATCCTGGAACGGGAAGAGCAAATCCTGCGCCGGATAAGACGCTGAGCCACCTGTATAGGTTTTGATCCCAAGGTTTAGTCATCGGGCAGTTCGCCCTCCAACCGGCAATGATCAGACGGCGACCTACTTGTCCCACTCGGTGTGGAACTTTCCTTCTTTGTCGACACGGCGGTAGGTGTGCGCGCCGAAGTAGTCGCGTTGAGCCTGGAGCAGGTTGGCCGGCAGGCGTGGCTGGCGATAGCTGTCGATATAGGTCAACGAGTTTGAGAACGCGGGGCAGGGCACTCCCCAATCGGTAGCGAGCTTCAGGGACTTGCGCAGGCTCTTGCCTGTCTTATTGATGAGGCCGCGGAAGTAGCGGTCGACCATCAGGTTTACCAAGTCCGGCTTGCGCTTGAAGGCGGCGCGTATCGGCTCGAGGAGCTTCGAGCGAATGATGCAACCGCCACGCCAGACGCGCGCGATTTCGGCAAACTTGAGGTTGTAGCCGTACTCCTTCGATCCGGCGCGCATCTGCGCGAAACCCTGCGCGTAGCAGGCGATCACGGAGAGCGCGTAGGCATCGCGCAGGCGGGCCAGAAAGTCTTGCCTATCACCCGCGAACTTGCGTTTTGGCCCGCGCAGCACTTCTGATGCGGCAAGGCGCTCCTCCTTGAGTCCGGAGACGATGCGTGCGAGCACGGCGCTGGTGAGCGTCGGCACGGCGACGCCCAAATCAAGCGCGTCCTGGGCCGTCCACTTACCGGTGCCTTTCTGCTCGGCGGTGTCGAGGACGAGATCCACCAGGGGTTTTCCCGTCTCAGGATCGAGCTTCTTCAGGACGACGACGCTGATCTCCAGCAAGAAGGAGTTCAAGTCCTCAGCGTTCCATTGCGCAAAAACATCGTGAATTTCCGTGCCACTAAGGCCGGGGATGGTGCGCATCAGGTCGTAAGCCTCGCAGATGGTCTGCATGATGCCGTATTCGATCCCGTTGTGAACCATCTTCACGTAATGCCCGGCGCCACCGGGTCCGAGGTAAGCGCAGCACGGGCCGTCCTCGGTTTGGGCAGCCATTTTCGTGAGCAGGGGTTCAAGGTGGCGATACGATGGTTCGTAGCCTCCGGGCATGAGGCAGGGGCCGTGCAGCGCGCCTTCCTCGCCGCCGCTCACGCCCATTCCGAAGAAGCGCAAGCCGACCGCCTCCCAATCCTTCGCCCGGCGTTCGGTGTCTTTGAAGTGGGAATTGCCGCCGTCAATGACGATGTCGTCGGCGCCGAGCAAGGGCCGGAGGTCGCGCAACACAGCATCGACGGGCGCGCCTGCCGGAACCATCGCCCAGATGCGCCGCGGCGTTTCGAGCCCGTCCACAAATTCCGCCAGCGATCCTGCAACGGTGATGTCTTTGCCTGCCGTCGCGGCGGCAACTTGCTGAGCTTTGGTCGCGTCGGCCTCGAAGCCCGCAACCGAGAAGCCCTGGCTCGCGGCGTTAAGCGCCAGGTTGCGGCCCATGACGCCCAGGCCGATGACTCCGAGATGTTTTTTTGCCATGATTCCCTCTCCGATTAATTCAGATGATCGCAACGCAATAGAATACCAGAACCGCTTACGCAGTGACGAACGAAGCCCCATGCCGGATTGCCCTCGCGCAGTGGTTTTCCCGCTGCCCATCCCGTCCGGCAAAGATATATAATCGGTGGCTTGATTTGTATCGGGTCGTGCCGGCATAGCATCAACAATGGGGCGGCAACCAGGCGAAGGGATCTGAAGATGCCCGGCCGCCCGCGAATCCGGCGCCGGTGACTCCATCGATGGAGGACTCATATCTTGCCCGCCGATCGTGCGACTCCAGGTACCGTTCTTAATCAGACCCAACTCGATCAGCTTTGCATCAACACCATCCGCTGCCTGGCCATGGACGGCGTGCAGAAGGCGAACTCCGGCCACCCGGGCATGCCGATGGGTGCCGCGCCCATGGCCTACGTCCTCTGGACGCGCTTCCTCCGGCACAACCCGCGCCATGCCCGCTGGACCAACCGCGATCGCTTTATCCTCTCGGCGGGCCATGGGTCGATGCTGCTTTACAGCTTGCTGCATCTGACCGGCTACGACCTTGCGCTGGACGAGCTGAAGCAGTTTCGACAGTGGGGAAGCAAGACGCCCGGGCATCCGGAAAACCTCCTGGCCGAAGGCATCGAGATGACCACCGGGCCGCTCGGACAGGGGTTTGGGACCGGAGTCGGGATGGCGATGGCGCAGAAATACCTTGCCACGCTCTTCAACCGGCCGGGACACGAACTGGTTGACTACCGCATCTACGGAATCGTGAGCGACGGTGACCTGATGGAAGGGGTTTCGCACGAAGCGGCTTCGCTGGCCGGCCATCTCGGCCTCGACAACCTCACGTATCTCTACGACGACAACCATATTTCGATCGAAGGCTCGACCGATTTGGCGTTTACCGAGGACGTCCTGAAACGCTTCGAGGCCTACGGCTGGTTTGTCCAGAGGCTTGCGGACGGGAATGACGTCGAGGCGATTGAAGGCGCCCTAAGGGCTGCGCAGGCCCAGAAGGGAAAGCCCGCGCTGATTTGCATACGCACCCACATTGCTTACGGCGCTCCCCACGCGCAGGACACGGCGGAAGCGCACGGCGCGCCACTGGGCGAAGAGGAAGTGAAGTTGACCAAGCAGGCGTATGGTTGGCCGGTGGAACCCAAGTTCTATATTCCGGAAGAGGCGCTCGAGCAATTCCGCGCAGCCATCGAGCGCGGGGCGCGTGCCGAAGAGGAATGGCAGGCGCGCTGGGCGGCGTATCAGCGGGCTTTCCCCGAACTCGCGGCGGAGTGGGAGTGTTTCGTCCGCGGCGAACTCCCGGAAGGGTGGACGGCGAAAATCCCTTCTTTCAAAGCGGCCGATGGCCCGATGGCCACGCGCCAGGCGTCGGGCAAGATCTTGAACGCCATCGCGCCCAGCCTGCCGCTGCTCATTGGCGGCTCAGCCGACCTGGCGCCTTCGACTAACACCTACCTGAAGGGTCGGGGTGACTTCAGCAAGTCGAACTACGGCGCGCGCAACCTGCACTTTGGCGTACGCGAGCACGCCATGGGAGCCATCCTGAATGGCATGGCTTTGAGCGGGCTCATTCCTTATGGCGGGACGTTCATGATTTTTTCCGATTATGCCCGGCCCTCCATTCGAATTGCCGCGCTGATGGAGGCGCACTCCATCTTCGTGTTCACTCACGACAGTATTTTTCTGGGCGAAGACGGGCCGACTCACCAACCCATTGAACATCTCCCGGCATTACGGGCCATCCTGAACCTGATGTTGATTCGCCCGGCGGACGCTAATGAGACGGCGGTGGCGTGGCGCGTGGCCATCGAGCGGCGCGGCGGGCCGGTGGCGCTGGCGCTGACGAGGCAGGTGCTACCGGTGATTGACCGGAGCAAATACGCCTCCGCCGAAGGGTTGGCGCGTGGCGGCTATGTTCTGGCGGACGCTCCGGCAAAAATCCCGGAGATAATTCTTATCGCTTCCGGGTCAGAAGTCGCCGTTGCTCTCGAGGCTTTCGAGAAGCTGAAGGCAGAAGGGATTGCCGCCCGTGTGGTGAGTCTGCCGTCCTGGGACATCTTTGAAAAACAGCCGCAGGCCTACAAAGACGAAGTTCTACCACCGGGCGTCACGGCGCGTCTGGCCATTGAAGCCGCCGCGCCGCTGGGCTGGGACCGCTATGTCGGGCCGAAGGGCGCCGTCATCGGTATGACGCGATATGGCGCGTCGGCGCCGTATAAAGTTCTGGCGGAGAAGTTCGGCTTTACCGCCGCCAACGTCATTCAGAGGGCGAAGGAACTGTTGGGCCGCTAGGGCCCCTAGGCTGAATGCCGGGTCTGTTCGGCTGCCGGAGGAAGATCTTGACGTCGCTCGACGCTGCGATCAGCGCCACATTAACCAGATTCGACGAGGAGAAATTCTCCACGCGGCTCTGGGCGCGCGAACCCTCCCTTTGGAAATCGGACCCCGAGCACCAGCGTATCATTGGGAAATCACTTGGCTGGCTGACGGTTCCGAAGTTGATGCTGGAACAGATGGATGGACTCCTGCCCTTCGTTGATGAAGTTCGAAATGCAGGATTCAAGCACGCGGTGGTTTTGGGGATGGGCGGGAGCAGTCTCTGCCCGGATGTCTGTCGGGCCACTTTCGGAACCGCTCCGGGGTTCTTGGAACTGCATGTCCTCGACTCGACCGTGCCGGCCTGCGTCGCCCGCGTGGCGAAGGTGGCGGACCCGGCCACGACCCTTTACCTGGTGTCGAGCAAATCCGGCGGTACGGTTGAAACGCTGAGTTTCTACAAATATTTCCGTGACCTCGTCGAGCACGTGAAGGGCGAGCAGGCAGGTGAGAACTTCGCGGCCATCACCGACCCGGGGACTTCGCTCGAAAGCCTCGCGCACGAGCAGGGTTTCCGCAGAGTGTTCCACGGCCAGCCGGATATCGGTGGGCGATACTCCGCGCTCTCGAATTTCGGCATGGTTCCCGCTGCGCTGGCAGGTGTGGACGTTCGAACGGTGCTCATCCGAGCGAATGAAATGGCCCAGGCTTGCGGCCCCGAAGGCCGCGCTCAGGACAACCCCGGCGTTTCGCTTGGAGTGGTCTTGGGCGAAGCAGCGCGTGCCGGCCGCAACAAGTTGACTTTCGTGATGTCGCCCGGTTTCTACACCTTTGCTGACTGGATTGAGCAGCTTATCGCCGAGAGTACCGGCAAGGAAGGAATGGGGATTGTCCCGGTTGTGCGCGAGCACCTGGAGTCGCCCGTGGCTTACGGGAATGACCGCCTCTTCGTGTACATGAAGCTTGCATCCGAAAATAACAAGAAGATTGAAGGCATGCTGCAGAACTTGGAAGCGGCAGGCCACTTGGTGGTCCGCATTGAGCTCTGGGGAAATCACGACCTGGGCCTGGAATTCTTCCGCTGGGAAGTGGCTACCGCGACCGCCGGCGCGCTGCTGGGGATTAATCCTTTCGACCAGCCCAACGTCCAGGAGAGCAAGGACAACACGAACCGGCTATTGGCACAATTCTCCGCGAGGGGCGGATTCGAGGAAGAGGAACACCTCTCGGAGTCGGAGGGTTTGAGGTTTTATTGCGATGCCGCCCGGCGAACCGGCCCGAATGACACGTTAGTGGTCGAAGAACCCCGGACGATGCCGGCCTGCCTCGCGGCCTTCCTCTCCCACGGGCGGCCGGGAGATTACGTGGCGGTTCTGCCCTACCTGGACCCCTCGAGCGGACACCGCGCGGCCTTGCAGGCGATCCGCATGTGCCTGCGCAACGGTCTGGGGCTGGCGACAACCTCGGGCCTGGGTCCACGCTACTTGCACTCAACCGGCCAGTTGCACAAAGGAGGCGCGGCGAACGGCCTCTTCATAATCATCACCGGTGAAGACCGCAGCGAGCTCCCGGTGCCCGGCGAACCCTACAGCTTCTCGGTTTTGAAGCAAGCTCAGGCGCTCGGCGACCTGCAATCCTTGCGGAGCCGAAACCTGCGCGTGGTACGCTTCCACCTGGGGAAGGGTGTTCAAGCCGGCCTGGACCACCTCTTGATTGTGGTAAAAGCGGCGTTGAAGGAACTCGTTGAGACCCGGGGCTCCTCATAGTCCAGCAACCCGAGGGTTCCCCTGCTCTGCACTTGCTCGATGCAGGGAGGCCGCGAGTCGCCTCCTCAATTAAGCTAATGTGATGATGGCTGAAGCAAACATTCCTCCCAACCCGTCGGGGAACATGATGCGGGCCGCCCGCCCGCCCGAGCCCTGCGCGATGGTGATCTTTGGAGCTTCCGGCGATTTGGCGGAACGTAAGATCGTTCCAGCGCTCTATTATTTGTCTCGCCAGCGAATACTCCCTGCCGGATTCTCGGTGATCGGCTGCGGCAGAACGCAGTTCACCGACGAGCAGTTTCGCAACAAGATGCAGCAGGCGGTGACGGAGTTCCTTCACATCTCCGCCGAGGAGAGCGCCGCGTTTCCCGAGCAGCTTGGTCAAGGCCTATTCTATTTGCCCGGCAATTTCGGCGCGCCTGCGGCCTATGAACAACTGAAGAGCCTGCTCGGTCGGCTCGACCGTGAGCGCGGGGCCTCGGGAAATCGGCTTTTTTATCTTGCCACGCCCCCCAGCTTTTTCCCGGTGATCGTCAACCAGCTTGGAGCCGCCGGGCTGGCCCGGCCGGAAGACCCCAAACGCAACTGGACTCGGATTGTCATTGAGAAGCCATTTGGACGGGACCTCTCGAGCGCGCGGGAGCTTAACCGCACGGTCACGAGCGTCTTCAACGAGGAGCAGGTCTATCGCATCGACCACTACCTGGGGAAAGAAACCGTTCAGAACTTGTTGGTGTTCCGCTTTGCCAATGGAGTCTTCGAGCCGATCTGGAATCGTCGCTACATCGACCACGTTCAGATTTCCGTCGCCGAGGATTTGGGCGTGGAAGGGCGTGGTTCGTATTACGAGGAGGCGGGCTTGCTCCGCGACATGATCCAGAACCACGTCCTGCAATTACTAAGCCTGGTGGCGATGGAGCCGCCGGCGACGTTTCAAGCGGCCGCGGTGCGGGACGAGAAGGCAAAAGTGCTACGCTCGATTCGGCCGATCCCGTTCGAGCGGGCCAATGAGTTTGCCGTGCGCGGCCAGTACGCGGAAGGCGTGGTGCGCGGCCAGAAGGTTCCGGCCTACCGCTCGGAACCCAAGGTTGCTCCGAACTCCACGACCGAGACTTTTGCGGTGCTCAAGTTCTATATCGACGATTGGCGTTGGGCGGACGTGCCGTTTTACCTTCGCTCGGGCAAACGGATGGCCAAGCGAGCCTCCGAGATTTCAATCCAATTCCGCCGCGTGCCACATCTCCTTTTCCGGGGCACGCCCTGTGATCGGATTGAGCCCAACCTACTCACGGTTCACATCCAACCGGATGAAGGCATGTCGCTGCGCTTCAGCGCCAAGCTTCCCGGCCCGGTGATGCAGATCCGGCCCGTGACCATGAATTTCCGTTATGGCGAGTCGTTTGGTGCTTCACCGCCCACTGCGTATGAGACGCTGCTGCTGGATTGTATGCTCGGGGATGCCACGCTCTTCAATCGCGAGGACGCGGTGGAACTCTCCTGGGAGCTTGTGGATCCGATTTTGGAACGCTGGAGGCAAGACGGCGAAGAGGGCCTCGCGTTCTACGAATCCGGCGGCTGGGGTCCTGGGGAGGCCGATGCTTTCATGGCGGCCGATGGCCGCGCGTGGGAGCAGCCGGACATCGCGCATTAGTCCACTCATGCCCAAGCCTGAAATCAGTGTTTGTGCGAACCTGGAGGAACTGAGTCGCGCCGCGGCCGAGCAATTTGTGGAAGCGGCGGCGGCCCGAATCTCCGTGACCGGAGGGTTTCACGCAGCGCTTTCGGGCGGAACGACCCCGCGGCGGCTGTATGAGCTGTTGGGGACCAGCGCTTATTCCGACCGCATTTCCTGGCCGGATGTCCACCTGTTCCAGGTTGATGAACGCTGCGTACCTCCCGACCATCCTGACAGCAATTTCAAGATGATTCGCGAGGCTCTGCTCGCTCGTGTTCCAGTTCCGCGAACGACCTTCCATCGTCTGGCCGCCGAACAGCAGGATCTTGAAGAGTCTTCGCGCCAATACGCCACTGAACTGGAGCGGGTGGTTCAGCTCAGGGCAGGTGGGTTCCCGCGATTGGACATGGTTTTCCTCGGGATGGGCCCGGACGGGCACACCGCCTCGCTCTTCCCTGGCTCACCGGCACTCGAAGAGAAAATCCTCTGGGTGCGGCCGAACTTTGTTGAGAAGGTGGGGACGCACCGGATTACGCTAACCTTTCCTGTCCTGAATGCCGCGGCGCGAATCATTTTTCTTGTTTCCGGTGGGGAGAAAGCGGAAACTCTGCGCCGAGTCCTGGAAGGCCCGCCGGTGCCGGAGCAACTTCCCGCGCAGGGGATCAAACCGGTGGATGGCCAGGTCATCTGGTTCGTGGATGGGGCCGCGGCGCGGTTGTTGGCAAGCGCGTCGAGGAGCACAGGATGATCAAGATAGTGCCTTCGATTCTTTCGGCTGATTTCACTCGCTTGGGCGAGCAAGTGCATGCCGTCGAAGCAGCAGGCGTCGACCGGGTTCAGATCGACGTGATGGACGGCCGGTTTGTCCCCAACATCACGTTCGGCGCGATAGCGGTTGCGAGCCTGCGCCCGCTCACTCGCCTGACGCTCGAAGCTCATCTCATGGTGGAGCCGCCGGAGGACTTCATTGAGCCGTTCGCCACGGCGGGCGCCGATACGATCATCGTCCACCAGGAAACCACACCCCATCTGCATCGCGCCATCCAGCAGATTCATTCGCTGGGGAAAAAGGCCGGAGTAGCTATCAATCCCTCCACACCCGCAATACTGATTTCGGAAGTTCTTGCGAGCCTTCAACTCGTGCTGGTGATGACCGTGAATCCCGGCTTCGGCGGCCAGGATTTTATTCCCGAGACTCTGGGGAAGATTCGCCAGGTGCGCAACGCCATCCGGCAGCGCGGTCTCAAGTGTGAAGTGGAAGTAGACGGCGGAATTAACGAGGAAACAGCTCGGCTGGTTGTTGAGGCGGGCGCCGATGTGCTGGTGGCCGGGTCGGCGGTCTACGGCGCCAAGGACGGCGTCGCCGCAGCCATTCGCGGGCTGCTTGAGAAGGCCGGCCCCGAGCCCGAGTGAGCGAGTACTCACCAATAGACGGAAGCGAGATCCGGCTCAAATGCCGGACCTCGCCGACCGTCTCCACTTTCAAATCTGGCCGCGCCGAAGTTAGTCGTGCAGGAATTTGCGCAGATAGGGCGAGTTCCGCTCGAACCCGGTTCCTTGGCGACGGAAGTGGCCGGAGGGGCCTTCCCCGAGGTATTCGGCGAACCACGCCTCGTGTTCAATCTCTTCGTGCAAGATCGCCAGGGCCAGGTCGTAGGTCCGGTGATCTTTGCCCGCGGTCATGTTGCAGATCGCCGTGTATCCGGCCACGGCGCAACGCTCCGCCTTGACCAGAACGTCGAGCATGGCCTTGATATCCATGGGATTATCAGGCAGGTAGGCCGGCGGACAGGCGGAGATGTCGTGGAAATCGTTCATGTTCCGGGGCAGCTTGCCCCCCAATTCGTAAATGCGCGGCACCAGGGCTTCGAAGTGATTGCGGTCTTCGATGCGCGCGTCTTCGACGATTTCTTTCAATCCTTCTCCCTCCAGGCCGATCAGGTTGACGCGCAGAATCGTGTAGTAATAATAGGTGGTGAGTTCGGCCGATGCGTTCTTGACCAGCGAGTCCAGCAGCTTGTTCAAGTCCACGCCGGCTTTTTCGACGACTTCACGGGCTACTCGAGCCATTGCTTGCCTCCTTGCGCCCTAAGGGCGCCTGGGAACTCAGGACGGCGCGTCCTGGTTGAATTCATCTCTTATGCCGCTTGGCAAACCGCAAGTTTGCCTTGCCGCGAGCCATAGGTCAAATATATTATTCCTATTGTTTCTATAGGCAACGCATATGGAGCTCCACCAACTCCGCTATTTCCTTGCGGTGGCGAACATCCGCTCCTTCACCCGCGCCGCTCAGCACGAACACGTGGCCCAGCCGTCGCTCAGCCAGCAGATCCGCAAGCTAGAGGACGAACTGGGCGGTCGTCTCTTCGATCGCTTGGGGCGCAAGATCAAGCTGACGCGCCTTGGCGAACAATTCCAGAAGCACGCCCGGCGCGTCCTCGCGGAAGTCGAAGGGGCGCGACAGGAAGCAGCGTCGATGCTGGGGCTGCGGCGGGGAAGCGTTTCGGTGGGCGCGATCCCCACACTGGCTCCGTACTTGTTGCCGCCGGTTCTGGCAGCGTTTGCCCGGGCCTGGCCCGGTATTGCGGTGAACGTCCGGGAGGATCTGACGAATGCCCTGCTGGCCCAGTTGGTGGACGGGGAACTCGATCTGGCCCTGCTGAGCCTGCCGGTCCGCCGCCCCGACGTTCTCGGAGAACCGCTGTTCAGCGAGGCGATGTTGTTGGCCGTTCCCACCCGACACCGGTTGTGGCGGCGAGGCGTTCGGCGCGTTTCACTTCGCGAGGTGGCCCAGGAGCCATTCCTCTTGCTGAAAGACGGCCATTGCTTCCGGGACGATGTGGTGCAGATCTGCAAGCGTTCACGTCTGAATCCCCGCGTGACCTTTGAGGGAGGCCAGTTTGACACGCTCGTGGCAATGGTCGCCGCGGGAGCGGGAATCACCCTTCTGCCCGAGATGGCGCGGGCGCATTATCGTCACGCGGGTGTGGGACTGCTCGAGTTAGGCCCGCCGCAACCGACGCGCACCGTCGGTGTCGTGCGCGTCAAACACAAGTTTCTGACGCCGGCGATGCAAGCTTTCATCGAGGTGCTAAAGGGAATTTGCGCCTCGAGGCAAATCAACTGATGTCTCAGCGCGCAAGGCATTCTGAGCGCCGCCGGACAATTCTCGGAGGGAACCCAATGCGCATCGCAGTATTCGGGTTGGGCTACGTAGGCAGCGTCACGGCGGCGTGTCTGGCCCGCATGGGGCACCGCGTCTGCGGAGTTGATCTAGCGCCGGCTAAAGTGCGCACGATAAATGAAGGCCACTCTCCCGTGGTGGAGAAGGGCATGGAGAATCTGGTTGCGCGCGCCGTTCGCGCGGGGGTGTTGCGGGCCACGCTCCAGGCGGAAGAAGCCGTGGCGGGTGCGGACCTGTCCCTGGTGTGCGTGGGCACACCATCGCGCCCCGACGGTGGAGCGGACCTGGACCACGTTCTGCGCGCTGTAGGCGAAATCGGCCGCGCTCTCCGCTTCGCGAAGCGGTTTCACACCGTGGCGGTACGGAGCACGGTCCCGCCGGGAACCATGGAAAACGCGGTCATTCCCCGGCTTGAACGAAGCGCGCGTAAGAAGGCCGGACGAGATTTCGGTGTCTGTTTTCATCCCGAGTTCCTGCGCGAGGGCTCGTCGATTCATGACTTCTTCCACTCCCCCAAGACCGTTATCGGCGCGCTCGAGCCCCGCAGCGCCCGGCGGCCGGTAGAACTCTGGCGATCGGTCAAGACGCCTTTGTTTGTGACGTCCCTCAGAGTGGCAGAAATGGTGAAGTATGCTGATAACGCGTTCCACGCGTTGAAAGTCGCTTTTGCAAACGAGGTCGGAGCGATCTGCAAATCTCTCGAGATCGACAGTCACGAAGTTATGCGGATTTTCGTCGCTGATAGCAAGCTGAACATTTCACCACTCTACTTGAAACCCGGGTTTGCCTTCGGTGGGCCTTGCCTACCCAAGGATCTCCGGGCGCTCTGCTCGAACGCACAGAACGCCGGCGTGGAAATCCCACTGCTCTCGAGCATCCTGGAGAGCAATTCGCGGCACCTGCAACGGGCTATTGAACTCGTCCTGGCCACCGGCAAGGATAAGATCGGGGTTCTCGGCTTGGTCTTCAAGTCCGACACCGATGATCTTCGCGAGAGTCCGGCGTGTGCGCTGGTCAGAAACCTGCTCAACAAAAGGCGTCGGGTCCGCATCTACGATCCGCGAGTGGACCCTCGCCGGCTGATCGGGGCCAACCGGGCCTACATTGAAAGCCAGCTTCCCGGCCTGGGGCGTCTGCTCGTGAATTCTGCGCGCGACTTGTTGTCGTCGTGTGACGCCATCGTCGTGACGGGAAACCACCCGGAATTCGCGGAGGCCATGCGAAGGCTTACGCGGCGTCATGTTCTAATCGATCTCGTCCGTGTGCGCGGGGGCATGGTCTCTCGACGAGTGCCGGTCGACGGCATCTGCTGGTGACCCCTGCTCTGCGCGCATGTGGGTAGTTATGCTTCTGGGAATGGATGAGGCGACTGATATATGCTCTGAGCCGCTGCCCCCGAACGGATACTAAACAAGATAACAAATCTCTCATGATGGCGGGGAAAAAAGCCTTGACAACCTGCGCGGTACCCACTATAAATCTGCGTGTTTCAGACGGAAATCCTCCCGTAACTCAGCCGACGCGACGAATGCTGGCTGACACTCGAAAGGAGTACAACCAATGTTCAGCGGAAAATGGAAAGTGCGGGCAGCTCTGATGGTGCTGGCGGTGGCTCTTGTAGCGGGAGTTCCCATGTTTGCCGGGTCCGCGGTAGTGGGCTCGGTGGCGGGGAGCATGAATGCGACGATCGGCGGACAAGCGCTTCTGCCCAACACCACGATATTCAGCGGCGACAGTCTGCAAGTGAAGGATGGCGCGGCGGTGGTGGCGGTAGGGCGAGGGAGCCGGCTGGTGTTTGGTCGGGAGACGGTGGCGTCGTTCCTGCGGGAAGCGGGAGAAGTGACGGTGCTGCTGGGGCAAGGGAACGTGTCGCTGTACCAGGGGCAGGCGGGAGTCAACGTCCGGGTGAAGGTGGGGACGGTGACGGTGGCGCCGACGGGAGAGTTTAAGACGCTGGGCGAAATCGCGATGGTGAACGGGGCGGTGGTGGTGACGGCGAAGGAAGGGAAGTTGCGGGTGGAAGGGAACGGGCCGGCGGTGGAGGTGGTGAAGGGGAAGACGATGATGGTGTCGGCGAAGCAGGCCCGCAGTCCGCAGGGCGGCGCGGCGGGAGCCGGCGCGGGAGCCGGATCCGGATCGGCCGGCATGACGGCGACGACGGCCTTGCAGATAGGTTCGGTGGCGGCGGGTGGGACCTCGACGGTGATGTCGGGAGTGGCGATCTCGCGGGCGGGAGATGCGCGGGACGCGGCGTCGGCAGCGAACTCGACGGCGGCGGACGCGGCTTCGGCCTCCAATGACGCGGCGGCGGCGGCGGCAGCGGCGGAGGCGGCGGCCAACAGCGCGGGCTGCGCCCTGGACGTGGTGTCGGTCGAGACCGGGGGAACCAGCGTGTTCGACCCCGACGGCACGATCTGCGAGTAGGAAGGACATCGGCCCCGACGGATTTCTAACCACGGGCGGTGACGAGGAAAACTCCCTCTCACCGCCCGTTTGGTTTTATCCAGGAGCGAGCGCACGGCCCCCGGCAAAACGCATCGGAAGACTGGCCCGAAATGACACGCCAGGGATTGCTCACCACGGCTTCATACAATCGACGGAGAACCGCCGCGGACTGGATATTCTCTTTCAGAGGGCTCTCTCCGGCGAGTTCTTGGGTTGGAGGAGCATCAATAGAAACCCCAACACAGACCCCACCATCAGGGTGACCAGGATGGGTTGTGTGCTCGGCAAATGGGAGAGCGCGCCGCTAATGGAACTCCCCGCCGGACTGCCGAGGAATTGCACGCTATTGTAAAAGCCCAGTGCTGTTCCGTACGCGCTTCCCGGTGAGTGTCTGCTGACCAGGCTGGGAAGAACGGGCTCGAGCCCTGTGAACCCGATGTAGAAGAGAGTGCCCGCGATCAAAACCCCGGTCAGTCGCTGCGGGTCTAATCCCACGAGCTGCGGTTGGAACAGAATTAACACGCTTGGAAGGAATATGAGAAAAGCGAGGGCGGCAAGAGGCCTGCCCCAGCCCCGGTCCGCGCCGCGCGAGAAACCGAACATCGTGATCCCGCTGATCAGCATCATAGGCACCAGAACGGTGTAGTACTGCGTCATTTTGAGATGGTGCTGGCCGGTCACAATGAGAGGGAAGTAGAAAAAGAAACTCGACATGAAGAAGTTCATGATGAAGCCGCCGGCTGACAACAAGAGCAGCGGCCGGATTCTCAAGACTTCCGAGAGCGGCGAGGGAGGACCGGAGGAGGGTGGAACGTCCGGCAGGTAGCGAATCAGAAGCAAGTCTGTGCACAGACCAAGGATCCCCGTCAGCCAGAACAATGACGCCGTCCCGAAGATCCCCGCCAGAAACGGTCCGCCGATAACCCCCACCACGAACGCCGCGCCGATGGGGATTCCCAGTACCGCCATGGCGGTCGAACGGCGCTCGGATTCGATATTATCGGCGACGGCGGCAAAGGCTACGGAGATGATGGCCCCACCGCCCTGGACTAACCGCCCGACGATCAGGACCACGATCGGCGCCGGCGGCGGAAACCAGTGAGGGATGGCGCAGAGAAACGAGCCGGCGCTGAAGAGCGCCATGCCCAGGATCAGAACTTTGCGACGGCCAATCCGGTCGGAGAGTCTGCCAAAGGGAATCTGCAGGATGGCCATCGTGAGGCCGTATGACCCGAACGCAAAGCCCACCAGAAACCGCGAAGACGTGAACTGCAACCCGTAAAGGGTGAACACCGGCAGCACGAGGAATAAACCGAGCATGCGCAGCCCCACCGTGCTCGCCAGGGCCAGGAGGATCTTCCTCTGTGTCGGTGTGAATGGAATTCGGGGGGTTGCACCTACGCTTTGCATTATGAAGGGAAGTTATACTCTAATGGAAGCGTCCGTCGGCTGTACTCGCCGGCCAGTTGCCTGTGGTGACGGCCGCCTGTCGCCACGCAGCCACCCGCCCGCAACGGACAACTGACTACTGACCCCTGAGAACTGACTACCGCCTTCAGTTCCTCAGCGCCCGCGCCACTTTGACCAGGGCCTGCATCTTGGCGATGGCCTCGTCGACGCTCCGGGTCTTCAAGCCGCAGTCGGGATCAACCCAGATGTTTTCCATGGGCAGAACGTCCAGCGCCTGCCGCAGCCGCTGCTCGACCACCGATTCTTCCTCCACGACGTGGGAGTGCACGTCCACAACGCCGAAGCTGATGTCTTTCGTAAAGCGGTCCTTGCGGAAAAGCTCCAGCATGTCGAGGCCACTGTTGGACATCTCCAGGTCGAAGTTGTCCACCGGCATCTCGAGCATGCCGGGATAGATATACTCAAATGCCCCGTAGCAGATATGGGTGATGAAATAGGCGGGCAGGCCGTCGGTAACCACGTCCAGAGCTTCGATGGCGACCGGCAATTCTTCCGATCGCACCGACGCCGCGGGCTCGTCGATCTGCACGATCTTCGCCCCGGCGGCGATCAGAGCCTCCACCTCGCGGCGAATTTCCTTGGCCAGCGCCAGGCAGGTATCCCGGCGGCTGGGATAAAACTCGTTGAACGACCAGTCCATAACCGTGTAGGGCCCGGTGAGCATTCCCTTGACGGGCTTGCGCGTCAGACCCTGCGCGTACTTCCACCAATCCACGGTGATGGGATTTTCCCAGCGGACTTCACCCGTGATGATGGGCTTGTGGTAGTAACGGTTGCCGTAGGAGCGGACCAGCCCGCCTTCCTCAAACCCGCGCAGGTGTTCGGCGAAATAGGCCACCATGTCGCCACGATACATTTCGCCATCCACCAGGACGTCCACGCCCAGTTCTTCCTGCTTGCGGATCCAGAACTCCGTAGCCTGGCGAGCCTTTTCCTCCAGCTCCGCGCCGGTGATTTTCTTCTTGGCGAAGTCGGCGCGCGCCTTCATCAAGTAGTCGGGTTTGGGAAAGCTTCCCACCGAAGTGGTGGGGAAGAGCGGCAGGTCAATCCCCAGTTGCCGCAGTTTTTCTCGGCTCATGCGTTGCTCCCCAAGAATTCCTTTTTGATGGTGCTGAGGTGCCGCAATTTCAGTTGCGCCCGGTCGCGCGGCAGGTACTCGAAGCCGCAAGAGGGGGTCAGGTAGGCGCGGTCCCCGGCCAAACGCCGGGCCATCTTTTCCACATCCCGAGCCAGGGTCTTCGGGTCCTCGAGCTTTGTGTTGCGGCCGTCCACCAGGCCCAGTGCGAGCGTCTTGGAGCTGCCGCGCGTGGCCACTACCTCGACAAATGCCGGATTGTACGTGAAATCCAGGCACAGCACGTCAACCGGCAACTTTTGAAGCTCATCATAAATCGGCGCGGGGTCGCCGAAGTAAAGGGCGAGTGCGATTTGCGCCGCTCCCTTTCCCGCCGTCAAGGCGGCCAGGGAAGGGCGGGCACGGGCGATATCCTGCGGGTACTTGAGCAGAGCCGGCTCGTCGATTTGAATCAAGGTGGCGCCCGCTGCCGCCAGCGCCGCAACTTCCGGGGCCAGCGCCTGAGTGTACCCTTCCAACATCCGCTCGAACCCGCCGGCTCCCTTTGTCTCTTCGATGGAGAGCCGGGCGAGCGTGACAGGGCCGGTCAGCACGGGTTTCACCGGGCGTGGCGACTTCGCCTGGGCGAACAAGTAGTCTTCCACCAACAATGCCTTCGTTCGCTCAATCTTCGCATGCACCACCGGCTGGCGGAAGTAGGTATTGGTGTCGAAAAACCTGAGCAGGCCATTGATCCGAACCCCGCTGAGCTTGCCCGCCAGGTGAGAGATGGCGTCGTACCATCGGATCTGCCCGTCGGTGACGATATCCAGGCCAGCTTCGATCTGCTCAGCGAGGGCCAGCTCCGTCATCCGGTCTTCCGCGGCGCGCAGGTCGGAGTCAGCCTTTTCGCCTTTCTCCCACTGCGTAATGGTCTTCCGCAGGAGTTGATGCTCGCTCGCGTCGCCGATGCGAGGGTAGCTGCTGTTGTTAGCCAGAATCAATTCCATATTCAGTTCATGTCTCCTGATTCGGTCGCTCGTTGGTTGTTCGTCGTGAGTTGTTGGTTGTCTGCTGCCACTTGAAAATGCACCCGAACAACTTACGACTAACAACTCACAACCGACATCGGACATCTACTCCACAAACTCCGCTTTTACCTGTCGCGGCAGCAGGCCCTTCTCGAATCCGCGGTCAAGCAGCGTCTGGACGGCCCGGCGGCCGCGCTCGCCGAAATCCAGCGTCCAGTCGTTGACGTACATGGAAACGAACCGGTCGGCCGTGGACGAATCGAGGCCCCGGCCGAACTGCATGGCGTACGCCAAGGCCTCCTCGCGGTGCTTGAGGCCATAATCGATGCTCTCCCTCAGCAGCCTGGCAACCTGACGCCGCGTTCGCCCGTCCAGCGAGCGCTTGATGACGTTTCCACCCAGGGGCAGGGGCAGTTTGGTCTCTTGGTACCACCACTCCCCCAGGTCAACGACTTTGTTCAGGCCCTCGCGCGCGTAGGTCAGTTGACCTTCGTGGATGACCACACCGGCATCCGCCTTGCCTCGCGCGACGCGCTCCAGAATCTGGTCGAAGGGGGTCACCAGAGGCTCAATTTCCGGTTCATAGAGTTTCAGCGCCAGGAAGGCGGTTGTCAATTTTCCCGGGACCGCCACCCGCTTCCCCTTCAGACCCCCACGGCCAAGCGGGCCGCGGGAGACCACCAGGGGGCCGTAACGGTCGCCGAAACTCGCCCCGCAGGGAAGCAGAACGTAATCCTCTGCCAAATAGGCGTAGGCATGGAACGAG
>Ga0315281_10003221_pt1 | contig 23969 bp, 19 predicted proteins | sample YL17G07_0_MG_FD_204540 | JGI IMG/M metagenome (GOLD analysis project Ga0315281, IMG submission 204540) | Sediment microbial communities from Yellowstone Lake, YNP, Wyoming, USA - YL17G07_0 | ecosystem: Environmental > Aquatic > Freshwater > Lake > Sediment | place: USA: Wyoming | collected... | reverse complement strand
ACTCCTTCAACAACTGCAGATCGCTGGAATCGCCGAGGAGATGGATGAGGGCGTTCATGAACGCATACAATCTGCTGAGGTCGTTAACTTGACAGTCTCTCTTTGGGTCACCAAAAAGATTAGATAGCAATAGATATTTCAAGATATGTTGAATCCTTCCGAGACGACGCTAGGCGAATAACCAGCCGTCAGGGGGAAGGATGGACGGAGCGTTTGTCATGGCGCCAACGCCTATGCGACTCCCGTTGCTCCGTTCGTGCTCATGAATCAGTGCGTTTCGAGGAATGGACGGGTGGTGATACGACGGCTTCCAGAGTGAAAGTGAACATGACGGTTTGTGGCAAGCACACGGTGATCGAGGTCTCTCAGAGGGATGATGGGGACTTTGATGTGAAGGCTGAAACAGATTGCGACAATGTCAGGGAGTTCATCGACATGCTCGGGATTCTGTCATTAGTTGATCTGACCGACAAGAAGGCGAGCAAGGTCTGGGAATGTTTCAAGAATGCGAGGATGTCTTCCGACTGCATCACTCCAGCTGCGGTCATGCAGGCGGCATGGATCGAGGCAGGATTGTTGTCCAGGAACTTGGCCTTGAAGAATCGCTGCGTCAGCATTGAATACATGGAAAAATGACTTCGTCCGTCCGACATTGTTGAATGCTTCGAGACGGTCGGGGAGTCAACGTCCGTTCGGATCCTTCAGACCAACAGGCCCAGATGAATGAGGAGCAAGGCTCGCCACATACGGTTATTCTAAGACCATTTTGAGCAATGTCAGTATGTGGCGAATTCTCCGTTTTTCGCATTGGAATTGCTGATCATGTGGCTTCACTTCTTTCATTCCCCCATCTAGTTCGGACTCATATCGCCCCTTCAATCAACCCGGACTTTACCGCGGAGATTTCGGTGTCACAGACTAAGTCACGAACATGCCTTATGGGTTAGTGCGTTCTGTTCCGGAAGACACGATGAGGATCCTGAGGGGCGAATGAGAAAGCTTGAGATGGGGTATCTTTTTGTTTTGCCCAACGACGTCGAAAAATGCCATCATGCGTTAAGACGTTCGGACATCACGGCGTTTGGTATTGTCGCCCCGCCTCGCCAGCAAGTTTGATTTCGTGGTACGGCGGAGGAACTTGGGCCTCCTGATACCGAAAGGCATTTCAAAGTGATTTGAAATACTGTTTGTTGACTGCTAAATCCTCTTGAGCAGTCAGGAGGGTTATAGAAGATGGAAAACTGGAACGTCGCTGCCAGAATTATCCTGATGACGGTGCTCGTTCTCATACTGATCATCTCCGACGTGCTAGGTTGACATTCTTGTGGCCAGACTCCAGTTCCCTGCGGGGATCTACGGAGGTCTTTTTTCTGCCACCATAAAACATCTAGAAATACACATTATGAGAAGGAGCAAAACATATTCTTGACCAGTGTGAGCCTGCCATGGTCGTTGGAGAAATAATCGTTCCGATTGGGTAGTTCCAACGGCTCGCACTGGTGTTTCGAGTTTCGATGCACATGGTTCTTATCGCCAAGGTTTCTACTGCAGCAGTGCTTTTCAATCACTTTCCTAACAACCATTCCTGGTTCACCTTTTCAGCATTGCGTCAAGGTCATCGTCTGGGTTGCCAAGCGGCATGACGTTGAACTTCTCCTGGAGTGTCTTCAGGTTGTTCGGAGTGACGAATGCTGGCAGTGACGGGCCGATCCTGATGTTCTTAACCCCGAGCGCGAGCAGCGTGAGAAGAATCGAGACGGCCTTCTGTTCGAACCATGAGAGAACGATTGACAGCGGGAGGTCATTGACGCTGCAATTGAATGCCTTTGATAGTTCTACAGCCAATTGGACTGCAGAGTACGAGTCGTTGCACTGGCCCATGTCGAGGAGTCTCGGTATCCCGTCGATCGCCCCGAACTCCTTGTCATTAAATCTGTACTTGCCGCACGCGAGCGTGAGGATCACGCAATCTTTCGGGACCTTCTCCGCCAGGTCGGTGTAATAGTTCCTGCCGGGCGTGGCACCGTCGCATCCTCCGATCAGTAGGAAATGCCTAATCTTCCCAGCCTTCACAGCCTCGATGATTTTCGGCGCAAGCGTTAGGACGCTCTTGTAGTGGTAGCCAGTCTCGAGTTCTTTCCCCGGTCTCTCCGGCAGGTCCCCGATCTCCTTTGCCTTGTTTATGATCGCAGAGAAGTCCTTTCTGTCCACGATATGCTTCACGCCCGTAATGGCGGTGATGCCTGTCGTGAAGAGCCTTTCCTTGTATTTCTCAGTTGGAATCAGCACGCAGTTAGTCGTGGCGAGTATCGGCCCGCCGAATTCTCGAAACTCGGTTCTCTGTCTCTGCCAAGCGGTTCCCCAGTTGCCGATAAGATGCGGGTACTTCTTCAGATTCGGGTACCCGTGGGCAGGAAGCATCTCCCCGTGCGTGTATATGTTGACGCCTGTCCCATCGGTCTGCTTGAGCAGCTCCTCAAGGTCGAGCAGATCGTGTCCTGTCACCAGTATTCCGGGCCCCTTCACAGTGCCAGTCTTAACCTTGGTCGGCACTGGGATTCCGAAATGCTCAGTGTTCCCTGCATCGAGAATTTCCATCGCCTTCAGATTCACCATCCCGGCCTTCAGAACAAGGTTCCAGTGATCCTCTAGGCTGAAGTCCACATTCGTCAGAGTTTTGAAGAGCGCTTCATGCATGAATGAATCGATTTCCTCGGATCTCTTTCCGAGAATTCGCGCATGGTAGGCATAGGCCGCTATCCCTTTTAGTCCGTATGTTATCATAAGTTGCAGACTCTGGATGTCCTCATCCTTTCCGCAGACCCCTCTCGTAGTGCATGCGACATGATTCGCAGTTTGCTCGCATTGATTGCAGTACATCGACATTGCGTTGCACCTCGATTTGGCCGAGTGTGCTGATTGATAATAAATGAGTTCATCATAAAATATAGATAATCGAGGCTATATGCCTATATTGAATAGGAGAATACTTTATTCGAATGGTGAGAATCCGTCATTCCCATGAAGGAGCTGGCATCATGAAGATAGACGCAAAGGACCGCACGATAATCTCCATGCTAGCAACAGATCCGGATGCCTCGCAGGAGGAGATCGCGAAGGAGGTTAAGCTCTCCCAGCCATCCGTCGCAGTCCGGATGAAGAAGCTTCGTGAGGCGGGGGCGCTGGAGTGCCAGATTGGAATCAACCCTCTGAAGCTTGATCTTTACCTTGCCAAGGTAGACGTTTCCTCGACTAATCCGTCAGAGATTCTCAAGATGTTCAAGAATTGCCCATATTTCGCTAATGGTTTTACCGTATCTGGCAAGAATAATCTCTGCCTGCTCTTCTTTAGCGAAAGTGTCTCAACTCTCGAGGCGATAGTGAACGGCCATATCAGGTCAAACCCATTGATAATGGATGTCGACTTCAACATCGTGATTACCGCTGAGAAGCCTTACATAGTCCCGACTGTGCTCAGCCCAGAACATTCAGACTTGCCCCCCTGTGGGATGCTCTCGAATTGCAGAGAATGTCAGGCGTTCAAGGACGTGAAGTGCATGGGCTGCCCTGCTACTGGACAGTACCAGGGCTGGTTCTACTGAGTCTCAGGGCAAGTTGCCTGATCGGCGATACGAGTGAAACAAGAAAAGGAAAAAGGGTTCTGTGATCTGGTCAAGCCAGATGCAAAAAAGGCCAAAATTGAGAACAAATTTCAGGTGACTGGCTATGCGTGAGAGTGCGGGGGGAGGGATTTGAACCCTCGGACCCCTTCGGGACAGAATGTCCTACGGAAGCTCTTCGCCAAGCGCATCCGCCTTAAGTCCTGCGCTTTTGGCCAAGCTTAGCTACCCCCGCAGAGATGCTGGGTGACGATTGACAGGAGACTATATCATGCTTTTGAGCGCCTTGATACTCTCAGGTATGGAGCTAAGCCCAGAGACTCATCAACCGGCCTTCAACCTGCTTCCCAGCTTGTCGGTAATCAGCTCTTCAAGGGTCGGATGGCCGATCTCGCACAACTCGTACCTGACTCTGACGATGGGCTTATTCGCTTTGATGACACGCTTAAGGTCGACCGGTGTTCCTGACACAACAACGTCGCAGTCGGACCTGTTGATGGTTTCCTCCAACTCCTTCGTCTGCTCCTTCCCATAGCCCATGGCGGGAAGGAGCTTTCCGATGTGCCCGTACTTCTTGAAGGTCTCCGCGATCGAACCAACGGCGTATGGCCTTGGATCCACGATGTCAGCTGCGCCGTAATCCTCGGCCGCAATCGTCCCGGCGCCGTATGTCATCCCACCGTGAGTCACAGTCGGGCCGTCCTCCACCACCAGCACTCTCTTGCCCTTTATCTCGTCCGGTCGGTCCACAATGATGGGCGAAGCCGCCTCGATAATCGTCGCACCTGGATTGATTCTCTTGACATTTTCCCTGACCGTTAGGATGTCCTGCCTATCCGCCGTCTGAATCTTGTTTATGATTACCACATCGGCCATCCGGACGTTCGTCTCTCCCGGATGATACGTCACCTCGTGGCCGGGCCGGTGGGGATCGGCGACAACGATGTGCAGGTCGGACCGATAGAACGGGACGTCGTTATTCCCTCCGTCCCACACGATGACGTCCGCCTCCTTCTCCGCCTCTCGTAGTATGCGTTCGTAATCGACGCCAGCATAGACAACGATGCCCCGATCGATCAGGGGCTCGTACTCCTCGCGCTCCTCGATCGTGCAATCGTTCTTGATGAGGTCATCATAGTTGGCGAAGCGCTGAACTGCCTGCTTCTTCAGATCACCGTAAGGCATAGGGTGGCGGACCGCGACCACATCCAGTCCCCTGTCCCTGAGAATCGAACAGATCTTCCTCGTCGTTTGGCTCTTCCCTGAGCCTGTTCTGACCGCTCCCACACTTACGACCGGAACGGCCGACCGCAGGGCGATCTTGGTGTTGCCCATCAGCCGAAAGTCGGCGCCCGCGGCCAAGACCAACGATGCCATGTGCATCACATCCATGTGAGAGATGTCACTATAGGCGAAGACGACCTGTTCGATACCGTTCTCCTTGATCAGACTGGCAAGTTCCGCTTCGGGGTAGATCAGGATTCCGTCGGGATAAAGTCTCCCGGCTAGCTCAGGGGGATATCTCCTGCCCTCGATGTTCGGGATCTGCGTAGCGGTGAAGGCGACAACTTCGTAAGCTGGATTATCTCTGAAATATGTGTTGAAGTTGTGGAAGTCGCGTCCCGCGGCTCCCATTACTATGACTCTCATCTTATTCACTTGTCCTGCCCCCCTGTCAATTGTAGGCGATTGTATTTCTGGTTTCTGTGACGCTTGCTTGCAATTGTCATTCGCGAATATGTGCATGCCATTACCTTCGCACGGAGTGCAACCGCCCGATGGTCACCAGTCGTGCTACGAGCAAAGATATGTGTACCTTCACTTCCATTCAAGACGCGATGAGCTACCGGATCCCTCCAGCAGATGTTCTGGCAGAGGCGATCACTGAGGCTTTGAAGGGCCGTCCGATGGTCGTTTCTCAGCAGAAACTGACCACGATGGTGCTCAAGAAGCTGAGGGAGAAAGATCCGGAATATGCCGCGACAGAGGAACGGATAAGGAAGCTCGCAATCCACCGCAATCTGGCAAAGATAGAGATCCACGCCAGAGAAGCGGACGAGAGAAGTCGGCATGGTCGATGCCCCGTTTGTTCCTCGAAGATGAGGAGAATCCAGAACGAGACTATATTCGGCGGCACCGTCACTCTCGGACATAAGTGCAAGAAGTGCCCGTATTGGACTGGTCTAAACCGAAGAATACCGGTTCGCTACGTCTTCTATGGGGATGACTACAGAGGTCCGTCACACAAGGAACTGTGACTGGACGCATTTGGGCCATTGAGAAATTTGAAGTTCTTGGAGGACATCTGGAGTACGACGCTCCCAATGATTATATATCGAGACGGTTCATTTTGCGGGATATGTGTGAGTCTTCGGTCTTTCTGGAAGAGCGCGGAGAGATCCGTGAGATCATGAAGGATGTCAGTAGGATAATCATGGAGGGGAATGACGCGACTTGCGTTGACGTCCTAGGAGAACAGATGGTACTTCAGAACGTCAAGTTGAAAGAAGCGAACCTGCTCAGTCATGGAATCGTCTTTGCGAGAATCTGAGTGGCCCTCGAGATTGCGGTCTCGGACCTGACGAGACTCCCGTCGATGGATTTCTAGGGTAGCGAAGACGCCCTCGAAGGTGTCAGAGGAATGAAGGAGACGTTGGGAGACCTAGAGATCAGTCGCCTGTGAACTTCGGATCCCTCTTCTCCAGGAATGCCTTCATACCTTCCTTCTGGTCGTTGGTCGCAAAGCAGACGGCGAAGCCCTTCGATTCTAAGGCCAGGCCCGTCTCAAGGTCCACGTTCACACCTTCGTTTATGAGCTGTTTCGCCATCATAACTGCGACTTGAGCTCTCGAAGCGATCGTCCTGGCCATCCCCTTCGCTTCCTCCATGAGCTTGTCCGCCGGCACGACCTTGTTGACCAGACCGATCCTAAGCGCTTCCTCCGCCGTTATCATGTCGCCGGTCATGATCAGCTCCTTCGCCTTCATCTTTCCCAGGAGTCGTACCATCCTCTGCGTGCCCCCGAACCCGGGCGGTATGCCAATCTTCACCTCTGGCTGCCCAATCTTCGCCTTCTCGGACGCGATGACGATGTCGCAGGACATGAGCATCTCACAGCCGCCGCCGAGCGCGTACCCATTCAGCGCTGCGATGACCGGCTTCGGGAACTTATCGATGCCGAGGAAGACGGAGTTGCCGAACTCTGAGAACTCCTTGGCCTTCTTCGGGTCAAGAACGGCCATCTCGCCGATGTCCGCACCAGCAACGAATGCCTTGTCTCCAGCCCCGGTCATGATGACGACCTTGATGCTACTGTCGCACTCAAGTTCCTTGAAGCAGGCGGCCAGCTCCCTAAGGACGTCCGTTCTCAGAGCATTCAGGACCTTTGGTCTGTTGATCGTGACTACCGCAATCTCCCCATCTCTATCCAGCAGAATGTGCTCATACACCATCTTCTGTCCTCCGTGCCGTCAATCCGCTTGCGAACATAAAGCCTTTTTCCGATTCACCGCCGCTCAAATCACGCTGAAGGGATTCCGCATCCAATTCCCTGGTCGGCCTTCAATACCATAACGATTCTGTCAACCCGGCAATCGCCTTGAACCTCTTTGAGCACAGCCGAAAGACGAAATTCAACGCGAGAAAGCCGCGGAAGATGATTGGAAAGGCGTATATAGTAGCGCGCTATGTAGTACCGCAATACCTATCGGACTCTGACAAGAATCTGAACATGGATGGACACACATGGTCGGAAAAAGCCAATCCTACAAGGGCAACCGGATCAGTCCGTTGCAGTTCGTAATGCTGCTCATGTTGCGCGAGAAGCCGATGTACGGATACGAGTTGCTCAAGATCCTTAGGGAGGAGTTCGAGGGAGTGTGGACACCGCAGACAGGTTCTGTGTATCCTGCCCTCAAGCGCCTGGAGGACCATGGTCTGGTTCATTCCACGGTCAAGGACGGCACGGAGTACTATGCCCTTACTCGTGAGGGGGAGGACTTCGTGGCAGAAGGCACGACGGAGATCCCCGGCGACATGCAGTTCATGATCCGTTATTTCCAGATCCTTGACCGCGCCGCCTCGGGTCCGCGTGGGCGGAGTTCGGAGAGACCAGAGCACGCCTTCTCGCGCATGTTCGACCAAGAGAAAGTGAGCACGGAGGACAGATTGAAGATGCTGCGCTCGGCCAGGGAGACGCTGATGTCCAGGCTGGCTATCGTTCAGACGGAGTTCGAGGAGTTGGAAAAGAAAGTGAGAACAGAGAAAGGTGATCAGTAATGGGAGCGATAATCGAAGTAAACAACCTGGAGAAGGTCTTCAACGGGACGATCCGGGCGGTGGACGGCGTGACTTTTCAGGTGGAGGAAGGCGAGATATTCGGATTCCTCGGACCGAACGGAGCAGGGAAGACCACGACAATCTCCATACTTACGACCTTGCTGAAGCCCACAGGCGGATCAGCGACGGTCATGGGGCTGGACGTCGTCAAGGATGCTAACAAGGTGAGGAAGGTCATCGGCCTTGTACCGCAAGAACTGACGGTCGACGACGACCTTACTGGACGAGAGAACATGATGCTTCAGGCTATCTTGTACAATGTACCTAAGAAAGATGCCATAGAACGCATCGAAGAGTTGATCGGGCTCGTCAAGTTGGAGGATGCTGCGGACAGGATGGTCAAGACCTACTCCGGAGGCATGAGGAAGCGTTTGGAGCTCGCGGAGGGATTGATACACCGTCCTCACATCCTATTCCTCGATGAGCCCACGCTAGGATTGGACGTACAAACACGCGCGGTCATGTGGGACCACATAAAGGATCTGAAACAGAAGCACAACATGACCGTCTTCATGACGACGCACTACCTGGAGGAGGCGGATTCGCTCTGCGACCGCATAGGCCTCATAGACTACGGCAAGATCATGGCCCTCGACACACCTGCCACTCTTAAGAGATCGCTCGGAGGGGATGTCCTCCAAATCAAGGTAGATGGGGAGAAGGACTTCACCCCTGTCATCCAGGGCGTGCAGGGCGTGGTAGAGATCAAAAGAGAAGGTCCTGAGTACCGCGTCAAGGTGGTCAAGGGCGAAACGATTATGCCCGTCGTCCTCAAAGCACTCACGGATAATGGAGGAACGGTCACCAGCGTCAGCTTGGAGCGGCCCAACATGGACCAGGTCTTCCTGGAATACACTGGGCGGTCGTTGAGGGATGCGGAACAAACGGGATCAATGAACAAATCCCAGGCGAGGGCTGCGGCTATCCAAGCAAGGAGGAGGCAGTAGGATGATAAGGGAAACTTGGGCTCTGACAGCTCGTGAGTTGAAGCACTGGTACCGCGTCAAGATCCAGATATTCATGACCCTTATCCAGCCGATCGTGTGGCTGGGTCTTTTCGGTCAAGCTTTCCAGCTGAACAAGCTGTTCCCGACACCCGGTTCGATACCGGGCGTGCCGGGGTTAGACTTCTCATCCATGTTCGCAGGCGCTTCGGACTACTTCTCGTACATGGCGGTGGGAATGCTGGCAGTGATAGCTCTGTTCACAACGATGTTCGGCGGCATGTCAATCGTCTGGGACAGGCGCTTCGGATTCCTCAACAAGCTGCGCGCTGCGCCAATACCACGGGGAGCGATACCCATCTCGAGGATAGCTGCGTCGGTCGTCCGCTCAATGGTCCAGGTGGTGATAATACTCATCATCGCACTGCTGTTCACCTACATACCCGGCCTAACGGGTCTGACGGTCAGCCCCGCCTTCAACGTGGTCGACCTCATCGGGCTGTTCGTCGTGATGCTGCTGCTGTCGGTGGCGTTCGCCTCGCTGTTCACGACGATTGCGCTGGCCGTCCAGAATCAGGAGACGCTCTTTGGCGTGATCAACTTACTGAACCTGCCGCTTATGTTCGCTTCAGCTGCATTGTTCCCGACTTCGATGATGCCCGACTGGTTGAGAACCGTTGCGAACTACAACCCACTGACTCTGGCTGTGGACGCAGCAAGGACTTTCGTGTTCCACAATCCGCACCCATTGTATGACGTCTGGGTTGACATTGCAGGTTTGGCGATCCTTGCAGGGTTCCTGGTCGCGGTCAGCGTCGCGCTTTCAAAGAGACTTACCAGCTCGAAGTGAGCAAGAAACCCTAAGACAAGAGGAGGCGCGAACCTCCTTTCCTTACCCATTTTTTTTCAACCCATTCCAGATGCTGCGAATCGAATCGACCCCCACGGCGATCACGGCACGGCGTTCAAGACATCGCCCCTTACCCCGTCCACACACGGACGAGCGCCTGGAAAGGACATCGCCCACGACGAAGTCGGCGGGTCGAAATAAGATAATCTTTATCAATCGTAATCACATTGGACCGTCGGGCTAAGAATGAGACTCTGGGATTTCGGGAGACTGCACAATTCCAAGGTGAAGATAAGCGAGAGAATCGGCAAACCACTTGGCCTGGTCGACGGCAGCCAGGTCTTCAGCACGATGTTCCGTTACGATTACAACGGACGTCACAGCTACGAGATCGTGCTTTCGACATTCGGACCTGAGAACTACAGGCAGATATGCTCGACGACATTCTACATGCTCGATGTCCCCGGTGCGTGCGCGCAAATCGCGAAGTTTCTGGGAGAGAGGAACATCGACATTCTGAACTCGGTTTCACTGAGCATGATCTCCAATGTCTGCATGATGTGGAAGATGCTCGTTGACCTCAGCTACTATGGAGACGCCAACACCCTGAAGGAAGAGTTCGAGCGCTTGAAGAGGGACCAATCGCCGGCGATCGAGAAGGTGGAGGCGATGGAGATTGAGCCCTCTCATATCAGCGACAGGTACACGAAGGGCGTTGTGGCGCTGAGCGCCGGTGGAAGGACACGGACCACCAGGAAGATGCACAGGACCCCTTCGATCATAAGGAACGGAGAGTTCGAGATTCCTTCGGATTACGTCAGCATGATAGGGGGGCTGGAAGAGGGGCAGATGGTCATGATGGTCGGGGACACGGACTCCTGGGTACTTTCAATCACGTTCCTGAACCCGAACACCCAACTTATGGAGATCGGATTCACCATCCCCGACAGGCCGGGCGCGATATATGAGGTCACGAGTGCGCTGGCGAAGCACAACATCAACCTGATATCCGTCTACACCAAGGTGCTGGTCTACTACGACACGATGACCTTGGAGCTCGTTGCGGACGTGAGCAACTCCGACCTGGACACCGAGGGTCTGAAGACGAAGCTCAACGAGTTGCTCGCGGGTCTGAGGGGCAAGTACAGCCTGACGGACTGCAAACCCATCGAGGTCTAGGTGCGGGGAGACCGTCGAAAGGCGACGGATTCGTTAATCGACGAAGCACACATCGCTTATAGTCTTGATGCGCGGATTCGACCTTCGCGCCCACTCGTCCACTTTCGGGGAAATCAACGTTCCAGACGATGGAATCCTGACAAAGGTTTAAATATCGTCAGGATTGTGAACCATTCAACATAATCCCGGACGCATTAGGTCAACAGTCGCTAGTTGATTCATGTTCGGTTCTGCCACTTCGACAATCGACTTTGGAAGTCGGAGCCATGGAATCCGACGCGACAGTTGTCCGCGTGGCAAGCTTCCCCCGGGACAAAAAGGGGTGTATCCGTGGAGACGGACATCATCAGGATGGAAGAGCACGCTAGCTTGCAGATCGGCACTGGGAGCACGTCGATGAGCGATCGCTCCTTTGGACGGGCGGCCGGGGGATTGCCATCATGCGGGGGGGGCATCATTGTTATTCGTTCAAGGACTTTTCATTTACCGACTGAGGACGGGGTGATACAAGTTGAAAGCGAAGGACAAGGGTCTGCGTCATCAGAACCTGCGACAGGGAGCACAGCAGCTCGCGGCAACCGCGTCAGAGACCGGGATAGAGACGATATCGGACCGCTATGAGATGACGCAGCCGCAATGCGGGTTCGGTGAGCTGAGTATATGCTGCAGGAACTGTCTGCAGGGACCCCGTCGCATCGATCCATTCGGTGGCAAGCCGAATAAGGGGATCTGCGGCGCGAGGGACTACACGATCGTGGCCAGGAACCTCATAAGGAACATAGCCGGCGGTGCAGCCGCCCACTCAGGTCACGGCAGACACATTGCCGAGACGATGCTGAAGACTATAGAGGGGAAGGCCCCGGCCTACAAGATAACCGACGCTCAGAAGCTCAAGAGGGTCGCCAATAGGCTCGGAATCCAGACGGAAGGCGTCGAGGTGAACGATCTCGCGAAGAAGGTCGTCACGGAGGCCCTGGAGGACTACTCAAGGTACGAGCACAAGCCGCTGACCTTCACGACAACCACGATTACAAAGGCCCGCTCGAAGCTTTTCGAGGAGAAGGGCGTGATGCCAGACAACATAGACCGAGCTGTCTCGGACGTTATGTACCGGACGAGTCTTGGCTGCGACGCGGATCCTGTTCCGATCCTGTTCGAAGGCATAAAGTGCGCCATCGCCGACTACGATGGAATGCAACTCTCCACCGATCTCTCCGACATTCTGTTTGGGACGCCGAGGCTAGTGCACACCTATGTAAACCTCGGGGCCCTCAAGCCTGACGCGGTCAACATCGCTGTCCACGGCCACAACCCAGTGCTGAGCGACGCCGTTGTGGATGTCGCAAAGGAGATGGAGGAAGAGGCACGGGCCGTCGGAGCTTCTGGGATAAACATCGTCGGCATATGCTGCACCGGGAACGAGACGCTGATGCGCAAAGGTGTCTCGTTGGCTGCCAACTTCGCCTCGCAGGAGCTCGCTCTCGCAACGGGGGTCGTGGATTTGATGGTCGTCGACTACCAATGCATCGTGCCATCCCTTGCCGAGATATGCACATGCCTGCACACGAAGCTCGTTACCACGATGTCTAACGTCCGCATCCCGTTTGACACGCACGTCCAGTTCAGAGAAGAGGATGCTGAGACGAGCGCCCGGGCAATCGTCCAGATGGCGATCGAGGCGTTCAAGAAGCGCGAGAAGAACAAGATTGCAATCCCGGACGGCAAGTTCGATGTCATTGCGGGATTCAGCCTGGAACAGATAGAGGAATTGTGTTCCAAGCTCTCCCCTGAAGACCCCCTAATGCACATCGTCGAGAACGTCAGGAACGGGACAATAAGGGGCATCGCCCTTCTCGCCGGATGCAACAATCAGAAGGCAATCCAGGACTATAGCCACATCACCATTGCCAAGGAACTCCTTAAGAACGACGTCCTGATCCTTGTTACGGGCTGTTCTGCGGGGGCGTTCGCGGAGCAGGGTATGCTCTCCCCGGAAGCGACGGAGAAGTTCGCGGGGGAGGGACTCAAGAGATTCCTAAAGGAACTGGGGGACAAGAGCGGAGTCAGACTCCCTCCGATCTGGCACATGGGGTCGTGTGTAGACAACACCCGAGCTGCGAATCTCGCGACGGCGATGGCAGAGAGGTTCGGGACGGACGTTCATCAGATCCCGTTCGTCGCAAGTGCTCCCGAGGCGAATCACGAGAAGGCGGTCTCGATCGGCACGTGGGCGGTCGCGCTCGGGCTTCCAGTGCACGTCGGGACGATCAACTTCATATACGACTCATCCCTCGTCACCGAGGTCCTCGAGAGCACCGCGAGGGACGTTTACGGCGGATACTTCATATTCGAGCGGGACCCGAACAAGGCTGCGAGCAAGTTGCTCAACAACGTCGAATACAGGCGCTGGGTGCTTGGACTGCCTCACAGGTTCGTCAGGGAGACACGACTACCAGTGACCCAGCAAAGGCTGTTTGAGATGGCGATAGAGGGGGCGATCATCGCTGTCGGCTACGCAGACCAATTGCTCGGAGTGGCGATCGAGAAGCATGGTTACGACAAGAATATCGAGTACCCCGAGACTGGTTTTGAACTACCATCCATATGTGCATGGGATGGAAGGGAAGCGAAGAAGCTCGGGGACCTTCCCCAGATACTCGGGAGAGTAAGGGGGAAGATCAGAGAGGAGCCAACCTTCGAGAATGCACTAATAGCCGGCGAGGCGACGATGATCGCCGCGGAGATCGTCGAGGCGCTGAAGTACGTCGAGACGGAGAGACCATACGAGGGCACTCCTTACTGCGGCTTCGTTCCCGACAAGATCCTCAGAGAGCTCGGTATCGCGTTCGTCGACGACACCATACCCGGATGCGCGGTCCTGGTCGGATGCGCGGAGGACCCCAAGAAGCTGGTCAAGATCGTCAGGGACTGCCAGAGCAAAGGCATGCTCATCATCGCCACTTTCGATGCGATAAGGCAGCTGAAGGACGAGGGGGTCATGATGGGGCTAGACATCATGCTCTATCCTGTCGGCGAGTTCACGCAGGCGATTCACGGCCTCAACTTCGCGATAAGGGCGGCCTTGGCGTTCGGAGGGGTCCAGAGGGGGGACAGAGAGAGCCTCTACAAGTACCTATCAAAGAGGCCGAAAGTCTTCGTTCTCCAGATGGGCCCATTGGATCACATAAAGGTCGCGGCGGAGTTCGCAGTGCTGTTCAACGGCTCTCCGACGATAACCGACCAGGACGTGGAAGGAGTCCCAGAGAAGTACGTCGTCCAGAAGGATTACGACAAGATGATCCAGACCGCGATCGAAATCAGGGACATCAAGGTGAAGCTCGCCCCGGTGAACATCCCGGTAACCTACGGCCCTGCGTTCGAGGGTGAGACGGTCCGGAGGCCGGATACTTACATAGAGGCCGGCGGAGCCGCGAAGACCCTTGCCTTCGAGCTCTTGAAGATGAGACCAGAGGACGAAGTGGAGGACGGTAAGATCACCCTGGTCGGGAAGGACGTGGACGAGATGGAGGAGGGCGGAAAGACGCCCCTGGCAATATTCGTCGAGGTCTACGGGAAGAAGATGCAGGACGACTTCGAGGCCGTGCTCGAAAGGAGGATCCATCAATTCATCAACTTCGCGGAAGGCGCATGGCACACCGGCCAGAGGAACATCCTTTGGATAAGGCTGAGCAAGAGCTCGGTCAAAAGCGGCCTGCGCCTGAAGCACTTCGGAGACATCCTCATAACGAAGATGAAGGAGGAGTTCGGTAACATCATAAGCCGCGTCCAAGTGACGATCATCACCGACGAGGAGGCCATGAGGGGCATCCTACCAGAAGCACTGGAGACATACACGAAGCGAGACGCGAGAATGGCGGGCCTGACGGACGAGGCGGTCGACACGTTCTACACCTGCACGCTGTGCCAATCCTTCGCTCCTGACCACGTCTGCATCATAACCCCGGAGCGCCTAGGTCTGTGCGGTGCGATCAACTGGCTCGACGCCAAGGCGAGCAAGGAGATAGCGCCGACAGGCCCGAACCAGCCGATCATCAAAGGCGAGACGGTGGACGAGGTGAAGGGACAGTGGAGAGGTGTGAACCTCGCGACTTACGAACACAGCCATCACAAGATAGAGCGATTCAACGCCTACACGATGATGGAGGACCCGATGACATCCTGCGGCTGCTTCGAATGCATCGTCGCAATGACCGCGGACATGCAGGCCGTCATCGTCGTGAACAGAGAACATCCCGGAATGACGCCGATGGGAATGAAGTTCTCTACTCTGGCTGGTTCCGTCGGCGGGGGTAAGCAGACACCTGGTTTCATAGGTGTCGGGCGGAAATACTTAACGAGCAAGAAGTTCATTCCGGCGGATGGAGGATTCCACCGCATCGCATGGATGCCGAAGGATCTCAAAGAAGCGCTCAGGGACGCCCTGACCAAGAGGGCCGAGGAGCTAGGCACGCCGGACTTCGTGGACAAGATCGCGGACGAGACGATCTGCACCGATGCCGAAGGATTGACGGAGTGGATGGCGAAGGTTGACCACCCGGCCTTGAAGATGCCGCCCCTACTGACCTAGAGCGGCTCCAGAAGTGATCATCATGGCAGAAGTACCAATCCCAAAGGATAAGTGGACAGGCAAGATCGGGACGACAGCACTTGGAGCAACACCACAAGAAGGTGGCACCAGAGGGAAAAAGATCGTAATCGGCGGTCAGACCGGGATGCCTTTCCTGTCCTACGACGCGGCGACCCCGAACAGGCCGATTATTGCGGGGGAAGTCCTGGACACGGTGAAGGATTATCCAGAGCTCGCGAAGAAGCCCTTCGGAGATTCAATAAACGATCCAGCGGAATGGGCGAAGATTTGGGTGGAGCAGTTCGGGGCGGACATCATCTGCCTGAGGCTGATCTCCACGAACCCAGAAGAAGAGAACAGGTCTCCCGAGGAAGCCGCTGCGACAGTGAAGCGTGTGCTCGAGGCGGTCGATGTGCCAATAATGGTCTACGGCTGCGGGCACGAGGAGAAGGACGCGAAAACGATGGAGGCTGTCGGCAACGTCGGGGCGAGGGAGAGACTGCTGCTGGCCCAGGCGGAAGAGGCCGCGTACAAATCCATCTCTGCCGTGTCGATGGCGAACAACCACGCCATCGTCGCGTTCTCGAACCTCGACATCAATCTGGCCAAGCAGATCAACATACTGCTGACGGACTTCGGAGTGAAAAAGGAGAACATCGTGATGGACCCCCTGCAGGCCAGCCTTGGGACCGGTCTGGAATACTCATACTCGGTCAACGAACGGATCAGATTGGCTGCGCTGATGGGCGATTCGATGCTACAAGCTCCGATGGTCTGCGACATCACCACGGCCTGGAAAACGAGAGAGGCCACCGAGGAGAACGAGCAGTACGGGAACGTTGAGGAGAGGGCGGCATGGTGGGAAGCGACAACGGGCCTTGCCGCGCTGGTTTCTGGGGCGGACATGCTCGTCGTCAGGAGCCCGAAGGCCGCGAAAATCCTGAACAACGCATTAGACGACCTCCTGGGAGGAAGATGAGATGCCGACCGCGATCGAGATCTTCAAACTGCTCCCCAAGAAGAACTGCGGGGAGTGCAAGTTCCCGACGTGTCTAGCGTTCGCGATGCAACTTGCGAATCAGAAGGCGAAGCTCGAGGACTGCCCTTACGTTTCTGAGCAGGCCAAGGAGACCCTCGCTGCTTCTGCCGCGCCTCCGATCAGATTGGTGAAGATAGGCGCCGGTGAGAACAAGCTGGAGATCGGGGACGAAACAGAACTCTACCGACACGAGAAGAAGTTCTTCCATCCGACGTGCTATGCGCTCGCTGTCTCGGACAAAGCACCTGAGACCGAACGGAGGTCCAAGGTCGAGAAGGCGAACGCACTGGGGTTCGAGCGGGTCGGCCAGATAATGAAGATGGACATGATAGGTGTAAGAAATGACTCCGGGGATGCGAGCTTGTTCGCCGCGGCGGTCGCGCAGGTCTCGAACCTGACGACACTGCCGATGATGCTTTTCTCCAGCGATCCTCAGGCAATGAAGGCCGCTGTCAGCAAGGTGGCCGCCAAGGTCCCCTTGTTATGCGGAGCGAACGCATCGAACTCGGATGCCATGGCGGCCATCGCGAAGGAAGCCAAGTGCCCGCTGGTCGTGTCGGAAGGTGGAGGTCTGGACAAGCTCGCGGATCTCGTACAGAGAGTGAAGGCAGTTGGTGTCGAAGACATCGTCCTCGACTTCGGATCGAAGACATTGAAGGATATGCTGGAAAAGAGCACGATCGTCAGGAAGATCTCCGTCAAGAAGACGTTCAGGGGACTAGGATATCCGATATTGATCAACGCGGGAAGCGGAGAGAAGGCGGTCCTCATGGGCATGCTTTCCACGATGAAGTACGGAAGCATCGTGACGTTCGATGACATTGACCCGGCGACAGCTCTGCCGCTCTTCGTCCTGAGACAAAACATATACACAGACCCGCAGGTTCCGATACAGGTCAAGCCAGATCTCTACGCGATCAACAACCCGGATGAGAAAGCGCCACTGATGTTCACATCGAACTTTTCGCTGACTTATTTTACTGTCGTGGGTGACGTGGAGAAGAGCAAGATGCCCGCCTGGTTGCAGGTCGTCGACACGGAGGGGTTGTCGGTTATGACGGCGTTCGCCGCGGGCAAGTTGACACCGGACATCGTCGCGAAAGCCCTCGAGTCTTCGGGGGCGAAGGAGAAATCCAAGAGGGGCGACATTATCATACCTGGAATGGTCTCGAGAATGAGCGGGAAGTTGCAGGAAATCACTGGGTTGAAGGTGATCGTCGGACCGAAGGAGTCGAGCGGGCTTCCGAAATTCATGAAGAACCTGTAAAGCCACCCCGTGGTCGCAAGAGAAGCAGCACGAATGCCGTCCATTCAAGCCCCGACTCTGCACCACTGTTCACGTGTGACACGTGATCCCATAGACGATGTAGGGGGCAATGATGAACAATGGCAAAAGGAAGATACTGAGCCCAAATGTGCTGCAATCCGCGAGCCTCACTCCCCACTTTCTCGCGTTCCTGTAAGTGAGAACAATCGAAATCAACATCAGTATCACGGCCAGGAACCAGAACATGAGCTACAATAGTACCGGTTTCCCAACCAATTCATCGGAGCTGCGGACGGACCATGCGTACCAAGTCAAGAATAAGTAGGATGACGGGGTGAGTACGAAGAATATCCCGGCACTCAACAGCAGCCATGTCGGCCGAGAGCGCTCCAAATCCACCACCTTCTCGGAAATGACCGTAGGGATACTTGTCAGTTACACCTGGCAAGTGAAGGAACCTGCGATCTCCTTCACCTTCCAGAACATCGGGCTGCTCTCCGGCAACTTAGTGAGAGGATCGCCCTTGGCTACTAGATCTTCTACCAGGGGATCAAAGGGCGTCTCGACAGCATCCTTGAGAGGCGAGGCTCTGACCATCTCGCAGACGGCGGGGGGGAGTTGAGCGGCAACTCGATTTATGACCAGGACCGTCTTTCCTACCTCCAATTCCATCTCCTTGGCCAGAGCCGTAAGACGCAAGGCTGTATCCACTCCAACTTTCGTGGCATCGGAGACTAGAAGAAGGACGTCCATGCGCCTGGTCGTCCTTCGCGACAGGTGTTCCATCCCGGCCTCGTTGTCAATTACCACGTAGGTGTAATCGTCCATGACCGCATCCAGGAACGTCCTCAGAATATTGTTGATGTAGCAGTAGCATCCGGGACCCTCTGGACGTCCCATCGTCAGAAGATTGAAAGAACTTCCCTCTACCATCGCAAGCTGAATCTGATATCGAACATGCTCCTGCTTGCTTGTGCCCGCAGGAATTTCCTCCGCCCTTTTGAGCAGGTCCTCCCTCAAGTCCCCTATGGTCTTGTCGATCTTCACTCCCAGCTTCTCGCCGAGATTGGCATTGGGATCGGCATCAACTGCAAGCACGATCTCCCCTGATTTCTCCCCAAGCGCTCGAACGAGGAGCGCTGATATCGTTGACTTACCGACCCCGCCTTTACCAGCGACAGCTATCGTGAAGGTCATAAGCTATCCTCAAGGCCGTACTTCTCCCTCAGACCGCGGGAGACCAAGACGAGGGTCTCAAGGATTCTGGCACTGAGCGGCTCGTCTACCCCGCCGAGTCCGCACTCGGGGGTCATAAGCGAGTTCCGCAGAAGAACGTCCTTATCCATTCCCTTCTCGACAAGCATCTGGAATGACATCTCGGCACGCTCTATCAACGAACTCACCGTCTCGCCTTTCATTCCATCCTCATTGTTTGGAACGATGCCCCAGGCGAGAGTCCCTCCCCGCTTCATGAACCGCTCGACCTCGTCTGGATAGAGCGCGATCGTGTAGGCGTAGTTGTACGCGTCGAAGGAGAGGATGTCAATGTCGGTCGTCATGATTCTCGGCCAGTCTGTGTTCCCGCAGCAGTGGATCGCCTTCCAGCTCTTCAGTCCGAAAAGGACCTCATTTATCCACTTGGTCGCGTCATCCCAAGAGATGCTAGCGAATGGCGTGCCTTGCAAGGAAAGGCTCGGCTCGTCGATGAACATGATCGTGTTGGAGCACTTGGATCTCAGGACATTCTCCTGCCAGCGGGCCATCATGTTGAGGTTCTTGCGGATTATCTCGCCATACGCCTCGTCGTATATCGCCGGTCTTCCATCGGTGTCGAATATCTGCAATCCTGTGCTGATCGGCCCCGTCACCTGGCCCTTCACAGCCTTGACCCCAGCTGGGATACCCCGCGAAACGAACTCGTAAAACCCGCTGAAGCTGTTACGGGGGTATGAGAAGTCATCGACGTTTTCGGAGATCACGCTTATGTAGAATCTCTCCGGATCATAGTCCCGCAGATCGACCGAGATTCTCTTCTTCACCTCATCTATCCTTATGCCGGGGAGGTGTGTGGAGTACTGAGCGTACATGTTCTCGTTGAAGCCCCTGGCGGGCAGTTGCGGCCAGAAGGGCAACAGACCGTTCTGTCCCAGTATGAGGTCCACGGCTTTCTTCGGATCCGAGTGTGGAAGAGATCCTATGCAAGTTGGAAGACAATTCCAGGCCATCTCACCCAGATTTTCACTTGACCATAATAAACCTTCCCCGCCGTCGGGGATGAAAAGCAGAAATCGACTGTAAAACCCAACGCAGGACCGGCAGGTCCCGAAGAGTATTCAATTGCGAAGCAGTTCCTGAACGGTGGGAAACATGTCTATGTCAGTGTGCGGCAGGAAGAGGGATGAGGAGAACTCGTCGAAGAATGCCTGTGTCGTGCTCAGTTCGAAGTACGTCATCGAGTCGTAGACTGCCCTGGCCTCGGTCCTCTTCTTCGCTGAAAGCAAGGCGAGACGAGCCCCCGCGAGCGCTCCATCCCCGAGGAAGAAGAAGCGCTCGAACGGAAGGTCGGGAAGCAGTCCGATGATGACTGCCCTCTCCGTGTCGATGTAATTCCCGAATCCTCCGGCAATGTATACCCTCTGGACGTCCCGGAAGTTGAGTTTCAGGCTCTTCAGCAAGACATTGCAGGCGGAATAAACAGCCCCCTTCGTCCTGATGATGCTGGCGATGTCGTCATCGGTGACGACGATGTCCCTCGCGTCCTTTGCCCCGGAAGCCGTCTCCCCGGCCCAGGCGACGACGAACTCTAGTCCTTGCTCTCCCTTTCTCACTCTCGGGGTCGAAAGCTCCTGAATGCGCCCTTTCCTATCCACGATCCCTCGCAGGAACATCTCTGCCAGGAGGTCGATGAGACCGGATCCGCAGATTCCCCTCGGCTTCACGCCACCGATCGTCGTGTACTTGACATCGTAGTGGTCAAGTATCCTGACACGTTCGATCGCCCCCGTCATCGCCCTCATCCCGGACGACACCTCCCCGCCTTCGAACGCAGGACCAGCCGAGCACGAACAGGAGACCATCCAGTCCGCGTTTCCGAGCACAATCTCTCCGTTAGTTCCAACATCGATAAGAAGCGCGAGCTCCGACCACTTGTTCATCTCCGAGGCGATGACACCCGCGGTTATGTCCCCGCCGACGTAGCTCGCCCTGCCGGGAACGCAGTAGATTGGTGCATCTGGATGAATGTCAATCCCGGCGTCCTTCGCCCTGAATATCGGCGGCACGTTCACCGCTGAGATGTATGGCTCGTACCTGATGTTGCGAGGGTCAAGTTTGAGGAGGAGATGTATCATCGTGGTGTTCCCGGCGACGGACATGCTCGTTATCTCGTTCCTGAGCACCCTGTTCCCTGACCCAAGACTCTTCTCCGACTCGTCGCACACCTGGGAAATGAGCTGATTGATCGTCTCGACGATCAGATCGTTCAGCCTCTCCAGGCCGCCCTCCTCCGCATACGTTATCCTGGATAGGACGTCCTCGCCGCATGCGATCTGTTTGTTGTAATCAGAGGTCTGAGCAATGTCCCGCCCATCGGCCAGATCTATCAGAGAAAGGACCACCGTAGTGGTCCCGATGTCAAGCGCTATCCCGTAGTTGCGGGACGATGCGTCCCCGGGCTTCACGTCGATGAGCACTCTCGGTCTGGAGCTGTCGTCCAGAACCGCGGTGACCTTCCAGCCGCTCTCCCTGAGGACATTCGGCAGTGCCTTCAGTGATCTCAGGGAGCCTTTCAATTCACGGGCGCTCGTTCCTAACGCGCGGCCTATCCTTTCCATGTCACCAATGCTATCCGCGAGCGTGGGTGGTGACAGCTCCAAGTAGCGGGCGGTAGAGAGGGGAGTGAGCTCATCAATCTTACCAGCAAAGTAGGTTGTTAGGATTTGATGAGAGGCGATCTCGGCTTCCTCCGGGATGATGACCTCCACATTCCCAGTGATCCTGGTCTTGCAGGCGAGACGGTAGCCACTCCCCCAGTCCCTTTCGCTTATGGAGTGACTACACGGTGAGTCGAACGAACCACTAATCAAGACGCGGCACTTACCACATGTCCCCTTCCCTCCGCAGACGCTGTTCATCAAGATGCCAGCGCTGAACGCCGCCTCCAGAACCGTTGTGCCTTCTTCGACCGTAACGGTCAGTGATCTCGGAAGAAAGGTGACGGGGTTCTTCATTAAGCGCATCAAATCTGTCTATGCTTATTTAACCATCGTCATGGATGTAAATGGCGCTGACTGGATGGTCATGAGGGGCACCGCGCCTGGACTCCAGGACATTGGGACAGTACCGAGCGACGTGCGGGTGCGATACCTCTCCACTTCTGTGGCGGTATTATATACCAGCGTATCCAATCAATTCTCAAATCAATTTCTCAAGATGAGGGTGTTGAACACAGTAGTGGGAGGGACCACATGGAGCAGGGGAACCCATATCAAATGGCTATGAAACAAGTCCAGAGTGTTGGTAAGCTTCTGGGACTGAGCGACGAGACGATAGACGGTTTGAGCAAGCCTCGAAGAGAACTGACAGTGAATTTTCCGGTAAGGATGGACGACGGCCACGTCCGTACGTTCACAGGTTTCAGGGTGCAACACAGTCACGCCCGAGGTCCCTGCAAGGGAGGCATAAGATACCATCCGAAAGTGTCGCTCGACGAGGTCCGGGCGCTTTCAATGTGGATGACCTGGAAGTGCGCTGTTATGGGATTGCCTTACGGAGGTGCGAAGGGGGGCATAATATGCAATCCCAAGGAGATGAGCAAGGGCGAACTCGAAAGGATGACCAGACGGTTCACGAGCGAGATCATGATGGTCATAGGCCCCCACAAGGACATACCTGCCCCAGACGTCTACACCGATTCCCAGACCATGGCTTGGATAATGGACACGTACAGCATGTGCGTCGGATATCCTGTTCCCGGTGTCGTGACTGGCAAACCCCTAGAGATTGGAGGGTCCAAAGGGAGGGACGAGGCGACCTCTCGGGGACTCATGTATGTCGTGCAGGATGCAGCTAGGATTAGGAAGATAGATCTCAAGAAATCGACCGTCGCTGTCCAGGGATTCGGGAACGTCGGCTGGCACGCTGCGAGGCTTCTCGCGAAAGAGGCGGGCTGCAGAGTCATTGCGGTCAGCGATTCCTCCGGTGGCATTCTGAACAAGAAGGGGCTGGACCCGTTGGAAGTCTACAAGCATAAGAAAGAGACTGGGTCGGTCAAGGATTTCAGAGGTTCCGAGAACATCACTCAGGAGGAGCTTCTCGAGACGAACTGCACAATTCTTGTGCCCGCCGCACTGGGGGACGTCATCCGCAAGGACAATGCGGACCGCATAAGGGCCAAGATTGTGGCGGAGGGCGCAAACGGTCCCACGACGCCCGAGGCGGACAAGATACTCCGCGAAAAGGGAACGATGGTCATTCCCGACATCCTCGCCAATGCGGGGGGAGTGACCGTCAGTTACTTTGAGTGGGTCCAGGACCTGCAGTTCTTCTTCTGGTCGATCGAGGAGATCAAGAAGAGGCTAAAGGATCTCATGACCGGTTCCTTCGCGGCCGTGCATGGAGTCTCAAAGACGCAAAAGGTTGACATGAGGACCGCGGCATACATGCTGGCATTGAAGGAAGTGGTCCGCGCCGCTGACGCGAGAGGTATGTTCCCGTGAGAGAGTGGTTCGAATGATGGAAGCAGTCGTGTCGCTGAGCATGCCGGACAAATGGATAAGGGAGTCCCTCCTTGAGTACCCGTCCATCGTCAAGATAATCAGCTCCAAGCCGGTCGATAGAAAATCCGTCAGAGATCTGGTCGAGATCGAAGTGGAGAAGGAAGAAGATCTCAACAAAGTCATGGAATCGATAAAGACGAGTCCGAATGTCTTCAACGTCGACATCACTCCTATCGAGAGAGGTAAGGCTCTCGCCGTTTTCACGACCACCAAGTGCATCGTGTGCAGATTGCTCGTCGATACCGACTGCTTCCTGACGTCCTCGACCTCAACGAAGGATGGCAGGATGCAATGGACGCTTCTCATGAGCGAGAAGGCACCACTCCAGCAACTAGTGGCGGATCTGGAGAGGCACGGCGCGGAGCCG
>Ga0315281_10003220_pt1 | contig 23971 bp, 19 predicted proteins | sample YL17G07_0_MG_FD_204540 | JGI IMG/M metagenome (GOLD analysis project Ga0315281, IMG submission 204540) | Sediment microbial communities from Yellowstone Lake, YNP, Wyoming, USA - YL17G07_0 | ecosystem: Environmental > Aquatic > Freshwater > Lake > Sediment | place: USA: Wyoming | collected... | reverse complement strand
ACCGAGCTTACCCGCAGTCTCGATCCAATCCACACGCGCCACCTGCCGCGAGATGCGCACGTCCCTGGCCAGACGATGGTCGCCCGCGAAATGCGAACGCACGCGTGCGTGCAGGTCCACGCTCCTGCCGACGTAGAGCGGCGCGCCTTTCTCGTCGTAGAACAGATACACACCCGGCGTCTCCGGTATTGCCTCCAGCGCCTCGGCCGATAATCCGGCAGGCAGGCTGGGCGCGTCCATTTGCGCCTGCACCGCCGCGTCGATCGCGGCGGCATCGACCTGGGCATAGAGTTTCTGCATGAATTGCCACAGCACCTCGGCGTCGCCGAGGGCGCGATGGCGCGCGCCGCAACTGAGGCCGTAGCGCTCGATCAGGCTGTCGAGGTTGTGGCGCCGGTGTTCGGGAAAAAGTTTGCGCGACAGCTTGGACGTGCACAGCACGCGCGAACGGTAGTTCAGCCCCAGGCGAGCGAACTCGCTCCTGAGGAAACCGTAATCGAAGCGCGCATTGTGTGCGACCAGCAGCTTGCCCGCGAGGCGCTCGAACAGCGCCGGCGCGAGTTGCTCGAACGTGGGCGCATCCTCCACCATCTCGTCGCTGATGCCGGTGAGCGTCTGGATGAAGGGCGGAATGCTCTTCTGCGGATTCACCAGCTGGCTCCAGCTGCCGACGAACTCGCCGTTGGCGACCTCGACCAGCCCGATCTCGGTGATGCGCTCGTGCGTCGCGGTCATGCCGGTGGTTTCGAGGTCGAGGAAGATCAGCGGCTGGGCAAGCATGGGAGAGAAATTGCGATTGAAGTCACGCCTGCGATAGCAAGAAGATATTCGGCCCTACTCCGCCTTGATGTTGGCCTGCTTCACCACCGTCGCCCATTTGGCGATCTCGCTCTGCAGCCGGTTGACGACGGCGGCGGGCGTGCCCGCCAGGGCGCCGCCCTTGTAGCGAATGTGCACCATGGTGCAGACAACGCCCGCCTTGAACAGTTCCGCCGCAATGGGGCAGTGGAAAGCTGGAGTCGAAAATCAACCGTCCCCAGTGATGGTCTTCACCAGCGTGGCCAGGATGGCATCCGCTTCGTCATTGCTCACCTGGCAGGTTCCGGCGGCTTCATGGCCGCCACCGCCGTATTCGAGCATCAGCGCACCAATGTCCGTTTTCGATGTGCGGTTGAGAATCGACTTGCCGGTGGCAAATACCGTGCCCTGATGTTTTGCGCCCCACAGGACGTGGATCGAAATGCTGATTTCCGGAAACAGAGCGTAAACCATGAACCGGTTGCAGGCCCAGATCGGCTCCTCCTTGCGCAGGTCCAGCACAACCAGGTTTTTGTGCACGCTGGAGCAGCGTTGAATCTGTTCCTTGGCCCTGGGTGCATGCTCCACGTAAACGTCAACCCGCTCCTTGACGTCGGGCAGGCTGAGGACCTCCTCGATGGAATGGTCGCGGCAATATGAAATCAAAGCCATCATCAGATCGTAATTGCTGATGCGAAAGTCGCGGAAACGACCCAAGCCCGTGCGTGGATCCATTAGGTAGTTGAGGAGAACCCAGCGGCTCGGGCGCAGAATATCGTCGCGATTGAACTGGGCCGAGTCCGCCTTGTCTACGGCCTCCATCATGAAATGGAAGCTTTCCGGGAATGTGCGTCCGCCGCCGAAATGGTCGAAAACAACACGCGCCGCGGAAGGGGCGTTAGGATCAATGATGAGATTCGGATGTTCTCCCGGGTTCCGCAGGAGTTCCGAAGAATGATGATCGAATGCCATGCCCGCGCTGGGCACGTAGGGCAAGTTGGTGGTGATGTCGCGGTCTGTGATTGCGACCTTGCCATCCTGCATGTCCTTGGGTTGAACGAACACGATCTCATCGATCATGTTGAGTTCCTTGAGCAGGATGGCGCAGACGAGACCATCGAAGTCGCTGCGCGTGACTAGTCGTTGCTTGGCCATGGTGTGAATCTCCAGGCTGGTTCGAGGAATCGGACAGGGGGTACTTTGTAGAATAGCGCCGAATCCCTCTCTTACCAAACATTTTAATTTTTCAGGTTTTTGCCCTCCCTGCCACCCCAACCGCCACGGTCGGGATGCTGGTTTGCTGCTTTCAGGTACCAGGAATCTGTGATTGAATTTGGAACTGGCTGCGCTTTGCATGTCATAAACAATAGGGAGCATGTGGGATGAAAGAATTGATTCTGGGTTCTGTGTTGGCAACCACCTGCTGTTTTGCGACTACTGCAACCACTGCATTGGCGCAGGAAGCGAAGTTCGAATTGAAGGCGAGCACGACGATGAAGGACTTCCTGACGGAGAACACCGGAAAGCGGGTAGCGATCAAACTCGTGTCTGGGGAGGAGATCGGGGGCACGGTGACGATGGTGGGGAACTCCCTCGCGCATATCTCCAAGCTTGCGGGTAAGGAGTTTTACGACGCGGTGGTCAGCATTGACAAGATCAGCGCGGTAAGTCTGAAGGTGCGCGACAAGTGATACCACGCTGGCCGGTCTAATGGCGCAGCGTTGTCAGGGTTTTGCGGCTCTCTTTGGATTTGGATTGCGCAATGCGATACGCAATGCGGGCTGTGGGGCTCGCCTTAGCTGGAGGTCCCAGTTCGGCCATTATGCAGATGCCCGGAAAATTACTCCATTGCAGTCATTGGATCCCCCAGTCACTCGTCAGCGGCCATTCGCTCGGGCAATACCGAATTTCCACGGTGGCGGGCTGAAATGCAGCGGTAAGAGATATTCAGGGCTGAACGTTGCTGGGCAACTCCCGACCAATTTCCGGCAGTTGGTGCTCCCTCAAATGAACCTGAGTGGCCTCAGGGAACGCTATAGGCCGCTTAAGCGGGCTTACGGCAGCCCATTGTCAGGCGCTTGAGTGCGGCAACGACATAAGGATCTAACTTGGGATGTTTTTCGTCTTGGCCATATTTTGGCAGCGAAAGGTAGTGGGCGGCGAATGCATACCCAGGTCTGGACAGAAACATCGCCAGAGCTTGGGGATCTTCATGCTCCACGATTGCCCGTGCCATCACGTAGCCAATCTTGTAGAGGGGTTCAGGGTAGTAAAAACCGAGCGCATAGATTTTATCATAGTGAACTGGAGGCCTTGCAGCGAGGCCGACTATGGACAACTCCAAAAGCGTAACGCTATGGGAGATGGTCATTAATCCACGAATCATTTCGTCACGCATCCGCTTTCCAACGGGCCCGTTTCTTTCGCTGAGCAGAAGCGGATCTCCGACATAACTCGCGGATCCCTCCTGATAGAGCTCGGAAAAGAGCTGAGCGGTGTTTTCACACTGTTTAGTCCATGTACCGTTGGCACCTTTTCGGGCGCGCGGTTGACTCCACCACGGAACCTTAGGGTCGGCATGAGCAATCTGTACAGCATGGTAAAGTTCGTGTGCCATCACGACCTTGGCAACCTCGAAATCATTGTTGTACGCCAAGTTCAGATAGAACGTGGGTTGGTCAAACGCGAATCCACCTGAAGATCCGCCAACGACGAGATATCCTGTGATATCTGCCTTGGAGTCGGTTGGAGAAAAAAAGGAGACACGCTTTTTCACCCAACCGCTAAATGCCTCTGGATCGCCATCGATTTGGTCGAGCAGGGCGGTAAGCGTCTGCGAATTCGCCTTAACTTCCTCCAACCGAAAGGTCTTGACAGAGGGCGATTGCGACGGAATATCTTTCGCCGCCGTAAGAAGGGCGTCAGCAAAGCTCGCCGTTGTCGCTGGTACGTGATATGAGATCGCCTTCTGGATCAGGCCCTGGTTGCCTTTCATCTCGGCAATTCGGATCGCTTCGTCATGTGGGAGCGCCCGGTCTTGCACCGCCCTAAGGACGGCACGGGCGGACGAGGCATCGATCGTCAAGTTTATCGCCCAGATAGGCGTGCTTGCGATCAAAAGCGCAATGATAGTGAGGTATTTGGTGAGAGGAATGTGCATGTTAAAGCATTCGCTATCTAGAACTTCGACAAAATTGACAATCAAATCGTATCGTTCGAGTGGCCCACCCACGGCTGATCATACTGCAATGACGTCCTTTGGTGGCACTGGCTTGTAGCCGCAATAATCGGCTTGCGGGAATATTGCGCGGTTCTGGTTGGCAGCGAGTTGTCACAAGTCGGTAGGATTTCAATTCACAAGCGACCGCTTCTCGGTCTTCCTTATTCGCCGCGAATGTCGGCTTCCATTCTTCGCTACGCCCGGTATGGGTCGGGTGGACCTTCAGCGAGCCATCATCAGACTGGTTCCTTCCGTTGACATGTTGCAACGCGGCGCGCAATGCGCGAAACAAGCTACAGATACGGGCACGCGGAAGATCAGTTCGTAACAGCAACTCCGCCCATTTCGAGCAGCAGCACCGCCTCTCCATCCGTCGGCGCCGGTCCGAAGCGATGCCGCAGCGGACGTCCCGCCGCGAGGGGATCGTCCGCCGAAAACGAGACGTCGGCGACCGCGCCGTGGCCGGGCACGCGCAGGTCTTTGTTCTCCCAGTCTGCGTAATAGCAGAAAATGACCAGGGTTTCGCCGTGCGGAAGAGCGGCGCAGCGCACCAGGGTGCGGTCCTGCACGATATCGACGACGCTGCGAATGTTCTGCTCCGGTTCCGCCGCGATGGCGATTTCGACGTAGGTCGCGCCGCAGGCCGGCGCGGCGTCGATCCAGACTATGTCTGCGTCATCTTCCGCAATGGGCCGCGAGAGGTAATCGGTGGGAAAGGCAATCCACGCCACGCGCGAAGCCTTGCCGCTGCCGCGCGGCGGCGTGACGGCGCGGCGCCACCTGAAGCCGGCGCGATCGCGCAAGCCTGCCGGCGCGCCCTCGGCGCCGGTATGCGCGCTGCGGCACATGCCGGACTTGTTGAAGCTGTATTTCTCGCTTCCGGCGATCGAGTCCGTGGCGAGGTGGAAATCGCCCAGGTGCGTGGTCGATACGCGCCAGATGTCCGACACATAGCCATCGGTGCGTCTGACGCAAAAGCGCAGGTCGAGCAGAAATTGGGACATGGCCGCCGGTAAATTATCGGACTATTCCACGCAAAAACAAAACCTGGCCTGGCCTGGCGCCTGAGAGCGCGCTTGCGCCCTAGTCTTCGAATTTCAGCACGCCCGGAAATCCGGCGGCAGCGTCGCTTGGTGCAAGGCCGTGCACGCCGGCGCCGAGCAGGCGTATCGGCCGGCGCCCGGCTTCGGTGCGATCGAGCAGCGTCAGCGCGCGTGCAACGATCTCGCCCGGGTCGCGCGTGGGCGCCGCGGCCGTATGGCTGCGCGTGAGGGTAATGAAATCGGCGTAGCGGACCTTGATCGTCACTGTACGCGCGAGCAGTTCCTTGCGCTCCAGCCAGGCCGCGTTCTGGCGCGCCATGCGTTCGATCTCCGCGCGGATCGCGTCCAGCGCCAGCAGGTCCTCGTTGTAGGTGTTTTCGCTGCTGGAGGATTTGTAGGGCCGGTCCGGCACCACCGGCCGGGGATCGTCGCCCGAGGCCAGGCGCTGCAGCGTATCGGCCAGGCCGCCGACCGCTCGGCGCAGCAGATCCGGGTCGGCCGTGCGCACCTCGACCAGTCGTTCGATGCCGATCTTGCGCAGTTTCCCCGCGGTCACCGGCCCGACGCCCCACAGCGCGCCGACCGGCAATTGCTGTAGAAAGGCCTCGACCCGGCCGGGCGAGATCACCGTCAGGCCATCGGGCTTGTGCCAGCCGGAGGCGATCTTGGCGAGGAACTTGTTGGGCGCGACCCCTGCCGACGCGGTCAGCCGCGTTGCCTCGCGGATGCGCTGTTTCAACTGCTTTGCCACCGGCGTGGCCAGCGGCTCGCCCCAGCGATTGACGGTGACGTCGAGGTAGGCCTCATCCAGCGACAGCGGTTCGACCAGGGGCGTGCACGATCGAAAAATTTCAAGGATGCACTGCGACACGGCGCGGTAGCGCTGGAAATCGGGTCGCACGATCACGAGCTCCGGGCACAGGCGCAGCGCGCGCGCCATGGGCATCGCCGAGCGCACCCCGAACGCCCGCGCTTCGTAGCTCGATGCCGCCACCACCCCGCGCTCGCCGGGCTGGCCGCCAACAGCCACCGGCCTGCCACGCAGCGCCGGGTCGTCGCGCTGCTCGACCGACGCATAGAATGCATCCATGTCCACGTGGATAATGCGGCGGACGTTTTCGGTCACCGGATAATCCCGCGCTCACACCCCGCAGCATTCACGAAAGGAGCCGATGCGGGTGCCGCCTCAGCCGACTTCACGCCGGTCGCGGTAGCGATTGACCAGCAGCATCAACGGAGAGAACGCGCGCACCATGCCGTGCAAGGCAATCGGCGCCGGTTCCGTGAACGGCAGGGCAAGATCCCCGTCCGGCGCGCCGCGAACCGCCTTTGCCAGCTCCCGCCCTGCCGCCAGCGCCAGCGCGACCCCGCGGCCGTTGCAACCGGCCCAGGCATAGGCGTCCGGTCCGAGCCGGTGAAAGCGCGGCGTGTAGTCCGGCGTCATGGCGAGGTAGCCGTTCCAGACGTAATCGAAGGCCACGTTGCCGATTTGTGGAAACAGCCTGACGATCCGCTTGCCGATTATTTCCTGCATGCGTCGCGCCTTGTCGTAGGGGGCGAGCAGCGCGCCGCCGGTCACCAGGCGGTGGCGCGCGTCGTAGCGGCAAAAATACAACTCGGCGTGCGTGTCGGACATCGCCTGCCGCCCGGGGAGGACGCTGCGGCGCACCTCGTGCGAGAGCGGCTGCGTCGCCATCTGCCAGGAGAGCGCCGGAACCAGTTCGCGCGCAATCCGGGGCGCAAGCGCCTTCGAGAATTCGCCCGTATAGGCATTGGTCGCGAGCACCAGCGCGCGCGCCGAGAACACACCCGCAGGCGCATGCACGACCCAGCGGCCGCCATCGCGGGCGTAACGCAGCGCGGGCGAGCGCGCGTAGATGCGCCCGCCTTTGTCGATCACCGCCTTGGCCAGACCGCGCGCCAGGGCCAATGGGTTGATGTGCCCGCCCGTCGGGTTCCACCAGCCGCCGTGCCAGGCGTCGGAGCCGAGCAGTTCACGCACCCTTGTTGCCGAAAGCAATTCCGCCGGGGCGCCCAGTCGCGACCACTGCTTTACACGCCGCTCGGCGATCTTCATGCGGCCCGGCGTGTGCACCGGCTGAATCCACCCCGTCTGTTCCGCTTCGGCCGCGATATCGTGCTCCCGCACCATATCGAACAACATCGCCGCGCTGTCGCGAATGAGTCCGGCGAAGCGCTCGCCGGCCGCGCCGTAACGCCGGATCAGTTCATCCGGGTCGACGCGCGACAGCGTCGGTATCACCTGGCCGTTGTTGGTGCCGGACGCACCCCATCCAGGCTCCATCGCCTCGATTACGGCGACATCCTCGCCCGCTTCGCGCAAATGCAGCGCCGTCGACAGGCCGCTGAAGCCGGCGCCGATCACGATCACATCCGCCTGCAACGCGCCCTGCACGTTCGGCAGAGCCGGACCCGGGGGCGTGACCGCGGCCCACAGCGACCGCGGCCACGCGATCTCGTCGGCGTTCGCGCGCCGACCTGCATTCACTTCGGTGTTCATCTATGCGCCCCCGCTCAAGGTTTCACTTCTGCGCCGCGGCGAAGCCGTGCGTCATGGTAGCGACACGCCCGGTCTAGGGCAAACTTTTCCGCGAGCGATCCGGATCGACCCCGACTCGCGACGCCTTCGACCCCGGTTTCTTGTCAGGGCCAATGCAATCGGTCATACTGCTCGCGCTGCCGATCTGTCGCGTGTGTTGTCGAACGATCATCGGGGAGGGATCCGGTTGTCACTGAGCCAGGTAATAGGAGCGGATCACGCCGTTGTCGCCGTGCGCGATCTCGACGCGGCCGCCGAAAAGTGGCGCCGCCTCGGCTTCACGCTCTCGCCGCGCGGCACCCACAGCCCGCACTTAGGCTCCGGCAACTACACTATTGTCTTCGATGTCGATTACATCGAGCTTCTGGGCGTTCTGACCGAGACGCCGCACAACGCGGCGACGCGCGCTTTTCTGGCCGAACGCGAAGGGCTTGAGCGCGTCGCGTTCACGGCGCTCGACTCGGCCGCCGGCGTGGCGGAACTCAATGCCCGCGGCATCGCCGCGCTCGGCCCGATCGATTTCGGCCGGCCCGTCGATCTGCCCGATGGCGGTAAGTCGGAGGCCCGCTTCCGTGTCATGCAGTGGCCGGTCGACGAGAGACCGGGAGGGCTGCGGATTTTCGCCTGCCAGCACCTGACGCGCGAAACGGTCTGGATCAAATCGCTGCAGACCCACGCCAACACCGCCCGGCGGCTGATGCAGGTCGAAATGCTGACCGCCGACCCCAAGTCCGCGGGTGCGCACATGACGCGCCTGATCGATCAAGCGGCCGAAGCGCTTGCCGACGGGGCTGTGCGCGTCAGGTCCGGCGGGAACCGGGCGGATTTCATTTTCCTGGATCGGGCAGCGCTGGCGAAACGGCATCCCGGCGTCTCTCTCGCCGGATTGCCGCGGGAGGGTGCCGTCGGCCTCAGGATCGGCGTCGCGGATGCGGCCGCCGCCGCGAAGGCGGTCAGTCCGGTCGGTGTAATCGGCGAACGCACCGTGACCGTCCCGGCCTCCGCCGCGACCGGCGTCATGATCACTTTCGACGCGACGTGAGATGCCGCCGGCTGCATCGCGATCCAGCCTGAACTCGTTATTCCCCATGCATAGTGAGGTGTTCCCATGTTCTCCAGCGCCTGCCTTTTCCTCAGCCGCCGCCTGATCCGCCAGAGCCTCGGCGTGCTTGCGCTGCTTGCGGCCATGCCGGGCGTAACCGGCGCCGCGGAGCCGCAGCGCGGCGGCGTCGTCAACGTGCTGATGAATTCGGAGCAGCGCATCCTGAATCCCGCGCTGAGGGCCTCGACCGGCGTCTACCTCGTCGCCGCCAAGATCATGGAGCCGCTGGTCGACCTCGACACCAAGGGCAAACCCGAGCCGATGCTGGCGACGAGCTGGTCGACGACCCCCGACGGCAAGACCATCACCTTCAAGCTGCGCCAGGGCGTGACCTGGCACGACGGCCGCCCGTTCACCTCGGCCGACGTGCAGTTCACCGCGATGCAGATGTGGAAGAAACACCTCAACTACGGCTCGACGCTGCAGCTCTACCTCGACGCGGTGGACACGCCCGACACGCACACGGCGGTGTTCCGCTACTCGCGCCCGATGCCGCTCGATCTCCTGCTGCGCGCGCTGCCTGACCTCGGCTATATCGCGCCGCGCCACGTGTTCGAAGGCACCGACGTTCTGACTAACCCGGCGAACACCGCGCCGATAGGCACCGGCCCGTTCAAGTTCGTCCAGTACGAGCGCGGCCAGTTCATCATCGCGGAACGCAATCCGAACTACTGGAGGAAAGGGCTGCCCTATCTCGACCGCATCGTCTGGCGCATCATCACCGACAAGTCGGCGGCGAGCGCGGCGGTCGAAGCCGGCCAGCTGCAGGTCTCGCCCTACTCGTCGCTGCCGCTGGCGGACCTCGACCGGTTCAAGAAGGACGCGCGCTTCGAGGTGACCACGCGCGGCAACGAGGGCAACGGCGTCAACAACACGATCGAGTTCAACCACCGGCGCAAGGAGCTTGCGGACATCCGCGTGCGCCGCGCGATCGCGCACGCGATCGACGTCGACTTTTTCTGCAAGAACTTCCTCTACGGCTTCGGCAAGCGAGGCACCGGTCCGATCCCGACCTCCTCGCCCGAGTTCTACCCGCAGGGGACGCCGCAATACGCCTTCGACAAGGCCAAGGCGGAGTCCCTGCTCGACGCGGCTGGCTACAAGAAGGGCGCCGACGGCAAGCGCTTCGCGCTGCGCCTCGTCCCGGCGCCCTGGGGCGAGGACATCAGCCTTTGGTCCACGTTCGTGCAGCAATCCCTCGGCAGCGTGGGCATCGAGGTCGAGATCGTGCGCTACGACGCGGCCGGGTTTCTGAGCAACGTTTACAAGGAGTGGAACTTCGACCTCGCCACCGGATGGCACCAGTACCGCAACGATCCGGCCGTCTCCACCACGGTCTGGTACCGCTCGGGCAGCCCCAAGGGCTCGCCCTGGACCAACCAGTGGGGCTGGGAGTCGGCGGCGATCGACAAGATCATCGACGACGCCGCGAGCGAGCTCGACCCGAAGAAGCGCAAAGCGCTGTACGCCGACTTCGTCAAGGCGGTGAACACGGAGCTGCCGATCTGGATGGCGATCGAGCGCCAGTTCGTCACCGTCGCCAGCAAATCGCTGGTCAACCATTCGAACACTCCTCGCTGGCCGTCGAGCCACTGGGCGGACCTCGCGATCACGAGGTAAGCAATGCGCGTCCTGGCGCTGGTCGGACGGCGGCTGCTGTCGAGCGTGCCGACGCTGTTCATCATCCTCGTCGGGCTGTTCCTGCTGCTGCAGCTTGCGCCCGGCGACACGGTCGATGCGCTGGTCGCGCAAATGGGCGGCGGCGACCAGAAACTGACGCAGGAGCTGCGCCGCTTCTACGGCCTTGATGCGCCGGTCGCGGTGCAACTCGGCCGCTACCTGTGGCGGCTGGTGCAGCTCGACCTGGGCTACTCCGCGATTTACGGCAAACCGGTCGCGAGCGTGATCCTGGAGCGGCTGCCGGCGACGCTGCTGCTGATGGGTTCGGCGCTGTCGCTGGCGTTCTCTGCCGGCATCGCCCTCGGCGTCCTCGCCGCGCGCAGGGTCAACCGCTGGCCGGACACGCTGATCTCGACCCTCGGCCTGGTGTTCTACGCAACGCCCTCGTTCTGGTTCGGGCTGATGGGGATCGTGGTGTTCGCGATCAAGCTCGCCTGGCTGCCGCCGGGCGGATTCGAGACCGTGGGCGCGGGGTATGCGGGCCTCGCGCGCGTGCTCGACATCGCGCGCTACCTGGTGCTGCCGACGCTGACGCTGGCGCTCATTTTCCTCGCCATTTACTTGCGCATCATGCGCGCCTCGATGCTGGAGGTGCTGACGCTGGACTTCGTGCGCACGGCGCGGGCCAAGGGCGTGACCGAGCAGGCGGTGATCGTGCGCCACGTACTGCGCAACGCGCTGCTGCCGGTGGTGACGCTGATCGGGCTGCAGGCGGGCACCATGCTCGGCGGCTCGGTGGTGGTCGAGAGCGTGTTCGCGCTGCCAGGTCTGGGCCGTCTCGCCTATGAGAGCGTGGTGCAGCGCGACCTCAATACACTGCTCGGCATCGTGTTCGTGTCGGCGCTGCTGGTGATCGCGGTGAACTTCATCGTCGACCTGCTCTACGCGCGGCTCGATCCGCGCATCGCCTGAGGCGGGCGGGCGTGCTCGGTTTCTGGCGCCTGTATGCGCGCAGCCCGTCGGCGGTGATGGGCCTGGTCCTGCTGCTGCTGGTGATCGGCATGGCGCTGACGGCCGGCCTGTTGTTTCCGAAAAATCCGCTGGCGCTCGCCGGGCCGCCGCTGCTGTGGCCGTTCCAGGACGCGCAGCTGTGGCTGGGCACCGACAACTCCGGGCGCGACATCGCCGCGCAGATTTTCCACGGCGCGCGCATTTCGCTGCTGATCGGCCTCGCCGCGATGGCCCTGGCGATCACCATCGGCATCCTATTGGGTGCGCTCGCCGGATTCTACGGCGGCATTGCCGACGACATCCTGATGCGCATCACCGAAGCGTTCCAGACGCTGCCCAACTTTCTGTTGCTGCTGATGCTGGTGGCGGTGTTCGGCTCGACGCTGACCACGGTGACCATCGCCATCGGCCTGGTGTCGTGGCAGGCGCCGGCGCGGCTGACGCGCGCCGAGTTTCTGTCGCTGCGCACGCGCGAGTTCGTCCAGGCCGGCCGCACCATCGGGCTCGGCGACGCGACGCTGATCTTCCGCGAGATCCTGCCCAACGCGCTGCCGCCGGTGATCGTCTATGCCAGCGTGGTCATGGCAGTCGCCATCCTGCTCGAGAGCGCACTCGCCTTTCTCAACCTGTCCGATCCCAACGTGGCCTCCTGGGGCAATCTGATCGGCCTCGGCCGCGGCGTGCTGCGCACCGCCTGGTACGTCTCCGCCATTCCGGGGGTTGCGATCCTCATCACCGTGCTCGCGGTCTCGCTGGTCGGACAGGGTTTGAACGACGCGTTGAACCCGAGGCTGCGCGGGCGATGAACGCTCTCCTCGAGATAGAGAACCTGTCGGTAGCGCTGCCGCGCGGCGCGGACCGGGCGCTCGCCCTCGACGGCGTTTCGCTCACGCTGCAGGCGGGAGAAATCCTGTGCGTGGTAGGCGAGAGCGGCTCGGGCAAGACGATGACCGCCAACGCCGCCATGCGGCTCCTGCCACTCGGTGTCGGGGTCGCCGGCGGCACGATCCGGTTCGAGGGCCGCGACATTCTCGCCCTGCCGGAGGCCGAAATGCGACAGCTGCGCGGCAGGCGCATCGCGATGGTGTTCCAGGAGCCGATGACCGCGCTCAATCCGCTGCGCCCGATCGGCGACCAGATCGGCGAGATGTTCCGCACCCACACCGGCCTCGGCCGGGCCGAAATCGACGCGCGCATTCTCGGGTTGCTGGACGAGGTCCGCATCCCGGATCCGCGCTCCGCCGCCCGCGCCTATCCGCACGAACTCTCCGGGGGGCAGCGGCAGCGCGCGATGATCGCCATGGCGCTCGCGCTCGAACCCACGGTGCTGATCGCGGACGAGCCGACCACCGCGCTCGACGTGACGACGCAGGCGCAGATCCTGCACCTGATCCGCGAGCTGCAGCGCAAGAAAGGCACCGCCGTGCTGTTCATCACGCACGACTTCGGCGTCGTCGGCGAAATCGCCGACCGGGTGGCGGTGATGCAATCCGGCCGCCTGGTCGAGACGGATTCCGTGGCGGAGGTACTCGACCGCCCGAAGCACGCTTATACGCGCATGCTGCTCGCCGCCGTGCCGCCGCTCGAAGCGCCGCCGGCCAGAACCGTCTCCGCCGAAGCCGTCCTCAGCATTGATCGGGTTTCCAAAACCTATGTGACGCGGGGATCCGGACTGCGCAAACGCAGCACCCTGGCGCTGGACAATGTCACGCTGTCGCTGCCGAAGGGATCGACACTGGGCATCGTCGGCGAAAGCGGCTCGGGAAAATCGACGCTGGCGAAGTGCCTGGTCCGGCTTATCGCCCCTGATGCGGGCGCCATTCGCATGAGCGACGTCGATCTCGCCCATCTCTCGCGCCGCGAAGCAAAGCGCGCGACGGCGCGCATTCAAATGGTGTTTCAGGATCCGTACGGATCTCTCAACCCGCGCCGCCGCGCCGGCGAGCTCGTGGCCCAGGGCCCGATCGCGCATGGCCTTGCGCCGGAGGAGGCGCGCGCCCGCGCGAAGAAACTATTTGCGCTGGTCGGACTCGATCCGACGGCCACCGACCGCTATCCGCACGAATTTTCCGGCGGCCAGCGCCAGCGCATCGGCCTCGCGCGCGCGCTCGCGCTCGAGCCGGAGATCCTGGTCGCCGACGAACCCGTGTCTTCGCTCGATGTCTCGGTGCAGGCGCAGGTGCTGGAGCTTTTGGCGCAGCTTCGCGCCCGGCTAGGCCTGTCGATGGTGTTCATCACGCACGACCTGCGGGTCGCAGCCCAGATCTGCGACCGGGTCGCGGTGATGAAAGACGGACGCGTGATGGAGGAGGGGCTCGCGGCGGACGTGTTCAGCGCACCGCGGCATGCCTACACCCAGGCCCTCATAGAGGCGATCCCGCGGCGGCGTCAGCCGCTGCATTGAACGCGTGTACTTTCCGCAGCGGACATGAGCGATCGATCGATTCTCGCGGCGGGCTGCGGCGAGGCGTGAAGCAGACTTCTTGACGCGACGCCGCGCGCGCGGCGCGGGTTCTTGCCGGCTACAGAAACGGCTCGGCACGTTTGAGCAGTTCTTCCAGGCCCGGTTCTTTCGGGTTGCGCGGCTTGCCTGGATGGATGACCGACACCTGGCAGCTCTCCGCGGCTTCCACCAGCTGCGCATAGGTTCCGGCGTTGATATCGGCGATGTACGCCTGCTGGTTTCCGTCGTAGGCGAACATCTTGCTGTTGATCTGGGTGCACTCGTTGCAGGTCGAGCAGCGCGCGGTCTCGATGTAGGCCTCGTCAGGCGATCGTTCCGGTTCCTGCTCCACGGGCGCCGCCGGTGCTGCGGACGCGCTCGCTGCAGCCGTTACGGCCGGCACCGCGGCTACGGGCACCGTAGCCGCGTGCGCCTCGGCTTCCTGCTGCATGCGTTCTTCCCAGGCTTTGCGCTCGCGCGCGAGCAGCTTCTCCGCGTGCGAATTGTGCACGCCCCCCAATTCCTGCAGGCTGTGCCACATCTCGCGGCAGCGCCGCGCTTCGCGGATCAGACGCTCATCGACGATCACTTTCTGCAGCACGTTGTCGCCGTCGACCATCAACAGGCTGGGCACCTTGTCCGGCAGGCCCTTCCTCTCGCGCGTCAGCGACTCGTCCACCGGAATCATGCTGCCGTTCCATTTCTCCCTCGGAACGCGCGCGAGGTGCCGGGCATAGCGGCGGTCGCTGGCGACGAAATCGACCAGCGTGAAGGCCAGATCCTCCGACACCCGCTGGTGCTGCTCGTCCTCGTAGGCGAAGCCCTGGACCGGCCAGTCGAGTTCCACCTGCGAATTCGCTTCGAGGTAGAACCGCGACGCCCAGTTCGGGCCCGCGGACGGGTCATAGGTGAAAGCCGGAAAGGCGCGCGATTCCATCGCTGCCGCCGACATCAGGTACGGCGGCAGTTCCGAGGCCTTGCCGCTCGCTCCGGAGAACACGCTGAACAAGGCGGGGCCCCGATATCTCAGCCCGCGCAGCATGCGTTCGCGGAAGCGGAACAGGTTGGAACTGCTCGACTGCAGCACATACACTTCATTCAGGCCCATGGCCATGTTGGCGATCTGCCGGCTGCGCGTGCCGGAGGTGAGGTTGCCCTCCCCGATCGCGGAATCTTCGAGGATATCGTCGAGCTGCAGCAGCACCTTGATCGGCAGGCCCGAGGAAAGGATTTCCATCAGCTGGGCCTGCTCGTCCGCCTGCAGCTTGCCGGCGTTGACGCAGACCAGATAGTCGGGAAACGGCGCCAGGTCCTGCGGGTCCAGGCCGTTGGCGCCGAACTGCTCGAACAAGGCGTCGTGCTTGGCTTCGCTGTACTGCCCGTCGATCTCGAGCTCGGCGACGGCAATCGCCTTGGCGAGTTCGATCAGTTTGGGCATGCGCTCGCGGAACGCGGCCAGCGCGTCGGCGCAGCTGTCGAACTGGAACGAGTAAGGATCGGCCGCGGCCGGCTTTTTCGCTGCCGCGCCGGGCATCGGAAAGAATTGCTGCGCGTTAAGCACTGTGAGCAGCTCGCGGATACGCCGCCGCCGGCTTTCGGGGAACGCGTCCTTCGGCAGCGCCTTGGACAACAGGCGCGACATCGCGTCGAAGTCGAACGCTTCGCCGAAGCCGGTTCCGACCGCCGCCTTGAGGTGCTTGGCGCTACGCCCCGCCTCAGAGCGCTCGAAGTCGGCCTTGAGTATGTCGGAGAGCTTGAGCACCAACCGGTCGAGGTCCCTGCGGAAGGCGTCGGACTTTTGCTTTTGCACCGCGTTCCAGGCGTGGCGCAACAGACGCGCCGGCAGCGCGACGTCGCAATCAGCCACTTCGCCGTCGAGTTTGACCGCGGCGCGCGCGCGCCGCAGGCTGTCATCCAGCGTTTTTTCCGCACCCTTGGCCAGCCGCCCCGCCGCCTTCACCCACAGCGCGGACAGCGTTCCGCTCGCGCCGCCCGCGGCCAGCGCGCGGATTTCCTGCTCCAGCCGCAGCACATGTTTGCGGATGCGCTCGCCTTCGCCGCCTTTCGCGGCGACTGCCAGCGCGCCGTCGATCAGGCCCGACAGCGACTGCACATAGAGTTCGTCGGCGCGATCGGCGACCAGCACCAGCGGAAAATCGTAGCGCAGCTGGGTGAGCTCGCGGTAGCCGGCGAACAGTGCCGGACGCAAGCCGAGTCCGTCGACCGAGTCCAGATGCTCGCTCGGCCGCCGGCCGGTAAGGAAAAACGCGACGTGTGCCTGGCTATCCGCTTCCATGATGTTTTTCAACCTGCCTTGCTGGTGTAGTCTCTAGCTATCGGTTATGACGCGCGCGGCGCGCCGGCGCCCTATGCAACTTTCTCTTTGGCTTCCTGCGGCCAGACCGTGTACTTGTCCAGCTCCGCATTGAGCCCGGCCCGGGTCAGATCGGGTGTGCGCAGCTTGTCCAGATGCCGCAGGTCTTCGTAACAGGGAACCTTCGGGTTCCGGTACAGGATCCCGACAGGGATGATGTCGGTATTGGAGGCGATTTCGCGCGCGCGGTCGATGTTCAATGGGTCGTGCTGCAACTGGTTCTTGTACACGCGCGACAGGCCCGCGCTCAACTGCAGGCCGTCGTCGTGATGCAGCAGCTGCACCTTGTTGGGATCGTGCATCCACGGGTCGAGCGATTTCGGCAGCCACTCCGGACAGCGCTGGATGATGCGCACAAACGACAGGCCCTTGTGATGGTAGGCCGCTCTGACGATGTCGAACAGCACCTCCGGAATCCAGTCGGCCGCCTGCGCGACGAAAGATACGTTCTGCACCCCGAGCGTGACCGTCAGCGGATTCAGCGCCTCGAGGTAACTGCCGCGCGGAGTGGTGTTGCTCTTGGTGCCGATGGGCGAGGTCGGCGAAGCCTGCTTCTTGGTCAGGCCGTAGATCTGGTTGTCGTGCAGGAACACCGTGATGTTCATATTGTAGCGGATGGCGTGGATCCAGTGCGCGGCGCCGATGCTGCAGCAGTCGCCGTCGCCGGTATTGACGAACACGGCGAGGTCCGGCCGCGCCATCTTCACCCCTTCGGCGACCGGCAGCGCGCGCCCGTGAATGCCGTGAAAGCCGTAGGTCTTCATGTAATGGGGAAAGCGGCTGGAGCAGCCGATGCCGGACACAAACACCGTTTTTTCCGGGCGCAAGCCTTCGTCGCGGCACAGCCGTTGCACCGCCGCGAGGATGGCGTTGTCGCCGCAGCCCGTGCACCAGCGCGGCACGCCGCTCTGGTAGTCTTCGAGTTCGAAGTGCTCGTCGGTCATCTGCAGCAGGCACTCGGTAGCGGACATCATGTTCATGGCGTTTTCACCTTCTCCAAGTCAATGGCTGATTCAGGCGTTCCCGGATGGCCTGTCACTTTTTTAGCTTTTCCGTCATCACGCGGCGGATCGTGCCGGGCTTGATCGGCTGGCCCTTGACCTCGCTCCAGCAGTCGACGTCGACGAGGTAACGCGAGCGCAGCAGTATCGCGAGGGACGAATAGCGGCGGTTGCTTTCGTCGATGATTTTGTCCTCGGGCCGGTCGCTCCAGTTGCTCTCGATGGTCATGACCTTCCTGAAACCGTGCATGATTTCCTTGATCCCCGGAGGCAGCGGCTGCAGGAACTGCAGGTGCATCGAGGACACTTTCTTCCCGTCCGCGCGCATGGCCTCGACCGCTTCCTCGATCGCGCCCTTGGTGCTGCCCCAGCCGATGACCAGCAGATCGCCCTTGGGATCGCCGAACACCGGCGGCGCCTTGAGCGTCTTCTGCAGCGCGGCGAGTTTCAGGCTGCGAAAGCGCAGCGTCTGCTCGTTGATCTCGGCGTCGTAGGCGACGTGGCTGTCGCGGTCGTGCGCAAGCCCGGTGAGCGTATGCATGCCGCCAGGCTGTCCGGGAATGAAGCGGCGGGCGAGGCCGGTGGTGTCGTCCCAGTCGTATGGCTTTGCCCCTGCCGGTACCGGACTCTGATCGACCGGCGGCGCCATCCAGGTGTCGCTGAACTTCGGCCGCGGAAAGGGCTGCTGCGAGGTGGCGAGGCCCGCATCGGTCAGCACCACGACCACCATGTTGAAGGTTTCGGCGATCTTGCGCGCGGTGATGATGGCGTAGAAACACTCCTCGATGGTGCCCGGCGCCATCACAACCTTGGGCGCGTCGCCGTGGCTGCCGAAAATCGCGGTCATGAGATCGCCCTGCTCCATCTTCGTCGGCTGGCCGGTACTGGGCCCGCCGCGCTGCACGTTCACGACTACCAGCGGAATCTCGCCCATGACCGCAAGGCCGATCGCTTCCTGTTTCAGCGAATAGCCCGGACCCGAAGTGATGGTGACCGTGCACTTGCTCGCGTAGGAGGCGCCGATGGCGAAAGCGCAGGCCGCGATCTCGTCCTCGGCCTGATGCACGATGCCGCCGACCTTCTCGAACACCTCGGACAGATAGTGCGAGGCCGACGTCGCCGGCGTGATCGGGTACATGGCGCAGATCTCCATCCCGGACGCGAGCACACCCAGCGCCAGCGCGGTGTTGCCGTTGACCACGAGCTGCGGCTCGGTCGAGCGCTGCGCCGGAATGCTGTAGCAGAAATCGAGGTTCGCCGCGGCCCATTTGTGACCCGCTTCGAGCAGCTGGATATTGGCGTCGACCACGCTCTGGTCCTTCTTGCCGAACGCGAGAACGATCTGGTCCGCCGCCAGTTTCAGTTCCAGGCTGTAGATGTAGCACAGCATGCCCAGCGCGAACATGTTCTTGCCGCGCCGCGCATCGGCGACGATTTTGCGGCACTCCTGCTCCATCGGGATCTCGTATACCTTGTAGCCCGCGGCGGCGACCCTGTCGTGGGTCTCGATGTAGGAAGCCACGATCATCGGATCGGCGTGCGCGCGCCACATGCTCTCCAGCAGGATGGTGCAGCCGGGTTTGAGTTCCTTCGCCCGCACCCGACCGAGCAGCACCTGCTCGTTGAACGCCACCACCAGGTCGGTTTCGTCACCGCCGTTGGTGATGTAACCCGATCCGATGCGGATGCGATTGCCGCTCGCCCCGGCGACGCTGCGCGCCGGCGGGCGGATTTCGGCTGGAATGATTTCCGTGGTCCAGATGCCGTTGCCCATCTGCGCCGCGATCGCGCCCAGCGACTGGCCGCATTTCTGCGCGCCCTCGCCCGAATCGCTGATGATTTCGACGATGTGTTCTTTCAGCCTGACGGGGGATTTTCCGCCCGTGCTCGCCGGGATTTCTTCGGTGGCCTTCTTCGCCGGTTTTTGCTTGGTCATCTGGTTCATGTTTTTTCCGTAGCCGCTGTCGGACTGCTGTTGAGCTGTTGTTGAGTATGGTTCGCCGCGTGGCGACGTGTCGGTAACCGCCGCCTAGACAAGGCGCACACGCGCGAAATTCCGCTCCCTGGTGTCGATGCCGAATAGTGTGCTCGCGCCCGCGCCGCCGACATAGGGAAGCGCGGGATCGCGGATGCCGAGATAGGCCTTCATGCTGCGCGCGGCCTTGCGTCCCGCGCCCATGGCTTCGATCACGGTCGCCGCGCCGGTGACGATGTCGCCGCCGGCAAACACGCCGGCGACCGAAGTCGCAAGGCTTTCGTCGGCGCCGATATAGCCCCATTTGTTCAATTTCAGCTTCGACGTCTGGCCCATGATCGGGTTGGCGTTGGTGCCGATTGCATACACGATCAGATCGGTGTCGAAATCGAACTCGCTGCTTGGGACCGGCACCGGACGGCGCCGGCCCGAATCGTCAGGCTCGCCCAGCTCCATGCGAACGCAGCGCATGCCGCGCACGCTGCCCTTGCCGTCATCGAGGACCGACACCGGATTGGTGAGCCAGTGGAACTCCACCCCTTCCTGCTCGGCGTGATGGACCTCCTCCGCCCGCGCCGGCGCCTCGGTGCGCGACCGGCGGTAAATGCAATACACCTTCTCCGCCCCCAGGCGGATGGACACGCGCATCGCGTCCATCGCCGTATTGCCCGCGCCGACGACGGCGACCCGCTTGCCGATCGGCAGCGGCGTGTCGAAGTTGGGAAAGTCCCTGGCGCGCATCAGGTTGCAACGCGTCAGCAGCTCATTAGCCGAGAGCACGCCGTTCAACGAATCCCCGGGAATGTTGAGCATGGTCGGATAGCCGGCGCCGACGCCGACGAATACGGCGTGGAAGCCCATTTCGTCGATCATCTGCTCGATGGTGAACAGGCGGCCGACCAGGGTGTTGCATTCGAACTTGACCCCGAATTTCTTAAGATTGTCGATCTCGGCATCGATCACCGCATTGGGCAGGCGGAAATCGGGGATGCCGTATCTCAGCACGCCGCCAGGCTGATGGAAGGCCTCGTACACGGTGACGTCGCATCCTGCCTTGGCCATGTCCGCGGCGCAGGCCATGCCCGCCGGGCCCGAGCCGACGATGCCGACGCGAAACCGGTTCGGCTCGATATAGGGAATGTTGACCCAGCCCTCCTTGATCGCGGTGTCGCCGACGAAACGCTCCAGGCGTCCAATCGCGACCGCTTCGAGCGAATCGCCCACGGTGCACACGCCCTCGCACTGGTTCTCCTGCGGACACACCCGGCCGCAGATCGACGGCAGGAGATTGGTGTCGGTGAGAATATCGTAGGCGCCGCGGAAATTCTTTTCGCCTATCTTCTGGATGAATCCGGGAATATTGATGCCCACCGGGCAGCCTGAGATGCAGGGTTCGTCCGGGCACATGAGACAGCGCTCGGATTCGCGTAGCGCGTCTTCGAGACTGTAGCCGCAGGCGACTTCCTCGAAATTCTTGGCCCGCAGCTGCGGATCCTGCTCGCGCATCGGCGTGCGTTCCTGCGGTATGGTGCGTATCGTCTTTTTCTTTGCCATCTCACTATCCTCAGGCGACTATGCGGACCTCGGCGGAGCGCACCTTAAGGGAGTAGACCTCAGGAGACGCATCTCATGGCGCCGCGACGCCGCTACCTCAACCATCAATCCAGCCTAGCCCCCCGCCACGTCCTCGAACGGATCGGGCAGCTCGAGCAGCTCACTTTGCGGGGCGGCGCCCCGCGCCAGCGCATCCAGCGCGCTCGGCCCCACCTGCTTGGTCATACGGCAGCTTTCCGACCAGCGTTCGTGGGCTTCCTTCTCGACCTTGGTGTAGCGCTGCAGGCGCATCATCAGGTCGTCGAAATCGACCAGATGGCCGTCGAAGTCTGGTCCGTCGACACAGGCGAATTTCACCTGGTCGCCGACCTTGACCCGGCAGCCGCCGCACATCCCGGTGCCATCGACCATGATCGGGTTGACGCTGACCATGGTCTTAATCTTGGCTGCGCGCGTGGCGTCGGCGCAGGCTTTCATCATCACCGGCGGGCCGATCGCAATGACCTCTTCGATGTCGGGGTGCCCCGCCATGGCGACCTTGATGCCGTCGGTGATCATGCCTTTCATCCCCGCCGAGCCGTCGTTGGTGCAAAGAATAAGTTCGTCGCAGCAGGCCTTGAACTTGTCTTCCCAGAAGACGAGATCCTTGTTGCGGAAACCGAGGACGGCGATCACATATGCGCCGGCCTCCTTGAAGCCGCGCGCCTGGGGAAAGATCGGCGCCACGCCCAGGCCGCCGCCGACGCACACCACCTTCTTCGCGTGGCTGATCGGGCTGGGTATGCCCATCGGGCCGACCATGCCGTAGAGCGTAGTGCCGACGCGGCATTCCTGCTGCATTTGCCTGGTCGTCTTGCCGACCGCCTGTATCACCAGCGTGATGGTTCCCTTCTTGCGGTCGAAGTCGGCGATGGTGAGCGGTATCCGCTCACCCTGCTCGTTCAGCATGACGATCACGAATTGCCCCGGCCTGGCCGCCTTCGCCATCAGCGGATGGCGCACCTCGAGCAGGTAGGTGACGTCGGAGAAATCCTCTCGTGCCACGATCTCAAAATTAGACATTGCAGTCGCCTTCCTACCGGCCCGTCTTGGCCGGCTTATCTATCGGGTGGTGGGTATCTGGTGGCATCCGCCGGCCCGCTGTCTTCTTCGACACTGACAGGCTGGCCAAGACATGCGCTCGGCTCGACGGGACTTGATCCAAGGCGTCTGCAGAAGCGCGTGAACAAGCCTGCAGATTCCGCGGATAAAGGATTCAAACCAATGTCATTCAACGCGCATTCCACCAATGGGACGGAGCAAGTATCTTACCGGGAGCCTCGGGATGTTTTGACCTAGATCAAACACCCCGGACACCCGGAGACAAACGCCCTCAACCCGGCGCAGGCTTACGGCGCGCGGCCGCTGCCGTTCCCGTCGCTTTCACTCGAGAAACCATGTTGCATTGTCGGGAAATTTTGTGTAACAATATGAGTATAAAGCGCGTCCTCATGCCCTGCACTAGAAGGGATAGCGATGAAGCTGCTGTACGACATATGGTTTTTCGTGTGGTTTTCCACCGTGATGGTCTCGGCGGGTTGGTCGGCGGCCAATTTTGTTCTTGATTGGATCAAGACCGCGCTACTGAATTGAGAAGGGGCGGCGCCTGTTCAAAGCGCGTTCATACGAAGATTGGGCGCGGCACCTGAAACAACGATACCGGACAAACAGGGCCGGTTTTTTTGCGCGCGTCCCCAGAGCGTCCCGGATAGCAAAAGCGCCGGAAGTTGCTGCCATCCAACGCCCTGTTCTATTGGTAGGGCGTGCAGGGGTCGAACCTGCGACCAACTGATTAAGAGTCAGCTGCTCTACCAACTGAGCTAACGCCCCAAAAAGCGAATAGGCTTCTACAGCGCCAACCCGCTTGACCTAATGGTAGGCCGTGCCAGATTCGAACTGGCGACCAACGGATTAAAAGTCCGCTGCTCTACCGGCTGAGCTAACGACCCGCAAAGAGGCGCGATTTTAGTTTGCCGGGGTGTTTGTGTCAATGAAATCCGGGCTGTTTGCGTCCGAATCCGCCTCGCTTGTTCCGCTGCTCTGCCTGCCCGGGCAAAAAATCCTCATCCTTCCCGCAGCATGCGCGCGTATTGCCATTTCATCGTCAGGGCCGAGCCGGCGACGATGGATAAAAAGGTGAGCATGGAGCCCAGTGCCAGCGTCGAAAGACCGGTGATGCCCTGTCCCACCGTGCAGCCCATCGCAGTGACGCCGCCGAAGCCCATGAGCACGCCGCCCAGCATGTGGCTGGCGGTGTCCCCGGCGTCGCGGAAGCTCTCCCAGTGGAAGTTGCCGCTGGCCAGCGCATAGGCGGCCGAGCCGGCGACGACGCCGATGGCAGAGGCTATGCCGAAGGTTACGATCTTGCTCTTGTCGGTCCAGAACATGAGCAACTCCAGCGTATAGGCCTGCGGCGCGACGAAAGAGAGCGACTCCATGCGCCCGCTGTTGGTGGCGACGAAGGCCTCCTGCAGGGTGTTCGGATCCTCCGCCAGATAGCCGAGCCTGCCGCTCAGGTACCAGCCGCCAATCACCACCAGGCCGACGGTCATGCCGCCGAGGATGCCGTCGAAGTTGCCGCGGAATTCGCGGTCTTTGAACACGAACAGCAGCAGCATGCCCGCCACAGCGGCGCTCACAAGCAACACCATCGCCTTCTTGTCCGCGCCCAGGGCCTTTGCCAGCAGCGAAGGCAGATCCTGCCCGGTGGACAGCGCAATCGACGCCGGATCCAGCGCCGCCACGCGGAAGGCGCCGAACAGGCCCTTCAGCGTAACGTAGGCGGCGATACCGAGAAACACGACCACCACCAGCGATTTGAGATTGCCGCCGCCGATGCGGATCAGGGTCTTGCTGCCGCAGCCCGAGCCCAGGGTCATGCCGACGCCGAAAGCGAAGCCGCCGACGAGGTAGGACAGCCAGATGAAATTCGGGCCGGTGTAGATCGACTTGGCCAGGTCGATGACGCCGGCGAACTGCAGCGCGTTCGAGCCCAGGATGGCGACGGCGATCGCGAGCAGCCACATGCGCATTCGGCCCCAGTCGCCCATGTTGACCACGTCGGAAACCGCGCCCATGGTGCAGAAGTTGGTCTTGTTCGCTACGGCGCCGAAGATGAAGGCGAGCGCGAAACCGCCCCATGCCACGGTGCCCGCAACTGCCGCCGGATTCACTTCGTTCATCGCCCCTCCGCCATCGAGATTCCGGCGATTCTAGTCCGCGCTCGGCCTC
>Ga0315281_10003219_pt1 | contig 23971 bp, 23 predicted proteins | sample YL17G07_0_MG_FD_204540 | JGI IMG/M metagenome (GOLD analysis project Ga0315281, IMG submission 204540) | Sediment microbial communities from Yellowstone Lake, YNP, Wyoming, USA - YL17G07_0 | ecosystem: Environmental > Aquatic > Freshwater > Lake > Sediment | place: USA: Wyoming | collected... | reverse complement strand
CCAAAGGTGGCCGGAAGCGGTATGACACAAGTTATCACACCCCCAACTGGGCCATCGGACGAACTCCGCAACTATGCGGTAGCAAAACAACAGGTGACGGAAGCGGTCCGCGCCATCAAGCAATGCTTGGAGACGAGAAATGAAGCGAAGTACGCCGAGCCATGCCAGGCTTTGCTCGTCAGGCTCGCCGAAGACCGTTTCAACCTCGCCGTTGTCGGACAATTCAAGCGCGGCAAGAGTTCGCTAATGAACGCCATCATTGGCCGCGAGCTTTTGCCGACCGGCCTCCTGCCGCTGACCTCGGCCATCACGACTCTGCGTTATGGCCCGCAGGAGCAAGTGTATCTCAAGCGCAAAGGCTGGGGCTTCAAGCAGGAAATCTCGCTCGGCGAACTGGCCGACTACGTCACCGAGCGCGGCAACCCCGGCAACGAGAAAGGTCTGGAAGAAGCCCGCGTCGAATTGCCTCTGCCGTTTCTCCGGCGCGGACTGCACTTCATTGACACGCCCGGCGTCGGGTCGGCGCAAGCGGCCAACACGGCGACGACCTATGCGTTCCTGCCGGAGGCCGATGCCGTCATCTTCGTCACCAGCGTCGAGGCCCCGTTGAGCGAAACAGAGGAAAAGCTTCTCCGCGACATTCGGCAACACGTCCGCAAACTCTTCGTGGTCGTGAACAAAATGGATTTGCTGGCCGCGCTCGAACGCGACGAGCTATTGGGCTATATCAGCGCCGGAGTTGAACGCGCGTTAGCGGCCAATGAGTTCCGCCTGTATCCGCTCTCCGCCCGGCAGGGGCTGACTGCTAAACTGGCCGGGGATGCTGCCGGGGTCCGGCAGAGTGGCTTGGCCGCTTTTGAGGCGGCGTTGGCTCCGTTCCTGGCCGAGGAGAAAAGCCAGCTGTTTCTCGTAGCGATTCTGGACCACGCCCTGCGGTTGCTGGATGAAGTTGCTCTCGACGGGGCGGGTGACGCGGCGCATCAACTGCCAACGCTACGCTCGCAATGCGAGACTTTGCGCGCGACTCTGCTCGCGGGCCTGCCGCTGGCGACCAGCCCGTTGCAAACGGCGAATACAGAAATCCTGGAGCGCGCCATCGCCGCCGAGCGTGCGCCTCGCCCGCGTGGGCGAGAACTTTCGGCCTGGCTGTCTCACACTTGCCCAATTTGCGCCGCGCAGGTTCAGGCCGTTTTTGATTTCTTCGCCCACTGGCAGTACGTGTTGAGCACGGAGGCAGAAGCCCGCCGCGCCTTCGCCGCCACGCGCGGCTTTTGCCACGTCCACACCTGGCAGTTTCAACAAATCGCCTCGCCGCATGGCATCAGCGTCGGCTATGCGTTGCTCGCCGACGCGGCGGCGGCGGAACTGTGGCAATGCTTTGGGCAACCACCCGAGGAGATTGCGCGGCGCATTGCGGCCATCCTGCCGGGCGTCGAAACTTGTCCGGCCTGCCGGGTTCTGCGCGAGGCGGAGTCTAATCAGTTGAGCCGGTTTTTGAAACGCATCCCGACGGCTGAAAGTCAGGCGGTCTACGTGCGTTCGCCGGGCTTGTGCCTGCCCCACTTGCGCGCGGCCCTCGCGGCCTCACCGCCTTCCGAAGTCGCAGAGTTTTTGTTACGCGAACAAGTCCGGCATTTGGAAGAAGTCTCCGAAGACATGCGGAGTTACTCACTCAAGCGCGATGCGCTCCGGCGCGGCCTGCTCAACACGGACGAAGACAACGCCTGGCGCTTCGCCCTCCTGCAACTCACCGGCGAGCGGACCGCCCGGGTGCTCTGAACTGGATGCAACTCGTGTTTAATTTCCTGAAACGCCTCCTCGCCCGCAGGAAACCGGAAGAACCCGCGCCCCGCCATGACTTGGATGCGACGGTTCCACTCTCGCCAGATATCGTGGCGCAATTGTCGCCCGATGCGAAAAAAGCCTTTGCCGAGACCAGTTCATCCAATCGCCTGCGCTTCAGTTGGGCGCAAGATACCGGCAAGGTGCGCGAACACAATGAAGACGTGCTCCTCGCCGTCACGTCTGAGCTGGCCGGGTTAGAAACAATGCCTGCCCTGGGCTTGTTTCTCGTCGCCGACGGGATGGGGGGACACGCATTGGGCGAGCGCGCCGCGGGCATGGCCGCTCGCGCCGTCGCCCGTTCGATTCTCGAACAATTTTTGCCGTCGGTCCTGACCGACTCGCTGGTGGAAGTTGAGCGTCCCGACTTGTTCGAGGTGATGCAGACAGCTATGCTCACGGCGAATAGGGCTGTTAATCGCGTCGCGCCCAACGGCGGCACAACGCTGACCTGCGCTGTGCTCTTAGACCGACAACTCGTCGTCGCGCACATTGGTGATAGCCGCGCTTATCTCGTGGCTGAGGGCCGGCTTGAACAACTGACGCATGACCACACACTGGTGAAGCGCCTCGAAGAAATGGGGCAGTTGACCGCCGCCGAAGCCGCCGTGCATCCGCAACGCAACATTCTTTATCGCGCCCTCGGACAACAACTGGAAACGGTGGAAGCCGAGATCACTTCAGTTCGCCTGCCGCCTCGGGCTTCAGTCTTACTCTGTTCAGACGGCCTATGGAGCCTCGTTCCCGATGATAAAATTCTGGCGATAATTCAGCAGTCTGCCAGCCTGCAAACAACGTGTGAGGCGCTCGTCGCCGCGGCCAATGCGGGGGGCGGGTTGGACAACATCAGCGTCGTCCTGGCGCAAGCACCCGAATAAAATCGGTCTCGCCTGAGCCAGTCACATTTTCACAGACAAGGGTCCCCCACGATGAACACTCACATCCAATCCATCACCGCCCGCGAAATTTTAGACTCGCGCGGCAACCCGACCGTGGAGGCCGAGATCACGTTGCAAAGCGACGCAACCGGGCGCGCGGCTATTCCCTCTGGCGCTTCGACCGGCGCGCACGAGGCGCTGGAATTGCGCGACGGGGACAAGAAAAGCTATCAGGGCAAAGGCGTGCGGCAGGCCGTCGCCAATGTGCGCGGCGAAATCGCGGCGGTGCTGGCCGGTTTCGACGCCGCCGACCAGTCCGCGCTCGACCGCCGCCTGATTGAGCTGGACGGCACGCCGACGAAATCGCGCCTCGGCGCAAATGCCCTGCTCGGCGTCTCGATGGCCGCCGCCCGCGCCGTTGCCGCCGCTCGCGGCCTCCCGCTCTATCGGCATCTCGGCGGCGAGGCGGCGTGCATCCTGCCCGTGCCAATGATGAACGTCCTCAACGGCGGCGCGCACACCAATTGGACTACCGTTGCCATGCAGGAGTTCATGATTGTCCCGGTGGGCGCGGCGACTTTTGCCGAGGCGCTGCGGTGGGGCGCGGAGACGTATCATGCGCTCAAGGCTCTGCTCAAGGAGAAGGGCTTGAACACCGGCGTGGGCGACGAGGGCGGCTTTGCGCCCAAACTGACGACGCACGACGAAGTTCTGCAATTGCTCGTCGCCGCGATTGAGCGCGCCGGATATCGCCCCGGCGAGGACGTGGCCCTCGCTCTCGACCCGGCCTCCAGCGGCTTCTTCCGCGAGGGGCGTTATGCCCTCTCCGAACAGGAACGCCTGACGGCCGCCGAGCTGACGGATTTGTATGCGCGCTGGCTCACGACCTATCCGATTCTCTCGCTCGAAGACGGACTGGCCGAAGACGATTGGGACGGGTGGAAGACGCTGGCGGCCAGTCTCCTCAACCGGGTGCAGTTGATGGGCGACGACATTTTTGTGACCAACGTGGAATTCATCCGGCGCGGCATCGCGGCGCGCATCGCCAACTCGGTGCTCATCAAACTCAACCAGATTGGCACCGTTACCGAGACCATCGCCGCGATTCAACTGGCGCAGTCGGCGGGCTGGACGGCGGTGGTGTCGCACCGGAGCGGCGAAACGGCGGACACCTTCATCGCCGATTTCGTGGTGGCCATGGGCGCGGGGCAAATCAAGACCGGCGCGCCGGCCCGCAGTGAGCGCGTCGAAAAATACAATCAACTGCTTCGCATTGAAGAAGCGCTGGGCGACCGCGCCCTTTACGCGGGGCGCAAGGCATTTGGGCGTTAACGCCATCCCATGTCTATCTTCCAGAAAAAAACTGAATGGGGATTGTCGCGCCCCTACCAAGTGAAGCGTTTGGCGGATTTGCCCGACCGCCTGCGACAGTTGGCCGAGCCATCCCTGCAACCGGATGAGCCGGTCAACACAATTTTCGTCGTCCCGCCCCAACTGCCTCACCGGAATCAAAAGGGTCAGCCGCACCCCCTCGCCGAACAGGCCCTCGTGTTCACCTCACAGGGTATATTGCATCTCCTGGCGGAGGCGGACGAAGCCCCTCCCGTGACCTACTTGCATGGCGCTGATATTTTGTACGCGCACCAAAGTTTGATACTGCTCTATGGGCGTTTGGAGTTGGGGGGAGCGTCCGATGGGCGCCTGGCGCGCATTGTCGTGGAGTACAACACGGTCGGCCTGCGTTTTTTGCAACCTGCCGTGCAACAACTGTTGACCTTAGCCGAGGGGCAAACTCGGGTCGAGGCGTCGCGCCCGGACGCGACCAAGGCGCTTCTGGAAACATTAGGCGCGCAATCGTTCAAATTCAAAAACTGCTTGCGCGGTGATGCCCTCCGGCCGGGCGAGCCGTTGCTGGGTTTCGTCTTTCAACCCCGGCGGATTCAACGGCGTTGGTATGTGTTTCGCCAATTGCGAACGCCCGCGACTTTGTTCGCGTTAACCGACCGCGAAGTCATCTTAGTCGAAGAAGACAACACGTCTTACGGCTGGCTCATGACCTTCTGCCCGCGTGTTTGCATCACAAGCATCGAGAGCCAAACGAATCAGGGCGAGCGCGATTTATGCGTGCGCTTAACACGAAACAACGTAACGTGGGAGCGCCAGATAAGGCTTGAAAGCCCAACCGTTCAGGCTTGGGAGGATTTATGGTTAAACCAGAACCGATGAATGTCAACCTTCCTATAACTCGTATCCTCTTGGTCCGCCATGGACAGACCGAATGGAATCGCGTCGAGCGTTTTCGTGGGCGAGCCGACGTGCCGTTGAACGAGACCGGCCTTGCTCAAGCCGAAGCCACGGGGCGGCGCATCGCCGCCGAATGGCAACCAACCGCCATCTATTCCAGTCCGCTCTCACGCGCCGTCAAAACGGCGGAAGCCATCGCGAACCACTTTGCCCTTCCGGTGCAAATTCATCCCGGCCTGACCGACACGCGCGCCGCGACTACGGCCAATGGCAAGGGCTGACCCCCGACGAGGCGCGAACACGCTGGCCGGAGGCGGTGGACGCCTGGCACAACGCGCCACACGTGGCGCGCATCCCCGGCGGGGAAACGCTGGACGACCTGCGGACGCGGGCCCTGGCGGCAGTGAAAGACCTGGCGACCCGCCATCCCGACCAGACCATCGTGCTCGTCGGGCACACGGTCATCAACCGCGTTATCCTGCTCGCCATCCTGGGATTGGGCAATCACCGCTTCTGGCGGCTGAAGCAAGACACTTGCGCCGTCAACGTGTTCGAGGCGGACGGCCCTGACTTCACGCTGGCCTCGCTAAACGACACCTGCCACCTGCGCGGCGAGTGGAACAAAAATTGACAACGCGCGAACTGTAGATATAATTTCGTCAACCATATACTGATGCGCCCGCGATGAGGCTCACGGGCGCGCCTCAGTCCTTCCCGTCGGTTTCCGACTGATAGCCTCTACCCGCAGTTCCGTTGCTGGTAGAGGCTTTTTTGTTGTAGCGGTAGAGAGACGTTTTCCCATGACTTTCCACAGCATCCTATTTGAAAAACCTGAGGATGGCATAAAACCAGAGACACTGGAAGCGCCCGCCTATTTTGTTGATTTGAATCTTGATCAGGTTGTTCATGCCTTCACAGCCCGCAGGCAGGAATATGATTTGAAGCCATTCTTTTACACACCACTGCGCGAGGCAGAGACCATCCTCTATCGCCATGAGGTGATGCGCGACCTGGAAGACGAGCAACTGATGGCATATATCAAACGGTTTGCTGAAAAAATGATCCTTGTGCGCCGCTATCTGGGATTGGTGGAGAAATTGGACTTCAACTACCATAAGAAAGGCTGGTTTTTGGAGGCGGCGTTGATGTACTGTGAAGCCGTCACCAGCCTGGCGCATGATTTGAGCCTTGCGGGCTTGGGGTCGCGTGGCTTATTGGCGTTGCATGATTACGTAACGAACTATGCTGACTCGCACGGGTTTCAATCGTTGAAGGCGGAGGCGGAAGGGGTCAAAGGCGGCTTATCTAACGCCCAATATTGCGTCACTATTCAGGAAGGCACAGTGAAGGTGCGGAAGTATGAGGGCCAGACGGATTACAGCCTTGAGGTGGAGAAAACTTTCGAAAAATTCAAACAGGGCGCGGTAAAAGATTATAGGGTTAAGCTGAATGATCGGTCTGGCATGAACCATATTGAAGCGCAAATTCTCGATTTTGTTGCCAGGCTGTATCCCGAGCAGTTTGCCGCCCTTGACCAATTTTGTACACAGCATAGCCAGTTGGTGGATGAAACCCTCCTCACCTTTGACAGGGAAATCCAGTTCTATGTCGCTTACCTGGAACACATCGCAAACCTGAAGCGGGCCGGGCTGGCATTTTGTTATCCGAAAATCGCTACAACAAACAAGGAAGTTTACGATTACGACGGCTTTGACATCGCCCTGGCTCATAAACGGACTAACGAAAATGCGCCCGTTGTTTGCAATGATTTTTATTTGAAGAATCCGGAGCGTATTCTTGTCGTATCCGGTCCAAACCAGGGCGGCAAAACCACCTTCGCTCGCACCTTTGGGCAATTGCATTATCTCGCCAGTCTCGGTTGTCCCGTTCCGGGCCGGGAAGCGCAGCTCTTTCTGTTCGACCGGATTTTTACGCACTTTGAGAAAGAGGAAGATATCCACAACCTGCGCGGCAAATTAAAAGATGACCTGGTGCGCATTCATACCATTCTGGCCCACGCCACCCCCAACAGCATTCTTATCCTCAACGAAGTATTCGCCTCCACAACCCTGAAGGATGCCGTTTTCCTGAGCCAGGAGATTATGACGCGGGTAATGGGCCTAGATTTATTGTGCGTTTGGGTTACTTTCATAGATGAGCTGGCCTCTTTCAGCGAGAAAACCGTTAGTATGGTCAGCACGGTCGTCCCCGAAAATCCAATCGTGCGAACGTTCAAAATCATCCGAAAATTCGCCGACGGGCTGGCGTATGCGCTCTCACTCGCTGAAAAGCACCGCCTGACCTATCTACAAATCAAGGAACGTATCAAACCATGAAGGCTTTTCTGATGCACAGAGATCGCGATTTTGACCCGCAGCACCGCCTGCCGCGAAATAAGGCCGCGCTGATTCAAGACCTGGAGTTGACCACCCTGTTCCAGACGATGGCTCAGGACGACAAGTTCTTATCTGGCGTGGTAGAACAAGCTGTTCTCTCCAGCCTGGAAGACCTGGATGACATCCGCTACCGCCAGGAGGTGCTCAAGGATTGCCTGAACCATGCGGCGGTCATCAGAGAGATTTACAGCATTCCCATTGAATTCATCAAGAACAAACAGCGGCATTGGATGAGCATTTTTACCCGCTACCCAAGCGCGATATTGAGCGGCGCAAACACAATGTTGGAAATGTTTGTTGGATTGCTCAAGCGATTAAGGTCCATTGGTGACGAACACGCCGCCGACTTCGAGTCGGAGGGTTTTAGAAGATTCTTTGCGATGATCCAGTTGGAACTGGACGACGATTATTTCGTCGTTGTCGAAAATAAGGTCCAGGAGCTGAAATTCCGAAGAGGCGTTCTGCTCAGCGCCGAGTTGGGAAAAGGCAATGAAGGCGCGAATTACGTTTTGCGTAAACCCAACCGCTCTAACGCCAGTTGGATCAAACGCACTTTTGGCAAAAAACCGCCGGTCTATTCCTTCACGCTTCATCCTCGTGATGAGTACGGCGCGCAGGCGCTTGGGGAATTGAGAGACAGGGGTATCAACCAGGTTGCCAACGCGGTCGCCCAGGCGGCGGATCATATTGAAAGTTTTCTCAACATACTGCGGATCGAACTTGCTTTTTACATCGGCTGTTTGAACTTATCCGAGCAACTTAGCCAAATAGGAGAACCAATATCCTTTCCCTTGCCAGTGGCTTCCAGCGAGCGTAAACTTTCCTTTACCGGTTTATACGATGTATCCCTGGCTCTGACTATGAAACAAAAAGTTGTAGGCAACGACATGAATGCCGACAACAAGAACCTCGTCATTATTACGGGCGCCAACCAGGGCGGTAAATCTACTTTCTTAAGAAGCACCGGCTTGGCCCAATTGATGATGCAGTGCGGTATGTTCGTGCCAGCCAAGTCGTTCTGCGCCAATGTATGCGCCGGCCTTTTCACTCATTACAAACGGGAAGAAGACGCCACAATGACCAGCGGGAAATTTGACGAAGAACTTGGCCGAATGAGCAATATCGTTGACGCGATTGCGCCCAATGCCACGGTCTTGTTTAACGAATCATTTTCCGCGACCAACGAAAGGGAAGGCTCGGAGATCGCCAGGCAGATCGTCAGGGCGTTATTGGAAAGGCACATCAAGGTTTTCTTCGTGACCCATTTATATAAATTGGCACGTGGCTTTTATAACACCGACCAAGAAGATGCCATTTTCCTGCGGGCCCAAAGGCAAACGGACGGAGGGCGAACTTTTAAAATAATCGAAGGCGAACCATTGCAAACGAGTTATGGCGAAGATTTGTATCTCAGGATTTTTGGAACAGACAATTAAATTCATTCATGTGGATGGCGGAAAAGAACTGACTTTTATCCCTTGGGGAGGTAAACGCGACCTGTGTGGGAACGTATCCGAGAGTCTTGGCGACGTTATAACGAACGAGCCAGCAAAATATACAGGGTCTGTCCCGAATGCAGTCAGTGGGGAGTGCGCGGACGATGCGTGGGGTGCGGCTTCAACGCCGCCGACCCTCAGGCCGTCGAGCAACTCCTGACGAATCGCGCCAACACCCACGAAGCCCGGCAGTCTTTCTTGGGGCGGGTGTCGCAACCCTTGGCGGTTGTCTGGCGGCGCTATCAATGGCATTCGGTAATGACCTCGCCCGTCCTCACGGTTCCCATCACCACACCCGCGCAGGAAGCGCTCCGCATCTTGATGGAACACCGCATCAAGCGCTTGCCGGTGGTGGATACGTAGGGGTGCGTGGTCGGGCTGATCGGCCGGGCGGGACTCCTGCGGGGCTTGCTGGCTTGATAAGCTTGGCACCTGACAAACCAATCGCACTCAGAATTGACAAGGCTTTACTTGGCGATATAATCTTTGGCAGTTAACCAAAATAACCACAGGCGCGCCCATGATGAAGCTCGTTGGCGCAAGCAAATTACCTTTGTCGGCCTTCGACTAATAGCTTCTACCCGCAGTGTTTTCGCTGGTAGAAGCTTTTTATTTTTATCAGCGAGGCCTCTCTGGAGCATTGATATGGAATCCAAAGTTGAAGCCTCAGTCCCTGTTCATTGGCTCACGCGTGACGTGTGGGGGATGAGCCTCAGCAGTTTTTTCAGTGATTTCGGTCACGAGATGGCGACCGCCATTCTGCCGCTCTTCCTCATCTCCATCGGCGCGCCGCCCGCCGCCCTCGGCGCGATTGAAGGCGTGGCCGACGCGGTGTCGAGTTTCATCAAACTCAGCGCGGGCTGGATGAGTGACCGACTCGGACGGCGCAAACCGATTGCGGTCGCCGGATACTTGCTGACGGGCCTCACCACGGGCGCGTTTGCGCTGGCGACCACTTGGCCGCACGTCCTCCTCGCTCGCACGGTCGGCTGGCTGGGGCGCGGGATTCGCGGCCCGGTGCGCGACGCGATGCTCGCCGACGCTATTCCCCCCGAGGCGCGCGGGCGGGCCTTTGGCTTTCACCGCATGGGCGACACGCTCGGCGCAGTGCTTGGCCCGGCGCTGGCCTTTGCCTTGCTCGGCGCGTTCAACTATCGAACCTTGTTCGTGCTCACCCTTATCCCGGGCGTGCTGTCGGCGCTCACCTTTGCCGCCTTCGTCCGGGAACGCGCCAACGCGCCGGTCAAAGGCGGGAACTTTCTGGGCATGGTCAATAGCCTGCCGACTAAATTCAAATTATTTCTGGTCGGCGTGGGGCTGTTCGGCGCGGGAGATTTCGCCCATAGCCTGCTCACCCTGCGCGCCGCGCAGATTCTCACGCCAAGCCTCGGCGCGACGCCAGCCGGGCACATCGCCATCGCGCTCTACGTTCTTCACAACATACTGTATGCGGGCATGGCTTACCCGGTGGGCGCGCTGGCCGACCGCTTCGGCAAACGCGGCTTGCTGGCCATCGGCTACTTAATCGCGGCGGTGATGGGGTTGGGCTGGATGGTCGCCATCCCGCAAGTGGCGTATCTTGGCTTGCTGTTCGCATTGGGAGGCACATTCATCGCCGCTGAGGATGCGCTGGAAAGCGCTGTAGCTGCCGATCTGTTGCCCGCTGAGATGCGCGGCACGGGTTACGGCGTGTTAGCGACTGTCAACGGCCTTGGCGATTTCGTTTCGAGCCTCGTCGTCGGCGCGTTGTGGACGGCGGTCAACCCGGCCGCAGGGTTCGCCTATGCGATGGTGTTGAGTATCATCGGCGCGGTTGTGGTGTTTCGCCTGCGTTGAGGCGTTGCCACGATGACTACGCCTGCATTGGCAGAGGCCACTGTCTCGTTCACCGGCGAACCAGGTGATTCGAATTGGCATTCCCTGCCCGCCCTCGACATCGCCGCGCGGCTCGCCGCCGATTTGCAATTAGGCTTGAGTTCCACCGAAACGGCCCGGCGGCAGGCGGTCTATGGCCCGAACGAACTCCGCGAGACGCCGCCGCCCACCTTCTGGGCGCGCCTGCTTGACCAGTTCAAAAGTTTCGTCGTTTTGATTTTAATTGCGGCCAGCCTGCTCTCCATCATTCTGGGTGACTACGTGGAAGCGGCGGCTATCATGGCGATTGTCCTGCTCAACGCCGTCCTCGGCGTCGTTCAAGAATCGCGCGCCGAAGCCGCGCTGGCGTCATTGCGAAAACTCGCCGCGCCGGTCGCGCGCGTGTTGCGCGAAGGCCATCATTTGGACGTGCCCGCCCGCCAGCTTGTGCCGGGCGACGTCGTCTTGCTCTCCGCCGGGCAATACGTCCCCGCCGACGTGCGCCTCGTCGAAAGTGTGAACCTGCGCGTGGACGAAGCGCCCTTCACCGGCGAGTCCGTCCCGGTCGAGAAAGAGGCGCACCGTGACTTGCCCGCCGCTTGCCTGCTGGCCGAGCGGGTGAATATGGCTTACATGGGCACGGTGATGGCCTACGGGCGCGGGCGCGGCCTGGTCGTAGCGACCGGCATGGAAACTGAGATCGGGCGCATCGCCACGCTGATGCAGGCCCAGCCCGCGCCGCCGACTCCCTTGCAGGAAAAACTTGATGAACTCGGACGGACGCTGAGCCTCGCCGCTCTCGCGTTGTGCGGCCTCGTTTTCGTCGGCGGCGTTGCGCGGCATTTCAACTGGTTGGATATGTTGCTCATCGCTGTGAGCCTGGCGATTGCCGCCGTGCCCGAAGGTTTGCCCGCCGTCGTGACCCTTAGCCTGGCCCTCGGGATGCGCGAGATGGTCCACCGCCATGCCGTTATCCGCAAACTCCCGGCGGTCGAGACGCTCGGCGCCACAACGATTATCTGCACCGACAAGACCGGCACGCTGACGCAGAATAAGATGAAGGCCGTGCGCCTCTACGTGAACGAGATGCCGATTGAAGTCGGCAGTGGATTCACCCACGCCGGCCAGCCGCTGACTCCTCCAGAGCAGTTCGGCCTGGAATTCCTTTTGCGCGGCGCGTTGCTATGCAATGACGCCCGCTTGGAGGCCGACGGTGAAAACTATCGTTCCGTGGGCGACCCCACCGAAGTTGCGCTGGTCGCCGTCGCCGCCCAGGCCGGTCTACGCCGCGAAATCGTCGAAAACGAATTGCCGCGCGTAGATGAGATTCCATTTGAAGCCGGGCGGCAACGCATGAGCACGTTGCATCGGCAACCCAACGGCTATCGCCTGTGGACGAAAGGCGCGTCGGAAGTCCTGCTCGCTCACAGCGGTCACATGTGGCTCAGAGGCCACGCCGTCCCGCTTACCCCGGCCTTCCGCACTTACTGGGAAGACGTGGCGCGCGAGTTTGCCCGCGCGGGTTGGCGCGTGTTGGCCGTCGCCTATCGGGATTTCGCCCAGCGGCCCTCGCCTCTCACCGCGGAGATTGAAAATCAACTGACGTTGGTCGGCTTGATGGGCCTCGCCGACCCCGCGCGGCCTGAAGTAGCCCCGGCGATAGCCCTGGCCCGGAGCGCGGGCGTCCGCACGCTGATGATTACCGGCGACCAACCGCTCACCGCGCGGTACATCGCCGCCCAGTCCGGATTACTACGCCCGGAAGGCGAAGTGCTCCTCGGCGCCGACCTCGACGCGCTTTCCTTCCCGGAACTCGCCGCGCGCCTGGAGCGCGTGGACGTGATTGCCCGCGCCGCGCCTGCGCACAAAGTCAAAATCGTCGAAGCCCTGCAGGCCCGCGGCCACGTCGTCGCTATGACGGGCGACGGGGTGAATGACGCGCCCGCGCTCAGACGCGCCGACATCGGCGTGGCGATGGGCCGCATCGGCACCGACGTTGCCAAAGAAGCCGCCGACATGGTGCTCACCGACGACAATTATGCTTCGATTGTCGCCGCCATCGAGCAGGGCCGAGCCGTCTACGATAACATCCGCAAGTTTGTCTACTATCTGCTCTCGTGCAACGTGGCCGAGATTGCCGCGCTGTTCATCGGCACGCTGGCCGGGTGGCCGCCGGTTCTCACCGCCGTGCAATTGTTGTGGCTCAACCTGATCACCGACGGCGCGCCCGCGCTGGCGCTCGGCCTCGAAAAAGGCGACCCCGACCTCATGCGCCGCCGGCCGCGCCGCCGGACCGAACCTATTATTGACCAACGCATGATTCTCGGCATCGTGGTGCAGACTGTCGCCCTTACCGCCGTCACGCTGACCGCATACGGGCTGGGGCGACAGTGGCTGGGCACGCGGTTGGCCGAGACGATGGCCTTCGTCACGCTTTCGAGCGCCGAACTCTTGCGCGCCTACACCGCGCGCTCGGAGCGTCACCTGCTCGCGCGCCTCGGCTTGTTGTCTAACCCGTATATGCAGTTTGCCGTTGGAACTTCACTGCTATTGCTCATGCTGGTGGTGTATGTTCCCTTCTTGCAACCTATCTTCAACACCACCCCGTTGGGAATGCGGGAGTGGAGCGTGCTTGCGCCGCTCATCCTCATTCCGGCGCTGGCGGCGGAGGCGCTAAAATGGTTGTTGGGTGGCCAAACCCGTTCGGAGCAGATTCAAAATTAGCCGCGGCCAAGTTTAATCCCAGCCGCTGGAGCAAAGGCCTATAGACTCATGGAAGTGATTTACAAACCAATCGGCGTTATTCATAGCCCTTTCAACCGTTTGGAAGATATGCCGATCCAGCCGACGAGTGAGGTCAGCGCGTCGGGTATCATCGAGATTTTTCCTGAATATGTTGACGGCTTGAAGGATTTAGCAGGCTTCTCCCACCTCTACCTTCTTTATCACTTGCATCAGGTGCGCCAGTCAAACCTGATTGTCACTCCCTTCCTCGATAGCGAGCCGCGGGGCATCTTTGCCACGCGTGCGCCACGCCGCCCCAATCCCATCGGCTTATCTTTGGTCGAACTGGCGCGCGTGGAAAACAACCGGATCTACGTTAATCGAGTGGACGTGCTGACTGAAACTCCTCTTCTGGATATTAAGCCCTACGTCCCGGAGTTCGAACATCTGCACGAGGTTCGGATAGGATGGCTCGAGCAGGTCAAGGGGCGCCTCCACTCTCAAAAATCAGATGCCCGCTTCAAATGAGGGGAAGAACAATTGTCGCCTGAGCGGGATAAATTGAGGAGACTATGGCACTCAATCCGTACCAGAAAAACGCGCTCCAAGTCCAAATGAGATTTCTGGAACGCACCCTGCATCAGGCCCGCCGGTGGTTGCGCCACCCGCCAGAAGATGGCCTCCTGACGCGCTATCGGCCTGTTTCCGACTCCTTGCGGCCCCGGCTCGAAATGTTGATTGACCAGATGTTGGGAGAAATTGCGGTGCTGGTCGAAAAATTCGGGTTGCAACCCCATACGGAGGACATGGGCAGTTTCCTCAGCGCGGAAATGAGTGGGGCGTGGTCGGACTTGTCTGATATGCTGTCGCGCAAATTGAAACGCTATGGCGAGGTGGACCCGGCGCTGTCCGAAACACTTGACCCGCATCTTGCGCGCCTGATTCGCCTGGCGCTACAAGTTTCTCAGGCGGCTCAGGAGGAAAGATGAAAGACGTCATCTGGATTGCCCTGGGCGCGGTCGTTGGCGCGTGCGCGAGGCCCGCGCGGTTGCGCCGTTGATTGAGCTGCTCAATGCGACTGGCGACTATGAAATGATGGCCGACCCGTGCCAATCCGTGGCTGAAGCGGCCGGGGAAGCCTACGACGCGCTCAAGAAGCAGTGAATTCGTCACTCCAGCAAGATAGCGCAATGAAAAAATATCTCACGAGGAACCCCATGACTGAACCGACCCAATCCCTGATGTTTGCGAAGAGCCAACACGATCGCTATCTTTCCGAACTCAAGCAGTTTCTTTCCATCCCCAGCATTTCGACGCTTTCCGAGCATAAGCCGGACATCCAACGCGCCGCCGAGTGGGTGGCCGCTCAAATGACGGGCATGGGCTTGCGAAATATAGCTATCCACCCAACGGCCTGGCATCCGGTGGTGTATGGCGAATGGCTGGGCGCGCCGGGCAAGCCCACAGTGCTGATGTATGGCCATTATGATGTGCAACCCGTAGACCCGCTCAATGAATGGGTCTCGCCGCCGTTCGAGCCGACGGTGCGCGGTGATAACTTGTATGCCCGCGGCGCATCGGACATGAAAGGGCAGGTGCATCTTTCCCTCAAGGCGCTGGAAGCCTTGCTCAAGCATGACGAGTTGGGCGTGAACGTCAAAATCATCGTCGAGGGCGAAGAAGAAATTGGCTCGCCCAGCCTGGGCGCGTTCATTGACCAGCATCAAGACAAACTCAAATGTGATGTGGCGTTGAACCCGGACGTGGGCATCCCTCGCCCGGACTTGCCCGCGCTGGTCTACGGCCTGCGCGGCCTCGCTTACTTTGAAATCTGGGTGCAGGGTCCCGACCACGACCTGCACTCCGGCGTCTTCGGCGGCTCGGTGCATAACCCGGCGCAAGTGTTGTGTGAATTAATCGCCGGACTGCACGACGCCGAGGGCCGCGTCATCCTGCCCGGTTTCTACGACCCGGTGCGCGCGCTGTCTGGGGCCGAACGGGCTGAACTCGCCCGCGAGCCATTCTCGGACGAGGCGTGGCGGCAGATGACCGGCGCGCCGCAACTCTACGGAGAAAGGGGCTACACCACCCTCGAACGCCTGGGCGCGCGCCCCACGCTCGAAGTGAACGGTCTGCTTTCCGGGTTCACGGGCGAAGGCTCCAAAACCGTTCTGCCCGCGAAAGCGATGGCGAAGATTTCCATGCGCCTCGTCCCCCATCAGGAGCCTCAGGTCGTTGAGCAACAATTAAGAGTCTACCTTCAGCAACACACCCCGCCGACTGTAAGGTGGGAGATCAAAAATCTGGCGGGCGGGCCGGCCGTGCTGGTCAACCGCGAAACGGAGGGAGTCCGCGCCGCCGCGGCGGCGCTCGAAGCCACCTTCGGCGTCCAGCCGGTCTTCACACTCGAAGGCGGCAGTGTGCCGGTCGTGGGCCTGATCCAAAGGAAACTCGGCGTGGATTCAATCCTCATGGGTTTTGGCCTGCCAGATGACAACCTCCATTCGCCCAATGAGAAACTGCACCTTCCGAACTACTATCGGGGGATTGAAGCCGTGATGCGCTTCTTCCACTTGCTGGCTCAATCATCAGCGGATTCGGTTCACCGCGCCGGTGATTGAGCTCGCGCCGGAGCCAATGATGGAAAAATATCTTGTCATCGGGCTGGGAGGATTCTTGGGGGCCAACGCGCGCTATCTCATCGGGAATTGGGCGGCGCAACGGTGGGGCACCGCCTTTCCCTTCGGAACATTGCTCATCAACGCCACGGGCAGTTTTATTCTCGGCCTCTTTTTGGGAGCGACGACTGAGCGATTCCTGATTGACCCGCGCTGGCGGCTGTTTTTCGCCGTAGGCTTTCTAGGGGCCTATACGACCTTTTCGACGTACACTTATGAGAGCATTCAACTGGTGCTGAACGGCAGTTGGGGGCCGGGCCTGGCGAACTTGTTGGCCAGCAATGCCCTTGGCCTGACGGCGTCTGTTCTGGGCATCATTTCGGGACGCAATTTATAAAAGTCGGCACGCCGGATTGGATTGAGAGGAGGCTTTCATGCACATCAATGGGCCGGGCAAACGACTCCGCATTTACATCGGCGAGAGCGACCAATGGCGGGGGCGGTCGCTCTATAACGCCTTGCTCGAAACGCTCAAGCGCGAGGGGTTAGCCGGAGCGACTGTCGCCCGCGGGGTCGCGGGCTTCGGCGCGCATTCACGGATTCACACGGCCTCGCTGGAGGTGCTTTCTTCTGACCTACCGCTGGTCGTCGAAGTGGTGGATCGCCCGGAGCAGATTGAAAAAGCGTTAACCATCGTCGGCCCGATGGTGCGCGAAGGGTTGATTACGCTCGAAGACGTGCAAATCGTCAAATACACCCACCGCTATCTCCACCCGCTTCCAGGCGACAAGCCGGTGCGCGAAGTCATGACGCGTGACGTGGTGACGGTGACGCCAGAGACGCCGCTGGTCAACGTGATGGACTTGCTCATTGGCCAGCTCTTCAAAGCCGTGACAGTGGTGGATGGAGCGCGGCAGGTGGTCGGCATTATCAGCGATGGCGACCTCATCGCCCGCGGCGGGGCCAGGCAACGCGCCTCGGTCGCGGAGCGGTTGGACGCCGAAACGCTCTCCGCGCAACTGGCGGACATTCGCCGGACGGGCCAAGCCGCGCAGGACGTGATGACCTCGCCAGTGATTACCGTCCATGAAGACACCCCACTGGCCCAAGCGGTCAGTTTGATGGCCGCGCGCAATCTCAAACGCCTGCCGGTTCTCGACTCAAAAGAGAGACTGGTCGGAATTCTCAGCCGCGTAGACGTGCTCCGGACGGTGACGGTGACGGAAGCCAGGCCGGCCCATCATGAGCTGCCGGTTCCACCCGGGGCGGCGCAGACGGTGGGCGAAGTGATGGACACCGACGTGCCGATGGTGCCGCTCGACGCCGAACTCGCGGATATTGTGGACCAGATGGTGAACGCCGAACTCAAGCGGGTGATTGCTGTGAACAGCATGGGGCAAGCCGTCGGCATCATCAACGACGGCGACCTCGTGGCGCGGGCCAAGCCCGAGGCCCGGCGCGGATTGCTCGACCGGCTCATGCGCCGGAGCGCAACCGGCCCTCTGCCGGAGGCGACCGCCGCGCAACTCATGACTCCTTCAGTTCTGACTGGCCCGGCCCATATGCCCATCGCCGAGGCCGTGCGCCAGATGCTGGCGCAGAAGCGCAAGCGCTTCGTCGTGGTGGATGATGAGGGGCGGCCCGTTGGGATTGTGGATCGGCAGATGTTGTTGCATGCCGTGGCCGGGATTACAAAAGCAAATGGCAACTGACTGGTTGCGGGCGTTTGGGTCGGCAACTTGGTGCAACTCGACATCGCTACGCGACTCATTCGTGCCTTGCCCCACGCCAGCCGCGTCTATCACCTCCTGCCTCTGGTCTTGAACTTCTCCACCGTCGTAGCTGTCGCCGTCGGGGCCTGCTGGTGAGTGGGGGATACCTGGCCGCGCAACACATCGGCGCATGAGCGGCGCTGTCTTCATCAGCAGTTCCAGCGTCTCGTCCTCGCCGAGGCCAGTTTCGCGCTGGCCGTCATCGCCGCCGCCGGTTTCCTGACTGACTTCGAGCGCGGGCGCGATGCGGTGCAGACGGCTGAACAAGCGCGAATGGTGGTCGCGCAATCCACCAATGATTTGCGCGTTACGCTCACGATACAACCGGCGCTCTGGACGCAGGCAAGCGTCTTTGAGGTGTACGTGCTCGATGCCGATAACCAGCCGGTGTCAAACGCCCGCGAGGTCTTACTGCGCTTCACGTTTTTGGATAAAGCATTGGGGACGAATGAAGTCACGGCCGCACCACGCACGGTGACAGCGGCGCGGGGAGCACGGAGACCGTCGTGTTTCAAACGCCCAATCTGTTCTATGACCTGATCTGTAACAGGACTGAGAACATGGCGCAGGGGAACACTTACTATTATCGGGCCCCGGCAAAGCGTTGTGGCCGGCGGTCCGGCGGAATGAGCCATTCGTCTTTCCCAATAAGGAAAAAGCCTCATGGCCTCGATTGAGCGAACGGCCTACCCTCGCCTGCCCTATCGCTTCACGAGTGATGAACTCCACGACGTGTATACGCCTACCCCGGAGGACCTCGCCTTCGCCGACCGGCTTGCGCGCGGGGCGCGGGCGCGCCTCAATCTGCTCGTCTTGCTCAAGTGCTACCAACGCCTGGGCTATTTCCCGCGCTTGACCGAGATTCCACGCCCGCTTATCGACCATGTCCGCGCCTGCCTGGATTTGCCTCTCCAACCTGAAGTGAAACTCGACTATCCCAAGACTTCGCTTTACCGCTATCAAGACGCTATCCGCCGTTACGCCAAGATGACGCCCTACGACAAAGCCGCCCAGGAATGTGCTCGCGCCGCCGTGCAACAAGCCGCGCAGGTGATGGTCAATCCTGCGGATCTCATCAACGTCGCGCTGGAGGCGCTGTCCAAGCAACGTTACGAACTGCCAGCTTTTAGCACACTCGACCATCTGGCGCAACGCGTGCGAACCCGGGTGAACGATGACCTCTTCCGCACCATTCTCGGCCGCCTCACACCAGAAACTCGGACCCGGCTGGATGGTCTGTTGTCTTCCCCTTCGCGCCCGTCCGCCTGGCAACGGCTCAAAGAATTGCCCAAGAGCGCGACCTTGACCCATCTCCAGGAATTCCACGATCGGCTGGAGTGGTTGCTAACGTTGGGAGATGTAGACGGTCCCTTGGTCGGTGTGCCCCCGGCCAAAATCCGGCACTTCGCGGCTGAAGCGCGGGCCCTGAGCGCCAGGGAGATGCGCGATTTTACGCCGCCCAAGCGCTACACGCTCTTGCTCTGCCTCATCCGCCAAGAACGCGTTGCCACACGCGACAACGTGATCGAGATGTTCGTCAAGCGGATGGCTCGCCTGCACAATCGGGCGAAAGATGAGTTGATCGCCATCCGCGAGCGCCAGCGCGGCGGCATCGAGAAGCTTCTGGCCGTGCTGGACCAGATGTTGCAAGCCACCGAAGAACATACTGACGACCAGGCGCTCGGCCAACAAGTGAAGCGCGTGGTGGACGAGCACGGCGGCGCGGCGCGCCTGCGTGAAGAGTGCGCGGCGATTGCCTGTTACAACGACAACAACTATTTGCCGTTGCTCTGGCGCTTCTACAGTAGCCATCGCCCCACGCTTTTTCGCCTGGCGCGCTCCCTCGCCGCCCATTCAACGACCCAGGACACCAGCCTGACCGCTGCGCTCGACTTTGTGCTCACTCACGAACAGCGCAAAGCCGACCAGTTGCCGGCCGATCTTCACCTGGACTTCGCGAATGAGGCCTGGCAACGCCTCATCTTGATTCGCCGTGAGGGTGCGCTCATGCTTGACCGCCGCCACCTCGAAGTCTGCGTCTTCTCCTACCTGGCCGCCGAGCTGAAAACCGGCGACCTCTATGTGGAGGGCTCCGAGAATTATGCCGACTACCGCGCCCAGTTGGTGCCCTGGGAGGAATGCGCGCCGCAAGTCGCCGACTATTGCCGTGAGTTGAAGTTGGCTCCCAACGCCGCCGACTTTGTGCGGCAACTCAAAGACGAACTCACCCAGTTGGCGGAACAAGTGGATCGTGCTTTTCCCTTGAACACGCATTTGGAAATTAGTCCCGAGGGCGAACCGGTTCTCAAGCGTCTATCCCGCCAGCCCACGCCGCCGAACTTGAGCGCGCTGGAAGCCGCGCTCCAGGCCCGGTTGCCTGCTGGAAATCCTGTGCAACGTCCAACACTACACCAACTGGACGCGCCACTTTGGGCCGCTCTCCGGCAGCGACCCCAAACTTGAAACGCCCACTGAGCGCTATATCCTGGTCAGTTTCGCGTTCGGGTGTAACCTGGGTTCAGCCCAAACTGCGGCGCATCTGGGCGGCCGGGTCACCGCGCCGCAACTCACGTTTGTCAATCGGCGGCACGTTGACGCCGCCAAGCTCGAAGCCGCCGTGCGCGACATGATCCGTGGCTATCGGCGCCTCCGCCTCCCTACCGTCTGGGGTGACGGGAAAACGGCCGCCGCCGCCGGCACCAAGTTCAGCCTCTATCAGGAGAATTTGTTGAGCGAATATCACGTGCGCTATGGCGGTTACAGCGGCATCGCTTATCACCATGTTTCCGACACCTACATTGCCCTCTTCAGCCATTTCATCGCCTGCGGCGTGTGGGAAGCGGTTTATATCATCGATGGCATGCTCAAGAACCAATCGGAGATTCAACCAGAGGCGGTGAGCTCTGACACCCAGGGCCAGACCGCGCCGGTCTTCGGCCTGGCCTACCTGCTCGGCATTCAACTCTGGCCTCGTATCCGGAATTGGAAGGACTTGGTCTTCTATCGCCCCACCAAAGACGCCCGCTATCAACACCTGATGCCGCTCTTCAAAGGCGTCATTGATTGGGAATTAATCGAGCGCCACTGGCAAGATATGTTGCAGGTCATCTTGTCCATCAAGGCCGGCAAGGTTTTGCCCTCGACCCTCCTACGCAAGCTGACTAATTACAGCCGCAAGAATAAGTTGTATCAGGCGTTCCGCGAGCTGGGACGCGTCATCCGCACCCTCTTCCTCTTGCGCTTTATTTCTGATGAGAAGTTCAGGCGACACATCACGGCGACGACCAATAAGGTTGAAGCCTACAATCGCTTCACGAAGTGGCTGACCTTCGGCGGGGAAGAAGGAGTGATCCCGGAGAATGATCCCGACGAGCAGGAAAAACGCATCAAGTACACCGATGTCGTCGCCAATGCCGTCATCTACCAAAATGTCGTGGACATGACCCGAGTATTAACGGAACTTAGCCAGGAGGGTTTCTCCATGACTCGCGAAGATTTGGCCGCCCTCAGCCCTTACTTGACCCATCACATCCGGCGTTTTGGGGATTATGTCGTTGATTTGAGCCAAGTTCCGCCGCCCTTTGAAGACACATTGGTCATCCCTGATAACGTTCTACCAAAATAGAGATGGATAGGAATCAATACGCCGCGGGCTGGTGTGCCCGCGGCGTTATCGGTTTCGGTCTTCGCGCAACATAGCGACGACATTGAGCGTGCCAGGCGGGGGCGTGAAAAGGCGGCGGCGCATGGCCTGCAATAGGCGGCGCTGACGTTTGCGGCGTTGCGAGTCTTTACTCCTTGTCTTCTGCTTCTTTGGATATGTCATCGGCTTCTTCTAATGCTGACAAAATGGCCTGAACTTTCGGCTTGAGATTTGGCACATCCTGTTCCACCGCCGACCAAACGGCGTCCAAATCAATTTCAAAATACTTGTGGACGAGAATCGTCCGCATCCCAATAATGTCGCTCCACGGCACTTCGGGATGCGCGGCACGGAAGTTATCCGAGAGGGCGCGCGCCGCCTCGCCAATGATTTGGAGATGCTGAACCATCCAGTTCTGGATCAAATCGTCTTGTTCAAAGACTGCCCGCCCTTGCCCAGCATATTTCTCGATACGCTCAATGGCCTCTTGAATATCCAGCAAACGGGCGTGGTCATCTCTCATAGCGCCCGCGCTTCTTTTAGCACTTGGGCGCGGATGCGCCGCCGCAAGCCAGCCTCGGTCACCACATCCACCGGGCGGCCCAATAAGTCTTGCAAATCCATGAGTAGCCCGCCGAGGTCAAACAGGCTGTGGCCGGGTTCCAGATCCACCAGAAAATCAATGTCACTGGCTTCGTCGGCGTCACGCCGCGCCACCGACCCAAACAAGCGCACATTGCGCGCGCCGCGTTTGGCGGCCAGCTGCAAGATTTCGTTACGCTTAGTCTTCAGCAGTTCGTCAACACTCATTGCCTTTTCCCTTTACTCAAACAAGTCGCTGTGCGCCCCCGTGCGTTCAAAGATAATTCGGTGGGGTTCCAGTTTGTAAATCAACAACCAGTCCAGTTCAACACGGCACTCGCGACGGCCTTTGTAATTGCCGAGCAGGGCGTGGTCACGGTGCTTGGCCGCCAAAGCTTTCTTGGCAATCCAGTCACCCATTACCACTTTGAGTTTAGCGGCGTCCCTCCTGCGCTTTTTCAAGCGCTTCACGTCACGCTCAAACTGTCTGGTGCAACTCGGTTGGCGCACGGCTAGATCCCTAACGCCGCAAACAGTTCGCCGGCATTCTCGAAGTCTAGCACGTCTTCGCCGCGGTCGGTGGCTTCGAGCGTCTTGCGTGTGGTCTGGTTGGGTATCCGCACGGGAAACGGCAAACCCTGCTGGAGTTTTACCTGACTGTAAAAAATAGAAATCGCGTCGGTGGCTGTGAGGCCGAGTTTAGAGAAGATGGCTTCCGCGTCCTTTTTGAGTTGCGGGTTAACCCGCGCGCGGATGGTGGCGGTTTTGGGCATGACGAATCTCCTTTCGTCGTAAGTGTACCACATTTGGGGTACAACTTCAATAGTTCCGAAAATTCGTCGGCCTGTTGCGCTTGCGGCTTCCAAATCAATCTTCCACCGCCGCGGGCCTGCAACGCGTGCGCCACCGCTTCGTCCACGTGCTCATCCATGAGGAACACGATTTTATCGGCCATAGAGCTTCTGTCGGACGAGGGAGGTAGCGGGGCGGAGGGTTTCGGCCAGCGCGTCGCTGTCGCGGATTTCCCGCTCGATTTCTTCGCGGTGGTCGAAGTAGTAAGCCAAGGCGGCATAGACTTCGGCGAGCGAAAGCTGATATTTGCTGGCGATGTCGTCAGCGCTTAGACCCAGGCGCTCGTGCCAGATGGCAATGTCAGACACAGTGATGCGGTGTCCGGTGATGTGCGGCTTGCCGCTACGGATGCCGGGTGTGATGGTGATGAAGCGGTCAAGGGTCGACACGGTAGACATAGATGAGTTTCCTTTCTGAAGCGATTATAGCGCACACCCATTAATGACATTGCTCTCAGCGCACCCGCCTCAGCCCTCGCGGCGCTGGCACGCGCCTTTCCTTCTTCTCCATTTTTCCCTTGGCCCGCTCGAGCGCCTCAGATAGGGCAGGGCGGTAGGTAGCCACCGCGTCCTGGAGCGCTTCGTCCCACGTATGGGCATAGACCACGCGCGTCGTCTCCGGCGAAGCATGGCCCAGAAAATCCTGCACGTGTTCGAGCTTCATCCCTTCAGACAACATCGCCGTGGCGATGTAGCGCCGGAAGTCGTGGGGCGAAATCGAACTAGCGATGGCATAGCCCTGCTGTTTCAGACTCTCAACGGCTTCCGTCACCACCTGCCACACCGTCTTGGTCGTGATGGCCTGTAGGTCCCGTCCAGGCCGCGCCGCCGGGTCGTGGCGGGCGAAGAGCGGTTCGTCGTCAGGAAACTTGATGGCGCCGTGATACGCCTCGCGGGCGACCAAGTACTCCTTGAGCGCGGCCTGCGTGTCCTCATCTAAGCCAACGGTCCGGGGCTTCTCCCCCTTGCCGGTGACGTGCACCAAGCCATGCGGGATGTCCCAATCACCGCGGATCACATTAGCCAGCTCCTGCGCCCGCAGGCCGGCACAGAAGAGCGTCCGCGTCATAG
>Ga0315281_10003218_pt1 | contig 23979 bp, 19 predicted proteins | sample YL17G07_0_MG_FD_204540 | JGI IMG/M metagenome (GOLD analysis project Ga0315281, IMG submission 204540) | Sediment microbial communities from Yellowstone Lake, YNP, Wyoming, USA - YL17G07_0 | ecosystem: Environmental > Aquatic > Freshwater > Lake > Sediment | place: USA: Wyoming | collected... | reverse complement strand
TGGTTGACTATGCGTGTTCTTGAAAGCGGGTCTTTCACAAGGTCCTGCCTGAACGCCTTGTTTTCAGCGAGCGCCAATGCCGCTGCCTTCATCGAAGATGCGCCCGGGCTGTCCCACAGGGCTTTTGCGGTTTCGATTTCTGTGGCTGGGATCAGCCTTTTTGGCGGCTCCAGCTCAGGCCTTGGAACAGTGTCGCGGACTGAACGCCCCTGGAAAGGCATGTCTGTTTTCATGTACCATCCTTTGTCCTCGAACTTCTCCTTGGCGACAAGGTCCTGCGCCCTTTTTTCGATTGTCGCAAAATCTTTCCCCCTGAATGCTGATTCATTGTTCCTGAAAGCCTGGATGATGTCATGAGCCTTGCTGGATTTCTCATCCTTTCCGAGCCGGATGAATTTCGCGTTGTTGATGAACCATTTCACCAGGCCGCTCCCTTCCTTCTGAGAATACTCCGGGTTATATACGAATTTCACTGCATTGCGGTCGCTCACTCCGAGCCGCTCGAAAACATTTGATGCGATGATCGATTCTCTTCTGGCGTAGTCAGCAACAGACATCCTGCCTGGCCCATACTTCCGGTCATCGACCACTGCCTCGACGAGAGAGGAGATATTGCCATACACTGTCTCATCGCGGCCGAGCTTGAACGCATCCAGCCGCTCTCTCGCTTTATCGTCTTTCACATAGCGCTCGAGCATGGATTTGAATGAAGCTGCGTGGGATTTCGCATCGTATGTCGCATATTGGTCATAGAGGTCCATGAGCGAGCCCTGCCTTATCGGGTTCTCAAGAAGGAATGACGGGTACCGTATGCCGGCTGTTTCAAGGCTGTCCCGCACAGATGGCCGGTCGAACACGGGAATCTTCGCTCGGCTCTCGACGATATCCTTAAGCTTGCGCAGCTGCGCCTTGTCTGCAAACACCGCACGCGCAAAACCGGCTGTGGATGCCCTTGGCAATGATCCATCCCGTATCGCTGCCCAAAGAAGCACGAGGAAATTGCTGTCCTGCTTCAGGTAATTAGCGATCTCGCGGCTCAGGTTGAGCTGCTTTGAGAATTGCTCCACATAGAGTTCGCCTGGCGTGAGGAAAAATCCTGCTGCCCTCCAGTCGCCTCGCACCCTGCCATCCAGGGATTTTGCGATATCAGCATCGCTCTTCCCCTGTTTCTTAAGGTTGTCCACGTGCCTGCTCACAGCAACCGCAAGGTCGCTCAGGCGAGCGGGATTAACGAACAAATCCTTCCTTGACACAAGCGCCCGTATGTCAGCCTCGTTCTGCGGCACAAGCCTTCCGAGCGAGCTTATGTGCCCATAGTCCAGCCATTTCTGGAAAAAATTATCTGAGAAAGGCGATGACTTCATGAGATCATATGTGCCTTTCGATATCTCAACACCCCATTTGATGGAAAGCTCCTCCCTCGCTTTCTCGCGCTCCTTGCTTTCCCTGCCCCAGAAATACCAGTATATCCCATACGCTGCTCCTGCTCCCACTGCAAGAGGGAATGCCGCACGCTTTGTCAAGGACCATGCTGCCCTCGCCCTTGCTTCAGGCACATTCCGGAATAGCCGGATGTCATCTGCAAACGGGCCGAACATCCTTCCGACCCTTGCCTGTACTCTCAGACCCGCGCGCTCGAATCTTCCGCCGACTGCCCTGCCTCCTGCACCAATACTCCTGGCTTCTGCCTCTTTTGCTGCGATTACTGGTTTGGCGACGCTCTCAAGAAGCCTGCGCGCTTCCACCTGCTCTTTAAGCGAAGTGCTCGCTGACAGATCCCTAACGAGTTCGATTATCCTTCGTGCTTCAGTAGGAACGGGTTTGGAGATCGATTTTACTTCATCAAAGCTTTTTGTCCCTGCAAGTGCATCTATGAATTCCGCTGCCTGTTTTTTTGTTTTTTCCGCTGCTTTCCGGATACCGATTATTCGGGAATCTGTCCTTTGCTGGATGACTTTTTTCTGCATGGCGCTAGTTGCTGCCGCTAGTTTTTTTTCTCCTTCATCCTGAACGGCTTTCACCAGCTTGGCTTCCCTTGCACCAATGCCCTTGTCCATCGTATCTTTCAGGATTTTTTTTGTTTCATCTTCCTGGAAAACCGAGAGCAACGCGCTTTCCGCTGAAGTGTACCCTCCTGATTGCACCTTTGTATAGAATTTGTTGAGCAGCATGCCTCCAAGCTTATCGCCATTCACATGGACAGTATTGAGAAGCCCAAGCATGTTCCTCAGGGCGGCATCATAAGAATCAACGACTGTGATGGCAAGGTTTTGGTTTTTGGCGAAAAGCTCCATGAGAAGAAGCGAGCTGTTGGTTGGGGTTAGCTTAACGCCGAATGCTGTTCCTAGCTTTGCAGGATCAGGCCCGATTCTCTGGCTTAGGATGCGGGCAATGCCCAGCACTTCCTCTTCTTTCAGGGTTTTCTCTGCAACTTTGAAGACGACTTCCATTCCGCTGACCATGCCGTAGGCATTCCGAACGAATTTCACTGAACTAGCAACGCTTGACTTCTTCGCATCTTCTGGAAGGATCAGATAAAGTTTTTTCAGCACCTCCGTAGCTGCTTCGCCTTCTGTCCTGCTCAATCCCTTGGTAGTTGTCATATAACGATAAACTTCATCCATGATATCACTCACTGCCTTTGGATTATTCTTCGCCTTTGCAGCAAGTCCTCTGTTAAGCAGGTCGCACAAGGGCTTGCTCTCATGCGACATGCCGAACATGGATTCGCCTGGACGAACTACCCAGCCTTTCACTTTTTGGTATGTACTGACGATCCTTCCGGGTTTCTTTTCCGGCGGTTTCACTTCTTCTACTGGTTTCTCAGCTGTCTTTTGTCCTCCGTTTCCCATAGCATCAACCATCCAATATTTCTCGAAATATACAATGCTGTATATCCATTACTACTATATCATCCAATTAATATTTTTCCTTTGCGTACCTTTCGCTTATCCCTTTACGGAAAGCCTCGCGCGCATCCTCTAGCGTCACGACCGGCCGTGGCCCAACGCCCTTTTTCTCCCTCTCTTCCATATAGCCGGAGACCATGCGCCCGAGCCGCTCGACCGCTTCTCCCCCGACATACCGGAACACGCCATACTCCGCGAACCTGTGGATAGGCGCGTAATGGAACGAACGGGAATATTGGGGCAGCATACGCTCCAGTGCGCTGCGCGCTCCGGAACCAAACGAATCCGCTATTTTGGCATTTTTCGCAGCGACAATATCCTTTCTCGCTTCGCGGATTATTTCGCGCCATCCTTTCTTTTCCACTAGCCCGAGGAAAGCCTGTTGGGTTTTTCTGCTGAACGACGTATACACGTAGAAGACCGAGTCAGATGCGATCCTTTGCTCTGCCTGGGTGAGCTTTGCCTTTGCGAGCGATTCCATTGTTTTTTTTGCTATATCGAAATCGATTGTCATGCGCATCTCGTTGAAGAATTCGGCTTCCACCCTTTTCCTGAAATGCTCTCTCTCGAAAAAGCCCATGTTTGAGAAGAAATCGATCGTCCCAGCCTTCGCCCGCCACGCAGCCCTTCTTGCTCCTTCTGATGCCGCTTCCTTGAGGTAAGCGCGAAGCACGTCGCCGGTTATCTCCTTTTCCCCTGCCATGACAGAAAGCTCTTCCATCACCCGGGACCAGCCTTTTCCTCCTGAAGGCCTTGCGAGCCGAAGCAGGTCCTTTATCTCTTTTGGCTTCAGCTCGCGCAATGCTGTCTCGAAAACATCCTTTTCAGCAGCAGTTATGACACGCCTGCTTCCGGCATTTGTGAGCGAAACTGCGAGCTGCCTTCCTGTTGCCCGTGCCGCGGTCCGTGTAGCAAGCTGACCCATGAAAGCCATGTCCATGCCAGCAAATGCGAGGTAGAGCATCACCTTCATTGCCCCGTTTTTCTGGTATCCCTTTTCCCTCCATGTCTGCACTTCTGTAACGGCAGCATCCAGGGCCGGGATGACAGGCATTATGAGGTTGAAAAAATCCTCTGCTTTCATAGGCTCTTTTTTCGGCATATGAAACCAGTCTTTCTCGCGCAATCTTTGGATTGTGAGCTGCTGCATGGAGACCGGCTTTCCGCCTTCTCCGACATAAAGCCATGGCTCTCCGGGGTAGAGAAGCAGGTTCGTTCCTGTGCTTGGCACCTTCAGCGCAGGCCTTTCCCAGTACGGTATTCCAGGGCCTTTCGCCTCGCTGATGGTCGCGTATCTTTTGGGTTTCTCCGCTTCCTCCATCTCCTTTGCGAACTTATTCCATTCTGCCTGCTGGAGCTTTTCATATGCTGTAAAACGCTCACCAGCGTTCAGCAGCGCAGCCTTCCATCTCGGGATATGGCCGAAATAGACTTCTCTTATACTACCCTCGTTCACGAATTGCCCGAAACCGATTTTTCCCATCCTTGCTTTAAGCGATTCTGCCCTTTCGAAAAACTTGTTCAGCTGCGCAACAAAGCGCTCAAAGTATTTCGGGTCTGCCTTCTTCAGTTCACAGAGAAATTCTCCAGGATAAAGGTCAGGCTTAGGCGTGGAAGCAGGCCAGAACCTGAAAACGGATCGTTCCGCATTCTTCAGCATGAGGTTGAGATGGTAACCGAAATCCATGCTTTCCAGCGCCCTCAGCTCGCGGATGATCTTCTGCTTCTCCTGCTCCTGGGGAACAGGGATTACCTCCATCTTCTTTTTCTGCATGAGCTGCGGCGGCATCAGTAAGAAAATCAGCTTGGAAGTATTTAAAAAGTAAAGAGAGGGGGAAGGAAGGATGTAAAGAGACGATGAGTCCCGTTCGTGATAAAGAGTATCAAAGCAGAAGCGGACCAAGACACAAGACCGGAAACCTGAAACTGGAAAACCGGGCACTGAAAACTGACTTGGGTGTCCTGGATTATTCAACGGGTTCAGGTGCGGATTGCGCTTTTTTTTCGCGGCGGGTGAACACGCGCACCATGCCCGAATAACGCCCTTGGTTCACGCGGGCATCATTTCATTATACTGTTATAATTGTTATAATGCATTATAACGTTATAATGTACGTGGCCTGAGGACAGTCCACGAATTCTCAAACATCCAAATCCGAAGGATTTGGGTGTCCATCTTGCTCCGCAAGATGGGACATTGCACCTCAATTTGAGAATCGAAGAAGACCGTATTCTTCTGAAAGCTTGAGACGTGAATCAATAGACACATTATCCTCGCTGATTTTTATAGCGCCTTTTTTCTCAAGACGGTTCAGGTACATGTAGGCAGAAGTTTTTGAAGAAAACATTTTTGATTTATCTATGTTTGAGAGAAATTGTTCACGTGATGAATCAAAAACACTGAGAACGGCCAGTTCTTTATGTGTGAAATCCATTGATTTGATAAAAAAAGATAGATATCTTTTGATAACCTCCCTGACATCTTTTTCTTTGATCTTATCGGCAGCACTCAGAGTGGCTTCTTTTAATACTGCAAGCATCTGCCTTGGGTTACCTTGTGCAAAAGAAGCGACAATATCCAAAGCACCGGGTTCTATTAATCCAAAATCATCCCCTGCCCGTAAAGCAACCATTTCCTTTAATTCTTTTTCTTTAAGAGGAGCCAACTCCATCATATATGAAAATATATTCTCAAGATTATGCGTTTTATCAGGGACAGATTTTGATTCGACATATTCTTTATACACTGAAGGAGGGACGGCGACAAAAACCGTTGTGTTTGATCCTTCAAACGCATATTTTAGGGCATCCATCACCCGAATGATCTCTTCTTTGCTTTCCTTGTCGATCTCATCCAATATGATGATAATATCTTTTTCCTGGTCAAGCAGATTGCGCAAATCTTCCACTATTTTCAAGAATGGAACTTTATTTCGTGATTTGCTTAGGCTTAGTCCTGGAGCCAATCCGACATGTGGAGAGAATTCCAGGTTATCTTTTTCAAGTATTTTGAGATACTTTTCGCCAAGAGTTTTTGAAAGCGCATAGCAAAGATCAGCGAATATGGAATCTATGCTGTCCCTATTCATTATCCTTAGGAGGATCTTTTTTCTTTTCAGCGGAGTGAAGAGATTGAAGACGGTTGTCTTTCCTATCCCACGCAATCCGGCTACTCCGATAAGAGTGCCATGATATAAATGGGAAAGTTTGCTTAGATTTTCCAGGTCTTCTTTACGATCCACAAGCAGATTCAGTTTGTCCAGAGGTTTATCAGTCAAAGACTCAGAGAGCATCGCAAGACGTTCCATATATATTATTATGCTACGAAAGCTTTTTAAACGTTATTTTTTTCATTATACTGTTATAATGATTATAATGCATTATAACGTTATAAGAAAATATAAAAGAAACAAAGAAAGAGCGCGCCCACGGGGCGCATAAGAGAAGAGAAAAGCGGCGTCCTTCCCTTATTTTATGAAGAGGACCTTTATCCAATCCTTCAGTTCGGATTCCTTTTCGTAGTTGACTTTGAGAACGCTCTTCCCTTCTTCCTGGACGACTTTCAGCTTGTATTTGTCCATGAATTTCTTCTTGTCAAGATTGTCGAAGATTTTCTCGAGCACAAAACCAAGGACCTTCTTTTTGTCAGTGAGCCCATCAGTCCTGCGCACTGATTCACGAAAACCCTTATTCTTCATCAGGTCATCCACCATGCTCTGCACCCAGCCTGCGGGTATGCTATTGTCAGCCCAGAATTTGGTGGAGCTGGTTTTCAACTTCAAGGTGGCTTCTGCTTCTTTTTTCTTGGGGCGAAGCGTATCGAGCTCTGCTTCGATCTCTGTAAGCTTTTTCTTATAATCCACAATCAGGGATTCAAGGATGGAAATTCTTTCACGATCCGCAGTGGAAGTGAAGATCTCTGCTTTTAGCTCGCCAAGTTCTGCTTCATATTTTGCTTTCTTCTTCACAGCATCCTCTTTCTCTGTTTCCTTGTTCGCGATATCTTTCTTTATCTCTTCTGATTTTTTCTTAAGCTCCATGTTTTCTTTTTCTTTCTCCTCGATAGTCTTTTTGGCACTTTCTTCATCTTTTGCAGTCTTTATGTCTATGAGATAGCCGCGCGAAACCGAATATTCTGACCTCTTCCCGGGAGGATGAGTGGTCGGATTGAATTCTTCTAGCAGATCCTCAAATTTCTTATTCGGAGTTTTACTTGCCTCATCCCTTATGTCCCGCACGAATGCCTCTGCATGCGAAAGCCGTAGTACGTGGCTTTTGTCCTTGGACATGAGCTTTGTGAGGAATACCTGCAAAGGAAGATTGGCGCGCACGTAATCTGCTATATCCCCATCTTTTAGCCTGAACCGCGCCATCAATTCCTGTTTCTCATCAGTGACCTTGCGCTCTTCATATTCCTTTGGCTTGTGTTCCAGCAGATTTTCTGTTTTGGCAGTCTGCATGAAAACGCTTCTTTCATATACTGCTTCGCGCAATAGCCTCGCCTTTTCGTTCGTAAGCCCCTCCCTGTCAAGGTCGGTCAGGAGCACTTTGACATCATTACCTCCCCTCTCGAGGTGTACCTTCACAAGCGAGAAGAATTTTTCCCGCGTTGGATCAGGTGTCAGGCTCGCAAGATAGGCATCTGCGCCAGAAGCAGCAAGCAGTCTTGCGAGCTGTTCGTTCCTTTCTACTGAGACAGTGGCGATATTCGGCTCTCCGAGCTTTGTGGATATCTCCTTCATGGCAGATCCAAGCATTTTTTCCGTTTGATCCGCCTGGAAAACCGAGAGCAAAGCGCCCATTGCGGAAGGGTATCCGCCTGACTGAACTTTATCATAGACCTTTCCCAAAAAGGCCTTTTCCAGTTTCAACACTGGTACGAGATGGCTGCATGCTTCAAGTTGTTCTTTTGGCGGATTGTTTGCAGACAGGGCTATTGCAAGTTCCATCACGGCGCGCGCTTCGTTCGGAATCGGTTTTGAAAGAGATTTCAGCTTATCAATGCTTTCCGCTCCTGAAAAAGCCTTAAGGAATTCCGCTGATCTTTCCCTGGATTTTTTTGCTTCCTGCTGGATAGCATTTACCTGGCGATCCATATTTTGTTGGATCGTTTCTTTTTTCGTTGAAGGAGTCGCCTGTGCCAGCTCGCGTTTTCCTGTATCTTGCGCGGACTTTACCGCCTTCGCTTCCCATCGGCTGATGCCGCTATCAACCGCATCCCTGAGCAGTTTTTCAAAAACTCCTTTTGCAGAAGACACATGGTACTCATGCCCGCCTTTTGAAGCAAGGCTGAGCATGAATTTCCCGAACACCGGGTTCGTTTCAAGGAATGTCGCTTGATCCTGCACTGTAGTGCCAAGGAGCTGATTCCACTTGTAATCAACATCCCTCCAGAGGAAACCCTCATTATACCATTGCTGGGAATTGTCCCTCAGGTATTGAAGGGTGATCTGCACCTTTTCGGATTTCTGTTTTTCAGCTGATTTCTGCCCTTCTTTCTCAACTTTCTTTTGCTCCGGTTTTTCAGGTAATTTCTGCCCTTCTTTCTTCTGCTCGGGAGTCTTGTCTTTGGCTTGTTTTTCTCCATTCGCAAGCTCATAGAGCCTTTTAAGAAACCTGTCAGTCTCAGAGCGCTTCAGCTGAAGGCGGTCATTGCACGCATTTCCTTTTTCATCGCATTTTTCCCGCTTCACGAACCAGTCATCGCTTTTTTCATTCTTCTTCACGATGATCTGCGAACCATTCATGCGCTCTTCGAAATATGTGAGCACTGCTGGTATCAGCTCTGGTTTTTCCCTTGGTACCACGCCGGGCTTGAATACAGGGGCAGACCATCCTTCGGGCTGGACCTGGATATTCCCCCTCAGCCATTCAAGCCTTTTTTGCGCTGATTCTTCCGCCCGCTTTCGCGCATCCTCTTTGCTTTCCTTGTCATTCAGGGGCTTGGCTTCTTCAGGAAGCACGTTTCCGACGTTGTATAAGATTTGTAATTGGGCATCGCTCAGCTTGGCGAGGTCTTGAGGGAAAATCTTTTCTTCTGTGCCTTTTTCTGGCTCTCTTGCGCTGCTAATATTCTGCCAGTTTTCTTGTCTCCAGATTTTCCAGCTGTTTGGATAGAATATATCTGCATTCTTCCACTTCCACGGAGTGAAAACTCTCCAAAAGCTCTTGTCAGGATGGGGAGGGCCGACCTGAAGATATGGTATATCCCATCCCCAGCCTATGCCATAAAGCAACGACATTATTGCTCCAGTGGCAAGCGACAGGGTTTTGAGCTTTCCTTTATGGGCTTTGTAGCGCTTATCGGAGTTGGAGGCCAGACTTTTCTGTTCCTCACTTGCAAGCCGCGCTTCAAGCTGTGGATTATTTGCCTTCCTTGCCGCTCTGCTTAGACTCCAATACTTTCTTTTTATCCAAAGATATGAAGGCAGGCCAAAAAGTATGGTACGATGGTAATCCTTAAGCTGCTGCCATGTGGATCTTTTCTTCATCCAATCGTATATCTCTTTCGGATAATGCATTATGCCTACATAGAGCCTGGATTTCCACTTGATTATAAAATTGCTATGTGTCTTTTCATGAGATTGCTCTGCTACTGCCTCAGGCTTATACCTGTTCTGCATGAAGATTAGCTCTCTCGGAGGGGGATAGCCAAGCCTGCGGATTGATTGGTCTTTCCCGTATCTTTCCAGCGTGGCTTCTGCAACTTTCTTAAGCGGGAATCTCATCCTGAGCACAAGATCATCAATCTTCTCTTTCGATTTCACGGATTTGCCTTCGGAAAACAACCTTTGCGCTTCCATAAGCGTGTTGTAGATTTCAGCATCGAGCACACTGAAACTGAAGACAGAAGCAGCGGCTTTTGCTTTGGGCTGGTTATCAAGCCTTTCAGCTTCAAGGGGAGTGATTTCGGCGGATATCCGCGGCCTTTTTGCAAGTATTTCCTCCAGCTTTCCGGCTGCCTGCAGAACATTTTGGGCGCCGCCTTGGCGATTTGCCTTTTCACTAACCGTCTGAAGTGCTTTCAATGCCTTATCTTCTTTGCCTTCAAGAAGGCATCTTGCCTTAAGTTTGGCATCCAGGTCATTCTCTTCTGGGAAAAGTGTCTTTAGATCAAGCGCATCCACAAGACCTGAAACTTCTGTATTTAGTTCGTCCACACTTTTCTTTTTCTCTTTGACTTTATCTGCTAAATCCCTGCTGTTTTTAAGAAGCTCCAGAAGCTCTTTGAATTTTTTTTCCTGCGCTCCGGATAATTTCACCCTTCCAGGCCTGTGCATACCTTGGAAGATGCGAATCTGGAGCAATGCATTTTCCTGGCTTGCAGCAAGATTGCTTTTTGCAGCCTTTTCAACATCTTCGAGCATGCGCTCAAAATATCTGCTGTCTGTAAGAAGGCCCCCAAGCGCGCGTACTTGTTTAACTGCCTCTTCGATCTCAGAAGGGATATTTTTCATTTTTGAGAGCTTGGGATCAGTCATCATTTTCTCATGAATGCTGGATGAGAGCCTTGCAAGCCCATCTGTGATTTCCCTAGGAAGCTCTTGCCCTGATTTGACATACTCATACATGAACTGATCGACAAGCTCAAATGCCTGTTTTTCTTTCCCAGCTACGCAGAGCCTTTTCGCTTCATCTGCAACTTCAATGATCTGGCGATCGGGAAGTATCCTGTTTATCAGCTCATCAGCCTTTGTTGCCTTTTTGCCTGCATCAGTTGGATAAAGGGGTTTATCTGCTGCCTGGCCAGCTTCAGATGCATATACTTCTTTCAGTTCCTTTAGAGCATCGAGCCGCTCATTGGAAAGCACTCCTGATTCATACTTCGCAAGACGGTTCACTATTTGCCCGAGGGTTTCAAGGTTTCTTGCGTTATTAAGATCCTGTTTGAGCAGGGCATCGCAATCTTCCATGACCCTGGCATATTCCGTATCTTTTGCGACACCAAGGCCAGGAACCCTGAAGTCTGTTGCTATTTCATCTTTCCCGGAATTTATTGTGACTAGTTCGTCTTTTCCGGCGTTCATAACTTGTTTTGCAGATGCCCTGAAATCTTTGAAAAACTTGCTCAGATTAAGGGCATCGTAGCCAGAGCCTCCGAAACAATTCCGAATGAATTCATCGATTAGCGCAGTATCTGCAATGCCTCTTTTTATACCGCATCTTTTGGCGATTTCCTCGGAGTTCTTGATATCGCAGATTGTCGGCTTCTTGGCAAGGTCATTGAGCACTTCGCCCATGTAGTCTCCCGAACCATCGAAGATAGAATCAGGATTATTCGCTTCTTTCTTTTTTGTTGATGCATTAATCAGCAATTCGAAGAAAGCAGTTGAGGGTGGATTGCAGAAGTATCCCGGCGTTCTTGTTATTGCCGAGAGTACGATCTCAAGATGCGGGGCAGAAAGCTCAGCAAATCGTTCCGGGCTTTTCTCGTGAACCATTTTCAATGCAGCTTTTAATTTGAGGGCATCTTCTAGCGTTGTTTTCAGTTCGGCCTTCAGCTCTTTGGCTTTATTAACTAATTCGGTTAATTCCTCTTTCAGCTTATCGGCTTTTGTTAATACTTCAGCCAGTTCTGCTTTCAGGTCATCAGCCTTCTTGAGAACTTCTGCCAGGCGATCTCTCAGCTCGTTGGCCTTTTCCGTTTCATCGTCTTTGACTTCACCCAATTCAGTATTCAGCTTGTCTGCATCATCAAGTGTTGTTTTCAGTTCGGCTTCCAGCTTTTTTTCTGAATCATAATTTTTTTTCTGCTCATCCTTCAGATCCTTTCCTTTCTTGGACATCGCCTCTAATCCAGCTTTGAGATCATCTGCTTTGTCATGGTTTTCTTTCAGCTTTTCTATTAGTTCTTTTTCCTCTTTGAAAATCGCTGCAACGTCTGCTCTTCGCTTATCAGCTTTTTCCCTGTAAGAAGGGTCAACTGTTTCGACAGCATGGCATATTTTCTTTTCTTCAATATCCAGAGCGGCAATAAGATCATCCTTCGTCATCTTTTGGGCTTTATAGCCTGCAAGCTCAGGTCTTTTCGAAGGATCGAGCTCGTCTTTGAGCATGATTTCCAGGAGTAGATCTCTTGTAAAGTCCGCAATGCCATCAGGATGGCAGATGTTAAAGCGCTTCCAGTTATCCCAAGCACCCTGCTCTCCAATGCACATGTAATAAATCATCTCAAGCACTGAGTCGGTTACAAGGCTTTCAGGAACAGCGCCTGCAGCAAGGGATTTGGCCAGCTCTTCTCTTTTGTCTTTCCTGGTACCTTCTTTTAAAATACCCTTTTCCTCGAAAGGAGGCTTCAGGACTTTTTCAATAGTGGCGTCAGCCTGGCCAGGCATCTTCCTGATTCCAACTTCGAGCGTGTGAATGACTTCAGGGTGAGTAAGGGTGGACATGAAATCCGTATTCTCACCGAGCAGCCATTTTTTTGCACTTATAATCGCGTTCGTTACATAGTTGTTGAATTCAGTGAGCCTTCCTCCCTTGTCAGACCCTGCTTGCAGACCTGGCGCCTGCTGATTCTGCTTCTGAATCAAATCTTTTCTTTCTTTTTCAATGGCTTCAGAACGTTCCTGCTCTTTCTTATGTTTCAGCTCTCTTCTGACCTTGCCTCTTTCAGTTAATCTTCCAAGGCCAGGCACGTGCGAATAGCCTGTATAAAGCGTGTCCCCGACTTTCTTTGTTGTTTCCCGTAATTTACCCATATCTCTCCCTCTTGCTGTTTTTGTTTATTTATTGCCCTAACTAGTTCAATGTGATTTTGTAGGAAATGGTTTAAAAAGGTATTTATATGTGGGGATGGGAGAATCGGGAAAGGACCGGGGGAGAAGAATCAGGAAAAGGCCGCAGCAGAGTATGTCCGCACTATAATGCGAACTTTTATCAAAAAGTACGCACTGTGATGCGAACTTTGTTCAAATCAGAAGAAAAACACCCGATAACTGACGATGGCTCAAGGCAATCTAGGATAATATCCGCTCTACCATCTTCTCCGCATCGAACTTCTCAAGATCCTCGTACTTCTGCCCGGTGCCGATGTAAACCACCGGAATCCCTGTGGCTTTGGTTATCGAGAGGATCGTTCCGCCTTTGGGGTCGCAGTCCAGCTTCGTGAGTATCACGCCGTTGATCCCGACCTCGCTGTTGAATGTGGAGACCTGCTCGACCACGGAAGAGCCTGCGATGGATTCTCCGATGTATAATTTCAAATCAGGCTTTATCACGCGCTCAATCTTCTTGAGCTCATTGATGAGGTTCACGTTCGTGTCCTGCCTTCCTGCAGTGTCGATAAGAACGACATCGATGCCATGCGCTTTCGCATAGCCTATCGCGTCGTATGCTACTGAAGTCGGGTCTGAGCCATAATCCCTCTTTATGAGCTTCACCTGCAGCCGCTCAGCATGCACTTCCATCTGCTCGATAGCTGCAGCACGGAATGTGTCAGCAGCAGCTAGAACCACTTTGTATTTATGCTGCATGAGAAGGTGTGCCACTTTCGCGATTGTTGTGGTCTTGCCCGTTCCGTTGAGCCCCAGGAAAACCATTTTCACCGGCTTCTCGCTCTTGTCGACGAAATCAAGGATGTCGAATGCGTTCTCGCTCGACATCATGCCTACAAGCGTCTCGCGGATCGCGTTCTTGATGAAATCGTTCAGCCCGCTCTTCTTCACCTTCGAGCCGACAAGCTTGGATTCCAGTTCCGCGCGTATGGATTCTGCGACGCCAAGCTCGACATCGCCCTCTAACAATTCGAGCTCAAGATTACTGAGCAATTCGGATACATCAGAACTGGATATCTCGATATCGCGGGAGATGAGGGACGTTATCGCTTTGAAGGGGCTGAGCCGTATCCCTTCTTTTCGTTTCTCTTCTGGCCTGAATTGAGGGAGCGATTGTTTTGGAGTCGCGGGTTCGGGTGCGGGTTTTTTGATTCTGATTTCCAGGGATTCTGGTTTCTGCTTCAGCGCTTTTGGTGACTCGGTTTCAGGCACATGTTTCTTTTTTGATAATTCCTCTTTTTTTTCAGGTAACAGAGCTGGCGGAAGTTCGGTCTTTTTTTCAGGTTCAGGAGGGGCTTTCGGTATCTCGATAATTGCGGGTTTTTCGATTTTCAGGATTTCTTTTTGGATCTCAGGTTTCTCGATTTTCAGGGGCGCGTGTTTTTTTTCGATTTTCACTGGCGTGACTGGTTTTGGCTTCGCCTCTGGCTTTTTTTCTTCAGCTTTTTTTGCAATCGCTTCCGGCTTTTCCGCTCTGGCTTTTTCCTTCTTTGGTTTCGCCTCTTCTTCTTTGGCTGGCTTCTCTTTGGCAGGAAAAGGCTTCTCTTCAATTTTGGCTTCCGGCTTCTTTTCAATTTCTTCTTCCGGCCTTTCCTCAATCTTTATTTCCGGCTTCTCTTCAATTTCCTCTTCCGCTTTTTCCCTGACAGCCTCTTTCTCCTCTTCCTTGCTCTCCTCTTTCTTAGTGAGCTTATCGACAAAACTGGTTATTTTCTTCTTGAGGAAATCGAACATGGTGACACGGCAGGATCAGATATAATCCTCTTTTACGCCCTCGTCTACGCGCCTGCTCAGCTTGCCGGCCATCTCCGCTTCATCGATCTTCATGGATATTTCCCGGAGCTTCTCGGTTATCTTGCTGAACTCATCATTGAGCTTAATCACCGCTTCCCGTGTCGCTTCCACACGTTTCTGCAGCTCTTTGCGCGCCTCCTCCTTATCCATCTCGAGGGCATACTCGCCTCCGATAGGGACAATGACTTTCGTGTCGGTTATCTTCGCGTGGATGAAAGCGCTGCCGCCAACAGGTATGATGGCGTTCTCCAGCGCCAGGCTCTCCACAGTGCGCGCTGCATTGCTTATGTCGAGGGTGGATAAAGAGATGCGCTCCATCTCCTTGCGTAGCAGGCTCAGCTGCTCCCGATAGACGGCAGCCTCATAAGTCATCCTCACCCGCGCGTCATCAAAGCTGTCCATCTCATGCACCTGCTTTTACTGCCTTATCGATCGTTATCGCAGGCCGTTTCGCTCCGTTAAGCGAGCCGAAAAGCGCGTACGTCCTATGTATGGCCGCGTCTTCGCTCTCAGCTTCCACATGCTTCACGAAAGTCCGCTCTGATTTCCCGAGCTTTATTTTCCCAGACACATCCCACATCATACATATCACCTTTGATTTTTTTTGGATCATAAATAACCGAGCGCGCTCTCTACCCGCCCCATCTCATGGGCAGATGTGGCTTCGCCAGCGCAATATCCGGAGCGGTTCCCGATAACGCCAAGGGCTACAAATCCGGTGCCCATGTTCACCGTGCCGCGCTCGCCTTTGACCTTGAGTGCACCGGCGACTGCATTGACTTCATCTTCAGAAGCAGCGAAATGCAGGAGGAAACCTTTGTTGCCTGCAAGGCAGGAGGAACCGACTGTGACATAGCCTGCGATGCCCATAGGGACGAGCTCCACGCCCAAAACATCCTCCATCCGCTTGCGCTCATCCTGATGGATATGGGGGTTGATTATACCGCCGAAATCATTTAGCGCGATGTTGTTGCCATGCGCATTCGATTTCTCCTTGGAGTGGTACACGTCCAGCCCCAGCGCCTTGAATGCCGCAATCTCTTTTTCAGTTGCGATATTCGGGAGCACGGCACCTTTTGAGTTCATGGCCACGTACAGGCCGAGAAGGTTGGACTCGCCAACAGAGACCTTCACCACATCATTTTTCAGGCGCTCTTTCAGGCACTCCACGAGCTTGTCCATGGAATCGGATGGGGCGACCGTGACATTGTCATTGGCAAGGACGAACATCCCTATCCACGGATTCCCGTAATATGTGCACCGATTCCGCATCTGCGTTTCACTCCGTTTTCCTCGTCTTTCGTTTCCACCCGCTCTTATGATTTTTTCATATCCTGCTTCACTTCATCTTTACTTCGCCGTGCGCTTCTTTCTTTTCAACTTTCGTTTCATTTCTATGCTCTTCTTTTCCCTGAGAGGCTTTCTCCTCGATCTTCGGAGCGTTTGCTTCCTTCGCGGCTTTCTCTTCAGCCTTCTTCAGCTGCGCTTCCTTCTTCTCTTTCTCTTCCTTCTCCTTCTTCAGCTTGTCAGCCGCTTCTTTCAGCTCCTTCTCTTTTTTGGCTTTCTTCTCTTCGTCACTCACTTCATCAGGGAGGTATGCCTTCACGTTCCCGGCGATCTTCATCACGCGCACCTTGGCTTTTCTCGGCGGCCTCTGGATGCTATGCTCCCAGAGATAGGTGTTCAGGCTGTTGCTAAGCCGGACGTTCGCAATCCCTACCTTCATGTGCCTTGCAAGGAATTCCCGGAGCAGCTTGACTGCCCGTGGGGCCCGCCGTGTTCGCAGATAATTATAGGCTTTTCCCAGCGGAACGGTATATATCCTTTCGACTTTCTCCTCGACCATAGCATCATTCCTCCTCTATCCTGAGCTTGTCAGTGCGCCAATCACGCTTGTAGCGGTTTTGCGTGACTTTCCTCTTCGTCCGTATCATCACGAACGCAGGTATCCGCTTGTTCTTCCGTGTCGCTTTCGCGAGCTTTTTCTTCTTCAGTAGCGTTCTCTTGCTCATCAGATTCACCTTTTTCCTGATTTCTCATCTCGATTTTCATTTCTTGTGGAACGTTATCTTCACATCCTTATCGGTCTGCTCCTTTATGGCTTTCAGAACAGTGAGGATCTCTTTCTCATTCAGTTTCCTTCCGAGCCTCTTGGCAGCATGAAGGGCCTGCTGTGCGGTCGTGAGGTAGAGCTCCTTGTTTGCGAGCGCCACATTTGAGAGGCGCGTATAGGCAGCGTCATCCAGCACCGAGCGGAGGGCATCTTTCAGCCTCTTCTCCATCTCCCGGGACTCGGATTCTTTCTGCTGCTCTGCGAGCTTTTTCCTGCGAAGCTCATCAGGCACCTCGTCTTCCATACCCTTAGCTCACTTCTTTTGCAGCATTGTCCAGCAGCGCCCTGCCCCTTGGGCTGAGCTTCCTGCCTCCTTTGGCGTCCTTGATCATGAGGCCTGCCTTCTCAAGCTGCTGTATCGCTTTCCGGATTGTGGAGCCTCCTGCAGACGCATGCGCCTGCGGCTTCACCCCCCGGCTCTTCCTTCCGCCATAGTGCCTTCTCAGCCTGTTCGTCCCTACGACGTTGTTGATGTAGGCGTGGCGCATTATGGAAGCGCAGCGGACATACCAGAAATCCTCCTGCTCAGGCGGCCTCTGGTTGTGGCATCCGGTCTTGACGAGGCCGACGAATGCCGGCTTCTGGATCTTCATGCCTTTCAGCATCTGCGCTGCCTTTGCGATCAGCTTGTTCGGTTCGACATCTAATGCTATGACCATTGTGGTTTCACCTCATTGCTTTATGCGCAACGGTAATTAGATACAACGGACAGATATAGGTTGTAAAGTGTATTTAAAGGTATCTGGTAGGTATCTACTATTATACTTCGCCATCTTCGGCATACTCTTTCCTCCAACTTAACTAGCCTCGTCGCTGAAGTTCGGTTTCACTTATACTGCTCCGAGGGTTATCGGGTGTCCTTCTTATGGGAGAATTTTAAACTGTAACATCTATAGAATCAATCCATGAAAGAGATATTCAGCGGGGTCTATTCTTTTGAAAAATATATCGCGACAGTGAACGCAGTCCCTGGAAAGAAGGTGTATGACGAGCGGCTCCTTAAAAGCGAACACGGCGAACTCCGTATCTGGGACCCATTCCGCTCAAAGCTTGCTGGCGCGATTCGCAAAGGCCTCAGGGCATTCCCGTTTGCACCAGGGAGCAAGATACTTTACCTTGGGGCATCGACCGGGACGACTGTGTCGCACCTGTCTGATATCGTCGGGCCGCAAGGAGAGATTTTCGCTGTGGAGATCGCTCCGCAGTGCATGAAATCCCTGCTGGCGCTATGCCAGAAAAGGGAGAATATAATTCCCATCCATGCTGATGCACGGAAACCGGACGAATATAAGGATGTCGGGAAAGTCGATTCGATTTATATGGATGTGGCGCAGCCTGACCAGGATGACATACTGATAATGAACGCGGAGATGTTTCTGAAGAAGGATGGCATAGCGATGATAGCGATCAAAAGCCAGAGCATCGATGTCACGAAAAGGCCTGATGATGTGTTCGCTGCGGTCGTGAAGAAGCTGGAGGGCCCATTCGAGGTTCTGGAGAGGATGAAGCTCGAGCCGTTTGACAAGGACCATCTTTTTGTTGTACTAAAATACAAATGATTATATACGGAATCCGGCTTATTTTTCCTTAATGGGAGATGTCGAAAAAGACGTTGAGCGGGTTTTGCATCTGCACCTTGGCGGAAACGACAAAGTGCGTGTCGCATCCAGCCTCACTGATTTTGTGGTCAGGGTTTTCAGGGAGAGGATAAAACGGGAACACCCGAATGCTAGCCCGGAACATCTTTTGAAAATCCTAAGGGAGGAGCTTTCTTATGGTAGAAGAGATAACATTTGAAGAGTTTGCGTTAAAGCTGCTTGAAGCGCTTAACAATTGCGAAGCTGACTATCTGGTTGTTGGTGGGGTAGCAGCAGTCTATTATGGAAGGCCAAGATCAACTTCAGACTGCGATATCATTCTCTCTCTTGAAGAGAACCAGCTTAAGGATTTTGCAGAATGCCTGAAGAAGCATGGCTTCCAGATCCGAGAGCATGACGTCATTGAAGGATTCCGCGAGCAGAGCCATTTCAACGCATATTATGGCTCGAGCGCTTTCCGCGCGGATTTCAGCTGGAAAAAGGGAACGCTTGCAGAACATGGTTTTGAAACCTGATTTCGCCACCTGAGTCGCGTCTCATTGCTTGCAGATTTGCAGGCAGTTGTAGGTACTCAGACGCGGCGTCGTTCCTCAGAAAACCGTAAGTGGCGAGATCAGGTTCATGCCAAGGATGCGAAGCTTTTTGGCGTCCGTGCCAGGATGGAAGCGCCAGAAGATGTCATAATAGCGAAACTTGTTTATGGAAGCGCGCAGGATCTTGAAGATGCGAAAGCGATATTGCACGCCCAGAAAAATCTCGACAGGAAGTATCTCGAACGGCGGGCTAATGAAGAAAAGGTCGGGAAAAAGCTGGACGAGATGTATAAGTTTTTTGGACAACAGTAGCGCTTTTAATTTAGCTCGATTATCCTATCTGCATGAGACCTATCATATTGTCGTTCCTGATCCTCTTGTGCCTGTGCACAAGCGCATTCGCACTTTCTTATTTGGTGCCGAACACGATCGCCACAACCAATGTGACCAAGACAGTGACTTCAGTCACGCAGAACCAGACTAACACGACCAACACATCATCCAACGCATCTATTGTGAAAGCGGTATCCATAAGGCAGGTCAACCAAACCATGGTCCAGGCCATCAACGTGACCACAACCGCAAACCAGACAAACCAAACAAGCATAGCTGCAACAAGGGTTATCACTCTCTCAAGCGGGCAGAAGATTGTGGCTCTCAACGTCTCGAAAGTCGGGATAATGACTATTACCGCCGCGAGCGCTGACCGCGTTGTGAAAGGACCGATAGCATCTGACGCGATTCAGGACGGGGACGATGACGGCGTGATTAACATCATGGACGAGTGCCCGAACACGCCTGCGGATGCGCTAGTATACGATAATGGGTGCAGGTGCACAGACACCGAAGCAGGATGGGACAAATACTACAAAGGGACAGTGGAATACAGAGAGAAAGTGCCAAACCTCATGGGCGCGATTACAGGGGACAAGAACAAGACCAGCACAAGCTACACCATCACAAATTATTTTGCTGATGATTCGTGCGGTTACACTGGATCGACATCATACGTACAGGAGAAATACTGCAATCCAGATTATGAGACAGGCGCAAGCGACGAGCCGGTTTCAATCCTGACTTTCAATTGCGGATTCGGATGCAGCGATGGGAAATGCAAGCGCATGTATTCATGCGCCTCCTCTTCAGGCGGGACTTGCTCGGACGGGATCCAGAACCAGGATGAGACGGGCGTTGACTGCGGAGGCAAATGCGCCCCCTGCAACACCCACTGCACAACCGGGACAAAATACGCCCCTTCAGACACGCCATGCACAACCAACTACAATACTGATATGTATCGCGTGGATTACACGTGGATCGATTCTGACCTTGAATACGAATGCAGGTGGTATGAGGTATGCCACAGGGACCTTGATTTCGTGATCGAGGAAGCGCAGGAATGCTGCAGCGTGACGAGCGAAGAGGAGCTTAGCGCAATGCCTGACCCTGCGCTTTGCAAAGAGGCGCTGGACCTTGGAGGGAATAACTGCAAAAAATGCACTGGCATGTACATAATCAAAGGGCTTGGGACATACGCAAGGTGGATGCAGGGCTACCAGGAGCTTGATACGCTCTACACAAACCCGACACCTACTGCAGAGCACCTGATCAATGATTACAAGATCGGCGTTTGCAGGGACTACAGCCTTGCGACTGCGACGCTGCTGAGAAAAGCAGGCTATTCGCAGGACGACATCGGCAACACCTGCGATGGTGCGCACTGCTATAATGTAGTGCGGTTCCCTGGGGATTCAAAATGGCACGTGGTTGACACGACAGGAAACAGCTTTGATGTGAATCCAGGCGGATTGCCCCAATCAGGCTACCCATATTGCAAGAACCTCAATGAGTCCAGATGGTGCTTCTGGGTGGGCAGCACAACGTCAGGATATTACACGCACCCGATTCCGGATGTCAGCGCTTATTGGAGCACAGTCGATTCCGGCGGAACGTATGCTTATCCGCATGCGACCTATTGCGTATACACAAGGATGTTCGCCCCCATGTGCGGGCCGGGCGTAGCATGCGGAAAGGACAGCGACCGGGTGCCGGATTTCGCTCCATCGATAAACGATATAGTGGGGTGCAGCTAAAGGTGACGCTTATGGATATGAAAATTAATGCATTGGTTGTTGTTTTCCTTTTTGCTTTGTTTGTTTTCGCTTTTTCTTCATGCGCATCCGCCATGTCGGTGCAGAACAATACATTCGGGGATGTCAATGTCTTCCGTATCTATCCTGAGAGCGCTTACATCGGGCAGAAGGTATGGATAACGCTGGTAATCGAGAATGCTGGCGCAAGCGACAAGACGATAACGGTCACTGACAAGCTCGGTGATGCGAATTTCAATAAGAGCGGCGCTACGGGCGTAAACACCACATACGGAACCATGTATCTCTATGAATGGGAGATCGACCTTCCAGCTGGCGAAAACACATCAGTATCTTATTGGATCGAGCCAAAATCCAGCGGTAACTATGTCATCTCACCAAGCCTTGTGAACATCAGCGGAACAGAATACCGCATGAAGAGCGCTGCGATAGCTGTGCAGTGCGATGTTGACGGAACATGCGCAAACGGGGAGAACTATCTCAACTGCCCGCAGGATTGCGCAAGCGGGGCTGCAGACGGGGTTTGCGATGAAGTGAGCGACGGGATATGCGATTCGGATTGCGCTGCTGGAAGCGATGCTGATTGTGTTGCGAAAAACGCCACGGCTGCGAATGCCACAGCTAACGCAACTACCGCCCCAACAATCAATGTCACGACCAATGCAACAGGCAATTATACGGCACAGCCAGGAGAAACAAGGGAAAAAACGACTGGCGGATTTGACTTTGCTTCGCTTGTACCGTACGCCATCGTGATAGCGGTCCTTGCGATCGCTGCGATATTGTTCATGAGGCGCAAAAAATAGTGGTGTAAAAGATAGAGACAAATGTTTATATATCCTTTGCCATACATTATAACTTCGTATGAGGCAGAGGAATCCACTTCAATACGATAGGCCAAAACCGGAAACTGCAAAACCCAAAACAATGAGGGCAGCCAGCAGAATGGAAGGGGGCCAGGACAACCCGGATATCAAGCATGGCAGCTTCGGATCTATTCGGAGCAAGCTCAATGGCCTTGGCCTGCCGAATTGGGCGATAAGGAAGATTATGGGCAAGGCCGATGAAGGGCATGACATCAGAATGCGAATCGATTCGAATATCGAGATAATAGTTTTCGCATACGGAGCGGAAACAGCCGCATCAATGCTTTGCGAAAAGACTGGCCTGGTTTTCATGAAACCACAGCTTCTGGCCCGAGCGCTGGATTTTCCAGTAGGCAAGGCGCTTGCGATCGCAGAGGGATGCCTGAGGAGCGGATTCGATTATCAAAAACAACCTCCAAAGCAGGAAAAGGAGGAACATGCCCGTTCGGAACCCGCTCGACCAATCGCAAGTGCACCGGCTCGGGAAGATAGGAAGCTGGAAAGTATAATGGAATGGAAAGCGAGGAAAAAGGAGGAGGAAACAAGGGCGAAGCTTTCGGGCCTGAATACCGGGCCGGAGCTTTTAGACAAGGTCATCGGATCATTGAAACAATTGCGTATGTATGACGCGCTCACAGTGCACAGGAACATTGATGCGCTCTTGTCAAGCGGAGCCGGGAGAGAGGAGATATCCGGGCTTATCGATGATAACCCGGGAATACTCATGTCTTCAAAAATAAAAATAAAAGAAGAGTGCAGGAGGCTGAGCATAATACGCACTGTCCCCTATCTGGAAGGAAAACTGCAAGCATTGTTCAGAATACAAGCAAAGCAGGATTTAGTGCAAAAGGCGTCTGAATTCTGCATCGATGAAAAGGGAGCTGACCAGCTGCTATCTATATTATGCGACCTGAAAGTGTTTGCAGAAGAGTACTTTATGAAACCCGAAGACTTCAAGAGATTCATCCGGGAAAACCTGGTTCGCCTGGGTGAGGAAGACCAGTTGCAATGTCTTGATATGCTCATGGACGAGATAAAAAAACTTAAGAGTAAAGAAGCATCAAGGGAAAAGCCTGAAAGAAACGGGAAGAAGGATGCCAAAGAAGTATTGAACGCGCACATTGAAAACGCGATGAGGTTCATCCTGAGCGTCGGGTTCAGGCTGCAGACGGCAAAGGCTGCGGTTGAGAACACGTATTTCAGGATCGAGTACGTCCATAACAATATCCATTACCGGAAACCAGAATGGTCCAGGGGCATGAATGAGGTCTTATACGAGAAGATCCTCGATGTCGCATGGGCCAGGCTTGTCAGGGCAGGTGCGATAAAATTCCATAAGTTGGGCGGCTGCGCAGGAGTTAGGATGCCGTCCAAGATAAAGGATGAGAGGGTGGCATTGATCGTTAAGGAAGAATTGCATAAGGAAAGGAACGGTCAGAGGAACGGCGATTAGTGATATAAATTCACGCATGCCTATCCTTCCTATGGCAGAAGGCATATCTGGTACAGTGCCGATAAAGGCAGACCCTTTCGAAGCTGCGGTCGAGACTGTCAGGAAAGCCCTTTCTTTGGGCAAGGCCCGGAAAAGTGCCAGCGCACCGATCTATTTCGGCGCTCTGCGGAACGAAGGACGCAGCCGCCATAACGGGATAGACCTTTTTGTCCCAGTCGGAACCCAGATCCAGCTGCCTTCTTCAAAGGCAGTGCTCATCGGGATGTGCAGGGAAAGCTCCAGCGGCGCCGGAGCGAGCATCGGGAACGGGCTCGTTTTCTTTGTACCTAATGATAATGCCCCCTATTTCCTGCTGCTTGCGCATCTTTCCAAAACGACATTTAAGCATTTGCAGCATAAAGGGATACTGATCGGCAGCGAGGTCATAGCTGAGCCCGAAGGCTCTGTGATCGCCTATTCAGGAGCATCCAAAGCCGGCCCATCCCCTCATGTGCATGTCAGCGTTACAACCACTTTCAAGTTCGGCGGAAAGAACTATCGCTCAGAAGACTTTCTGGAAATGTACAGAAACCGAACAATCCCGCCAAAGAATTTCTACGCCACGATGCCCGAGAAAAGGAGCAATGACCCGAAAAGCCTTGTTGGCTATCGTGATCCGCTTGCCATGATCGATTCCGGAAAGATGAGGTTCTCTTCCCTACCCGAAGCAGTGGGCATTGCGAAGGCAGAGCAGAAAAAGCAGCCTATTGCAATCGCTCTCAGATGATAAGGAGAAATGACATTTCAGGAGAGGACTTATTTGTGTTTATAAGTGTTAAATAGCATA
>Ga0315281_10003217_pt1 | contig 23999 bp, 26 predicted proteins | sample YL17G07_0_MG_FD_204540 | JGI IMG/M metagenome (GOLD analysis project Ga0315281, IMG submission 204540) | Sediment microbial communities from Yellowstone Lake, YNP, Wyoming, USA - YL17G07_0 | ecosystem: Environmental > Aquatic > Freshwater > Lake > Sediment | place: USA: Wyoming | collected... | reverse complement strand
CGCGCGAGCGTCGATCGGCTGGCCGCGGAGGCGCTTGCGGGATCCGCTGACGCCCGCTCGATCGAACCGCTCGGTCCTTCAGGCGACCTGCTGCACGCCGCCGCCCTCATTCGATCGCCGCAGGGACGGCCGTCCGGCGTGGTCGTGGCCACCGACTACCTGACAGGCGACGTCGCGGCGCGCTCGCGGCGTATGACGCAGGCGTTCGAAAGCTACAGCCAGATGCGCGTGCTCAAGCGCCCGCTGACCGGGCTGTACCTGTCGTTCTTCCTGATGGTGACGCTGTTCATTCTCGTCGGCAGCCTATGGATGGGCATGTATCTCGCGAAGCGCATCACCCGTCCCGTGTCGGCGCTCGCGGCCGCCGCGAAAGAAATCGGCGCGGGCCATCTCGATCAGCGGGTCGAGCCGCAGAGCAATGACGAGTTCGGATCGCTGGTCGAAGCGTTCAACGCGATGGCGGGAGAACTCGCGACGAGCCGGCGGCGTGTCGAGCACTCGACGTTCGAGCTCGAACGCAAACACGTCGAGGTCGAGAATCGCCGCCGCTACATCGAGACGATTCTCGAGCGCATCACCACCGGCATCGTGTCGGTCAACGCCGGCGGCACGGTGACGACGATCAACAGCGCGGCCTCGCGGCTCCTCACGCTCGATCGCGCCGTCGTCGGCCGGCCGGCGCGGACGGTGTTCGGTCGCGCCGACCTGCAGCCGATCGGCGCGCTGCTGTCGGGCGCCGGCGGGGCCGGGGCGGAATCGGCGGTCCAGGAGATCCCGGTGCTTCGCGACGGGCAGGAACTGCAGCTCGCCGTGGTCACGACGACGCTCGTCGGCGACAGCGGAGACGCGGCCGGCCTGCTGCTGGTCCTCGACGATGTGACGCCGCTGATTCGCGCGCAGAAGGTCGCGGCCTGGCGCGAAGTCGCCCGCCGGCTCGCGCACGAGATCAAGAATCCGCTGACGCCGATCCAGCTGTCGGCGGAGCGGATGCGCCGTCACTTCGCCGGCCGCCCGGCCAGCGACCGCGAGCTGGTGGACGAATGCGCGGCGACGATCGTGGGAGAAGTCGAGTCGCTGAAGGGTCTGGTCGACGAGTTCTCGCAGTTCGCGCGCATGCCGTCGCCGCGAACCGTCCCGACCGACGTGGCGGCGCTCATCACCGATACGCTCGCGCTGTACGACGGGATCTTCGCGGACGTCACGATCGCCAGGCGGTTTGCGGCGGGGCTGCCGCTCGTGCGGCTCGACGTCGAGCAGATTCGCCGCGTGATCATCAACCTGGTCGACAACGCGATCGAGGCGACCGAACGCAAGGGCGAGATCGTGGTCGAGACGGCGATCGACGAAACCAACCGGGTCGTCCGCATCGTCGTGGCCGACCACGGACCGGGCATTCCCGCCTCCGAGCGCGACAAGCTGTTTCTCCCGTACTATTCGACGAAGCGCCGCGGCAGCGGCCTCGGGCTGGCCATCGTGCGGCGCATCATCGCCGAGCATGGCGGCAGCATCGAGGCGGGGGATAACACGCCGCACGGCACGCGGTTTACGATCGAGTTGCCCACGTGAAGCCCACCATCCTGATCGTCGACGACGAACCCGGCGTGCGGAGCGCCCTTGGCGGCGTGCTGCGCGACGAGGGGTACGCCGTCGAGGCCGTGGGCAGCGGCGAAGACTGCCTCGAGCGGGTGACGCGCGGCGCCGTCGATCTGATCATGCTGGACGTCTGGCTGCCCGGCATGGACGGTCTCGCGACGTTTGCGCGCCTGCGCGAGCGTCAGGTCGACGCGCAGGTCGTGATCATCTCCGGACACGGGAACATCGAATCGGCCGTGCGCGCGATCAAGATGGGCGCGTTCGATTTCGTGGAGAAGCCGCTCTCGCTCGACAAGACCGTCCTGGTGGTCGCCAACGCGCTGCGCCAGCGCAGACTCGAAGCTGAAAACCGCGCGCTGCGCGCGCGTGTCGACCGCCAGTACACGATGGTGGGCGACAGCGCCTCCATTCGCCAGTTGCGCGAGCAGATCGCCATGGCGGCGCCGACCAACGGCCGCGTCCTCATCTACGGCGAAAACGGCACCGGCAAGGAGCTCGTGGCGCGCGGCATTCATACGCAGAGCCGCCGGCGATCCGCGCAGTTCGTCGAAGTGAACTGCGCGGCGATTCCCGAGGAGCTGATCGAGAGCGAGCTGTTCGGCCATGTCCGCGGCGCGTTCACTGGCGCCGTCGCCGACCGTCGCGGCAAGTTCGAGGTCGCCGACGGCGGCACCATCTTCCTTGACGAGATCGGCGACATGAGCCTGAAGACGCAGGCCAAGGTCCTCCGCGTCCTTCAGGAGCAGACGATGGAGCCGGTCGGCGGGACGAACCGCATCCGCGTGGATGCGCGCGTCGTCGCCGCGACGAACAAGGATCTGCAGGCCGAGATCAAAGCGGGGCAGTTTCGCGAGGATCTGTACTTCCGGCTCAACGTGATCCCGATCTTCGTGCCGCCGCTTCGCGAACGTCAGGAAGACATCCCGCTGCTGGCGGATCATTTCATGGCGGAATTCGCCCAGGAATACGGACGCCGCCTCAAGCGCCTCGACAGTGCGGCGAGCCGGACCCTGCAGCGCTACGCGTGGCCGGGGAACGTGCGCGAGCTGCGCAACGTCATCGAACGCCTGATGATCATGGTGCCGGGCGACGCGATTACGACGTCCGATCTCAGCTTCCTCGACGTGCCGCTCATGCCCGCCGCGGCGCCGCCGGCCGGGTCCTCGGAGCAGATGACCCTGCACGAGGCGCGCGATCAGTTCGAACGCGATCTCATCCTGAAGACGCTCGCCGCGCAGCAGGGCAATATGTCGCGCACCGCCGACGTGCTCGGCGTCGAGCGCAGCAACCTGTACCGCAAAATGAAGTCGTTCGGGATCGCGCCCAGCCGAGCCGGTGCTTCAGACTCCGAGACGATGTAAGCCTTGTACTGAAATTGATTCTTTGCTATAGTCGGCCCCGGCCGTGGAAGACTGATGACCGATCCGCTGCGGACTGACACGTCAGATCAGATCGGCGCCCAATCAGCCGCCGATCGCGACGCACGGATCGAGCAGTTGCTGCTCGCCGGTCTCGACCACTATTTCGCCGGACAGTACGACCAGGCCATCAACGTCTGGACCCGCGCGCTGTTTTTCGATCGCAGCCACGCCCGCGCCCGCGCGTACATCGAGCGCGCGCGACGCGCGCAGGCCGAGCGCCAGCGCGAATCCGAAGAGCTGCTGCACAACGGCACGGCCGCGTACCGCAGCGGCAACGTGAAAGAGGCGCGCCGGCTGCTGCAGGCCGCGCTCGATGCCGGCGCTCCGCTCGAGCTGGCGTTCCCGATGCTCGAACGCCTGAATCAGCTGGAGCCGGCGCCCGCGCTGCTGACGCCGTCGCGCGTGCACCGGGCCGCGCCCCCCGCCTTTCATCAACGTCCCGCGTCTCCGGCTCGCTGGAGCATGCTGCCGCTCGCCGCCGCCGCGTCCGCGCTTGTGGCGCTCGTCATCGGCGTCGCGGCCCTGATGGCGACGCGCGCCGACTGGCGCGCGCTGTTCAGCTTGTCCACACCCGTGGCCAGCGCATCGCTCGCACCAGTCGCGCGGGAAGCCGTGCTCGCGATTCCGACGCGCGGCGAAATGGCGCTGGCGCGCGCCCGTCGCCTCGCCGGCGCGGGGGAATTGCACGACGCGCTCTCGATGCTCGATCTCATCCGCGCGACGGATCCCCAGCGGGCGGACGCCGACGAGCTGCGCTCGGACATCCAGCGGCAGCTGCTGCGGCTGCAGCGTCCATGAAGTGTTCAAAATGCGGCTATCTTGGCTTCGAGACCGCCGACCGCTGCCGCAACTGCGGGTACGAATTCTCCCTGTCGGCTGATTACGGGTTCCCGGATCTGACGATCCGGGAACCGGAAGGGCAGCACAACCTCGACGACTTCGCCCTCGTGGATGCGGCCGTCGCCGCGGCGCCGCGCTCGCCGTCGGCGTCAGCCGTCATGATCGATCCACGGCCGGTCGTCCGCCCGACGCCGTCGGCGATGCCGCTCTTCGCCCCGGGCATTGACGACGACACGCCGCTCATTACCAAGCCGTCGCCGCCTCGGGCGCCGCTCTCGGTCAGACGATCGACGCCCGAAGTGGCGAGGCTGCGGCCGATGGCCTCGCCGAAAACGGGCAGCCTGGACCTCGGTCTCGACCTGGACGCGCTCGAGACGCACTCGGCGCCTCGTCTCATTCCCTCAGAGCGTGCGCAGGTGCCCGGCCCGGAGCCGCACATCCACTACGAAGACGCCGGCGTCCCGCGCCGCGTGATTGCGGCGGCCGTGGACTCGGTCATCCTGCTGGCCATCGACCTCATCGTCATCTACTTCACGATGCAGATTTGCGGCGTCGGGGTCGAGGAGTTCGGGCTGCTGCCGAAAGGTCCCCTCGTCGTGTTCCTGGTCGTGCAGAACGTCGGCTATCTGGTCGCGTTCACGGCGGGCGGACAGACGCTGGGGAAGATGGCGGCGGGAATCAAGGTCGTCTCCGAAGACGACGATGTCGCGCTCGACATCGGCTGCGCGCTCAAGCGGACGGTCATGTGGCTCGTGCTCGCGTTGCCGGCCGGACTCGGGCTCCTCTCCGCGTTGTTCGCGCGCGATCATCGAGGCCTCCACGATCGATTCGCCGGTACGCGCGTCGTCCGCGCGACGGCGTGAGCCTTCGCACGCGGGCCGGCCTCGCCATCGCCACCGCGCTCGGCGCCGGCTACCTGCCAACGGCTCCTGGAACATGGGGATCGGCGGTCGGCCTCCTGCTCTGGATTGCCCTTCCGAAGCTGCTGTGGTTTCAGCTCCTCGCGGTGGGCATCGTGGCCGTCGCCGGCTCGTGGAGCGGAACAGTCGCCGAGCGGCACTTCAACAGGCACGATCCCCGCGAGGTCGTCGTCGATGAAGTGGCCGGCATGATGGTCACGCTTGCGCTCAATCCGACGGGCGGGCTTCCCTGGATGTTCGTCGCCTTCGTGCTGTTCCGCGCGGCCGACATCGTGAAGCCGTTTCCCGTGAACCGCCTCGAGCGTCTGCCGGGCGGCATCGGCATCATGGCCGACGATCTGATGGCGGGGGTGTATGCGAATCTCGCGCTGCGGCTGTCCATCTGGTCATTTGGTCATCTGGTCACTTAGTCATATTGACTAAGATGATTAGATGCACGCCTGCATAATCGCGGTCGGCAGCGAGATGCTGACGCCGTTCCGCGTCGACACCAACTCGCTCTTCGTCACCGAACACCTCAACACGATTGGCATCGACGTCCGCATGAAATCCGTCGTCGGCGACGATGTGACGGAGCTGGCGTCGCTCCTGCGCGGCGCGCTCGAATGGGCCGATGTGATCGTGCTGACGGGCGGGCTCGGTCCAACCGAAGACGACATTACGCGCGACGCCGTCGCGCTCGTCCTCGACGTGTCGATGTCGGAGAACGAGGCGGTCGTGTCACGAATCCGCGAGCGTTTTGCGAAGCGCGGCATCACGATGCCGGACATCAACCGGCGCCAGGGCATGGTGCCGTACGGCGCGACGCTGCTCGAGAATCCCAATGGCACGGCGCCGGGCCTCTGGATCGAACGCGGCCGCGCCGCGATCGTGCTGCTGCCGGGGCCGCCACGCGAGATGAAGCCGATGTTCGAGTCCGTGATCCGCGACCGGCTGGCGGCGAGGGCCGGAGGCAGGGGACTGTTCAGGCGCGTGATCAAGATCACTGGACGGACCGAATCGGACGTCGACGCGACCGTGCAGCCGATCTACGGGCGCTGGCAGTCGCAGGACGTGCCGATCAGCACCACGATCCTTGCCGTGCTGGGACAGATCGAGCTCCATCTGACGGCGACCGCGCAGGATCGGGCGTCGGCCGATCGGGCGCTCGATACCGCCGTACAGCAACTGCACACGGTTCTTGGCGACGCCATTTACAGCGTGGATGGGCTGGCGCTCGAGGCCGTGGTCGGGGCGCTGCTGCGGGATCGCCATCTCACGATCGCCACGGCTGAATCGTGCAGCGGCGGCCTGCTGTCGTCGCGCCTGACCGACATCCCGGGTAGCTCCGCGTACATGCAGCAGGGCGTGGTCTGTTACACCAACGAATCCAAGACGCAGTGGCTGGGCATCCCCGCGACACTAATAGAGGAGTACGGAGCGGTCAGCGAACATGTCGCGAAAGCCATGGCGGCGGGCATCCGGGTGACGACGTCCGCCGATGTCGGCGTCGGCATCACGGGCATTGCCGGTCCCGGCGGCGGCACGCCTGAGAAGCCCGTTGGCACCGTGGCCATCGCCGTCTCCATGCTCGGCGACGAGCGCGTGCGAAGTTTTCAGTTTTTCGGCGGCCGCGACCTGGTGAAATTTCAGTCGGCGCAGGCGGCGCTCAACATGCTGCGCCTGATGCTGGCGCCGGCGAAATGACGAAAGTCGGTTATTCTCGCTTCTGAGATGACTCTGGCCATCATCGTCGCGTATCTCATCGGCTCGGTCCCATTCGCGCTCCTGCTGGCGCGCCGATGGGGCGCGGCCGATCTGCGGACCTTCGGCAGCGGGAATCTCGGTGCGGCAAACGTGCTTCGGGCCTCAGGCATCCGGGCCGGCGTGATCGTCGCCGTGCTCGATGTCGCCAAAGGCGCGGCCAGCGTCGCGCTGGCGATGCGCATGAGCGATGGACCGCTCGCGCCGGCGGCCGCCGGCTTTGCCGCGGTGATTGGACACATCTATCCCGTGTGGTTGAAGTGCAAGGGCGGAAAGGGCGTCGCCACCGCGTGTGGCGTGTTTTCTGTCCTGACGCCGCTCGCCGTTCCGCCGTCGCTCCTCGTGTTCCTGGTCGCCGTCTGGCTGACCAAGTACATTTCGCTCGGATCGATCCTCGCGACGCTTGCGCTTCCGTCCATCGCCTACGCCACTGGAGCGCCACCAGCGGCACTCATCGCGGCCTGGGCGGCGGCGGCGCTCATCATCTTCAGGCATCGCGGCAACGTCGCCCGCCTGATCGGCGGCACCGAGCGGCGCATCGGAGCGCGCGCCTGATGGCGACAACCGTCGCGGTCCTTGGAGCCGGGAGCTGGGGGACGGCGCTGGCCGTCCACCTCGGCCGCGTCGGTCACGACGTGCGCCTCTGGGCGCGCGATCGATCCTTCGCGGACGAAATGGCGTCGCGGCGCGCCAACGCCGTCTACCTGCCCGATGTGATTTTTCCGGAGTCCGTGTCGGTGACGGCGTCGATCGACCGCGCCGTGGAGGGCGTGCCCCTCGTCATCTGCGCGGTGCCGTCACACGGCACGCGCGCCGTTGTCAGGTTGGCCGCTCCGCACATGAGGGAGCGCGCGATCCTCGTGAGCGCCGCCAAAGGACTCGAAGCCGATACGCATCTGCGCGTCTCGGAGGTCGTGAGGCAGGAAGTCGGACCGGGGCATCCGATCGTCGTGCTGTCCGGACCGAGCTTCGCGCACGAAGTGGCGCAGCAACTGCCGACGGCCGTCCTTGCCGCGTCCCTGGACGGCGAGGCGACGGCCGTCGTCCAGTCGGAGTTTCGAGGCCCGCAGTTCCGTCTGTATGGCAGCGACGACGTCGTCGGCGTGGAGATTGGCGGAGCGCTGAAGAACGTCATCGCGATTGCCGCGGGCGTGGTCGAAGGGCTCGGGCTCGGACACAACGCGCTCGCGGCGCTGATCACACGGGGACTGGCGGAGATCACCCGGCTCGCCTGCGCCGCCGGCGGACGCCGGGATACGCTGGCGGGCCTGAGCGGACTTGGCGATCTTGTGCTGACGTGCACGGGGTCGCTCAGCCGGAACCGTCACGTGGGGATCGAGCTCGCGCGCGGACGATCGCTCAAGGAAGTGCTTGCCGGGATGAAGATGATTGCCGAAGGCGTGCGGACGACAGGCGCCGCGCTCGCGCTCGGCGAGCGGTACGGCGTCGAGCTGCCCATCACCACGCAAATGGCCGAGGTGCTCAGCGGCCGGTCCGACGTCACGTCCGCCATCGCCGCACTGATGCTTCGCAAGCAGCGATCGGAAACGGAGTTGATTGGGTGAGTCGGCGATTTGGTGATTCAGCGATCTGATTGATCGATCGCCGTATCGCTGACTCACCCAATCCGCGATCCCATGTCAATCTTCAGTCGCCTTCAAGCCGGCCTCGCCCGCACCAAACAGCAGATCGTCCAGCAGTTCGACGCCATCGTCTCTGGCGCGGACGCGCCCGAGCGGCGATCGCGGGCGCTCGATGTCGCCACGCTCGACGCGCTCGAAGAGCTCCTGATCTCCGCCGATCTCGGCGTGGCCGCGTCGGCCGCGGTGATTGCCGCCGTCAAGGCGCGGCCGAGAGACGGCGCCAGCCTGCGCGACCTGGTGAAACAGGAAATCCGCCGCATCTTCGACGCCGTCGACACGCCCGTGCGTGTCGAGCAGCATCCGAAGGTCATCCTGATCGTCGGCGTCAACGGCACCGGCAAGACGACGACGGTGGGGAAGCTGGCGAATCTGCTGAAGTCCCAGGGCCAGCGTCCGCTCGTCTGCGCGGCCGACACGTTCCGTGCCGCCGCGGTCGAGCAGCTCGAGATCTGGGCGACCCGCGCGGGCGTGGACATCGTCCGCGCGCGGGAAGGGTCGGATCCGGCGGCCGTCGTGTTCGACGCGATCTCGTCAGGGAAGGCGAAGGGGCGCGATCCGATTCTCGTCGACACGGCGGGACGCCTGCACACGCGCGTCAACCTCATGCAGGAGCTCGAGAAGATCGCGCGGATCGCCGCTCGCGAAGTCCCGGGAGCGCCGCACGACGTGCTGCTCGTGCTCGACGCGACCGTCGGCCAGAACGGCGTCTCGCAGGCGCGCGAGTTCATGCACGCGGCGGGGGTGAACGGCATCGTGCTGACGAAGCTCGACGGCACGGCGAAGGGCGGCGTCGCGGTCGCCATCGCCAACGACTTGAAGCTCCCGATTCGCTACGTCGGGGTCGGCGAAGCCATCGACGATCTCGTGCCGTTTTCGGCCGAGGAGTACGTCAACGGGCTGTTCGAGGAGAAGTGGTAGATGGTCGACCGCGATTACATGGATCGGGCGCTGCTGCTGGCCGAGCGCGGCCGCGGGCGCACCAGTCCGAATCCCCTCGTCGGGGCCGTGGTCGTGTCGCCCGACGGCGTCATCGTCGGACAGGGCTTTCACCGTCGGGTCGGCGAAGCGCACGCGGAGACGATCGCGCTCGACGAGGCGGGCGCGCGCGCGCGGGGCGCGACGCTGTACTGCACGCTGGAGCCCTGCTCGCACCGCGGGCGGACCGGCCCGTGCGCCGAGCGGATTGTGTCGGCGGGCATCTCGCGAGTGGTGGCCGCCATTCAGGATCCGAATCCGCTCGTGAACGGCAAGGGGTTCGAGCACCTGCGCGCGCATGGGATCGCCGTCGACGTCGGGCTCGGCGCGTCGGACGCGCGACGGCTCAACCAGCCGTTCTTCACCGTGATGCGCGAACACCGGCCCTTTGTCGTGCTCAAGGCGGCGATGAGTACTGACGGATACATCGCCGAGGCCCCGGGCAAGCGGACGATGCTGACATCGGCCGAGGCCGATCGGCACGCGCATCTGTTTCGCGCCGAAGTCGACGCGATCGCCGTCGGGTCGGAGACGATTCTTGTCGACGATCCGCTGCTCACCGCGCGCGGCGCGTATCGCGAGCGGCCGCTGACGCGGGTGGTGTTCGATCGACGGCTGCGCACGCCTGCGCATGCGGCTGTCCTCTCGACACTGGCCGCCGGGCCTGTCATGATCATGGCTTCGGCCGAGTCGGCGTGCAGCGCCGAGTTGAGAGAGCCGCTCGAAGCGCGCGGGGCCCGGGTGGAAGCCGTGGAAGGCCCGACGCTTCGCGCCGCGTTCGAACGGCTGGCCGATCTCGGAATCGAATCGCTGCTGCTCGAGGGCGGGTCCGAGGTCCATGCGGCCGCGTGGGATGAAGATCTGGTGGACCTCGTCAGCATCTATGTCTGTCCACGCGTCATCGGCCCGGGCGGGGTGCCGTTTCTGGGCGGGCGCGCGTTTGACGCCTCGGCACTGATCGATCGCCGCGAAGAGCGGCTCGGTCCGGATACGTTGATTGAAGGATATGTTCACGGGCCTCGTTGAGTCGGTTGGAGCACTCGTCGAGCGCAAGCCGACGGCGGGCGGGTTCCGGCTGCGCATTGCCACCGCGCTCTCCGGCGAGCTGTCGCCGGGCGACAGCCTTGCCGTCAACGGCGTGTGCCTGACCGTGATCCTGTCGGAGCAGGGCGAAGTGCATGCCGACGTGGGCCCCGAGACCATTCGCGTCACGACGCTCGGCTGGCTCCCGCAGGGCGCCGCCGTCAACCTCGAGCGACCGCTGCGCGCGGACGGCCGCCTCGGCGGACACTTCGTCCAGGGGCATGTCGATGCGGTCGGTCACATCGAGGAGATTCGCGCCGAGTCCGACTTCCACTGGCTCACGATCAGCTTTCCGCGCCAGCTGGCGCCTTACGTCATTCAGAAAGGTTCGATTGCGGTGGACGGCATCAGCCTCACCGTCGCGGGGCTCGGCGCCGATCGCGTCGACCTCATGATCGTGCCGTTCACGATGGCGCACACAAGTCTCGGCCGCGCGCAGGTTCACGACCGCGTGAATCTCGAGTGCGACATGGTCGGCAAATACGTGGTCCGCGCCGCCGAACTGGCGGGACTCACCTTCACGGTCGTGCAACCGGGAGAGGTCACGCATTGAGGAAGAATCAGATATCGTCGCGACGGATGCAGATTGCCAAGGGCGCGCGCAAGGCCAACAGCGGGCCGTTCGCGCCGATCGAAGACGCCGTCGCCGCTATCAGGGCCGGCCGCATCGTCATCGTCGTGGACGACGAGAATCGCGAGAACGAAGGCGATCTGACGATTGCCGCGGAGAAGATCACGCCGGAAGCCGTCAACTTCATGGCGCGGTACGGACGCGGGCTGATCTGTCTCTCGATGACGCCCGAGCGGCTCGACGAGCTCGATATTCCGCTGATGGTGGCGCAGAACAGCTCGACGTTCGAGACCGCGTTCTGCGTGTCGATTGAAGCGAAGGGCAGGACGAGCACCGGCATTTCCGCCGGCGATCGCGCGGCCACCGTCCTGACCGCGATCGATCCGAAGACGCGGCCGTCCGATCTCGCGCGGCCGGGGCATATGTTTCCGCTGCGGTCCCGGACCGGCGGCGTGATGGTGCGCGCCGGGCAGACCGAGGCGGCCGTCGATCTCGCGCGAATTGCCGGGCTGTATCCAGCCGGCGTCATCTGCGAAATCATGAACGAAGACGGCACGATGGCGCGCGTGCCGCAGCTCGCGAAATTCGCGAAGCGGCACGGTCTGCTGATGATCACGATCGCGGATCTCATCCAGTACCGGACGAGTACCGAGTCGCTCGTGAAACGCGTCGCGTCGGCGAAGATGCCCACCGATTACGGCCCGTTCCGCATCTACGCGTTCGAGAACGCCATCGACAAGCAGACGCACGTCGCGCTGGTGCGGGGAGAGATCGGCGACGGCCGCGATATCCTGGTGCGCGTGCACTCGCAGTGCCTGACGGGGGACGTCCTGCATTCGGTGCGCTGCGACTGCGGCGCCCAGCGCGACGCGGCCCTGGAGCGGATCTCCGCCGAAGGGCGGGGTATCCTGCTGTATTTGCACCAGGAAGGGCGCGGAATCGGCCTCGCGAACAAGATTCGCGCCTACGAGCTCCAGGATGAAGGATTTGATACAGTTGAGGCCAACGAGCGCCTCGGTTTCAAGGCTGATCAGCGCGATTACGGCGTCGGCGTCCAGATTCTCAAAGACCTGGGCGTGCGATCGATGCGCCTGCTGAGCAATAATCCGCGTAAACTAGTGGGGATCGAAGGGTATGGGCTGACGGTGTCCGAGTGGCTGCCGCTCGAGATTCCGGCGTCCGACTCGACGCGCCGGTATCTGAAGACCAAGAAGGAAAAACTCGGCCATAAGCTGTCGAGCGTCTAACGAGGTTGTCGTTTTCGATATGAGTGTCAAAAGCCAGTTAAATGCCGCCCGTGACTTCCTGCTCACGGGGATGCGCGCCGCGGCGCGCGTGCAGACGCAGAATCCAGTCGCTGAAAAGAAGCTCAAGGCGTGTCTCGACTTGATCGAAACGCTCGTCCGCCAGCCGGCGGAGAACGTCACTCAGACCGACGTCGAGACCACGCTGAACGTGCTGCACCAGTCGATGACCGAGATCGACGACGAAACGCCGGCGACCAGCGCCTTCGTTTCCTCGATCCAGAACGCCGCCGGCCGCCTTCAGGACCTGCGCCGTGAGCTCGCCGGCAAGTAGCCGCCGCACGATTGACAGTCCCCTGATCGGTCAATTACGATAAGAGTTTGCGCTAGAGCAGCTTAGGGGCCATGTTCGACTCACTCAGCACACGCCTGCAGGACGTCTTCAAGACGCTCCGCGGCGAATCGAGGCTGACGCCGGAGAACATCGAAGCCGCCCTCCGCGAGATCCGGCTGGCGTTGCTCGAAGCGGACGTCAATTTCAAGGTCGTCAAGGCGTTCGTCGACCGCGTGCGCGACAGGGCGATGGGGCAGGACGTGCTTCGGAGCCTCTCGCCCAGCCAGCAGGTCGTCAAGATCGTCCGCGACGAAATGCTGGCCCTCTTCGGCGATACCGAAGGCGGCCTGCCCCCGTCGAGCAAGCGTCCCCGTGTCATCCTGCTCCTCGGCCTGCAGGGCGCCGGCAAGACGACGACGGCGGGGAAACTGGGGAAGTGGCTGACCAAGCAGGGGCGGCATCCGCTGCTGGTGTCGACCGACGTGAAGCGTCCGGCCGCGATCGCGCAGCTGAACGTCGTCGGGCAGAAGGCCGGCGTGCGAGTGTTCGATCCCCCGGGCGAGGCCGACCCGGTGGCGCGCGCGAAGGGCGCGATGTCGGAAGCCGGCAACCTGGGCTTCGACACGGTCATCATCGACTCGGCGGGCCGGCTGCACATCGACGACGCGCTGATGGACGAGCTCGTCGCGATTCGGGATGTCACCGGCGCGTCCGACAGGCTCTACGTTGCGGACGCGATGACCGGGCAGGATGCGATCAAGAGCGCCGGCGAGTTCAACCGGCGCGTGGGCGTGACCGGGGTCGTGCTCACGAAGATGGACGGCGACGCGCGCGGCGGCGCGGCGCTCTCGGTGGTGTCGGTCGTCGGCGTGCCGATTGCGTTTGCCGGCAGCGGCGAAAAGCTCGAGGACCTGGAGCCGTTCCATTCCGAGCGCGTCGTCTCGCGGGTGCTCGGGATGGGCGACGTGCTGTCGCTCATCGAGAAGGCCGAATCCGCGTTCGACGTCGACGATGCCGCGAAGCTGGAAGCGAAGATCCGGAGCAACGAGTTCACGCTCGAGGATTTTCGCGACCAGCTGAAGATGATCCGGAAGATGGGGCCGCTCGAGCAGATCATGGGCCTGCTGCCGGGCATGGGCAACATCAAGGCGCTGGCGGGTGGGAAGCCTCCTGGGGTAGATGACACGCAGCTGGGGCGCACGGAGGCCATCATCGGCTCGATGACGCCGGAGGAACGCCGGAAGCAGCACATCATCAACGGCAGCCGGCGCAAGCGGATCGCGAAGGGCAGCGGGACGTCGGTGGAAGAGGTGAATCGTCTGCTGAAGCAGTTCGTGCAGATGCAGAAGATGTTGAAGCAGCTCGGCGGCATGGCCGGGCTCTCCGGTGGCGGCGGCAAAGACGCCCGCCGCCGGGCGATGCAGATGCTGCGCGGCCGCGGATAACCGCGGCGCTCGAATCGCGCGCAGCGTAACCAGGCGGTCGAGTCCGAGCCTCGAGTGCCAGTGCAGGAGTGATCGATGCTAGTTATCCGTCTCCGTCGGGCAGGATCCAAGAAACGCCCGTTCTTCCGCGTCGTCGTGGCGGATTCGCGCGCCGCGGCCGACAGCGCCTTCGTCGAAATCCTCGGACACTACAACCCGCGCACCAAGCCGGCCATTGTGCAGGTCAACAAGGAACGCGTGGACTACTGGGTCGGCAAGGGCGCGCAGCCGTCCGACTCGGTGCGGACGCTGATGGCGCGTCATCTGACGGCCGCGCCGGCGGCGCCCGCGGAACCTGCGCCGAAGGCGTAATGGGCGTCAAGACCGTCGTCGAAGTGCTGGCGCGGGCGCTGGCCGACAGCCCGAACGACGTGCACGTCGTCGAGACCGAGCACAAGGGCACGACGCTCGTGGAGCTGTACGTCTCGGCCGGCGATGCCGGCAAGATGATCGGCCGCCAGGGCCGCACGGTGGCCGCACTTCGGACACTGGCGTCGACGGCCGGCGAAAAGGAAGGCAAGACCGTCACGCTCGAAATCCGGGACACGCCGTTCAAGGGCTGAGAGCGAAGGGCAAAGGGCTGATGGACTGGGACGCGATGGCCCTCGTCGGCCGCATCGCGCGCGCGCATGGCATCAAGGGGCAGGTGATCGTCAATCCGGACACGGATTTTCCGGACGAGCGATTCAGGCCAGGCGCGACGCTGTTTACGAAGCGCGCGGCCGGCGCGCGTGACGAGCCGGAACAGATTGTTGCGCGGACGCTGACGACCGTGCGGTTTCAGAACGGCCGTCCGGTGATTGGGATCGAAGGCGTCGAGACGATGAACGACGCCGAGCGGCTGGCCGGGCTCGAGCTCCGGGTGCCGGCCGAAGCACTGGCGCCGCTGCCGGCGGGCACGTTTTATCACCACGAACTGGTGGGCTGCCGGGTGGTGACAGGCGGCGGCGAGGACGTCGGCACCGTCGAGCGCGTCGAAGGGACGCTCGCCCGCAGCCGGCTGGTGGTCGCGGGCGCGAAGGGAGAAATCCTGATTCCGCTGGCGACGCACATCTGCCGGACGATCGACGTCATCGGCAAACGGATTGTGATTGAGCCGCCCGAGGGCTTGCTGGATCTGAACGCGTGACGTTCGATATTGTCACGATTTTTCCGGCGATGGTCGAGGCGGCGCTGGCGGCGGGCGTCGTGGGTCGAGCCATCGAGAAGAAGCTGCTCGACGTGGCGATTCACGATCTGCGGGACTTCACGACGGACCGGCACCGCAGCGTGGACGACGTGCCGTACGGAGGCGGACCGGGTATGGTGATGAAGCCCGAGCCGATCTTCAAGGCGCTGGACGCGATCGCAGCAAGGCGCGGGGCGCCCCGGGAGACGACGTTGGTGCTGCTGACGTCGCCGCAGGGGACGCCGTTCACGCAGGCCGGGGCCAGGCGGTTGAGCGCGACAGAGCATGTCGTGCTCCTGTGCGGCCGATACGAAGGGGTGGACGAACGCGTCCGCGCCCGAGTGGACGAAGAAGTGTCGATCGGCGACTACGTGCTGAGCGGCGGCGAACTGCCGGCGCTCGTGGTGCTCGACGCGGTCGCGCGATTCGTGCCCGGCGTGGTCGGCGACGACCAGTCGGTGGCGGAAGACTCGTTCAGCCGGGGGCTGCTCGACTTTCCGCACTACACGCGCCCGGCCGAGGTCGGGCGCGACCGCGTGCCCGCCGTGCTGCTGTCGGGGAACCATGCGGAGATCCGCCGGTGGCGGATGCGGGAATCGCTGGCACGAACGCTCGATCGCCGGCCGGACTTGTTGGAGAAAGCGTCGCTCGACGACGAAGAGCGGCGCATATTGGCGGAATTGCAGGAGGGGAAACATGGGCGCACTTGAACTGGTGGAAAAAGCGCAGCTGACCGAGCGGCCGGCGATGAAGTCGGGCGATACGGTCCGCGTGCACGTGAAGGTTCGCGAAGGCGACAAGGAACGCATTCAGGTCTTCGAGGGCGTGGTCATCGGCCTGCACCGGGGCGGCACCCGCGCGTCGTTCACGGTGCGCAAGGTCTCGTTCGGCCAGGGCGTCGAGCGTATCTTCCCGCTGCACTCGCCGACGATCGCCAAGGTCGAAGTGATGCGCTCGTCGAAGGTGCGCCGCGCCAAGCTGTACTACCTGCGCGATCTGAAGGGCAAGGCGGCGCGCATGAAGGACACCCAGAAAGCCGCCGAGTAGCCGTCGCGCGATGGGACGCGTCGCAGCCACGAGAACGCTCGAGAACTGGCTGCGCCGCGTCGGCTTCGTGTACGTCGCGGGCACGGACGAAGTCGGACGCGGCTGCCTTGCCGGCCCCGTGGTCGCCGCGGCCGTCGTCCTGCATCCCGATCGGCACATCCCCGGCCTGGCCGACTCGAAGGCCGTGCCGGCGGAAGAACGCACAGACCTCTACGGGGAAATCACGGCGAGCGCCATCGCGTGGTCGGTGGCGGCCGCCGACCCGACCGAAATCGATCGCCTCAATATTCATCAGGCCTCGCTCCGCGCGATGCAGCGGGCGGTCCTGGCGCTTGCGCCGCTGCCGGACATCGTCCTGGTCGACGCGTTTCGCGTGCCGGAGCTGCCGATGGCGCAGCGCGGGGTGCTGCATGGCGATCGGCGGTGCGCGGCGATTGCGGCGGCGTCAATCGTCGCGAAAGTGACGCGCGATCGCCAGATGATCGATCTGCACGGCGTCGATCCCCGCTACGGTTTCGACCGTCACAAGGGCTACGCAACCGCGGATCATCTCGACGCCATGGCGCGGTTCGGCTACTCCGACGCGCATCGTCGATCGTTCCGGCCGTCGACGCTGTTTGATACCATGGACTGAAATCACATCAGTGGCGTCATTCGATCGCAACGGGACACTTAGAAACGCCGAGAAGCTGCTGCGGCAGGGCAAGCTCGAAGCCGCAGCCGCCGAATACCTGCGCGTCGTTGAAGATCAGCCCGGCGACTGGAATACGGCGAACACGCTCGGCGATCTGTACTCCAGGGCGGGTCAGGTCGAGAAGGCGATCGAGCAGTTCAGCAAGGTCGCCGACTCCCTTCGCGAAGAAGGGCAGTTCGTCAAAGCCGCGGCCATCTACAAGAAACTCCTCAAGCTGCAGCCCGACAACGAGCGCGCCCTGATGCAGGCGGCCGAGCTTGTCGCCGGCCAGGGTCTGTACGCCGACGCGAGGACCTACCTGAATACCGTGATCGAAAAGCGGCGCGCGTCTGGCGACACCCGCGGCGCCTCGATGGCCAGGGTCCGCCTCGGGGCGCTCGATCCGAACGACTACGCGGCACGCGTCGAGGGCGCGAAGGCGCGTCTCGAGATCAGCGACGTCAACGGCGCCGTCAACGAGCTGAGCACCATTGCCGAGGAACTCGCGGAAAAGGCGCGATACGACGAGGCGATCGAAGCGCTCAGGCTGGCCGCCAGCGTCGACGCGGAAAACGAAAGCATCCGGACGCAGCTCTTCGACATCTACGTCGCCGCCGAAGACTTCGCCCGCGCCGGCGAGTGCGCGACGACGGCGGCGCAGTTCACGTCGATCGCCGACTCGCTGGAGCTGCGTGAACGGCACGACGAAGCGATCGAGATGCTGCGCCGCGCGGCGCAGCTCGATACCGAGGACAAGGAGCTGCGATCGCGGCTCGCCAAGACATTCCTGGGGCGCGGCGACCTCCAGTCGGCCGCCGAGTATCTGACCGTGGAAACGGCGGGGGGCGATCCCAAGCTGCTGATGACCGCCGCCGAGATCCAGCTCCGCGCCGGCAAGGTGGACGAAGGGATGGCGCTCGTGCGGCGGCTGCTGGAGGAGGATCCGGCGCGCCGTGAAGACATCGCGATGCTCGGCTGGAACGTCGCGCCGCACGCGCCCGAAGCCGGGTTCGCGGTCGTGGAACTGTCCGCCGAAGCCGCCGTCGCCAAGAACGACTGGGCGTCGGCCGCGGCCGCGCTGCAGGAGTTCGTGACCCGCGTGCCGAGTTTCATTCCGGCGTTGATGCGCCTGGTCGAGATCTGCGTCGACGGAGGGCTCGAGGCGACGATGTACAGCGCGCAGGCACAGCTGGCCGACGCGTACCTCGCCATTGGCGCCGTCGCCGAGGCGCGATTCATTGCCGAAGATCTCGTGGCGCGCGAGCCCTGGGAGCGCGCAAACATCGAGCGGTTCCGCCGCACGCTGGAGCTGCTCGGCGACCCCGACCCCGACGGCGTCATTGCCGAGCGGTTGAGCGGGCAGACGCCGTTCACGAGCACGGACTTGCTGGTCGGCGTCGAACTCCCGGAGCCCGAGCCTGAGCCGGAGACCGACGCTGACGGCCTCACCGCCGAGCTCCGCGCGATGCTCGAGGAGGCCGAGGGATCTGCCGAACCGCGCGAACCGGCCCCGGCGGCCGAGGACGTCTCCTTCGACGAGCCTGAAGCGGCGCCTGTCCAGCGGGCCTCGAAAGGCGGGTCGAAGAAGAAGGATCGGGAGAAACAGGGCGAGTCGCACTTCGAGCTCAGTACCAACGCGATCGATCTGGACAGCATCCTCGGCGATCTGGACGACGCGGAGCCCGAAGCCCCGCCGCCTCCGCCGAAGAAACGCGGCAAGCCAAAGGCGCACGCGGCGCAGGAAAGCGTCGAAGTCGATCTGAGCATCGATATCGACGGCATCAAGCCCGGAGGGACGGCGAAGTCTTCCACGTCGGCGCCCGCGGGCGACGAGGAGTTGCCCCAGGGCGATGACATCGACAGCGTCTTCGCGCAGATGCGGACGAAAGCCTCCCGCACCTCGACCGGTGACGCCGCTGAAGAGCAGATGAAGGAAGGCATGGAGCTGCGGCAGGCCGGCAAGATCGATCAGGCGATTCGCGCATTCGAGATCGCGTCGCGCTCGCCGCGTCATCGGTTCCAGGCGTCGACGTTCCTCGGCCGCATCTATCGCGAAAAAGATCAGATGGGCAAGGCCATCGAGTGGTTCGAACGCGCCTCGCAGGCGCCGGCGCCCAGCGCCGACGACGGCCACATGCTGCTGTACGAGCTGGCCGACGCGCTCGAAGCGACCGGCGAGGTCGGGCGCGCGCTCGCGATCTGCATCGAGCTGCAGACGGACGCCGGAGACTTCCGCGACATCAAGGCGCGGGTGGCGCGGCTGTCGAAAGTGCAGGCGCGAGGGTGATCTTCTGATCCGGCGCCTGGTCTACATCGCGTACTTCCTCGAAACGGGACTGCTGCTCGTCGTTCTTCCGTGGACGTCCTTCTGGGGGCGCAACTTCTTCGTCGAGCACTGGCCGTCGCTTCGCCCGTGGCTCGTCAACGACTTCGTCCGCGGCGGTGTCACCGGCCTCGGCCTCGTCAACCTCGCGGCTGGCGTCTCGGATCTCGTGCCCGTGTTCCTCACGCGCGAGCGGGACGAGGCGCCCGACCAGCGTGCCCGCCCAAACCCCGAGCGCGAAGGCCGGGCATGATGATCTGCCTCGTCACCGATCGGCGCCAGCGGTCTCCGATCGAGCAGGCGCACGAGGCCGCCGCGGCGGGCATCGACCTCATTCACATCCGCGAACGGGATCTCGAAGCGGGCGAGCTGGCCGCGCTGACTGCCGGCGTGGTCGACGCCACACGCGGGTCGGCCACGCGCGTCGTCGTGAACGATCGCATGGACGTGGCCGTGGCCTGCGGAGCCGATGGAGTCCAGTTGCGGGGCGACTCGATGCCCGCGGCCCGCGTCCGTACGATGGCGCCCGACGGCTTCCTGATTGGTTGTTCCGTGCACGCCGCCGGGGAGGCCGTCGCCGCAGCCCGCGCTGCCGACTATCTGATCGCCGGAACAGTGTTTCCCACAACGTCAAAGCCCGGGCTCACGGGCGTTCTCGGCCTCCAGGGCCTGGCCGCTGTCGCGCAGGCCGTCTCCGTGCCCGTGCTGGCCATTGGCGGCATGTCCGTGGAGCGGGCCGCCGCCGTCGCGGCCGCCGGCGCAGGGGGCCTGGCGGCCCTCAGCCTCTTCGCGGACCCGCATCGGCCGATAAAAGATGTAGTCCGGCAGATTCGGGAGCGGTTTAACATAGGCGTCGATTCCCCCCATCAGCGATGAGTGCACAGAAAGGCGCAAGCGGATTCGGCGACAAGCTGCGCGAGGCGCGCGAGCGTCGCGGTCTGTCGCTCCGGCAGATCGCCAACGCCACGAAGATCTCGATGATCACGCTCGAGGCGCTCGAGCGCAACGACATCAAACGCCTGCCGGGAGGCATTTTCAGCCGCGCGTTCGTCCGTTCATACGCCCTCGAAGTCGGTCTCGACCCGGAGCCGACGATCGAAGAGTTCATGGGGCAGTTCCCGCAGGACTCCGTCACGGCCGGGCATCCGACGACCACGCAAATTGAGGATCACGAGGCGGTGGAAAGCGATCGGCGCATGGCCTCGACGTTCCTCCGGCTGATTCTGATCAGCCTGCCGATCGCCGGGCTCGTGATCTACTTCGGCATCTTCGGACGCACGAGCGCCGCGCGCGCGGTGGCGGCGCCCGCAACACCCGTGGCCGCGCCGGCCGAGATCGTCACGCCGGCCGTCGTCGAGCCCGATCCTGCGCCCGCGGCGGCACGGGACACCGCAGCGGCGGCGCCTGTGAATCATCTGGTGGTGCGGGTCAAGGCGGCGCAGCGGTGCTGGGTGTCCGCGATCGTCGACGGCCAGCGCGCCGCGCAGCGAACGTTCCTGCCCGGCGACGAGCAGACGTTCGAGGTCGATCGGGAGATGGTGCTGACGGCGGGCGATCCCGCGGCACTCACCGTGACCCTCAACGGCGCGACGGCGCGTCCGCTTGGCCCGGGCGGCCAGCAGGCGACGGCCCGGCTGACGCCGGCCAACTTCAAGGAGTTCCTGCCGACCCCATGAGCGAGGCCAGCCCGCTCCTCGAGTTCTTCAGGCGCGGAGAAGTGGCGCGTGATGTTCGGCTGCTGGCGGCGCAGGGCGGGTTCGCGCCCCGTGCCGACGAGCAGCTCGGCATCCTCGTCCTCCTGCTCGACGACCCGGATCCGGAAGTCCGCACGACGGCCGACGCGACGCTGAACGCCATTCCGGTGCCGGCGCTGGCGGGGTTTCTGGCCAAGCCCGACATCTCGCTCGATCTGCGCGAGTTCTTCGCGGATCGCGGGATCTTTCCCGATGAAGACGTCACGATCGACTTCGACAAGGCGCTCATCGACACGGGCGAGGAGGACGATCCGGATCTCGAGGACGAGGGCCTCGATCACGAAAGCGTCCTCACGAAGCTGCAGAAGATGACGTTCCCGCAGCGTCTCAAAGCCGCCGTCAAGGGCTCGAAAGAAATCCGCATGATTCTGGTCCGTGACACGAACAAAATGATCTCGGCGGCGGCGATGAGCAGTCCCAAGATGACCGAGCAGGACGTCGAGGCGATCGCGGGGATGGGGAGCGTCTCGGAAGATGTGCTCCGGATGATCGCCCACAAACGCATCTGGCTGAAGAACTACAAAATCGTGCTGCGGCTCTGCAAGAATCCGAAAACGCCGGTCGCGATCACCATGAACTTGCTGCAGCGCATCATGGAGAAAGACCTCAAGCAAATGTCGACCGACCGGAACATTCCGGAACCGATCCGGATCGCCGCCCGCAAGAAAGTCGTCGCCGCCCGGAAGTAGTCACCGCCGCGGCGGCTTCCGTTTCCAGTCCGACCGCATCTGCGCCAGGCCTTCCATGTAGACCGTGGCGCGCTCGCGCTCGTCCTCGCTGTTCATGGACTTCAGGAGGTCGAGCGCCTTCGCCAGATCGTCCTGAATCGTCTTTGCGGTGGTCTGGAAGTACAGCCGTCTGATCTCGGCAAGCTTGTCGTCCGTGCTCAACATCTTCAGCTGCGTCATGCCGGATCCTCGAACCGGAGGCCCTCGGCCTCGATGGTGTAGTCGAGCACCTGCGCTTCGCCCATGGAGAGCGCCGCCTCGATCGCGGGTCGCGCCCCGGGAGGTCCGTAGCAGAACAGGCAGCCGCCGCCGCCGGCGCCGCAGACTTTGGCGGCCGTCGCGCCCGCAGCCGTCGCGCGGGCGATGAGCGCGTCAATCGTGGGCGTCGACACGCCGGGGGCCAGGCGCCTGCGATTATCCCATTCCGCCGCGATCTGGCGGCCCACCTCGTCCCAGTCGCCGCGCGTGAGGGCCTGGCGCATCGCGACCGCCGTGTCGCGGATGCGCTCGAAGCAGTCGAAGATGTGCGCGTCGCCGTCGATGTGGCGCTTGGTGATCTCCCAGTTGTTCGTGCCGGAGTTTCTCGGCGCGCCGGTGTAGGCGAGCACGATCCGGCGTTCCAGCGCTTTCGGATCGACCTCGATCGGCACGCGCCGGATGGCGTCGGTCCGGAGCTCGATCGCGGCAATCCCGCCGTAGAGCGCGGGCCGGTAGTCCTGGACGCCCGTCGGCACGCGAATCGTCTGGCATTCCACGTTCATCGCGGTCTGCAGCAGGAGCTCGGCGTCCATGGACGCGCCGGTCCAGCGGGCGAGGGCGCCGCAGACGGCAATCGCGAGCGCGGACGATCCGGCAATGCCGGCGCCCGCCGGCGACTCGCCGCGCGTGACGAGTGTCGCGTTCGCGAGGCCGTAGTGGCGCGCGAGCAAGACGAGCAGCGGCAGCTCGCCGCGGGGATCGAGGTCCTGCCAGCGGCCGGCCTCCACCTGCTTGTGGGTGTCGATGGACTGCAGGCCGACGCGGCCGTCGGCGCGGGGCTCGATCGCGGCGTGGGCGCGCAGGCTGATCGCCGCGTTCACCGTGCAGGCGCCGTCGTGCGAGAGGTAGAGCGGCCAGATGTCCATGGTGCCGCCCGCCAGATCGATGCGCGTCGGCGCGGAGGTCGCGATGCGGTGTGGCACCCGGAAATTATAGAATCGTTCCCGCATGCCGCCATCGCTTCGTCGCCAGGTAGGCCGGTTGCTGATTGCCGGCTTTGGCGGACACCAGGTGCCCGTCGAACTCGAGGCGCTCGCGCGCGAGTTCAGCCTGGGCGGCGTCATCCTCTTCGCGCGCAACGTCGCCGAGCCCGAGCAGGTCGCCGAGCTCTGTTACGAAGCGGCCCGCCTGGTGCCCGACCTCCCGCTCTGGGTCAGCGTCGATCAGGAAGGCGGCCGCGTCGCGCGGCTCAAGGCGCCGTTTACCGAGTGGCCGCCGATGGCGACGCTCGGCCGGAGCGGCGACGCGCGCCTCGCCGAGCGATTCGCCCGCGCGCTGGCCGCCGAGCTGAAGGCGGCGGGCATCACGCTCGACTACGCGCCCGTGCTCGACGTGCTGACCAACGCGAAGAACCCGGTCATCGGCGATCGCGCGCTGGCGGCCACGGCCGAGGACGTCGGCCGCCTTGGCGCCGTCATCATCCGGACGCTCCAGGCCGACGGCGTCGCGGCGTGCGGCAAGCATTTTCCCGGTCACGGCGACACGAGCGCCGATTCTCATCTCGAGCTGCCGCTCCTTGAACATCCGCCGGATCGATTTCGCGGCGTCGAATTCGTGCCGTTTCGCGCGGCGATTCAAGCCGATGTCGCGACGATCATGACGGCCCACGTGTTCGCGCCGGCGCTCGATGAGCAACGGCCCGCGACGCTCTCGCGTCATGTCGTCACCGATCTGCTGAGGACGGAGCTGGGCTTTGAAGGCGTCATCCTCAGCGACGACCTCGAGATGAAGGCCATTGCGAATAACTACGCCGTGCCCGAGGCCGCAGTCCTGGCGATCGAGGCCGGGTGCGACGGCGTGCTGATTTGCGGCGCCGACTACGATACGCAGGCGGCCACGCTCGAGGCGCTCGTTCACGCCGTGGAAACCGAGCGCCTGCCGTACTCGCGCGTCGAAGACGCGTTGAAGCGGCACCAGCGCGCCAAGGAGCGATTCCTCGGCGCCGCCATGGTGTCGAGGCCGCCGAAAGCCAAAGCGCTCCGCCAGGTCCTCGGACGCGAGGAGCATCGCGCGGTGGCCGACGAGATGGCGCGGTTCCTGTGATGTTCAAGCCCCGTGCCCTGAAGAGAGGCGCGCGCCTCGCGGTGGTGGCGCCGGCGAGTCCGTTCAAACGCAGCGAGTTCGACGCCGGCATCGACGAACTCAGGCAGCTCGGATTCGATCCCGTCTACGACGAGTCCGTCTTCGCGACAGGCAC